>WLWD01000021.1_pt1 | contig 369180 bp, 320 predicted proteins | sample 6712731 | NCBI WGS metagenome assembly WLWD01 (sample SAMN12718690, study PRJNA576275) | sponge metagenome | isolation source: marine sponge | host: Mycale hentscheli | place: New Zealand: South Island, Marlborough, Capsize Point | collected 2014-11-01 | reverse complement strand
CCAGTTGATTAGTGACCTTGGACTTAACTCTGTTCGCCGGCTTCAACTCGGAGACCGGAGTATGAATTTTTCCCGGGAAATATTACTCGAACCCGAAGGCGGGGCAGGAATGCTTCGTGTTGCCCCCAGGATATTGATGAACATTGAAGATCTTGACAGCACCGGGTTGATCACGCCTGCTAGTCGAGCCACATTTCGCTTACTGTTGGCGGGGGAAAAAGCAAACATCGAAGCATTTTACAATTCTATTAACTCACGCCTAAAACAGTATGAGTCATGGGCAGTAGCAAACACCCAACGGGATGAGGTTCGCGCAACTATTGGCCGAATCGTTACCTATGTTCGACTTGCAACTCTACTCACACTAGCTTTATGTGTAATTACCATGGCGCTTGCAGCACAGGGATTATGGGGACAACAGATACAGGAGGTAGCTTTATTACGCTGTCTGGGGCAGGAGCATAAACACACCCTTCGTAGCCTTCTGAAAACCTATATGATGTTAACCATACCGGCAGCACTGATTGGAATCAGCACTGGGTATGGATTGCAATTTGTTGCCATTGAATTTCTTGAACAGGCAACGGCTATGACGCTCCCCGGGAGTGGTTTATTACCTCTGTTTTTCGCCTTATTAATGTGCATAGTGATTGTTTTAACCATCATTTTCCCTATTCTTTTATCAGTTAAACAGGTGTCCGCTATCTCATTACTCCGTTCAGGAACCATGGACCAAATCAAAAGTAACAGAGCCACCATCCTTTCTGTATTCGCTTTACTGGTTTTAGTCACACTGTTTCTTGCTCGCAGCACCTATTTATCGCTGGGTGTTTTAGGGAGTTTTCTATTGGCCTCCCTGGCTATCTGGGCATTGGTTCGAGCTATTATTTTCTCATTTGATCGACTGATAAAACCTAAACCTTTCTCCTGGTATGTTGCTTTAAAGTCACTAAGCTCCAATAGTGCGCGGAGTGCCTGGCTCACCAGTGCATTCGCCATCACAATTTTTGCATTAGCATTACTCGGCATTATCAGAAGCGACATATTCAATGCCTGGCAAAAAAATGTACCCACCGATGCACCGAATGTTTTCATGATGAACATCAAATCCGTTGATAGAACGCTGTTAACCAATTTGCTGGTAGAAAATCATATCCCGGAACCGGAGCTTTTTGCGATTATCCGGGGCCGCATTGCATCCATCAACGGAAAGCCCATCGTAAATAGACCCATAGATAGTAATGCTTCTGATCAGAAGAAATCGAAACGTGAACGCATGAGCCATGACTTCAACCTAACGGAGCTGGACGTTCTTCCAGCGGAAAATGTGGTCGTGGAAGGAAGCTGGTTTGATTCTACAACCAACACCAAGGGGTTTTCTGTTGAACATGAGATTGCCGAAGAACTGGGGCTTAAACTGGGGGATGAACTCGCCATGAACATCGCCGGCAAGCTCTATGAAGCAGAAATCACAAGCCTAAGATCCGTTAAATGGGAAAATATGAAACCTAATTTTTATATCATCGCCTCGCCAGGCACGCTGGATGATGCACCACGGAACTACATCACAGGAATATATAGTGCCGCCGAAACGGATAGTTTAATTCACCAAGTCAACAAGGCGTTACCGAATGTTGCGGCCATCGATATTAGAATGATATTGACGCGTTTTAGAACTTTGGTGAATCAAGGGGGGCAGGCAGTTAGTGTCATTTTATTATTTACCATGGCTGCTACCCTATTAGTATTGGTAGGTGTATTGCAAGGCCAAAAGAACGCAAGACGGCAGGAAATTGCCCTACTCAAGTCAATGGGAGCAAACGGCACATTCGTGCGTAAATCCATTCTGACTGAATTCGCCATGATTGGGTCCCTTGCTGGTTTTGTCGGAGGTGGCCTGGCAATTTTTTGCGCATCAATGCTTGCACGTCGAGTTTTTCAACTACCACTTGATGCTCAATGGGACTGGTTATTCCTAAGCATCATTCTTGGCATGGTTATCGTGGCCGCGACAGGATATATCAGCACCCGGCGTCTATTGACTGAATTACCTGGTCGTCTTTTTTCTGGCAACCGTAACTGACTACTGATTGTTTATCGGGCATTCCAATCCTCTACCCATCCATCCTTAAGGATCAACCTCCTGGGGAATCATCATTCCTCCCATAAAGAGGTGAATACGCCCATTCGTTGTAGCTCGTTTGCCCTCGAAACCATTCCTCATCTCTTACCATGGGTTGATAATCCCAGGATTTAAATTTGCCCCTGGACAAGGCAGCGTTAATTATTCTGCGCCTCCCTTGACTGTTGGCGACATCTGTCGCGATAAATTCGACATCCCATTTTGCCAATACCTGGTTTCTTAACTCGTCTTCAACCTGTTGACAACCCTCGCGCCCACAAAGATTCACGAGTTCATTAGGATCCGCAATTAAGTCATACAGTTGGGGAGGATATTGATCACTATGGATATACTTATATCTCCCCTGCCGGATCATGAACATCGGGAATGGTGTGCCTTCGCAGGTGATCTCAGCATATACCAGGGCATCTTTTTCCGGCTGGATGCCATTGATCAGCGGCAGCAAATTAACGCCATCCAGTGTCTCAACAGGCTCGATAGATGTTGTAGCATCCACGGTTCCACCGGTCTCAATCTTCTGGTTTTCGGCTTCATCCCGATGTTTATTCTGAGTTTTATTCTGAGATTTATTCTGGGGCTCATTCTGGGGTCTAATCCGGGCTCGATTTTGGGCATGGACGTCAAGATTAGATATGCCGATCAGTGTGGGCAACAAATCCACCAGTGATATAGCCTCGGCGACCCCTCTTGCCTTCCAGAACATCGGACCATGGATAAGAAAAGGCACTCTCAATGCGGGCTCAAAGAAATTTTTCTTCAACCACATCCCTCTTTCGCCAAGCATTTCTCCATGGTCGGAAGTCAACACAACCACAGTATCCTTTCCAAGGCCGGTATCCTCCAGTACGCTGAGCAGCCTCCCTATTTGTTCATCTACAAAACTGATTGCGCCATAATAGGCCCGGCGGATCCGGATGAGTTCCTCATCTGAGACAACTCGGTGGAGCATACCTGACTGAATGAGCAGATTTTTACTATGGGGATCTATCTCACCAATGTCCCTCGGGCGTACAGTAGGCAAGGGAATATGGACGCCATCATAGAGGTCCCAGTATTTCTTCTGGCACATGAACGGATCATGGGGATGGGTAAATGATACTTGCAAAAAGAATGGCCGCTCCGGGGCATGGTTTTGTGTTTTAGCCAAGCCCAGAAGCCTTCTTTCAGCTTCGAAACCCACACGAATATCATATTCAATTTGGGAGTTTCTGATACACACTCCTGCAAAATCAACCATTCTGGAATCGGTAACGTCCTGATGCATGCTCTCCTTCCAATTAGCTGCCCATTGAAAATCCGACGGATAGAGATCGGATGTCAGACGCTCTTCAAAACCATGTAGCTGGTCAGGCCCCACGAAGTGCATTTTTCCACTTAAGATTGTCTGGTATCCAGCGGCTCTCAGGTAATGTGCATAAGTTGGCACCGAAGCTGGAAATTCCGCGCCGTTATCATAGGCACCGATGCGGGAAGGCAATAGACCTGAAGCCATGGAAAATCGGGATGGAGCACAAAGGGGATAATTGCAATAGGCATTTTCAAACACCACACCGCCTGCGGCGAGCCTATCAATATGAGGCGTTTGACAAGCCGTATTGCCATAGATCTTTAGCGCTGACGCCGCCATTTGATCGACCTGAATAAAAAGGATATTGGGTTTCATGGGAGAGGGTCCAAATTCAGGTCCAGGTCAAAACCAGGATAAAGATAAAAGTCAAAGTGAAATCATCGAACATCACGTTGGAAAATGTTCCAACGACTTTATATTCCAGAAGACATATTCCTGACAACTATTTAAAGCAATCATTCAAACGCTTTTGTAACTGCTGTTATTTACAGCAAATGAGATTGCATCTTAAGGACGTCAACATCCAGTTGCAACTTCACTATCTTGACCCTGACCAGACTTCCGTCGATTTATATCAGCCCTCTCAACCATACTGGCCTGAGCCTTGATGAGTGCCATTACCGCTGGATTCCTGGTGTCAAACGAGTGAATTTCCGGTAGACCTTACGGAAACTATTTTCTGACAGAAATATGATGGGAGCCTTCTCATTGAATGGTAATATCGGCCTCATCACAGACAGTCTGTATCACAAACACTTCATTAATCATTTGTTTCTCTGAAATCACCCAATATCGCTATTTACCACGGCGAATGAATAGATCAATGCATAGATCAGTGGCCTGAACCAGTCAAATCAGATTAATTGACGGATTAATGGAGATAGATCAATGGACATCGACCGTTGTACTTACTGGTTGAACCCAAGAAACTGAGCTTTACCGAATACATCCATAATACAAAATCATGGAAAAACCTAGAATCGCTGTTGTTGGTGCTGGTCTTATCGGGAAGACCCATGCCTCACTAATCTCTGAAAGCGAAGAATGCGTCCTGGCTGCCATTGTCGATCCTCGTGATGCAACCGATGAGCTAGCGAAAACACTCGGCGTTCCCAGACTAAAGGATTTTGATGCCCTACTGCTAAAAGATGATTTGGACGGCGTCATCATTGCCACACCCAATCACTTTCACGTCGAACAGGGAATAAGGTGTCTTAAGGCCAACCTTCCAGCCCTAATAGAAAAGCCGGTTGCACATAATTACGCTGAAGGGGAACGCCTTCGTGCTGCAGCGGAAACATCCACCACTCCTTTGCTCGTCGGACACCATCGCATGCATAGCCCCATCATGGGCTCAGCCAGGGAATTTATCGATTCAGGTGCATTAGGTAAGCTAGTCAGTATTTCAGGGAGCGCTCTATTTCTAAAACCGGATGATTACTTTGTAGCAGGAGAATGGCGAACCCGACCAGGTGGTGGTCCCATTCTCATTAACATGATTCATGAGATTGGGAATCTTCGCTATCTATGTGGAGAGATCGTTGCGGTTCAGGCAATCTCGTCCCACGCCCAGCGAGGATATGCAGTGGAAGACACGGTCGGGATGGTGTTTTCCTTTGCCAATGGCGCCATTGGTACCTTCGTATTATCGGATACTGCGGGTTCCGCAAGAAGCTGGGAGCAAACTTCTCAGGAAGACCGCCGATACCCGTCTTATTCCGACGAAGACTGCTACCATATTGCCGGCACAGATGGTTCGATTTCGCTCCCGACCATGCGGGTAAAGCGTTATCCGAATCAGGACGAACGTTCCTGGTGGAAACCATTCAAGTGTTCTTCTATTGAAATCAACAGGGAAGATCCATTAAAAGCCCAACTCTCGCACTTTTGTCAGGTGATACAGGGAAACCTGAAACCCAGAGTCAGCGTTCATGACGCTTTACAAAATCTTCTCATCACCGACGCTATCGTAGAAGCTGCCAGCTGTGGCAGGACGGTGGACATCAAACAATTCAGAAAACACCTGCTCGACAATACGATGAACTCTGCCTAATGACAGGCTTTGGGCGACACGAACCGGCCCATCAGTACAAACCCGGAAACCCGAGACACATAGACACCTGGGACCCGAATAACCCCTGGTCAACGGATAACTGGTCAACCAATAGCTGGTCAACGAATAACTGGCCAATGAATAACAAAGGCAAATTAACAATATAAATCATCCATTCTTGTATTAAACGGCCCTAATCTAAATCTGTTGGGTCAACGGGAACCGGACCAATACGGTCATACCACCCTGGCTGATGTCGAAACACTCTGCAGGGATGCCGCAAACAGACTGGGGGTGGAAATCGAATTCTTACAAAGTAATCATGAAGGTAGACTTATTGACGCTATTCATGAATCAGGCAAACTCAGGAGCGAAGGCAAAAGATTGGGCGTTGTCTTTAACGCTGGTGCTTACACTCATACGTCGGTTGCGCTACACGATGCCATCAAGGGTGCGGATATACCAACCATCGAGGTTCATATTTCCAATGTCCATGCAAGGGAGAGCTTTAGACACCATTCCTTTCTTTCTCCTGCTGCTGAGGGAATTATTGTTGGATTTGGCATTGATGGCTATGTATTGGCCATCGAAGGGCTCGTCAGGAAATACACACCCTCATGAGAAACACTCTGAGTTAACTGGATATAATGCAGTGATAACAAACTGTCCATAAAACCGACCATAAGACTGACAATAAAACTGACAACAAGCACAACAATACACTCGCCTTATAAGTTCAATCCAATAAAACGGAGACCACCTGAATACCAGCCTGAACACCAGGAAGATAGCTTGCAAATTATTGGTGACGTTGTCTACTAATCAGGCCCATCATTACTGCCAACACCCGAGCAGCTACTAATGCCCCCCTGCCCCCAACGTCATTGGCGGGCATAAACTCCACCAAATTAAACCCCGCTATTCTGGCCCGGTGGGCCACTCGGGTAAGCACTTTGATCAAGCGCCAATAGTCGAATCCGCCAGGGGCAGGGCCAATAACAGACGGCGCTACCGCGGGGTCCATTACATCGATATCCAAAGTAATAAACACCCGACTACCCGGTTCAATTCCAAGGAGCATCTCATCCATATTGGAATCGATAAGATCGATCATGGGAAAGAATTTCACTCCCCATTTAATTGCGTCCGCATAATCGGTAGGCCGGGCACTACCTAGCCCCCGTGCTCCAACCTGAATCAGACGATCAACCCATTTCATTTCTGAGGCACGACGCATATTGCTGGACAATCCGAATCGTTCTCCGGCAACCTCATCGCGCCAATCGATATGTGCATCCAACTGCAGAATGGTAATAGGGGCATGTTGTTCGTAGGCCTGAAAGACTGGAATGGGAATAGAGTCATCGCCGTCAATCACTATGGGAACGGCTCCATGTGCAAGAATGGTACTAACACAGTGGCGGATATGACTGCGGTTATTTGCAAAATCCGTTTCACTATATGGTAAATCTCCCCAGTCAATGGCACTGGTTTGCTCTAAAAGGATTTTTCCTCCAAGATCAAAATCATGATGTTGAAGAACTCCAGGCCAACCAAATGCACTGCGAATTGCTTTCGGCGCATCGGCACAATAGGGCCCAACAGAAGAATACGGCGTGGCGCTGGGTGCACCAACCACCACAATATCCGCATCACCCTGGCCTTCGACCTGCATATCCCCAATTTCCCCCATGGGCAAATCAAATAATCCCCGATTAACCTGACCGCCAAACATCGCGCCCATATTCGGTGAAGTGTCTTCAGTCATCGCCTGTCTCCCATCGCTTATCTCTTATTGCTTATCTCCCCTCACTTGTTTCTTATTGCCTGTCTCTCAATCTTCTAACTGGGGTCTCATTTTTTAGTCCAACCCACCCACGCCAAACCCAATAGACCAGTCCAAGAGAAACTATCGAAATAACTTCAATAATCAATCGATCGACGGAAACAGGGAATCAGAAAGATCACTTAGTTTCACCCCAGAGGCATCGAGGGAAAATATCGCTTGTTCAATGGCATTAGATCGTTCAACTCCAGCAGATGGATGAGAAAATGCTCGAAACTTGGCAATAATCTGGTTTCTATCCACTGGGTTAGTGTGTTCTCCTGGGGCTCGAACAATACCGGAATCAAGAACCTTACCTGTTTTCTTGGTAATAATGGTCCTCCCTAATCGATCCTGTGGAAAATTATCATTGCAGATCGAACACTCAGTCACCCGGATTCGTTCCACGAGCTCGGCAACGACCGGATCATTAAAGGTTTCCCCGGACACTTCCCTTGCACTAACCTGTCCAAACGCAAGTGCAGCAGCCACCGGATAGCTAATGCTGTATTGTGCCTTTCCGGTAGTTTCGGGTATTCCCTTAGCTAATCGGGTAGCTTCTTCGAAAGCCAATATTTCAATGCAATCGATATCTTCTGGCAACAGACGATATTTGCGCCTGAGGTCGAGGGACGCCTGGATAGGAGCGTGTGCCCAACGGCAAACGGGAAATAACTTGATATTCTGATCATTCGTCAACCAATTTACTCCGAGGTCAGACCAGTAAGGAGCAGCATCTTCGTTTTCTATGGTAATGGCGGGTGCGCCTTCAAAACCAGATAACGCTAACTCCGCCGACACTACCCCAACCATGGAGCCCCAACCTGATCCATCATGCAACATGGTCGGATTATCAATTTCCCTCATCATTTGGCTGCGGGGTCCGTGATATTCCGCAATCCCTACCCCTTGACGAAGAATATGTTCATCTCCCCCCATCAGTCGAACCCCCCAATGCCGCAACCGCCAATGATACCCACGCGCCTGAAGTGTGATAGTCACTGACTGTGCCGTGGAGCGCCATTCCTGCCCGACAGGCTACTTCATAGCCGATGACCATTGCGGTAAGAAACTCCCTGCCGGTCATCTCTGGCTTTGATTCTGCAAAACATAACAATGCAGGTAATAACCCACAGCCTGCATGCCCCTTGGCTAGACTAAAGCCATCGTGTCCATCCAGGCTATCAATTTGATTTGCACCTGCATAAGCTGCACCTGCCAAACTCGCTGTTCGCCCATCAAATAGAATACGGGCAAGTGTGTCTTCATCTTTGCCATTGAACATGCGCAAACAGGTCTCACGACCGATCCGGGATGCGATGATATTGTGAGAAGCAGCACTCACTCCAATTAGGTCCAGAATCAGATCCTTGACTCTTTCGATGGTCTGCCCCGGGATATCATCATAGCGGGTAGTCAAAACAAACTCAGCGAATGGTTTGACCACAGGATTTTTGTCATTCACGATTGATTCCAGAACTGTCGTTAAGAGTATAGTGCTATCGCTGTACACCGGGTTTTCATCCCCGGTTATTTTCGCGATGGGCCATTTCGCTAATGTCTCAGCAGTTAATAGTGGTGATCATCCGATAAAGCCGTTGTTTACGTCAACCCTACCCCTGACTTAGCTGGAATAGATCCCGGCAATGCCTGTGAGGAGTGAAAAGTAAGATTCAGGCATGTTGGTTCAGGCGAATTTGTGGTTAACTTAAAAACCATTCTCTCACCTTTGCTCACGCACTCATGCAAGATAATCATCCTCTTCCTGAAACCTGGCAAGATGAGGTTTTTCCAATTCTAAAATCAGTTAATGTTAAACACATTGCTTACGTTCCTGACGCCGGGCATTCGAAAGCGATTAAGGCCGCAAATACCGACGTATCAATTAAAAGCGTTGTGTTAACCACAGAAGAAGAGGGATTGGGATACCTCGCGGGAGCATGGCTTGGGGGAGACCGTGGGGCATTATTATTGCAGTCCAGTGGGGTAGGAAACTGCATCAACACCCTGGCACTGCAGTCCTGCGCCCGGTTTCCTCTGTTGATGTTGGTAACAATGCGGGGGGATTGGGCAGAATTTAATCCCTGGCAAAACCCAATGGGTCAAAACACCGAAGAAATACTAACCCGAATGGGGGTCATGATCTGGCGCGCAGACAAATCCGAGGACGTTGCTCCTCTCATCAGAGGCGCTGCAACCATGGCATTTGATGGAGATTCGGCATGTGCCGTTATTCTTGGGCAGCGACTAATTGGAGAAAAAGAGTGGAACAATTAGACGACAATAAGGCAAGCATGCAAGACGAAAACATAGGTCTGGACCGACGAGAAGTTGTTAGGATGCTATTGAAAGATCGGGTCGACATGCTGGTTGTCACCGGACTTGGTTCGCCCTCCTATGATGTTATGGCAGCGGGGGACCATGATAACAATTACTATCTCTGGGCAGCCATGGGAAGCGCGTCAACGGTTGGTCTTGGGTTGGCCAACTCCCAGCCTGACCGAAAAGTGCTTGTCATTACAGGAGACGGAGAGATGCTCATGGGGATAGGTTCAATGGCAACCATTGCCGTGCAAAAAACTACCAATCTGTCCATTGTTGTTCTCGACAATGGACACTATGGGGAAACGGGAATGCAATTGAGTCATGCAGGCCAAGGCATTGAACTGGACAAACTCGCCTCTGCCTGCGGTTTCGATTGGACCGACAGTATTCGTTCCATGGAACAGGTTAAGTTGCTACAACAACGAATTCACCACAAAGAGAGTCTTAACTTTGCAAACGTGAAAGTGAATTCTGCAAACAAACCCCGAGTCATTCCACCCCGGGACGGGGTATACATCAAAAACCGATTCAGAATGTCACTGGGTTTCAAGCCAGGATAACATCGGTACTAATACACTGGACTGCAGGCCACCAGGGCAGTTATATCTCGAAACCATTAAATAAGAAGTTCTATTCTCCTTCCCAGAAGATGGGAACAGGATCCTGTCGTGCCCCAAAAGACAAAAGAAACCATTATGTCCTCTCCTTCATGTCCTCTCCTTCATGTCCTCTCCTTCATGTCCTCTCCTTCATGTCCTCTCCTTCAAGAGAGTGAAGAATAAAATAAAATTTTTGGGATTTTTGTTTGATTACATGGTAAAACAGAGAATCAGAAAGTGTACCACCCTTGCTCGAAGGGGCCAGGTGGTAAATAAATAACACCGGAGGAAATCGATAGATTATGAAAAAAAGACTAAAACAAGCGGGTCTGGGCATCGCAGTAAGCAGCATTGTTGCAATGTCAGCGGTGACTTCACCTGCATACGCTGAACATGGAGACACCCTCAAAGCCGTCAAAGATCGGGGAAACCTACTCTGCTCTGGACACAATGGTAGTTTCCCTCCATTTGTTCAGGTTACTGATGATAATAAATGGAGTGGATACGATATTGACTACTGCCGAGCATTAACCGTCGCTATTTTTGGTAGTGATGATGCACTGAAAGTGGTCCCTATTAGCTGGGCTCAACGATTCCCTTCACTGCAATCTGGCGATGTGGATATTATTATCAAGGCCACCGGCTGGACTATGGGACGTGATACAGAATTAGGTATTCAATTCTCGGTGCCCTACTTTGTCGGCGCAACCAATGTCATGATGCCCAAAGAACTCGGCAGCACTGCCCCAGAGACATTGGATGGCGGTTCACTGTGTGCCAACGCTGGTACGTCCACCGAACGACTGGCGGCTAATTTCTTCAAAAGCCGTGACATCAATATCGAGATGATTACCTTTGAGAAATCTGAAGAAACCCGCGAGGCTTATTTCGCCGGTCGTTGTGACAGTATTGTTGGTTGGGGGCCTAATTGTTGGTTGGGGGCCTAACCTGGCTGTAACCCGACAGAGTGCAGAAAATCCAGACGATCATGTCATGATGGATATCGCTCTAGCCCTGGAGCCCGAGTCTGCCGCCATGAGGCAAGGTGACGACAATTGGGTTGATATTGCCAACTGGATGTTTGCAGTTACCTGGATTGCGGAATCCAAGGGAATTTCATCAACCAACGTTGATGAACACAAAGCTAACCCTGGTGACAGCACCGTTGAGAAATTGCTTGGCGTAACGCCTGGCATTGGCGAGCGCCTTGGCCTCTCCGATGATTGGGCATACAACGTGATTAAGCAAATTGGTAACTCTGCAGAAATCTTCAGTCGTAATATTGGTGAAGAATCCGTATACAAACTTGGTCGAGGCCTGAATTCTCTATGGAGTGAAGGTGGTGTTATCGTTCCAATGGTACTCGACTAATCCATAGTTAAAGTAAATCCCGATATTGTCATTCAATGAAGTACCCAGTTGTTCTGGGGGAGGGCCCCACGACCTCTACCTCCGGAAAGCCATGGGCCCGGAAAGCCATGAGCTGGAAGGATAACCATGGCCAGAAAGACAGTCATGAATAGACTGTCTTTTGGGGCATGACCCATCAGATCCTACAACCGGGCACTTCTGTTGATTTCAAATACAGTTCCCATCAATACACCAATGATCGGCCTACTTAGAAATCGTAAGCTTAGGGAAGCTGTGACACAGGCTGTGGCTGTCTCTGTCGTGGCAACCATCGTGGTTGCCACGGTAATAAATGCCCGAGCAACGCTAGATGCGCAAAGCCTGACAACGGGGTTTGGGTTCCTCAGACGATCCACCGGTTGGGACTTCTCTTTTTCTGTTCTCCCTTACACTATTAGTGGTACCTACTCCCGCACAATCCTTATCGGCATCCTTAACACGTTGTTGCTCGGTTTTCTCGGATTACTTGGGGCAACATTACTAGGAACGCTAATTGGACTAATAAGAACATCAGGCAATTATCTGTTTTCACTGCTTGGAACCATCTATGTCGAAACGTTTCGCAACGTTCCACTCATTCTACAGGCAGTGTTCTGGTACGCGATTGTTTCACATCTCCCTCGCCCCAGGTCTGCCATATCTTTAGCGGATGCAGTATTCGTTAGTGGCCGAGGTGTTTACTTTCCTGTATTCAATATCGGTTTATTTTCAGTGGCCATAATGGGAGCCCTAATCATTTCCTGGATATTGATTCTCTCCTGGCACAAACGCAGAATTGATCGCCCATCCGCCTACCACCAAATAAAAGTCTTTGGCTGGCTAGCGCTAGCTGTCATCATCATCGCCATTGGCTATTTTGCTCATACAACAGGTACTCCTATTTTGGACATACCCTATCTCAAAGGACTAAACTTTGCCGGGGGGATGCGAATGCCGCCAGAACTGACCGCATTGGTCATCGCGATTTCACTCTACGGCGGAGCCTATATCGGAGAGGTAATGCTAGCGGGGTTAATGTCTGTGCCAAAAGGACAAATAGAAGCAGGATTGGTCAGCGGACTCAGTAATTTTCATATATTCTCGAGAATTCGAATGCCCCTCGCCATTCGCTCCATATTCCCGGCACTGACTAATCAATATGTGCAATTAATGAAAGCCACTACCATTGGGATTGTGGTTGGTTTTTCAGATCTTTTCATGATTATTTCCACCTCGATCAACCAAAGTGGCCAGACTCTGGAGTTACTGGCTCTTTTGATGGGTGGATTTTTACTCATCAACTTGACCATTGCTTTTGTGATGAACACGATCAACAGAAAGATAGCACTCAAAGGTTATGAGGTTAAAGGCTGAGCTCGTGGAATCACAAAAAACCTATCAAAGCCCTCCTGTTGAATCCACTGTAAATAAGCTTCGGCGTCGGCTATTTAACAGTCCTTTGGACACAGTAATTACTATTACTTCCGGGTTCCTGATTGCTTACCTGATCGCCAATGCCATCGACTGGATATTCCTTTCCAGTATCTGGTCTGCTGAAGACGAACCTCTTTGCCGGGAAGCCACTGGCGCATGCTGGTCCGTTATTGACGCTCGCCACCGTATCATCATCTTCGGCTTATTTCCTTACGATGAACACTGGAGATCAACTCTCGCTTGCATCATCATGATTGGTACCATTGTGGCATCCTGCTTTTCCTGGTTTTGGACCACCGTCAGATTGGGACTTCTTTGGATAATTGGCTTTGGAATATTCTATGTCCTGATGCATGGGGGGATTTTCGGTCTTAGTGTCATCACACCAGAGCGCTGGGGAGGTTTGGCGCTGACAATTTTCATTTTCGCCTCAGTTTCCATTATTGGTATGCCCCTGTCTGTGGTTCTGGCATTGGGCAGGCGGGCAAAGCTCCCGGTCATAGCTCGAATGGTGGGTCTTTTTATAGACTTTTTTCGCTCACTACCACTATTAACCATACTTTTCACCACGGCAGTCATCACCCCTTTTGTCCTTCCGGGATGGCTATTGGGAGATAAACTTTATCGTGTAATCGCGGGCTTTGCCATTTTCTTCGCCTGTTATCAGGCAGAGAATATTCGCGCCGGCCTCCAGGCTACTCCCAGTGGCCAGGACGAAGCCGCACTGACGTTAGGGTTGAATTATTGGCAACGGGTGAGTCGTATCCAGCTCCCACAGGCATTCAGGTACTCCCTACCCGCCATCGTCAATCAATTCGTTATTACCTTTAAGGAAACCTCTATCGTGACCATTGTGGGATTCTTTGAGATCCTGGCATCTGGCACTGCTGCCTATGGTACAGGTCAATGGACCGTTCACTACGTGGAGGTCTATGCGTTCATCGGCTTTATCTATTTTATGTTTGTCTTTTCATTATCCAGATACGGCGCCTATCTGGAGAAAAAACTGAGAGTGGGGCATGTCTAACAGCGAAACCAACACAATACCGGCAGTAAACATGTTCGGTGTGAACAAATGGTATGGTGATTTTCATGTACTTAAGGACATTGATCTCAACATCGCTGTGGGTGAAAAAATAGTTATTTGCGGCCCTTCAGGTTCGGGAAAATCAACATTGATTAGATGTATTTGTAAATTGGAGGACCATCAGCGTGGTCTTATTCAGGTATTGGGTACCGAACTCAATGACGATGTCTCCAATATCGACGAAATTCGTCGTGAAGTCGGTATGGTTTTCAACAATTTAACCTATTTCCCCACATGACTGTCATGGAGAATTGCACCCTGGCCCTGAAGCTGGTGAGAAATAAATCCCGTAAGGAAGCCGAGGTTATCGCCAGCAGCTTTCTGGAAAAAGTTCGTATTCCAGAGCAGGCGAATAAATACCCTGGGGAGCTATCCGGAGGTCAACAACAGCGGGTCGCCATTGCACGATCACTTTGCATGAATCCGGAAATCCTGTTGTTTGATGAACCCACCTCTGCCCTGGACCCGGAAATGGTTTCTGAAGTATTGGATGTGATGGTCTCTCTCGCCGAGGAAGGTATGACCATGGTTTGTGTTACCCACGAAATGGGTTTTGCACGACGAGTGGCTGATCGGGTTATTTTTATGGACGAAGGGGAAATAGTCGAACAAAATACCCCAATGGATTTCTTTGAAAACCCACAAAATGAACGCACCAAATTGTTTCTAAGCCAGATACTGCATCACTAGTTTATAGAGCTGTACGTTCTTTTATACGCATTTAGAGAGAGCTGATCCGGCTTATCACCATCATGGCTGCCGGAATTACGATTGTGATTATGATTCCCAAACAGATTGAAGCTTTTTCTCCAGAAGCTTTATGTAATCACTCTTTCGGTAATTTATTTGGTTTAATTCTCCAGCCCGCCGAAGGATGAATCAGCTTCGCATGCAGTGAGAATAACGTCAGGAATTTTGAAAATGAAAAAAAAAGCCGCCTAATGTGCTGATCTTCATGGTCGATCAATTGTCCGCATTTGCCCTGAGAGCCTATGGGGGGACCGTTTGTAAAACCCCTCATCTCGACCAACTCATGTCCCACGGAACAGTCTTCGAAAACACCTATACTCCCTATCCACTATGTGCCCCCGCCAGATTTGCCATGATGTCCGGGCGACTCCCTTCCCGAATAGGTGCATATGACAATGGAGCAGAATTCCCGGCTTCAATACCAACCATTGCACATTACCTCAGGGCATCCGGTTATTACACTTGTCTTTCGGGGAAAATGCACTTTGTCGGCCCTGATCAATATCATGGTTTCGAAGAACGGCTCACCACTGAAATTTATCCTGCGGATTTTTCCTGGACCCCGACCACTCATTACGGGGATATATCCATGGATGATGAACGCCGTTACGCTTCAGGAGTTTCAACCATGGACACGGTGTTTGACGCTGGCCCGCTTGCGAGAAGCATGCAAATGGATTATGACGAGGATGTGGCTCATTGTGCAATGCGGGAAATCTACCGAATAGCTCGCTCGGACGACCAGCGTCCATTCTTTCTGACAGTCTCCCTCACCCACCCCCATGACCCTTATGTGACCACCCAGAAATTCTGGAATTTATACAGTGATGATGAAATTGGCTCCCCTACTGTGGGATTTATTCCTCTCCAGGACAGAGATCCACACTCCCATTCACTGTATTTTCATTATGGGCAAGATAAGGTCGACGTCACCGACCATCACTTGAGACGTGCACGAAGAGGTTACTATGCAATGGTATCCTACATTGACGACTTATTCGGGCAAATCCAGTCTGCATTGGACAACTCAGGGTTGTCTGATGATACCGTTATCCTGTTCACTTCGGATCACGGTGACATGCTGGGGGAGCGAGGCATGTGGTTCAAAAAAACTCTTTTTGAGCCAGCAATCAGAATTCCTCTGATCCTGTCCTCTCCGGGACAAACAGCCAAGCGAGTAAAAACACCAGTCACACTTGTCGATATATTGCCGACTATTCTTGAATTGACAGGTGTTCAGGACGATTTTGAGCAGATTCCCATGGATGGGCATTCCTTCATGTCAGAACTTGATACCTCGACTCTGGACGCACCCTCACAGCAGGACACCCTTGACCATGAAAACCGCCCCCCGGGGAAGCCAGTGTTTGTTGAACATATTGATGGAGGAACCATCGCACCTCGCCTCATGGTACGGAACGGAAACTATAAATACGTCTATTCCAGGGCGTATCCACCTCAATTGTATGATTTGTCTCAAGACCCCAATGAACTCAATAGTCGCGCCGGAGATCCCGAACTATCGGACATTGAATCAGTTTTGTTCGAGTTAATCAGAGAGAACTGGAATATCGATCGTCTTGGAGATGAAGTCGCTGCAGATCAGGCCGCCAGACGGGTAGTTGAAAGCGCATTAAGCAAAGGTCGACAGGAAATTTGGGATTTTCAGCCCCGACCACAAATTCATAATACTCATTATGTGCGTCGCGGCGACTCTTTCCCGGATTGTGAGCGACGGGGGTATCTTTCTTACCCAGAATCAGAGTCTTGATCTTGCTCGCTTTATGATGGTTCCAGGGTCGCTTAAAGAGCGGAGTATGTGGATATCAGTGAACTTCGGTGAGCTAATCATGGATTTTGCCTTTCCCATGACAAAGTAAACATCGGCGCTGATAATACAGGTGACAAGATGCGGATGTCATGATATGGACGCCATGGAGGCATTCAAAGTATGCCTTTGCTTGAGAGTGCATTCATCTCTGCCATTAGTTCCTGATTATTGTAACGATCAAAAGATAGAGCTGAAGCATAATGGGGCTTTTCACCCCCTAAAACCCAACTGGCACACAATTCCCCAGCAGCACAGGCAGACATAGTGCCGAAGCCTGATAGAGCACCCACAACAAAGGTATTTTCTATTTCCATCTCACCGACCAGCGGCCAGTTCTCTTTAGTCAACGTATAGTAACCTCCATAGTGCCTTGCACTCCTGAATAGTCGCCCCTGGTATTTTTTCAGACCGGGGTTCAGCCGGGAAGCCCCTCGTAGCACAATCTCAGGAAAGGTCGGTGTTAACATCGGCTCCCTTATCGCATCTGTAGGGGTGTCATTAAATGCCCAACCCATCTTAATCCAGCGCCCCTGATCTCCGCCATCCGGGCGACAGTGAATAGCGCCTGGCATTTTCTCGGTTAACCACTTCAATTCCGGGGCGCTTCCCAGGAGTTCTAGTTCTTCATCAGACCAATCGATTAGCTGTGAGTCCAAATCAATAGAAAATGGCATGTTTCTTGGGATAACTCCCCACTTATCTTCAAATGCCAACTTTTGCTGCAACGTATTTTTTATTGGTAATTGGGTTCCCAACATTTGGGCGATTTCATTGACAAACGGACCGGCAGCATTCACAACCCGCTCAGCGCCAAGCTCGGAATGTGGACCAACTCTCACACGAAAACCATTTGAAGCCGTTATCTCACTTACTTCCCCTATTATGCGCTTCCCCCCGCTTTCACGAAATCGCTCCAACATATATTGCCCGAGCTGCTGTCCGCTCAATGAGCCTGCGCGACGAATATGAACAAGAGTACACACAGTGTGGTCATAGGAAGGAAATTTGTTTCGAATTAGGTCAACATCGGTGATGACATCAACTCCGGATGGCGCAAGGCGCCAATCAGCACTTTCAGATAAAAAGTAGAGCTCCTTTGAAGTTCGATCATGAAATCTGATACTCCCTTCCACAGCATCCGCATAACCCCGAGCCAACTCCTCCATCAAATCATCAGTATTGTCAGATCGTGTCACTAAGGAATATCCCCTTCGGGTAAGATTAATCACATTCCCGGTCTCGTTAGCGATTTCCTCCATGAGTTCTATACTACGATTCGTAAAGGCCGTCATGATAGGGTGAGGCCACCAATTTCGATAGTTTTCTCCAGACTGGGCAGACGTCAATCCCATTGGCGGACCTGAGTCCACCAAAGTCACGTCTAATCCGGGACTCATTTTTTTCAGATAATGCGCCGTTGAAATTCCCACAATTCCAGCTCCAATTACCAGCACATCACAGGATTGGTCATTCAATTTACGTCAAGCTCACATTTATCGAGTATCATTTTTAATCCCAATTTCAACCCCACTCTCGCAGTTCAAATCAGATCTCCAACACCAACCTCTTCCAATATTTTCATCCAGTGAGGCTTCTTCTATCCTTTATCATCGTTATCCATTTTCTTGACCGCTAACAATTGAGTCAGCCTTATTCCATTTGCAAGACGTTTTAGAACGAGCCCTATTCAGACCCAGTCTTTCTTAGAATTCGCCTATCTGTTGTATAGCATAATACTGACTATATTAAGTGAATAGTATTAAGTGAACAGTTCGAGTTGGGATTGGAGTGAAAGCCTCTGAACGGAACGATAAGCCCTCACCAAATGTCGCTTGACCTATGCATGGATTTCACGCTTATATGTGCGAATGACTGGAGCTCAGCGTCCTACCAAACTCAAAGCATTTAAGGTTAAGCAAGTCTTAACCTTGGCTACCTATCGATTTTATTAATCCGCTCAAAAGTAAAACGTGACTAATAACATAAAAGGCATCTTATGGGCGTTTATTGCCACCGGATTATTCGCTGTAGTAGCTGCGATGGCTAAAGTTGCAGTGGTCGAATACCATGTCTTACAAATTCTTTTCTTCAGACAGGTTTTTGTTTTTCTTTCAGCTTTACCTTCCATTAGAAAGTCTTTCCCTGGAAGCCTTAAAAGTTAAAAGGTAGTGTAATCTGAGGTCTGTAATTTATTTCTTTAGCGATGCTCGTTTGGCTTAGGCGAAGTGAGCGTAGCGAACGAAGGCAAAGCCGGTTTTTCTTGATTCGGTGTTGAATGTTGAGCCATCAAGTCGTTCCATGTTTGTGACTTAAGCAAATGTGGAGACAACCCAATGACCCAACTGGATTACAGTAACCTATATGAAGTGGTGATGGAACAATTGATTCAACATGGCTCCGGTGCCTTTCGTGAAGTGATTACCGCGATGATGAATCAGGCGATGCAGATTGAGCGGTCTCAGTTTCTGGGTGCCGCCCCCCATGAACGCAGCGACGACCGTCGAGGTCATGCCAATGGGTTCAAGCCCAAACAGGTGGACACGACGCTTGGCACGCTTAATCTTCAGATACCCAAGACCCGTGATCACGGAGAGGCGGGGTTTTACCCGCAATGCCTGGAACAGGGTCGGCGTAGTGAACGCGCTTTGATGTTGTGTGTGGCCCAGATGTATGTCAGTGGTGTCAGCACTCGCAGAGTGGAGAAGGTGCTGGATTTGTTCGGGATAGAGAAGATATCTTCGACGCAGGTGTCCCGTGCAACGGCATTACTGGATGATGCTTTGTCGGTTTGGCGCGATCGTGCCCTTGGAGAGATACGCTACCTGGTATTGGATGCCCGCTACGAACGGGTTAGGATGGATCACCAAGTGGTGGATGCAGCGGTACTCAGTGCGGTAGGTATTTTATCGGATGGTCGACGAAGTGTCCTGGGTGTACAGATCGCGACCAGCGAAGCCGAGATCAATTGGCGAGAGTTTTTACAATCTCTGGTGAAACGGGGAATGGTAGGGGTTGCGTATATCTCCAGTGATGACCATGCCGGTCTCAAAGCCGCGAGACGCGCTGTGTTTCCCGGTGTACCGTGGCAGCGTTGTCAGTTTCATTTGGTTCAGAATGCGATTAATCACGCGCCGACGGTGAAGATACGAACCCGTATTGGTGGCGAATTGCGTTCGGTATGGAATGCAACGGACGAGGCATCGGCCCTGACACAGTTACAGCAACTGGCAGAGCGATATGAGTCGAACTATCCGAAGCTGTCGCAGTGGTTACTGGACAATGTTCCCGAGGGGCTGACGGTGTTCAATTTGCCGGAGCTGCATCATCGAAAGATGAGAACGACCAACGGGATTGAGCGTCCAATCCAGCAGGAGATTAAACGGCGAACCCGGATTGTTCGGGTTTTCCCGAATGAAGCATCGCTGCTACGGCTTGTCAGTGCCATCCTCGTTGAGATTGACGATGAATGGAGTAATGCCGACAGGCGATATATCGTGTGGAACGACAATAATGACTCAACCTAAATCGAAGTTACAGACTTAGAGTTGCACAATCCCTTAAAACCAAATATCCAAAAATACATGGATTCCGACTTGGAGGAGCTTTTATTGCCTTGTCCTGTAGCGTTTGGGCCGTTGAGTTTTTGCCTTTAACCACCGCCATCACCCTGGGTTTCGCCCAGGTGTTTTTCGTGGCAGTGCTCGCATTCCTATTTTTAGAGGAAAAGGTCGGTATACACCGGATGGTTGCCGTGGTGATGGGGTTTCTGGGAGTTTTGGTGGTAATGCGACCTGGTGTGGAAGGCATCATTAATCCGTATACCCTAATTCCGGTATTAGGAGCGCTGGGCGCAGCGGTGGCAATCACATCGGTGCGAAAGCTTTCTCAAACAGAGTCCACTGCCACCCTACTGGCCTATCAGGCTATTTTCGTGGGGCTTCTATCGGGAATTCCCCTTTTCTGGTTATGGACCACTCCGAACTTCGAGGGTTGGCTATTACTCATCACGATGGGGGTGCTAGCAACAGCGGGTAACTGGATAGGAGTCAAAGCACTTAGAATGGGAGAAGCCAGTGTTGTCGGTAACATCGAATATGTAAAACTGGTATATGCTGCCATACTAGGGTACTTTATTTTTTCAGAAGTCCCGGATGCTCACACCATCCTCGGTGCCCTGGTAATAATTGCCTCGTCGTTGTATATCCTGCACCGGGAGTCCTCAAATCGGAATAAAACCTGACAACCTCTATTTTGAGGTTCAATTTCATCTGGCAATCGAAGTACAATTTACAGAGTTCAATGGATCGTTGCGACATACGCATCGAAACATGCGTTGAGATATACATTGAAATATACATTGAGCTCACTCATCGCTGGAGCCATTCGGCGAAGTCCTGATATTAGCAACAGCCATTCACCGCAACGACAAATAGCGTCGCAGCCGCTACCTGATTATTACCAGGAGCAGATACCCTTGACGAAAAATATTTAATGAACCGCGAGGCTTTCCCAGTGGAACGAACGGACAACGTACCGCTAGCAGTTGGAACGATAATTTTTACTGTTTTTGCCCTATCTTTGGGAGACGCACTTGTCAAGATGACCAGTGGAAATTTTGTTATCTGGCAGATTTTCGTGGTCCGTTCCCTAATTGTAATTCCATGCCTTGGGCTCTATCTGCTAATAAAGAAACGCCCACTTATTCGGCTTCCTGATGCACTCGGGTGGATAGTCCTCCGCAGTCTTCTTTTGGTAGCCATGTGGATTAGTTATTATATCTCACTCCCGAATCTGGCACTCCCAGTTGCGGCAGCAGCTTACTACACGCTGCCGATATTCATTACATTACTCTCCGCCATCATCGTGGGAGACACAATCAATCGTACTGGATGGTTGGCTGTTTTCCTTGGCTTTATAGGGGTGCTTCTTATTCTTCGACCCCAAGCGGGAGATTTCAACTGGTTTGCCCTTCTACCACTTCTCTCTGCCATACTCTATGCCCTTGCCATGATACTGACCCGGACGAAATGCAGAGTAGAGAACCCGATTATCTTATCACTCGCGCTAAATATCGGCTTTGTTTTCGTGGGATGTGTCGCCGCAGCTTTCACCACGACCTTTCCAGATGAAGCACGAAAAGGCTTCCTTCTTGCGCCATGGGCTGCGATGGGATTTCCCCAATGGATTTCGATGAGTTTACTCGCAGTGGCGATTTTGATTGGAAGCATTGGTGCGGCCATCGCCTATCAGAATGCTCCATCTTCAATAATCGGAACATTCGATTTTGCCTATGTCGGTTTCGCCGTTCTATGGGGTATCGTTTTCTTCGCCGACATACCGGACGACATCTCTATCATGGGCATGGCGTTAATCATAGGTGCAGGGATAATGTCGCTTCGTCAATAACAAATGGGATCTACTGGATAATATTATTGACGCAGTCCATAGGCGTCATTTACCACTCCAATGTAATGAACAAGTGCCAAACTGTCGCTAACCAGATTTCGCGATAAGCATTGTGTTATGGACAACATTGGATCAATGGAAAATCCTGAAACTCCAAAGGTGACAGGAGAATATAAATAAGTAATTACGCCGCCTCTTTACCCGAAATAAAGGGATTCACTATGGAAAGCGTATGCTGCACTGTGGCTTCCTTTTCGCCAACAGGAGCGACATAATGAATCGCCTGAGCAGCTGATTCTATGCCTGATAGCTTTGCTATTATCCAGCTCACGAGGTATTGAGAAGCCAAACAGCCTCCCACAGTTGCGATATTGTCCTTAGCCGTGAAAGGGCGATCAATGACGTTTACCCCTGCTTCGACTACCCAGGGTTTGGATATGAGATCAGTGCAGGCTGGCAGATCGCCAAGCACACCCAATTTCGCCAACAGCAGAGTGCCAGAACACTGTGCACAAATAATTTGTCTTTTGCTGTCCAGTTGGAATCTACGGAGTATGGAAGAATCTTTGCCAATGTCCCGAGTCAGTATCCCGCTGCCGAAAAGCACGACATCTGCGGTATTCGCAAATTCTAGTGGTTGTTGTGCTTTAACAGTAACTCCATTCATCGAGGTAACCTCTTCTGAGGGGCACGTAATTTGCACATTGTATCCAGTGCCTTTCATTCGATTTAGAATACTCGATGCTATAAAAGAATCCAGCTCGTTAAATCCATTGAAAGTTAGTATCGCTATGTTCATCTTCACACACCAAAACCTGTATTAGAAATTAGACGATACGCTTGTCGAAGACGGGGTACGAGAGCCAATTAGTATCCATTATCAGTACCAATAATTTCTGGCAATCCGATACATCAGCAATGATAAAACGCTATTTCAGCTGAATGTTGGGGTTAGAGGGTATTGGATTTACTGCGTATTGTTTCTTCGCTCGCTCCATTGGGTTCACAACTACCCTGGCCTGTACTCCAGATACTTTGCCCTTGCCCTATCAATAGCTATACCGATAACTAGACCTAAATCCATATTACTCCTATCCCGAAATTGTATGTCTCGGTGGAAACTGACAGTTTCTACATGGAATCACTGGACAAATCCACTTGGACAGACCTATTGGATAGGCTCGCTGGATAGACGTACTGGATAGGCCTGCCAGATAAATTCATGGGGCGTCGGTTTTCCAGGTTGGTGCATTGCGTTTTGCATATATTTCTCGACGACGGGCATTGATATAGGCATCCCCTTCCGGTGTGCCATCATGAAAACTTCCAAAAATCTTATCCCAGGGAGTTTCATAGGAGCCGTAATTGCAGTCGATAAATCGGTGATGAAGTTGGTGCATGAAGTCACCAAGCACAATTCCCCGATTCTTACCAAATTTGACTCGTTCAAAGCCGCAATGAGAAGTGGGGCCAGCAATAGTGTGCAACATGGCATTAAAAATAACGTGGATGGGATGACTTGCAATCAGGAAGTAAATCAATAAATCCGAATACAAAATAACATGCTCCAGCGGATGCATGGCATGCCCAGACCAGGGGCCGGTATTCACGTTTTTATGGTGCCAAAAATGAACGGATTTATATAACCACCGTGTGTGTAAAAGCCGATGTTGCCAGTAGAAATGAAACCCGCTCCAAACTGGAATAACTAGCAGTAAAGTGATGAACCAGATGGGATGTTCAGCAAAACTAATTATCGTAATATATCCATTGGCATATCCCCACAGCGCGAGACATTCAAATAATGTTCCAATGGGGACGGATCCAGCCAACGTCCATACCACATTGTCCCAAACCTGATTATTGAAGTGGAATATATTCGAATTTTTCGCCAGCGGCCTGGGATCAAAACGTTCGTCGTCTCCCTGCTTGCGAAACGTATACAAATAAAGATGTAGTCCGCCAGCTACTGTTAGCACAATAATTAGATTACGTAGGCCGATTTCCAGCATCCAATCCCATTGGAAGTTGACCGCACGTTCAATATCAGGGGTAAACCATATCCAAAGTGCAATGGAAATAAGCAAAAGCAGAAAACGCTGACTTAATGGTTGCCAAACAGAAAACAGGTACTTTAGGCTTTCCAGCAGACTAAATGGCCGTTCGAAATAAGGCGCCTGCCTGATTGGCAGGGCTGGTGTGTAATGCCAGATTTTACGCGGCTGTTTCTTCACTGACTGATTCCTGGAAGAGGTTTTCGACATAAGAATATAGATCTAGAATATAGATCTGAGGAAGATCAATCTAAAAAGTTTTATCTGAAAGATGACAACGTGGAATTGAAGCAGTGTTCCACATTAATCTCAATGGATACTTTTCTAGTCTGAGAATAAGTTAAACTTAACCTTATTATTCATAGCCACACGCTTGCTACCTGACCCAGCTCTCCCTGGATTCATGGTTGCAGACATAACAGGCCAAACGTCGCTTTTTATTATTACTTTCGATGAGAAAAAATATTCGTTCCTTAAACTGGCTTCGGGTGTTTGAAGCTGCAGCCAGTGCGGAAAGTTTTGCCCGGGCGGCGGTAATACTCAATATGAGCACTTCCGCAGTCAGCCAGCAAATCAGATCCCTTGAATCACATTTTGGTACCAAGCTGTTTATCAGAGGCGCCAGACAAGTAAAACTCACGGACTCAGGGCATGCACTACTACCCAATGTTCGACATTCCCTGATGCAAATTGAAGATACGGCCGAATCCCTTTTTGGCGAAAAACAAAATGCGATCATTAATCTGCAATCCACACTGATATTCGCCACTTCCTGGCTCTCGCCACGGCTTACCGATTTCAGTGAAAATCATCCGAATGTGCAATTTCGAATTACCGGCCTTTATCACGACATGGACTATAAAATGCCTGGAGCAGAGTTAAAGATTGTGTTTGGGCCAGTTCATCGAAATTGGGGGCAATGTGATCGCCTATTCGACGAAAAGATCTATCCTGTGGCCAGCCAGCACATCGTCGATAGTCTTCATACTCCGGAAAACTTCCTTGATAACCGTCTGATTCAGGTACCGAACCACCAGGTAACCTGGAGTCAGGTCCTGCGGGAGGTCGGTTTAAATGGAACATTCGGTGAACAATTCTGTTCTGCAGATTCCACCGAAATGGCTCTTTCTCTCGCTTCAGCCGGTTATGGCATCGCACTGGCACGTTTTCCAACCACAGATTTTTTGGTAAAAAAACTGGGTCTTGTCAAATGTCCTCTAGTACCTATGATCAAGAGCACAGAAGCCTATTATCTGGTCTACCAAAGCCAACAGTCTTTGTCCAAATACGCTCACTATTTTCGTATCTGGTTAATTGACTCTGCATCCCAATACACTCAAAACTGAGTTCATCCCAGGATGGAACCAACACCACGTTTCAGGGAAAAAAATTTGCCTTTAAATAATCACGGTAAAAAACCTCTAGCTTTCTCAAACCCGCATATTCGAACTCCACCTGGGCTACATTCACCCCGCCTCTTTTTTTGGTGCTTCTTTTCCTAACCCCGCATTCGCGATCCATCCGGATCGTAAAGTGGCGCACCCTGAACTTCCGCAGAATAGAGCTCGCCGAGAATTTCCACCTCAACCCAGGTACCAGGTTCAGCATATTCTGTAGAGACATAGCCCATTGCCATGGACTTACCTACATGGTGGGCATAGCCGCTTGAGGACACATAACCCACAGCCTTGCCATCCTTCATAATCGCTTCATCCAACGTGACATCGATTGGTGAATCAATGGTTAAAGTGACCAGACGCCGGGACACACCCTGATCCTTAATACCGAGGGTCGCCTCCTTTCCTGTGAACTCTTTTTTCCAGTTAATGAACGTTTCCATACCGGATTCCACTGCATTGAAATCTGGCCGGAATTCCAATGTCCAGGCGCCCCAGGCTTTTTCCAGACGCATACTCATTAACGCACGACTACCGTACCAACAGTAACCCAGATCACTACCCGTTTCCTCAATGGCCTCAGACAAACAAATCAGATACTGGGGGCGACAATAAATTTCATAACCCAATTCTCCGGAAAAGCTAATTCTATGGAGTAATACTGGAACACCGCCAACATAGGTCTCTCGAGTATCACGGAATTTAAATGCTTCCGCAGACACATCATCCCGGGTAATCCGGGACAACAGTTCTCGGGATTTAGGGCCAGAAATTGCAACCCCATGCCAGTCGCTGGTTTGATTTTCATGGACCACGCCCTCTGGCAAGGTTCGATCAAACCAGCGACGATGGGCATCCTGCATGGCTCCAGAGCCGAAAAGCATAAAACGTTCATCGTCAAGACAAGCTACGGTGAGATCACCATAGAGACGCCCCTTCTCGGTAAGCATTGGGGTCAATGTGATGCGACCGGGTTTTGGAATATAGCCCGCCATGGTTTTATTTAGCCACTCCCTTGCTCCAGGGCCTTTGATTAGATGCTTGGCAAAGTTTGCAACTTCGATACCGCCCACACCCTCACGCACCGCTTTCACCTCCCGCGCCACATAATCGTGAGACCGGTTTCTTTCAAAAGTTGGATCTTCCCAGGCATCTTCTGGACTATCGGCAAACCAAAGCGCATTCTCCAAACCAAAGGTTTGTCCCATCCTTGCGCCTTTGTTGATTAAACGATCATACAAGGCAGTGGTCTGCTGACGGCGACCTTTCGGTAAGGTTTCGTTAGGAAACGTCATGACAAAACGGCGTTCATAGTTTTCACAGGATTTCACCGTGCCCCAATCCGGAGATGCCCAGTTACCAAACCGGGCCACGTCCATGGCCCACACATCAATGGACGGTTCACCATCAATCATCCACTCGGCCATGGTCAAGCCAACCCCGCCTCCCTGACAGAAACCGGCCATCACACCCACGGCGCACCAATAGTTGTGCATACCAGGAACTGGACCGATCATCGGATTTCCATCGGGGCCAAAAGTAAATGGTCCGTTAATGGACTGTCGAATTCCTGCACTGCCAAGTGCGGGAATACGTTCAAAACCAAGCTCCAGTCGATCCGCAATGCGCTCCAGATCAGGATTTAGTAGCTCATGTCCGAAATCCCAGGGAGTGCCGTCAACCCTCCAGGGGGTTCCCTTGGGTTCATAGGTCCCAAGCAACATGCCGTCTCGTTCCTGACGGAAATAAAGATTCGCTTCATAGTCAAAACCACAAGGCAACCGGGAACCAAAATTTGCCACCTCATCAATTCGTTCAGTTAGCAGATAGTGGTGTTCCATGGGCTGTACCGGCAATGCCATACCCGCCATATGCCCAACTTCCCTTGCCCATAACCCTCCGCAGTTGACCACGTGCTCGGCATTAATAACGCCCTTTGAAGTGGTCACATCCCAGGTTCCATCAGCGCGTAGCTGGGTTTGGGTTACTGGAGTATGAGTAAAATAGCGTCCCCCATAATGTTTTGCCGCCTTGGCAAAAGCGTAAGTAGTTCCCGATGGGTCAAGGTCACCGTCCTGATCATCCCATAACGCAGCATAGTAGTACTTGGGATCGATCAAGGGGTGTCGTTCCGCAACTTCCTGAGGAGAAATAAACTCCTGATTCAAACCCATGTAGCGAGCTTTTGAGCGCTCACGCTTTAGGTAGTCATACCAGGTTTTGTTCGAAGCAAGATAGAACCCACCGGTTAAGTTGAGACCAACCGACTGCCCTGACAGTTCTTCTATCTCTTTATAGAGGTTAATGGTGTAGCTTTGTAAACGGGAAATATTCGGATCAGAACTAATGGTGTGGATTTGACCTGCCGCATGCCAACTGGAGCCTGATGTTAGCTGGTCACGTTCAAGAAGAATCGTGTCCTTCCAGCCAAACTTGGCCAGATGAAAAAGGATTGAGCAACCCACTACTCCGCCACCAATGACGACGACTTTGGCATGGGTAGGCAGTGTCGAGTTATTCGTATTTTCTTTGATAATTTCAGGCATGGATATTTCTCCAGTTCACTTCTCTAGCTGATTTTCTTTAGCTTGTTTTCTCTAGCTTATCTTCAATAGCGGTTCGGGTTGAATGGGTAATCAATCTTTGTAATCTGATCAGTACCACATTTCAGGGATTTCTTCTTTACGCTTCGCCACATAGGCAGTTAATGCTTCCGCGGTAGCGGGATCCATGGCAGGCTGCTCGTAGTTATCCAACATGCTAGTCCACTTATTAAACGCACGTCTGCGCATATCCATACCTCCTTTATCTTCCCAGCTCTCGACATTATCACTGTCACTCAGCTCGGCATTGTAGAACGCCGTCTGATAGTGTCGCATGGTATGGCTTGACCCAAGAAAATGCCCTCCCGGTTCAACCTCCATATACGCATCCCGGGCAAATTGATCGTCGCTCATATCCGCTCCAGCCAGGAGCTTTTGGTAACTACCCAAACGGTCAGCATCCATAATGAGTTTTTCAAAACCCGTTGCCAATCCGCCTTCAAGCCAGCCAGCAGCATGGAGGGTATAATTTGACCCGGCTAGAATGGTTGAATGCATCGAATCCGCACTTTCATAAGCTGCCTGGGCGTCTTCAATTTTTGATGCCGTTAATGATCCTCCACAACGCAAGGGTATTTTTAAACGTCGAGCCAATTGTCCAATCATGTAATTCGATAATACGGGCTCTGGCATTCCAAAGGTTGGCGCACCAGACTTAAGACTCATTGAAGACAGGAAATTACCCATGACAAAGGGCGCACCCGGGCGAACCAACTGCGCGAATGCACAACAAATCATTACCTCAGCCATCGCCTGGGCCACCGCCGCCACGGTGGAAACCGGGCCCATTGCGCCAGTGAGGATGAAAGGAGTTACCACCATGGCCTGCCCCCGAGAGGAATACACCTGAATCGCTTCAGTCACGACTCGATCAATCAACAATGGTGAATTCGTATTAACGTTAGCCATAATGACCACGTTGTTGTCCATGACCTCCTTACCGTGCAAAATCTCGGCCATATCGACACTGTCCTGGGCCCGACTTTTCGCTGTGATCGCGCCAAGATGGGGTTTATCATTTAGCGTCATGTGGGCGTAAACCATATCAAGATGCCGGGTAGACACCGGAATATCGGTGGGCTCTGCGATAACCAGACCACTGTGGTGTAGATGTGGATGCATGTAGGTCAATTTCAGCAATTTCTGGAAATCAGCAAAGGTTGCGTAACGGCGGCCACCTTCAAGGTCCCGAACAAAAGGCGCACCATATATCGGTGCGAAAACCTGATTATTCCCCCCAATAACCACCGAACGTGAAGGGTTACGGGCTAATTGAGTAAATTCAGACGGTGCTTTTGCACACAGTGCTCGAACCCATTTAGCATCAGCAAAAACCTTATCTCCAACAATTTTCATACCCGCCTCCCGCCAGATCCTTGTGGCTTCAGGGTCGTCACGAAAAGCGAAACCAACATTCTCCAGCATCCAGTCTACTTGGTCTTCAACTTTGAACAATTGCTCTTCATCCAAAAGGTCGAAATGCGCCAATTTTCGTTTGATATAGGGTGCAGCGGGAGTAGTAAGGGCTGATTCGCTACTACGGGCTGATCGACGATCTCTTCGGGGCATTGAATTCACTGAGTATATGTGGAAAGAGGATAATAACCCTGAAAAGCTAGAATGTAACCCTTGTAAATTTTGATCAATTACATAGTCGTCCCTGAAGAACCCGAAAAGGCTACATATCCAGTATAAACTGGATATAGTCCTGGTTTGAATCGACCGGAATTGTTAAACTGGCGTTCAGTTTCTGGTCGAACACGAGGTATATATGCTACCTGACAGCCCGGTGAATGACGATCAACTCAGTTTCTTCAACATCGTTGATCAGCTGGATACGTCCCATCCCCTGATTGCCCTTGGCAATACCCTTGACTGGTCATCGCTTGAAGCCTCCCTGAGCCAGTACTACAGCGCGAAGGGGCGGGCCGCGAAACCGATCCGGTTGATGAGCGGATTGGTGATGATCAAACAGCTGTACAGCTTAAGTGATGAATCGGTGGTGGATCAATGGAAGATGAACCCGTACTTTCAGGTGTTCTGTGGTGAGGTGAGTTTCCAGACGCAGGTACCGTGCCATGCGACGGAACTGGTGAAGTTCCGCAACCGGATTGGGTCGGAGGGAGTCAGGGAGATCTTTTCGCTGTCGGTAAAACTGCATGGGAAGCTGGCAGAGGAGCGGACAGTACTGGTAGATACCACGGTACAGGAGAAGGCGATCACGTGCCCGACAGACAGCAAGTTGGCGATAAGGATCATCAATCGCCTGAACAAGCTGTCGAAGTTACACGGGATACAACAACGACGAACGTACGTAAAGGAAGTGCGGTCACTTCGTTTGGCATGTCGTCATTTCCGTCACGTGAAACGACGTCGTAAGGCGAACAAGGCGTTGAAACGATTACGAACCATTGCGGGTGTGTTGCTCAGGGAATGCCAACGGAAGTTACCGATCGATGTTCTGACGGCGCAGGAAGCGAACTTTGCGTTATACGAACGTGTTTTGTCTCAACAGCCCAAAGACAGGAACAAGGTTTACTCCCTGCATGATCCTGCTGTGTACTGCGTGGGCAAGGGGAAGGATCACAAGGCGTATGAGTATGGTCGCAAGGCGTCAGTGGTGGCGACGAAGGAGTCACAGGTGATTGTGGGGTGGTGAGTCATGACGAACATGATCATGATTCGAAGACCCTGAAAGCAGCACTGACAGAAGCCCATACCCACCGTGAGACATCGATCAGGCTGGCGGTGGTTGACCGGGGATATCGGGGAGCGAAGAATAAAGTGGATTGTGAGGTGCTGTTACCGGGTCTTCCGCTGAAACGGGACAATGCTTATCAACGCCAGAAGAAACGGATACTGTGTCGCAAACGAAGTGCGATAGAACCGATCATCGGTCATTTGAAGCATGATCATCGTTTATTGAGGAGCTGGCTGAAGGGAGCCGAAGGAGACCGTATCAATCTGCTGATGGCGGGTTGCGCGTGGAATTTGAGAAAGTGGATGATCGCTTTCTTTTTGTTTGAAAAACCCAACGGCGGAGAGCAAACATTACTCGCCATTGCCTGTTGTCAGCCCCTTGGGACGCCGCTAATCGTCGTCTGGGTGTTGTCCTGATCCGAAGGTCGAAAATGACGCATGATCGCTAACGACGTCGCGCCTTTTTTCAGGACGGACTACATAGACTGTGGCTATGCGAAAAACCCTAAAGCTGATTGCCTCTCCAAGAAACCTATTTATCTTCGAGGCTGCGGCCCGTCTCGGGTCTTTCACTCTCGCCGGAGAGGAGCTAGGGATGCAACAACCTTCGGTTAGCGCAGCCATCAAACAGTTGGAACGCGCCTTATCTGTACGACTGTTTGACCGGGAACATCGAAAAATCACCTTAACCAATGCAGGTCTCCGGTTTTACGCCGATGTTTCCCAGGCCCTAAGGGGAATTGAGAAGGCTGCTGAATCCATTCATAACATGGGAAGATCGGACTACGTTACCCTGAACTCTTCTTCCGCATTTTCCTATTACTGGATGATGCCCAAGCTTCCATCTTTGCGACAACTTTATCCCGAGATTGATCTGCGACTACAAAATAGTATTCACGAACCTAACCTCGACATCGAAAACATCAGCATCGCAGTTCGACTGGGCGATGGGCAATGGACAGATTGTCACACAGAAAAAATAGCTGACGAGATCATTTTTCCCGTAGCCAGCCCTGAGGTTATGCGTGCCGCGCGGAACCTGCGATCCATCCCCAATCTTCTCCATGAGCGGCTCATTCACCTCGAAGAACCCGTGCGCATCCGTCCAACCTGGGAACAATGGTTCGAACATCATGGCATAAGAAATATTGTTATTTCTGAGGGAATGCGTTTGAACGATTATGCCCTCGTGCTCCAGGCAGCACAAACCGGCGAAGGCTTCTGTTTCGGTTGGGCTCATATCGTACGGGACCTAATCGACCGACGGTTGCTGTCGGCAAGAGAGGATTGGTCCTGGCACACTGGTAGAGGTATTTATCTGGTATGGTCAAAATCCCGCCCTCTATCGGCGAATGCTGAAAAAGTGCGGGATTGGATTTTGTCCTTCGTGTAGAAACTCCTATGGATAGGTAGCCCATCCTGGAGTTTTAGACCTGATTTAATTCCAGTGTGTTCATGAGGGAGAGTAGAGAGCAAGCCATCCGGTTTACATACTCCGGTGTGATACGGACATATGATGAGCTTGATTTCTCCTTTGTATTTAAAATCAATAAACTTATCTTGATTTTATTAGGCAGATTAATGTAGTTATTCAGTCAGCCACCCTTCTTTCGAAAAATGGGTTGATTAGCGAAAGGGAAATTATAACTGCCCCGTGCAGCAACAGACTCCTGCAAAACACATACAGTCTACTTCATCAAACATCAGCGCTAACATGCAATGGATTTTGGCCTGTCAAAATCCGTGAAATAAGCAGTCCTGGAAGCAGTGATTATGATGTTAATTGTCTCATTCACTACTGCCTGAAACCTGGGATCAAGTCGATCGGGATCTCATCGGGACCTTAGGTAAAACTCATATTCCATGCTGTTTCTTCTTTACAGAGATAGCGCTTTCGGAAATCCCCAATCGTTCAGCGGCTTTCTTTTGATTGCCATTAGCCATGGAAAGTGCACGGATTAGATAACGCTTTTCATGTAATGTGCGCCTTTCCTTCGCTAGCATTTCAGAACCATCGTAGTGCACGAAGAACTCTTTATGGCGCGCCATATCCAGTCGAAAAGCCTGTGTAAACGGGATCCACATCCTGATATCGTAGAGTCTATCGTTACCGAGGGCATAACTCAGAGTGATTAAAAACAGGGTAATTCCAATTGGCAAAATAACCGCTGCATTTACCTCATAACCCAGAGACATCAGCATCAGCGAAACTAGTATTGGGGCTGTCAGACTGCAGACTGAAATCAGTAGATACATACAGCGAAGTCTCTCAAATTGGTTTTCCAATATTCGATAACCATAGATGCAAACCCCAATGGCAAACAGGGATAATGCGAGCCCATAGATTGGTACTATCGAATAGAAATCTCCCGGCACCCTGGTTACCGTATAACCAATGGAGCGGGCATCAACGACAAGCCAGTCGGTGAAAAGCATCACTGCAGTCATCATAGTCGCAATGACATAAACCGCTATCCCACCTTTGCGATTTAATTCCTGATAAGCGATCAGCATGGAAATCTGTAGTAAAAAGGCTAGTAGCCAAAATAAGGTAACATAGTAGATCTTAAGCAACAGTGCTGAAAAAAAGGAAGAGTGGGGGAAGAACCGTAATACAAGCTTGCTATTTCAATGACACTTGCAATCGTTTGAAGAACGAGCAGACCCAGGAAGGTTTTGGAAACCGCTGAGGTTATCCAGGATGTCCGATATTGATATAACAGAAAAAGTTTAATAGCTAATGCCGCAACTACAGGTATATAGATCAACATCTTGTACTATCAGCCTCCAATTAGATCGTCAAACCAAACCAGGTTAGAACATGTCCACTTCCGTTGCTAACAAACATCATTTTTTCGCCAGCGTTCATTTTGCCTGATTTCTTTAGCAAATCATAGTTTAACGGTATTGTTGCAGTAGTAATATTTCCTAAATGATCAAAAGTTTTGGGGATATTGTCAGGACGATATGTCAGGACTTTAGAAACGATCTTTGACATCGCCTCATAAGGTTTCTTTCCTACCTGATGCATCACCAGATTCGTCACTTTTTTGTTTTCCTCATTAAATGCAGCAATAGTTGCAGGCAATTGCTTCGCACATTGACGGACACCGATATAGCTAATTCTTTCCATCACCATTCCACCTTCTATTTCCCCATCCACAATACGATAGCTACATAGATCATTGTACTGACCGTCAGAAACTGTATTAATAACCTCAATTCCACGCTCGGGATCAGTTTTTTTGCTCAAGATCATTGCCCCTGCAGCATCGCCCACCGTAAGCGCCCCCAGGGAATAGGAAAATTTATCGATGTCCTTTTCCCTTTCAAGCAAAGGAAGAAATAACCGGGAGACTTTTGTGAGCTCAGCCGTCACAACCAAGGCGGTCTCAACTCCAGCTCCTATCATGAGATCAGCAAATAGCATTCCATCACAAAATCCGTGGCAGGCATTCGACACGTCTTTGCAAATCGCATTTATGGCGCCAATCTTGTGTTGGATAATATGAGCCGTTCCCGGTTCAATGAAATCACCCGTGATACCACAATAAATAATTGCACCGATATTCAATGCGCTGATCCCCGCATCGTCAATGGCTTCCTGTGCGGCAATGGCAGCAATATCAGAAGGTAGCAAATTTTCTTCACAATAGTGTCGAGTCTTAATACCTAGCGCATCATCCATCCACGTCGATTGAATACCAAACCGGGCCTCTGAACGTAGACCATCCAGCAAGTCCACTGAAGAAACCACCTTCTCGGGCACGAATGACCCTGATCCTATAATTTGAGAGCTGCCTCTGAAAATCATCTTTTATCCTCTTATTTACCCAATCTGAAGCACTATCGTTAGAACAGATGCGAAACCCTTAGATTTAAACACTGATAAAATACAGTTTCAGAAAAGAAGATCATTTTTTTGGGCTTTATGGCGAATTACTAGGCTTAAATTCCAGCCAAACCTGCATCAATACACAATCTAGCAGTTATTAGCCGATTAGCTTCCATATACATTCCGTTTGTTTTAATAAATTCCAATCAAGCCAAATTACAACAGGAGTACTAACTCCCACATACTCTGTATTGACTGGAGTAAGCAAGGGGAAAACGATGAACCTGGCAAGTTGAAAGGAGGGAGAAAGTCACCTGTTTGGCGACAGTGCTATGGGTACCAGCCTTGAGGGTATTCCAAATAAAGCGGATCTGCGCTGCGCCTGGTTCCTACGCATATTGCTGAGTAATTTAGAAGCGCTACGAATCATCCAAGTTTCAGCTTTTTCAACTGGGCTAATTAGTTTTGCCAAAGAGAACCGGACAATTTTGCATCTATACCCGATGATTGGACTTATGCTCGGTCATCCATCCCTGCCTCTCCTTGAAAGAATTATGCAAAACCGAAATTACGAAGTCGGATTGAGCGCACGACAATACTGAGTCAGGAGCAAGAGAGCTTTGAAGCAGAGCTATAATAGCAAGAGCGACTTCCGGAAGGATTATTAGTGGATGAGCATATTCATAATCCTTCCCCGAATAAATATCGACAGGAAAAGATCGAAGGCTGAAGGCGCGGCATATTTCGAATTTAGTGATCGAAACACACTTTTATTTCAGCACCTCTACTCTGGAAAAACTCAAATTTTCTTTCTATCTCTACTCTTCCGTATCCAGGGGTGATAAAAAATTTGTTGCTCCCCTTATTCGCGGGTATAACGATATTTCGTATGGGTTTTGCATTGGGAAAGAATGTCGTATTAGGAAAATAACTCAGCACCATATCGACGCTTTCAAGATTAACTATTTTCGTGATTGTTTGCGTGGGTTGAGTAATCTTTCCGTTAATCGGTGCGCTGACGAGCGAACTTCTTCTACCAAAACTGTAACTCCTGGACGAGTTATTACAGTCTTTACTATAGGCATCCTCTTTTTGAATAATTTCCCATTCAACAGGATCATTGAATTCTACACTTGCCATGGGATGGCTCCCAGAGACGGCATCCCATGACAGTTCTGCGTTACAAAACTGATCATTAGGACACCTATATTTGTTCTTGATGGTATACCGACTCCTACCTTTTTTGACAAGCTCCCACTAACTCTATCATTAAACTCCACACTCGCCCTGGGATGGGTACCGCTACGCCCGTCCCAGGATAATTCCGCATCGCAGAATTTATGGTCAGGACACCCATACTTACTTTTAATGACATAATGTTTTGTACTTTGCTCGACGAGTTCCCATTCAACCCGATCTCCAAACTCCACACTGGCCCTGGGATGGGTTCCCGTACGGCCGTCCCAGGATAGCTCTGCGTTACAAAATTTATGATTGGGGTATCCGTATTTGCTTCTTATGACATAAGTGGGTTTAGAGGAGTTCGGGACTACAATGCAATCAGTGGACGCTGGCATTTTTAGGCAGTTTTCCAATTTCTTAAGCTCCTTCACTGCTGTCCCTCGATTAGCCACTAGAGAATTTCGGCCGACCATGAAGTCATGGTATCTGGACTTGGTTGGGATGGTGTTCCTCGCACTTGAAAGTATATTGGTGCTGCCAGCAGCGAAAGGGTTGATTTCACCCATCTTTAACGAATCAGATGCGGATTCACGAAACGCATTGATCTTATGGCACGCAGTACAACCGTTGCCACTTTTTCGGGAGACATTAAATATTTCATGGTGATCATGTACCACATTGTAACTAGTGGTTTCATCTAATTCAGGAAGGACTCGTTGATCCAGTTTTTCAACTCCATTTACCATCTTCTTCGTTCCAACATTCCAATAATGTGGTGTGCGTATAAATGGGTCATTGGTATGACACTTGGTGCAATAGTTAACTTTTTCGTCTCCCCAAAACTTCTTCCCCTTTGGGGTCATTGGTGCTGGTACTACTTCGTCTTCTGCATATTTTCCAAGGTACTGATAAAAGCAGGTCTTCCCTGTGGGCCGATGGCGCTGGATCACGGCAATATCGTAAAAAAACTTCGCTCTATTCGCCACGTCTTCATGGTTGCTGTTGAGATCCCTACGACAGGAGAATATGATGTCGACGTCCTTATTATTCTTCGCCAATCGCCCTAGTCTGCTTCCATGAACACAACGTCCGTAAAGGGCTTCAGGGTGTTCACATACTTTCCTTTCTCCGCTCCCATCGTTGTAGTTTTTTATTGTCTTTGGAACTTTATGACCATCCATACAGTTAAACGCGGGAACAGGCTCCGGGATTTCAGCATGACATTGGTCGATCCATTTCGTCGAATAAAGTTGTGCTGAAACAGGATTTGAGATCAGTAGGGTGACGAATAACATCGCCAACATTGCTCGAATAACGCGTAAAAAGCCGAATACTTCGCCCGCCTGATAGCAATTAGCCATGGGACCCTCCCGGGTAATTAGGTAAGGATGGTAGGTAAACCCTAATACAAACCCAGTGGATAAACTAAGATGGGTTGCCGCGAAAGTAGATAGTCGTCCCTGAAGAACCCGAAAAGGCTACATATCCAGTATAAACTGGATATAGTCCTGGTTTGAATCGACCGGAATTGTTAAACTGGCGTTCAGTTTCTGGTCGAACACGAGGTATATATGCTACCTGACAGCCCGGTGAATGACGATCAACTCAGTTTCTTCAACATCGTTGATCAGCTGGATACGTCCCATCTCCTGATTGCCCTTGGCAATACCCTTGACTGGTCATCGCTTGAAGCCTCCCTGAGCCAGTACTACAGCGCGAAGGGGCGGGCCGCGAAACCGATCCGGTTGATGAGCGGATTGGTGATGATCAAACAGCTGTACAGCTTAAGTGATGAATCGGTGGTGGATCAATGGAAGATGAACCCGTACTTTCAGGTGTTCTGTGGTGAGGTGAGTTTCCAGACGCAGGTACCGTGCCATGCGACGGAACTGGTGAAGTTCCGCAACCGGATTGGGTCGGAGGGAGTCAGGGAGATCTTTTCGCTGTCGGTAAAACTGCATGGGAAGCTGGCAGAGGAGCAGACAGTACTGGTAGATACCACGGTACAGGAGAAGGCGATCACGTACCCGACAGACAGCAAGTTGGCGATAAGGATCATCAATCGCCTGAACAAGCTGTCGAAGTTACACGGGATACAACAACGACGAACGTACGTAAAGGAAGTGCGGTCACTTCGTTTGGCATGTCGTCATTTCCGTCACGTGAAACGACGTCGTAAGGCGAACAAGGCGTTGAAACGATTACGAACCATTGCGGGTGTGTTGCTCAGGGAATGCCAACGGAAGTTACCGATCGATGTTCTGACGGCGCAGGAAGCGAACTTTGCGTTATACGAACGTGTTTTGTCTCAACAGCCCAAAGACAGGAACAAGGTTTACTCCCTGTGTACTGCGTGGGCAAGGGGAAGGATCACAAGGCGTATGAGTATGGTCGCAAGGCGTCAGTGGTGGCGACGAAGGAGTCACAGGTGATTGTGGGGGTGGTGAGTCATGACGAACATGATCATGATTCGAAGACCCTGAAAGCAGCACTGACAGAAGCCCATACCCACCGTGAGACATCGATCAGGCTGGCGGTGGTTGACCGGGGATATCGGGGAGCGAAGAATAAAGTGGATTGTGAGGTGCTGTTACCGGGTCTTCCGCTGAAACGGGACAATGCTTATCAACGCCAGAAGAAACGGATACTGTGTCGCAAACGAAGTGCGATAGAACCGATCATCGGTCATTTGAAGCATGATCATCGTTTATTGAGGAGCTGGCTGAAGGGAGCCGAAGGAGACCGTATCAATCTGCTGATGGCGGGTTGCGCGTGGAATTTGAGAAAGTGGATGATCGCTTTCTTTTTGTTTGAAAAACCCAACGGCGGAGAGCAAACATTACTCGCCATTGCCTGTTGTCAGCCCCTTGGGACGCCGCTAATCGTCGTCTGGGTGTTGTCCTGATCCGAAGGTCGAAAATGACGCATGATCGCTAACGACGTCGCGCCTTTTTTCAGGACGGACTAGATATTTTCGTCGGAAAAACAAGGAAAAAAGGTTGTAGAACAGTGTTTTTAAACACATTAGCTACCATATAAAAGGACGTTCCCCACCCAAAAAGTGGACTGTAAAACGGACTGGATCGAAGGTCGTACAGCCATCTTTTGTCAATGCTGACCAACTTCTTATACGAGAATCGATGCCGCTACCACAATTGTCGATAGTATGAGGCTGCAACGCATTGAGGTAATTTTTTACGATGTAACGAGCGCGATTTATTAGCACACCCGTACCGGTTTTATAGGTTTTTGAACGATGTTCGATGTCAAATTGATGCGGTCTCAAGTCCACAGCACCCAGAGCCGCAAATTGTTGCAACTGATCTTCATTCGTTAAGCTGAACAAATCTAATGACCTGGTAATACTCCGTTCCAGGTACATGATAGAAGGCCCTGTATATAATTTACCAGTTGGGGTGATTACCGGGATGACAGCCGTAACTTCAGCAAGCAGCAACGAGTCATTCTCCAGCAGCTTCCACAGGTCGTCTGAAAGTAATACCGAATCATAATCGCAAAGCTGTTGTATCGTTGGATCACCATATTTTTCGGTCAGGAGTCGATAAACAAGATCCGCCAGGACGATCTCTTTCTGAGTCCGAGGAGATCCCAAAGCAGGGTAAACCGAAGGGGAACGTCTCTTCGTTTCAAGTTCCAATTGCGCTGTTCTCTGCAGCGCAAACTCCCTTTCATCATGGCCTTGCGCCGTAGGTTCCAAAATCTTTCCGGAGCCAAGGGGAATTTGGTTATATCCTGTGTTTCTACCCATTAATTCTGTTACCAGCACCTTGGCCACATAAGAGTCAGTGTTGAACCCCATTTGGGATGCATGGGAGATACACGCGAATTGAAGGGGCGACAGGTCTCCTGTTTCACCACACTTTATCCGTACACCAGATAGAAATGAATCCTGTAGTTTGCGCGTAGCCCAATCAACTTTTTCATCTGATAAAGAAGCCAGGCAAATTTCAATAGGCTTATACAGTGGCACCTTCCCATGATTTTCCTGAACAGTGGCTTGGACTGCATCGGGTAAATTACCTGGGATGGAAAAGTAGTTTACGATGCCAGAACTAACATAATCATATCCCAGCAGGCTACCGGGTGTTAACAATATCCATCTGGTTTGCAAATCAACTTCCCAGTTAACACGATCCAGCACTCCCAAAATGCCATAGGCTGCAAATATTTTGCTAACAAGCCCAGAATCCATCTCCTGTGAACTTTGATGCGTCCAAACCAGATTGGCTCCTTGCCCTCCAAGTGCAGTCGTCCCAATAATAGCAATAGTTTCTATTTCAGACTCAACAGCAACTTGCTTAAGGGTGTGAAGAACCCATGACAGGGCCACAGTGTTTTAACTTCCTCATCTTTTGCGGAATATGCCACGATGGCGGAAAGATTAGCGCCGACTATCAAGGTTTGAGGTTTCCTATCGACGAGATAAGAATATAAAGTAGAGCGTTGCCGATACTCCTGGTCATTAACATTTCCAGGTGATAACCCGATTGGCACAATATCAAGAACTTCTCCCGTAATTGTGAGTGTTCTCTCACCATGGCTAATAACTAATGTCGTTTCATCCTTAAATTCTGAAGAAAGGTCTCCTACTAAATCGACCACTTTTTCTGTTTTGCTCAGTTGATAGGCAAGTTCTGAGATGCTAATGGCCGTAACATAAATTCTGTCTACGACAGATGTATTAAGATTGGTATATAGTCTTCGTTTCTGTGGTCTGTCAGAATTGGGATGAGCCCACTCCAGTACTATTTCTCTGAGTGTGGCCCCACCAACAAGCCCTGCTCCGATAATGACAATAATTCCATCGCCTGTAGAATTAGTCATTTTTTACTCCCCCCCCCCCAATAACCCCAATAACAGTCAGATTGGTGTGGAAGGCCAAACATGTCTGCCAGGAAACTGATGCTACTACAATGAGGAACACCAGGATAATAGGTTACAAAATCCTGAATGCCGTCGACTGACGTCAGCCATTCTATCCTGTGGGAAATAGATGATAGCACCTCCCCGATGCTGGCAACACTTTTTTCACTTGTTGATCCGACAATCGCGGCATAAATAAACTTGTCAGACGTACTATTTTGAATATGGGATTGTAGGGCAAAAAGCAACTGGTCTGAGTCTGTAAAACTGGCCACACATAATAAGGGAGCTGCATTTTCTGTTGACAATACCCAGTCATCAACAGCTACGTTGTAATTGACCAATAAATCGGTTCGGAATGCTTGCGGAAAAACTTCCCCATTACATTTCCATTAAGCTTTTGCCGAAGTTGTTCCATTTCTGCGAGATGCGATGTCGAATAATTGGCTAATTGGGTTTCGGGCATGAGAGGATCCGTCGTTGTCTGCTTCAACAATTGCCACTCCTGGGCGACGAAATACATAAATCTTTCATACACTTTTTCATGGGCAAAAACATCCTGTAAAGACAGACATGCTTCACCTCGCCGCCTGAATGCTAAACTAACTGCTTGTTTTGCTGCAGCCTGGAGCATTGGCGTATCCATGTCCGGAAAAACAAGCATTATTGGGAAATGATCAGAGTAAAAATAGTAATGATGGCTTTCGTTGACTAAATGTATTTTTAGCTGATCGAGGGTATTTTTATTGCCAAAATAGATAGCTCCATCCGCCTTATTGATAAACTCGCCGATAAGATCAGCATCAGGCGTAATGTCCTGGTCTGAGCGCTAGGTAATTCTTGAAAAAGCCGATCTGACATGCTCGGGTAACCAATGAATCATTTCATGGAACAGACAATCGTACATCGAAGGTTTTACTAGCAAAGAAAACTGGTTTCCATTTTTAGCGGCTTGAGCAAGAATGGCACTCCATATCAAAAGAATAGTTTCAAATAACCCCAAATTTCCGGATGCCATTATTCCGAATTTTGGAATAACAGTATGTGTGGCAAAAAACTGGGCAGGAGAGTCCGTGCCAAGCATTGCTTTTAATTGAAGTTGTTCTCCCTGAAAATCGTGCAAAAGACTTCTTAACGCCTTAATATCTTCAAGAATCTCTGAAATTGGGACGCCCTTGAAACGAATGTAGGTTTGAAGAAATTCACTGTCTGGACCCTGTGCTACTTCATATTCTAGAGTTTCATGTAACGCTTCAATGACTTTAATCCCTTGGTCAAGCGTCAGGGCCGGTTGTGATGCACGTAACGCCTTCTTGTCCGCCAGATCAATCGCCGCCTGTAACGCTATCCTTGAACCAGCCCCCCAAGGGTTACAGAACAATTGATGCCCGTTATATGATTCAATTAAGTGCAAAGGGGTGGAGGGATCTTCCTGATTTGGTAATAGCTCGGAAATGGAAAACATCTTCCCACCAATCGTGTACCAAATGTCATTGTATTGAATCATCAGATATCACCTATCCGGCGCAGCCACCGGTTGCTGCACCACCAAAAGACCGCGGATGATCGAGAACCGGCTTTAGGTCATCATCCAGATCAAAATCGTTATACCGGAGAATTTTATGATGTAAAGATAACGGATGACCGAACTCATCGGTTTCCAACACATTCACTAAATTTCCAGTTGCCGAAGAACGAATCATTTGAGATTTTAAGGCTGACACTAATCGTGTCGTACCATCAGGAACCCAGACTTTTTGCCCATTTTTTTCAACGTATTCACCGTTTTCCCAAACAGACGCCCAGTTAGTTTGTAGCAAGACACCCCAGGAATCCAGCGATATTGGTTGAAGGGTGCGTGGATTAATTACTTCCGTCAATGAGGGAGCGATTTGAATGATATTTAAAACACTCATTTTCTTAATGATCTCAGATAGTTCCTCGTCCTTCGGAGTCACGGATACATAGTAGGTTGGCAATGATGCAGTATCTCCGCCGATATTCAAGACAGCGATTCGATTTTTTGCCAGAACCTGAAGAGTTTCTGCTGTCGGTGTCGCACTCGACATTAAGACTAAATCCATCTGAGTCGCCATCTTCTTAAGCGCGCCAGGGATGCCTTGTCCCTTCGCGGGATGATCAATGGGTGGGGCAACGAGAATATGAACATCATGTTCTTTCATAAGATAGTAAAACTCCTGATCACTTGCACCAACAGGTTTTGCCAATAAATGTACGCCGTACTCACGAAGTTGTTCTTCAAATATTGGTTCTGCAATATGCCTACGATCATAGGTTGTCGCTGCAAAACGGGACTTTTTAATGATCTCCTTTAATGGCTCCAGAATCCTCGCCATTGTTTGAACAGATGCCCGCCAATCAGCTTTTGGAATAATAATATAAACATAATCGCTTCCTCTGTTGGCAGAGGTACCACCCGTCCATTTCCGTTTTTCAATATGAAAATTGGGGTTAACCTGGGTCGGCGCATGTTCGCCGCTGCACAGATATGCAGCAATGGGAGCAGGTAAAAAGTTCATCCAGCCAAGGAGGCGCTGGTGTTTTTTTGTGATTGGTAGAACTTTAGATTGGAACGCTTCCCAGTTCGTAATATGTTTTGGCTCAAGGCCGTAAAGATCCCCAAGATATTTGATTACTGGCGTTGTCGCATATGAAAATTGGAGTTGCGCTTTTAACAACTGCCATTGAATCAGCCGGATTTCATCCAGTGGCAACTTTGCAATAGATAGGTCGTTCATGGAACGTATTGGCAATTGTTCTGGAGCCCGCGCCAATACATATTGGTCAAAATTGGTAATATCAATAGGCGCTCCCCCAATGCGCTCGCTATCAAGTAGTAAATCGATAGCGTTTCCCATGTGTTCCTTCCCTCTCCCCCATACCGTTGTCATTTCACACCCTCTTTAAATTTGCCAACCAGAAAGAATATTTTAATTATGTGCATTTAGATAATATTTTTTAGCCATCGCCAGAAAAATTGAACGCGAGCTGTTAATTGGCTTACAACTTTGGATAGTTTCTCAGTAAGCCCGTGCTTAAATATGAACAGGCAAAAATGTGATTATCGAAACTATAGGGTTTGATTCATTTGTATCAATCACTTTTGATGTTCACTTTTTAGCACTATTTAATATCCCTGAGCTAAACCCGAAAGTCATTCAGGAAACAATAATTCTTTCCAGGAAACTGAATTTTAGCGGATTTATAGACTTCGCCCTACTTCTACAACGCTGGGGTTAGTCGGGAACAGAGCGAATCAGAGCGCCGAGACAAAGTAATCCTATTTTATTGCAAACCATACCGCCTCCCAGTCACATTGATACCACAATAAATCATGGGAATCCTAGCCACCTCCCTGCTTCAAAGTATTGCTCTTCAACACCGTTGACAGTACACGCTTGCAATGTATATGACGCTATTAGAGGCTGTAGAACATCTCTATATAGTCAAACACATTAGCACACTCAGTAAAGCTATAACCAAAACCGATGTATGAGTAGTTGAAGATAAGTGGCGTATCCGAATAATTTAAAGTTATCAGGCTCTCGCATTATTCAGGTGAGAGTACGGCACTCATGAGGAAGAATACCGTTGTTTCGCTAAAAGATCGAGTATCTTTTAGCGGTTAGTTGACTGACTTTTTGCTTAATGGAAGCCAAAACTAGCCAGACTAGCGGTTGAAACGGAGGGAGCCGAGCACATCGAGCAATTTTCCATTCAGTAATTCGGTGAGGGTTAAGCAGCCACTGTTTATAGTAGCTGGTCACGCTATATAGCAATGACCTGATCCGTTATCTCCGTAATCAGCGTAACGTACTAATGCGAACCCATCTTCAGAAAACAAAAAGCTGGGAGTTTCTAGACCGGATCAAAGCGGCAAAATACGCGCTTGATTCTGGGCAGATAGACCAGCTCGGATGGCTTCCGAGCTTGTTCAGCGAAGACTTGTGGTGATCGACGGTCTTTGTTTTACCAAGGAAGAGTTTTGTGCATTGAGGGGGAATTGAACAGTATGGAGTCACCAATAAAGACCTGAGGCAACGTCTCGATTCGCCAAATCAACAAGCTGACCGTTCCATATGACAGAACCTGGGATTGAGACAGAGGAAGAACAAAGCCCCCTGACTGGGGCTTTATTTAACGAATATGGATCGAATTAGATATCTCTCAATTGTGTAACTTTGGAGTTTATTCACAGACTCGAGAACTGCGGATAGTCGTCAGCTATTTGCCCGAAGCGGTGTAGCATAATGCTCAAATTACACGAACTTAAATGACAAATAACCATCCGCTACCGCTATTCCCGCCTTCGCGGGAATGACTAATGGTCGAGAATAGCTAATGCTTATAGCCCAATACTAATAGCGTCGATGGCCGCTTTGAGTATCTCAGAGAGGTATCAAAACTACAACCATACTCCCTTCCTCACCCCAGTAGTAATTAGCTAACGCCGACACCCTTGCTCGATATTTTCAAATTACCCTGAAACCCCGGCAATGGGGAAAATTCGACGCCAGTTCCTGACCTGGTATTGCTCATAATTCTCTCCATTATCTACTGACCCTGAATCACCGACTAAAGGTTTAACCGGTACATCCCAGCGTGGATTAGCAAAAAAGGGAATGGAAAAGCGATGAGCGCCGGACCGGTTTATGACCCGATGGGGTGTTGATGAAAATTCACCATCGGACCATATTTGCATCAGGTCGCCAAGATTAATAACAAATGTTCCAGGTATGGGCGGTGCTTCTACCCATTCGCCACTCTTACTTTCAATTTCGAGGCCACCGTTGTCATCCTGCCAAAGTATTGTGAAGCCAATTTCATCGGTGTGAGGTACGACACCAATATTATTGACCGTTTGATGATTATCCTGCGGTGGGTAGTGGTTTATCTTTAACAGCGATGATTGACGTTGAAAAAGGTCTTCAAAGAACTGGGCTGGTTGACCGAGGGCGAGGGAAAAAGCGCGTTGCAATATCTGTGATAAATCTGTGGCAGCAGTGTAATAAGATTCCATGGCCTGTTTCAGGGCTTCGCCGTTTTCAGGCCAAAGATTTGGGCCATCAAGTCTATTGTCCTGATTTATCGGACGATCTTCGCCAATCCAGAAGCCCTCCTGGTTGCTAACGGCTTCAATGGCTTCGCCTTTATATGAGCTATACCGCAATGGCAGGTAACCGCGTATGCGATCACTCAAAATAATTTGTTTCTTTTCTTCCATCGGGCGAGCAAAAAATTCCCGGCCTGCTATTAGAACATCTTCGATCAAAACCTGGGGGATACCATGATTTTTGATGTAGATGAAACCGACGTCACGGCATGCCTGGCCGATGGTCGCTACAACGGCTGGATTGTCTTCTCCGGCCACCAGGGATGTCAGGTCGATAACAGGGATTTCAGCGAAATCGAGGCGACGGGATTTTGGGATGCTCATGATTGTTGTTCTTTCTAGTTGAAAGGTGCATTAGAAAGTGAAGCGTACTCTTTTATCCTACCTTAAGTCGACTGGGCTCATGGAAAGATAAGGGGACTATAATTTGGTGATTTACTAATTCAGTGGTGAAATTGGAATAGTAATCCCGTTATGCCCTTTGTACAGGGTTAACTACAGGTAAACGCTTTCTCTGTGCAAAGTGGATGGCGGGTAAGACGCCGCTGATCATAAGGGTGGCCCCAGTCCATTCTTCAACCGATGGTCCGCGATCCTCGTGAATAAACCCATAGATCAGCCCAAATATGACCTCGCTGACTAAAAGCTGCGCTGCTAGTGACAAAGGTAATCGTCGCGATGCCACAGCCCACGTCCAAGCTGCAACCCACGACCCACCAATGCCTGAGATCACGCTCCACATCAGGAACCTAAAGCCTTCTGGGCTTGCAAGCGACTGGGTGCCAAATGATGTCTCACCGGTGATCCACATGGCAATGCTGATCGGTATCAATCCCAGTAATGCCCCAACACCATGTAGAGATGTCTATGGAAAAGCCCTGGGCGGATCATTCACGTTTATGGCCTGCGCATTGAGTACACCGTAGAGAATCCACAGGAACAGGGCTAGAAGAGAAAAACCTGTTCCAATAATAAGATTCTGCTGAATCCCCAGCTTGCGCGCTTCTTCGATCGCCCAGAAGTTAATGAGCAGAATACCGATCCCGATGATCGCCAACGGAATGAATAGCAATGGCCACGGGACGGTTTTATCGCGAATATTTCCGACTACGGCCAGTACAACTGGTAAAAGCCCTACGAGTAAATATCCCCCGGCAAAGCCGGGGGCTTTAGTTGTGTGAGCCGCTCGAAGCGGCGTTACGGAGCATAAAGCTCCTTGAATTCCCTAAAGGGAATCGCGTTATAGGAAACTCTGTTGATCCTGACGTCGGTCCGCTTTCTCCTGATGACGAATGTAGTCGCGGATCACCTGTTCATCTCGACCTACCGTAGAAACAAAATAACCCCGGGCCCAAAAGTGCTGACCTACGTAGTTCTTACTTCGCCCTGAGTACGTCCGTGCTATGTGGATCGCACTCTTACCCTTGATAAACCCTACCACCTGAGATACCGCATACTTCGGCGGAATCGATATCATTAAATGCACATGGTCAGGCATCAAATGACCTTCTTCCATTCTACTTTCTCTCTGCCTCGACAAGCTGTGGAATACCTCTTCCAGCTCTTTACGTATCCGGCCGAACAGAACCTTTCGTCGATACTTCGGAATAAATACAATGTGATACTTACACTCCCAATAGGTGTGATTTAAACTATTTAGTCCGTCCTGAAAAAAGGCGCGATGTCGTTAGCGATCATGCGTCATTTTCGACCTTCGGATCAGGACAACACCCAGACGACGATTAGCGGCGTCCCAAGGGGCTGACAACAGGCAATGGCGAGTAATGTTTGCTCTTCGCCGTTGGGGTTTTCAAACAAAAAGAAAGCGATCATCCACTTTCTCAAATTCCACGCGCAACCCGCCATCAGCAGATTGATACGGTCTCCTTCGGCTCCCTTCAGCCAGCTCCTCAATAAACGATGATCATGCTTCAAATGACCGATGATCGGTTCTATCGCACTTCGTTTGCGACACAGTATCCGTTTCTTCTGGCGTTGATAAGCATTGTCCCGTTTCAGCGGAGGACCCGGTAACAGCACCTCACAATCCACTTTATTCTTCGCTCCCCGATATCCCCGGTCAACCACCGCCAGCCTGATCGATGTCTCACGGTGGGTATGGGCTTCTGTCAGTGCTGCTTTCAGGGTCTTCGAATCATGATCATGTTCGTCATGACTCACCACCCCACAATCACCTGTGACTCCTTCGTCGCCACCACTGACGCCTTGCGACCATACTCATACGCCTTGTGATCCTTCCCCTTGCCCACGCAGTACACAGCAGGATCATGCAGGGAGTAAACCTTGTTCCTGTCTTTGGGCTGTTGAGACAAAACACGTTCGTATAACGCAAAGTTCGCTTCCTGCGCCGTCAGAACATCGATCGGTAACTTCCGTTGGCATTCACTGAGCAACACACCCGCAATGGTTCGTAATCGTTTCAACGCCTTGTTCGCCTTACGACGTCGTTTCACGTGACGGAAATGACGACATGCCAAACGAAGTGACCGCACTTCCTTTACGTACGTTCGTCGTTGTTGTATCCCGTGTAACTTCGACAGCTTGTTCAGGCGATTGATGATCCTTATCGCCAACTTGCTGTCTGTCGGGTACGTGATCGCCTTCTCCTGTACCGTGGTATCTACCAGTACTGTCCGCTCCTCTGCCAGCTTCCCATGCAGTTTTACCGACAGCGAAAAGATCTCCCTGACTCCCTCCGACCCAATCCGGTTGCGGAACTTCACCAGTTCCGTCGCATGGCACGGTACCTGCGTCTGGAAACTCACCTCACCACAGAACACCTGAAAGTACGGGTTCATCTTCCATTGATCCACCACCGATTCATCACTTAAGCTGTACAGCTGTTTGATCATCAGCAATCCGCTCATCAACCGGATCGGTTTCGCGGCCCGCCCCTTCGCGCTGTAGTACTGGCTCAGGGAGGCTTCAAGCGATGACCAGTCAAGGGTATTGCCAAGGGCAATCAGGGGATGGGACGTATCCAGCTGATCAACGATGTTGAAGAAACTGAGTTGATCGTCATTCACCGGGCTGTCAGGTAGCATATATACCTCGTGTTCGACCAGAAACTGAACGCCAGTTTAACAATTCCGGTCGATTCAAACCAGGACTATATCCAGTTTATACTGTATATGTAGCCTTTTCGGGTTCTTCAGGAACGACTAACTACGGTTAAAAATAATGCAACTTTCGATTTCGGCGTTGCAATGCTTCCTGCAGGACAACGACGTGGAACACCAACGGGTGGCGGTAACTTTTATATTTTCAAAGATACCACTGATGAAGAACGTGCGGCTTCACTAAAGCTGATCAAATATATGACTGCACCTGAAAGTTCTGCAGCGTGGTCTGTAGCAACAGGCTATATGGGAATTAGTCCTTCTTCGTATGAAACCGATACCCTTAAATCCTATATTTCTGAATTCCCACCTGCTGCTGTGGCACGCGATCAGTTGGAGTTTGCTACTGCTGAGTTATCTACTTATCAAGCGGGACGAGTGCGAAAAGCATTAGACGATGCGCTTCAGGCAGCATTGATCGGCAGTAAGTCTCCAGAAGAAGCTTTATCAGAAGCACAGGCAACTGCAGATCGAGTACTTAAGGTTTATCGTTAGTCGTTCAAGGGCTATGAAAGGCGTTTAATGTCGTCTTTCATAGCTATTTTATATAGCTGCCGGAATCATGAATATTAAAGCTCAAAACGTTCAAGGTTGGTTGTTATTTGCACCAGCAGCTATATTGTTGGTGGCTTTTACGCATTACCCGACTATTGCAACATTTGTGAATAGTCTCTTTACTAATAGTTCTATTATTAGGCCTTCCCGTTTTTCTGGCTTTGAAAGCTATCAGAATCTTGCTAGTGACCCAATATTCTGGAAAGTGTTAGTCAACAACATGTGGTTAGCATTGGGTACGATTCCAACTTCAATTGCCCTTGCAATCATAATGGCACTGATCGTAAATAAAGCGATTGCAGGACGGGGTTTTTTGCGAATGGCGTACTTTACCCCGACCATGTTACCTATGATCGCGGTCGCCAATATTTGGCTGTTTTTTTATGCTCCAGAAATTGGTTTGTTAGACAAAGCTTTAGGCATCTTTGGCGTGGAGACTCCTAATTGGTTAGGTGATACCACCACAGTCTTGCCGTCGATCATTGTGATGACGATTTGGAAAGAGGCTGGGTTTTTTATGATTTTTTATTTGGCAGGTTTGCAAACAATTTCACCCGAATTGGAAGAGGCTGCGAAACTTGAAGGTTCATCGCGGTGGAACTATTTCTGGCGGATACAATTCCCTTTATTGCTCCCAACAACGTTATTTGTATTTATTAATGCTTTTTTAAATTCGTTTAAGTTGGTAGATCATCTATTTGTTCTAACTAAAGGTGGCCCCGACAATGCCAGTAATTTAATCCTATATTATATTTACGAAACCGCATTTTCGTTTCTCGATACTTCCTATGCATCTGCGCTCACAGTTGTGTTGTTAATCGCCTTGGCTCTGGCCGCATTAGGCCAATTCTTCTTCATGGATAAGCGTGTTCACTATCGATGAAAATTACCGTATTTCAGAATTTCCTTCAGAGTCTTCGTTTGGGTGCCAGCTTGGAATTGATAGGTGCCTATTTGCTCGCAATATTTTGGATATTTCCTTTGCTGTATGCTTTTTGGGCGGCGTTCCATGCCCCGCAATACGCTGTTCATTTTGAGTTGTTTGCACCTCTCACTCTAGAGAACTTTCGTGAAGTTATGTCCCAGGCGCCATTTATTAGGTATGCGTTGAATACATTTTTAGTCGTGAGTTTTCTGTTGCCACTGCAGTTGGTTATATCGACATTGGCCGCGTATGCTTTCGCTAAATTTAAATTCTTCGGATCCAACGTCGCATTTGTTTTAGTTCTAGTACAGTTAATGATTACGCCAGAGATACTGATCGTTCAAAACTATGGGACTTTGGCTTCTCTTGGTATGGTAGACACTATTGCTGGAATCGGTCTTCCGTACATTGCTAGCGCATTTTGTATTTTTTTGTTACGACAGACATTTAAATCGATTCCGAAGGAACTTGAAGATGCCGCCCAATTAGAAGGTTGCGGAACTATGGGGTTACTGTGGAAAGTTTATGTGCCGCTAGCAATGCCAACTTATTTGGCTTTTTCTTTGGTATCTCTAAGTCATCACTGGAACAACTTTTTGTGGCCGCTAATTGTCACTAATTCTTTGGAAACCAGGCCTTTAACGGTTGGTCTTGGGGTCTTTGGTGCGCCAGAATCAGGCGTAGACTGGTCTCTAATATCTGCGGCCACTTTGTTATCTGTAGCGCCATTGCTTATTGCGTTTTTATTGTTCCAAAAACAGTTTGTTCAATCTTTCATGCAAGCTGGAATTAAATAGTGAGGATTGTAAGTTGGAACATCCAGAATGGTCTGGGTGTGGACAAAGTACTGTCACTAGATCGTATCGCTAACACCATAACCGCTATGGGAGAGGCTGATGTTATTTGTCTACAGGAAGTATCAGTCAACATGGAACTAGCCGATGGTTCTACTACGGATCAAGTTCAAGAATTGTGTCGCTTGTTTGATGGATACGCTTCTTTTTTCGGGGTCGCAGTTGATATTGCGGTAACAGCTTTTGCTTCAGGTGAGCGGGCGCAATACGGAAATTTAGTGCTTTCTCGTTTACCAGTTCAATCTGTATTTTATCATTTGCTACCACAGCCTGCTGATGGTTGTATTAAACAAATGCCACGCCAGATGGTGGAAATCACTGTCGAAACACCGAACCAATCGTTACGAATCATGACGACACACCTGGAGTATCATTCCGAAGCACAACGATACGCGCAAACCAAGCGACTCATGGAAATACAGTCCGAGGTTGTTTCGCTTGAAAGTGATCCGCCATTTGCTCAACCTAAAGGTCCATACGCGAAACTTGAACGACCTGGTAACTGTATTGTTTGTGGGGACTTTAATTTTCTCCAGGATTCACCAGAATATAGATTGGTAACCAACTCAGCGTCACCCGAATTTAGATTAATTGATGCCTGGACGTCGATTAACCCCAATGAACCTCATCCTCCAACTTGCGGTATATACGATTCTCAACAATGGCCACAAGGCCCACATTGTAGAGATTTTATATTTGTTAGCACCGGTTTGGTGGACCAAATTACTCAGGTATCTGTGGATATAGATACGAATGCTTCTGATCACCAACCCTTGGAGATTATTCTAGAGGATTGAGTAATTTAATAGGGCAAATTGGTAAAATGGTTAGCCAACAAATCTGGCTTTCGCTTCAATTAGATGAGTTGTGCTGATGGGTGCGAACTCGGATACCTCGATGTTGTCTTTGGCAATAGGATTGCTGGGTAGTGTGTCTCTGCTTCTTTGGGGGAGTTTTACCGTTCGATCAGCGATGGAACGGTCATTTGAAGTCACTATCAGAAATATAGTTTCAAGTGCCGCATCTGGCTCTGTTAAAGCAGTGATTGGCGGGATACTCACTGCATTTATGATGCAAAGTGCAACTGCGACGATTTTGCTTTCTACATCACTAATGGGATCAGGTGGTTTATCGCTTACAGCAGTTACTGCTGTCATTATCGGTGCTGATCTCGGATCTGCTCTCGCTACTCGACTACTCTATCTTGACTTAAGTTTATTATCACCTTTGTTGTTATGTGTTGGTGTTGGCTTTCATCTGTTTTCGCAAACATGGCGTGGAAAATACTTTGGCAGAATTCTTGTTGGTTTGGGTATGATGTTGCTTGCGATCATCTTGATGAAGCATGCTATTGAGCCGTTGATCTCAACCAATCTATCCAAAGAATGGGTGTCTGTTTTGCTTTCCGCACCTTGGATTGCCCTGATATTAGCCGCTATCTTGACCTGGTTAGCGCATTCCAGCGTGGCGATGGTTTTGATAATCGCTACTTTGGCGCAAAGTCGTCTTCTCCCTTCAGAATTGATTGTGATGATGTTGCTTGGAATTAATATCGGCGCTGGAGTCATAGCTTTACCCTTAGTCAGTGTCGATAAAACTGAGGCCCGGTCGGCAATTCTAACCAATATTTTGTTTCGTACGGTGTTAGCTATAGTCGGATCGTTATTGATTAAAGTAATTGTCGATGGCCTGCCGATTCTTTCATCATCTCCAGGGTCTCAAGTTGTATTATTTCACATCAGCTTCAACGTATTAATCGTCGCTTTGTTTACGCCATTTGCAGGATCAGTAACCACTGCGATCAATGGCTGGATGATAAACCGGCAACAAGAAAGTGTAGTTACATCCCTGGCTTCGGCAGGAAGTGGTTTGGATTTCGCGATAATAGACAACCCCGACCGAGCGTTGTTATTTGCCAGAAGAGAAGCATTAAGATTAGGGGAGGTAACTGAAACACTGTTTTCTCTCGCATTGTCGATGTTTGATGCTCAAGACCGTTCAGAAATTTTGAATCTAGTCGAGTCTGATAGCGAGATAAATTCTCGAAATAGAGCAATACATCATTATCTTTCAGAAGTCCGTCGTCATATTACGAACTCGGAACAAGAAAAAAAGCTTGATAAGATTCTTGAATTTGCAGCTACTATGGAAGATATTGGCGATATCATTTCACATAACTTTTCCAGGTTGGCAGTTAAACGTCTTAACAGAGGAGTCAGGTTTTCCAGCGATGGTCATGAGGAAATTGAGCTAATACACAAACAAGTTCTCTCTTTATTGCGACTGGAAATCAATCGTTTTTTAGTAAACGACAAAAATGCCGTCAGCCTGTCAGAGGTTGGTGCGCTTGAAATAAAAAAACTGTGTAGTCAAAGTATTCGACGGCATCGCAAGAGATTAAGTGATCGCAAAAACGAAAGCATAGGTACCAGCTCTATCCACTAGGACATGATCAGGGGTTTACTTCAGGTTGTGTCTTTAATGGAATCAATATCGGATGATGAAGACGCATAGGTTTCTGCATAATAGTAAAACCAACTTGCCGTTATATGTTGCTCTGGAAAGATCAAAATTAAACACATTCGTGCTAATTGAATTGGGAATTCTGGGGGCACACTGACCCCTATCTCTCCTTTTCCTGTCCAATAACCAGAACCCATCTATGTCAGATTCATTAAAGCAGAATTGAATGACACTATAAACTGACTAACTCTGCATTATCCTTTGGAGCCTGAATAAATCTGATACCTTTTCTAACAACTTATAGTACGCAACCCCGCGCATCAATAGGTAGAGGTAAGTATTTACCCCGCTCGTCAATCAACCATGCATGATCGAACATATTTGAAACCACACATACATGATTTGGAATGATCTCTATCTGATCTCCCGGTCGTAGTGAGTTTCGCTGGTCCACCTGCAAAGTACCATGTTCCTCACTCAAACTGACAATCTCGACGTCAGGTTGCCCTACTACCAGCCCATATCCTTTTAGTCCGAGCAGATCCGATGTTAACACCTTTGAACCCGCGTCGATAATAATCCGCGTTGGTGTTGGTCGGCTAACCACAGTGGCGATTACCCGCGCCGCACAATTACTCTCCTCGCATATACCACCCGTTATCAAAGAACGATCATTGTAGATATAGGTGCCTATTCGATACTCAGTAAACACCTCCTCGGTATCGGCACTCCACATGTCCGGTGTTCCGCCGCTAGAAACAATTAGGCATTCAATCCGTAGCATCGCGAGTTTAGACTTGGTTTCTTTCATGAAATCAGCAGCCAGCAGTGCCCCTCCAATGGCTGGGTATGTCATCAATCCAGCAAATTGAAGGCCTGAATGCTGGACTATCAATCGGGCAAGCTCCACTGCTTGTTCCGGCGTCTGTACGCCGCAACGACCTCCCCCTGTATCACATTCAACCATCACGTACAGAGGGTTTTTTGGATCGGTGAATGAATCTGAGAGCCCTTCAATCACCGTTGCGTTGTCCGCCGTAACAGTGAGCCTATTCACCCGCTTGAGCAACTTTCCTAATCGACGCAACTTGGTCGCGCCGAGGATATTAAAAGTAATCAACAAGTCGCTTACCCCCGAGTCTGCCATCACCTCTGCTTCTGATATCTTCTGGCAGGTAATTCCAATGGCTCCTACGTCCAACTGTTGGCGAGCGAAACGGATGGATTTATGGGTTTTTATATGGGGTCGCACGTTCAGCCCCCTGGAATCACAATGAGTCTGAAATGCGTCAATGTTGGCCCGGGCGATAGCTTCGTCGATCACTAAAGCCGGGGTCTCAACATCGTGAATATGTTTATTCATGGGGGTTTTCTACTCTAGGCCAAATCTTACGTTCCAGATTCATATAGGGGTTAGTCTTTGGGTTATTCGGATATGGGCCATCAACCTCTGCGTAGATTATTTTATGCGCTATGGCAGAAAATGCATCGTAAAAGTGATTCGTTGATTTAACCACTAACAAAGATTTTCTAAGGGGATCAACACCGAGGTTGCTAAAAATATCCGGACTAAAAACCTGTGAGCGAACCGTATTGAGTATGACATCTATACCCCCCACCAGTATCCATACACAATCACCTAATGGAACAACACTGTCACCAAAACGTTGGGTCGCGTTGGTCACTATGTTGCAAACAGTAACCGTCGCGTCGACAGGGTCACCGCCGACATCAGACGTCTTCCCACCAAATCGGAGTTTTAATCTTCCTCCAATGCCCGCAGAAATGCAGGTTCGTACTGCAATTGGGTCCCATATCGTCGCTAGCGCCGCATTTGTCAATTCCCGCTGAATCATCTTACGGAGAATAATAGTCGAATCGCCCGGGACACCTCCTCCAGGATTATCCCATACGTCTGCAATCACCACCGGGCCCTGCCCGATAGCACCCGCCTGATCAAGCGCTGTGTCTGGTGCTAAAAATACAGGTCGAGTCTTTCCCCGATAAGAGAATAGCTCCATGCCCAATTGCCTGGCAAGAGTCTGCCCCTGTTCTTCAGCGTTATCAGAAATGACAATAATTTTCGCTCCCAAGTCCGGTACATCACCTGCCATAAACCCATGAATAACTGAAATGGAAAGAATATCACCGACTCCTTCATATCGCTTTATTTTGTCAACAAAGCTACGAACCGGCTCGAAGTTAGTCGGAAGAATGTCGATCATTCGACAATCGAATATAGCTGTTCTTGGGAGAATTTCACCAATACTGGTCCGATGAGCCAAAGATACAAGATTTTCTGCAGCTTCAACAAAGTCAGTATGGGGAAACTCCTTGAATACGGTAATAATGTCCGCGTGTCGAACCCGACGTTCTGACAAATGGCTATGTGGATCGAATGTAACCCCAATGATCGTTTTTTCTCCCACCAGTGATCGAACTGCCTCAATCAGTTCTCCCTCACAATCCCAGCAGTTCTGGGCCACCATTGCACCATGTAAACCCAACAACACGATATCCAACGGCAATGCTGCGTTAATTTCACCTATTAGTTGGTCACGAAGAAATTCCCAGGTATATTGGTTAACAACACCGCCCGGTTCCGCCCAGGCAGCACTGCCTTCAATTAGCTCCCAGTTAAAGTTCGTTGCATGCTGTCGGGCGACTGGAAACACTGCGCTGCATAAAGTAGGGGCTTCGGGGTGCATTCCCGGTGCTGCGTAGAAACTCTCTTTGAAATGACTAAGGTCGGTACGTAACGGTGAAAAGGTGTTGGTTTCAGTGGCCACTGAACCGACAAAGACGCGCTTTTTAGTTGACATGGTGTGTTCCTTCTAACGTAGGTACTCTGAGAATGGAAGCAAGTAACCGCTTGGTATATTGGTGTTGTGGATTTTCGAAAATTTGTTGCTTTTGCCCCATTTCTACAATTTTCCCCTGATACATCACCGCGATCCGATCAGAGATATGGCGCACAACACCCAGATCATGACTAATGAACAGCATCGATATGCCTGCCTCCCTCTGCAGCTTTTTGATCAGATTAAGCACTCGGGCCTGAATGGACACGTCCAGGGCAGAAACCACCTCATCAGCAACAATCAAACGTGGGGCGATAATCATCACCCTGGCAATACTGATACGCTGACGCTGTCCACCAGAGAATTCATGGGGATGGCGATCCATCACAGTGCTATCGAGACCCACTTTTTCCAACATTGCGACAGCGTTGCGGCGAGCCTCCGCCCTGCTATTCACCAATTTATGAATATAAAGTGGTTCAATCAAAGTCTTCTCAATAGTCAACCTTGGATTCAGTGACGCGAAAGGATCTTGAAATATCATTTGAATATCGCGGCGAAGCGGTCGAAACCGGGACGCACTGAGGTGAGTTACGTCTCTTCCATCAAACAGAATTTCACCACCCGTGGGTGTATCCAGCTTAGTAATACTCCGCCCTATCGTTGTTTTACCACATCCGGATTCTCCGACCAAACCGAGCACTTCCCCATCTTTAATTTCGAAGGATACTCCGTCCACTGCTCTGACAGTATCATGCCCTTGAAACACCCCGGTTCGCGATGTTCGGAAAAAGGTTTGCAGTCTGTTAACCTTTAATATCGCTTGGCTCAAGTGCTTTGTCCCGCATAGTGGCAGCGCGCCCAGTGTCCGCCTGCGACTCTTATGTCATTGGGTTTTTCGTAGGAGCAACGCTCATCAGCGAAAGCGCAACGGGGTTGGAAAGCGCAACCGGGTAATACTGTCTCAATACCCGGGACCTGCCCAGGGATAGTATCAAGCCATTCAACATCACCATCGACCAAAGGCAGGGAGTTAAGTAACCCTTTGGTATACGGGTGTCGAATGTCAGCAAACAACGCTTTGGTCGCCGCCGTTTCTACTATTTTTCCACGATACATAACCGCGACACGATCGCAGGTTTGTGCTATGACTCCCAAATCATGGGAAATCAGAACAATCGCGGTACCAGTGTGGCGCTGAAGCTCTCCCATTAAATCAAGTACTTCCTTTTGAACTGTTACATCTAAAGCAGTAGTAGGCTCATCTGCAATCAGTATGCGTGGACTACAGGCAAGTGCCATTGCAATCATAATACGTTGGCGCTGCCCGCCTGACATTTGATGAGGATAGGAGTTTATCTGTAATATCGGATTCGGTATTCTAACGAGATCAAGGAGTTCTAACGTGCGTTGCTTTGCGGCTGCCCGGGAAAGCTTGAGATGTTGCAGCAACACCTCAACAATTTGATCACCAACACGATACACCGGATTTAAGCTTGTCATAGGCTCCTGAAAGATCATAGCCATTTGATCACCCATAATAGCCCGTCGCTCTGCGGGGCCAAGTATAAGCAGATCAACTCCGTCAAAGCAGACTGTACCCTCAGTGATACGTACCTGAGAGCCCTGCAGTAGACCCATAATCGAAAGGGCAGTTAAGCTTTTGCCACATCCACTCTCTCCAACGATCCCTAAAGTTTCATTCTCGTCGACGTGAAACGACAAATTGTCTACTACGGTAATGAGTCCTTGCTTCTGTCTGATTGCAACGCTCAAATTTTTCACTTCAAGCAAGGCCATACTCATACTCCCGCTATGTCATTTTTAAAGCGTGGGTCAATACTGTCGCGCATCGCATCTCCCACCAGGTTCATAGAAAAAACCGACAGAATAATGAGTGCGCCGGGGAAAATCAGCAACCATGGCGCGCGCGTCACATAAATTCGTTCTTCCGACAACATATTCCCCCAGCTCGCCATTTCTGGTGGTAATCCCAGTCCAAGGAAATCCAGTGCTGCGGACTGTAGCTGGGCAAATGCGAAGATAAAGCTCGCCTGTACTAAGAGCGGCGAAATCAGGTTAGGTAGGATGTGGCGAAACAACAAAGAGATGTGACCGGCTCCCGAACACCTGGCGGCATCAACGAAGACTTCATTCTTGAGTTTCAACGTCATACCAAAGAGAATCCGAGCTGTAGTGCTTGCATAGACAATGCCAATCACTAAAATAGTATTGATAACGCTTCTCTCCAACAACGTCATTAAAACCAATGCCAGAAGAAGTGCCGGAAATGCCATCAATACATCGACAATACGCATAAACACATGTCCAAGCGTCGTGAAATACGCCGACAACATACCAACCAGCCCACCAAGCAGCAGTGCCACAATCACGCTACCAGAGCCAATCAATATCGCCATTCTCGCACCGAATAAAGCTCGGGAAAATGTGTCTCTGCCGAAGTGATCAGTACCAAACCAATAAAGCGATCCAGGTTCCGATAATCGTGCTATAGGGTCTATTTCAGTTGGATCGAAGGGTGCCAACAGTGGTGCTGTAACAGCGGCAAAAATGATCACACCCAGCCAGACCATGCCCAACGTCGCCAGAACCCTACTGGACGCGAACGCTTTCAATCGTGACAAAAAAATCATTTTAAGGACACTCGTGGATCGAGCATGGCATAAGCTAAATCCACCAGTAGGTTAATGAATAGATACAACACTACAATAACCAGAATTACCCCTTGAATAACGGGATAGTCTCGGCGCAAAATGGATTGCACCACCAATCTGCCTATGCCGGGTAGTGAAAAAACCGTTTCAGTAACAACGGCTTCGGAAACCAAAGCAGCAAAAGTAAAACCGAAAGCCGCAACAACCGTTATCAGCGCATTGCGAAATACATGTTTAATCGCTACTTTTGTAGGGTGTAGACCTTTGGCCCGTGCAGTTCGTACATGGTCTTCTCTGGAAATATCCAACATCGACGCACGCACCAGTCTAATAATCAGAGCAGCATTTGGCGCTGCCAGGGTCAGACTGGGTAACAACAAATAGCGAAGATTGCTTATCCCTCCCTCGTCAAAAATAGACGGAAAACCAGAACTAGGGAACCAACCAAGACCTACGGCGAAGATCAAAATCAGATAGAGCCCCAACCAGAAAGTCGGAACAGAAGCGAAAAACATCGCTAAACCTGAGGTCAATTGATCAACCCAGCTCCCCTGTCTCGTTGCTGACAATACACCAATAGGAATGCCGAATATAATAATCCAGAAGATGGTCATCGTTGCAAGCAAAATGGAGGTCTGTGCTCCATCGGCAATGATAGAGGTAACTGGCGCTTTAAAAAAAATCGACTGCCCCAGATTTCCTTTAGCAACTTCGCTCAGCCAAAGCGTATACTGTTGCCACAGCGGTTTATCGAGCCCCATCTCCCTGGTTAATGCCGCAATTTCTTGCGGCGTCGCCGTATCGCCCAACAAAACCGCAGCTGGATCACCCGGTATCAGATGCACAAAAAGAAATACCAGAATAGAGGCAGCGATAAGGGTCGGTAGTAGTGTGAGGAGGCGTTTTAAGGTATACGAAAGCATCTAAGAAGAAACTGATAACGCTCTAGGTGTCCCCCGAAAATATCGAAGAGACACCTAGTATGATAGGAATTACTTACTAACGTTCCAAAAATGCGGCCAGATCAGTGTCGCCTCACCTAGACCCTGTAGTGAAGGAGATGCGATATTATAGGTATAAACATCCCCTGTTTTCATCGTAGGGACTTGCTTGTAGATCAACGCCTGTATCTCCGACCAAATTGCCTGCCTTTCTGCTGGATCAGATGTTGCGGTAAATCGAGACTTCAGCGCCGCTTTTTCCTCTGTCACCCACCATCCCGGATAGTTATCATTCATCACCGATATCAAAATAGGGTCCGGAACAAAACCATGATGCGTAAAAAACAAGTCCCACTGATCCGGCTGAGCCCGTTTCTCAATTAGGGTCGCCCAATCATATACCTGTAGGTCTATATTAAAGCCTGCATTGGCTAATTGTTTAGTGTAAACAATAGCTGTGTCATAATGGAACGGATAATTGGTGGAGACCATAAACTTAATCGGATCTCCCGTATAACCCGCCGCTTCTGCCATTGACTTTGCTGCCTCAGCATCACCTTTACTGAAATTTTCAGCACCCGATTCACTATACCAAACATTACCTTCTGGTAGAAAAGAGCCGTTTGCCCGCCATAGGCCCTCAGGGCCAATAGCAACTTGTAGCGCTGGGGTTTTATCAATTGCCGTTTGGATGGCACGGCGAAGCTCAAAGTTCTCTTTCAAAGGGCCATCTTTTGAGTTCATAAATACCAGACCAAATATGGGACCGCCATTTAAAATGGTATTTACGCCCGAATCGGCATCAAGCTCAGCGTACAAATCTCCTGGAATACTCTCAGCATAATCATAATCGCCGGCCTTAATGCCAGCCACCCGTGTACCGGCATCAGGTACAGGCATAAAGCGAAGCGAATCAAAATTCGCTTTGCGTTCTCCACCATATCCGTCAGCTGCACCAGATGGTGATGTGTAATCATCAAAGCGCACAAGTTCTACATGCCGATTAGGCTGCCACTCGCTGAATTTATACGGTCCAGTCCCAATATAGTTTTTCGGTTCGATAGGCTCCTTGGTAGCGCCTTCCATAACCGAAGCAGGATAAATTGCCGGACCACCATTGATGAACGCAAGCAGATTCTTCCATGGGCCAAAGGATTGTGACAGGGTAATCTTTATCTCATATTCGCCAGAAGCTTCTACTGAATCGACATTGGAGAAAAGCAGTCCTCCCCTTGACCCAAATTCGCCCCAACGCTTCATTGATGCAACTACATCCACGGAAGTCATTGCCTGACCATTGTGAAATTTAACATCGTCCCGTAAGGAAATCGTAATGATTTTTCCATCCTCGGACAATGAATCCCCAGCCGCCAGAAGATTAACAGGTGAGTTCGCTGCGTTAAAAGTATAAAGCCCTTCAAACATGTGATGCGCGATAGTTGTCGCAAGATCCGAGGTTACCACATGCTGATCTAAGCTCGGCGGTTCCCCAACGGTTGCATACCGTAATGTTCCAGCGGTCCAACCACTACCAACCAGGAGTCCATATAAAACTACCCCCAATATGGACTTCCACCAATTATTTCGTTTCATATTGTTTTCCTCTGCTATTGTAGTCAGAGCGCCCTGTAAACGGAGAGCACCAAAGAATGTAAGAAAGTATCACCACATTTGGATGTAAGTCAACAAAAGCTTGCAATACGCTGTCAATGTGTTCAGTATATTGTAAGTTACTTACATTTTGAAAATAATTATGCAGAACATCACTCGGTTCGATACCGCAGATGCCGCCGCAGGCGGTACTTCACGACCATTCTCAAAGGTCGTAAGAGCAGGCGATTTCGTTTTCGTTTCTGGTCAGGTCCCAGCTATTCAGGGGGAAATTATTCGAGAAGGGATCGTCCGTCAAACAGAACAGGTCATTCATAACATTATTGATATCCTGTTACTGGCTGATTGCACTTTGGAACATGTCGTCAAAGTTAACGTCTGGCTGGATGACCCCAGAGACTTCACCAGCTTTAATAGTGTATTTGAACAGTATTTTTCTCAACACCCCCCTGCGAGATCTACTGTTCGGTCATCGTTAATGGTTGATGCGAAAATAGAGATGGATGTCACTGCTTACAAGCCGATTTCATAAGCAGCACCTAATGAATCGAGTCATAGACATCATCTCAAGAGTTCGTCAGCTAGAACAGCAGTTCAGTAAACGCGAGCAATTGGTTGCCGATTTTGTACTATCTAACCTTGAAAAAGTCAGCGCGTTGTCGCAATTCGAAATAGCCGAAGCGACAGGAGTTTCCGTAGCGACGGTGAATAGATTTTGCGTCACACTGGGATGCAGAGGGTTTCGGGATTTCAAAATCGGATTAGCGCAAAGTGTGGCCGTAAGTCTGCAATACCTCGGGGGCAGCAGCAAAGAAAGTTCCGAATCAGAGCTGTTGGTAACCCAGGTATTCGGCGCATTGGTCGATACATTACAGCTGGCTCGGTCGCAACTTGACAGCATTACTCTGGAAAAGGCCATAGAAGCCTTGGCGGATTCCCAGCGAATCGCATTTATGGGCGTTGGTGGTGGCTCCGCCAACGTTGCAAGGGAAGGCGCTAACCGTTTTTTCCGACTTGGTATCCCCGCAGAAGCCTATGCCGATGGCTATCTGCAACGCATGCTTGCCTCTACCTTACAAAGTGGAGACATAGTATTCGCCATCTCCGCTAGCGGTGAACCACTTGAGCTACTTGACAGCGTCGCTATTGCACGACAATATGGCGCAACATCTATCGCGTTAACCCGGGTCGGTTCAAGCCTCGCTTCCGAATGTCACATCCCGATTGAGATTGACATTCCCGAAGATCAGGATATATACAAACCCTCCGCCTCCCGGCTGGTGTTCATGGCTATTGTTGATGTACTAGCTGCTGGGGCAGCCAGAAAGCGCCCAGAGAGGGTAAAAGAATACCTCCGACGTATTCGTACATCCATGGTTTCACTCTCAAAAGATACCGGGCCAAAGCCAATCGGAGATTGACTGCGTGCCACTATTGACCACATGGCATTAAGGCATCCCTCTCAACCCATACATTACGATATAGAAATCAAACAGTTAGGTATAGAGTATGGGCTTGCTGTATCAATTTTGTATCTCAAAATCGGTACATAAAGGATTAGAGGAAACGACAAATGGAGTGTAACTTATTGATTTTATGGTGGCTACGCCCTGATTCGAACAGGGGACCCCATCATTATGAGTGCTTGCCGCCTATATGCTAGTTATATATAAATCAAACACTTACAGCGCTTGCTATCTTCCAAACTGCCAGTAAATGGCAGTATTGAGGATACAATGTCAGTAAAAGTGGTACAAATGTGGGACACCGAGACTTAGAGAACTATTTGCCATCACCTGTAAAACTGGGCTCTATATTTCAAGTATGCTATGTTGACTATGGGTTTTCTTGCTAATGAACTTAGGTGATTGAATATGGTAAAGTTATCCTATGAACAAACTATTACAAGAGGCTGTTGAAGCCATCGAAAAACTACCCCAAGAACGCCAAACATACTTGGCAGAGCAGATGCTTATCCAGGCAGATGAGGAAGTCGAGTTTTTGCAAGCTATAGATGAAGGTATTGATGACGCTGATGCAGGTCGATTTGTTTCTGCTCAAGAGGAGCAGGCCTTACGAGATAAGATACAGGCTAAAGCTAACGCTGCATGAAATTGCGGCGAACCACGCGAGCCCAGCGTGATCTTGAAAGAATCGTTTCTTATATTTCTGATATAGAACACAGCCCAAAGATCGCTTTATCCGTTCTCGAACGAATAGAAAACGTATTAGAAGCGATCAAGGATAATCCCGAAATCGGCTTCCAAGGACGACGCCCACTTACTCGGGAAATGCCAATCCATGGATTGCGCACTACCATTGTCTATCGTGTTGTCGGAGACACTATTGAAATTCTCACTGTGTTCAGATCACGACAACAACCAGACAAGAAATATCACTAGATTAATTGCCTTAGCCTCAAATGGAGAAGTTTAGATCAAATCTGATAGTTACCCGATTTTCAGTAATGTAAAGTGATTTTTAAAATTAGTGATAGTGTATCCATGGAGGTATTGGGCATGGATCAACATCTAACTGAGCCAAAAGCACTATCAATAACGATAGCGTTATGAGCATGTAAGCTTTCTCGATGATCTATTTTAAAGCAGTAGTGTTTTACAAATTGTGTCAGCTCTAAATGCTTTTTTAAACGCCTGGCAGCATCTTCACAAAACATAAGGTTGTTTGCATTTAGCCTGGCGAACTCCTGTTCGTCACTTCGCTTCACAACGGTTTGAACGGGTGTGCCAATAGCAGATTCCAGCATGAATATGAGTTGGGGGAATTCTGGCCAATCGTTGTTCCCGATATCTAATCGTACGTATGCATAGGAGCGTTGACTATGGGGTGTGGCAACTGAGCCCGCTTCTGATTCAATCCAGCTTATCAGTGCTGCTTTGTCAATTTTCTCATCAGGAAATATCTTGTCAACTGCATCGGCATACAATTGTCGTGCCAGTGATGCGGAACAGGGGCAAGTGCTTGAGTACGGTATCGTCATTTCAAATTCAAAGTTTATTCCAGAATCTTTTTTCTTCAAAGCGCTAATCGATACGGGATAAATTTGATAACCGCTTTCGTCACTGACAAGCGCTTCCTTGTTAAGCAACACTTCGAAAACAAGCTTTATTTTCGCTTCACTGCTTATTCCAGATTGTGAGTAAATGATTTCATCAAGTAGTCTTTCGAAGGTATATTTATTGCATTCCAATTCTGAAAGTTTATTGATCATCCCATGTAGACGAGACATATGAATACCTTTCGCATTCGCTTCCTCAAGATTGACATAGACATCTGCCTTCGCAGCAACCGTTTGTAATTTTTCATCCTGTAGTTTGATTGAAATCGGAACGGCAAGTCCCTCCATGCCTACCCATTGCAAAGATGACGGATTTTCTGGATTGGAATTAGAGGTAACATCTGGAAGAGTGTTGGTAAGCAATTTTCGTGTCCTATATTAAGAGGTGATAATAGATAGGCTGTCCCTGGGTAGATTAAACAGTTGTAGATTGAACAGTCACTTGATGGTTTTCTGTATTAACAGGAAGGTAAAAACAATTCGGCCGACCAGTGTGACATGCAGCACCTCTCTGATTGACCAAACAGAGGACGACGTCGCCATCACAATCGAAAGACATAGAGACCAGAGCTTGGAAGTGACCACTGGTCTCACCCTTAACCCATAACTTTTTCCGACTTCGAGACCAGTAAGTCATGTAGTTCTTTGACAATGTCTCGTACAACGCTTCTTTGTTCATCCAAGCAAACATCAACACTTCCCTAGTGGTCGCGTCTTGGGTGATTATGGGGATGAGTCCCTGTTCATTAAAGGCAAGTCTATCAACCACTGCGCTCAACTCCAAAGGGGTTTCAGAAGTGAGGTGCTCAAGATTTTTAAAGTATTCTCGTTCCATAATTCGTGATGCTGGTTTTCATTTTCTAATGTTCAATCTTATTCTTCCAGATCATATTGGCTAAGCTGGCTTTTCGCTGATCTTTACTAACGCGCGATGGATTACAGTGCGAATGAGGTGATCAGTAACCACAACCCAAATAACAAAAGTAGGCTACCCCCAAGAACACCCACACCACTTGCTGCCAGGCTCCAAAACGGCGACTGGTAGGCGACTAAAGAACTCGTCCACTCACGGGCCATTGTGGCAAGAAAGGCCAAGATAACAATGGTTGTTGCGGTACCGATAGACATCGCCATTGCGGCGAGTGCGCCATGCCAAATCAAGTCCATAGTGGTTGCTAAAATAAGCACCAAAACAGCCCCACTACATGGGGCGTAGCCCAATGGAAAGAACAACACCAGCGAACGCATGCTTGCTACTGCTGGAATTTATCTCGGCAACGCTGGGCTGATGCCGGCAGCCGCATCCCTCTTTGTTGTCATGATTCGTATGATCGTGATGGATAGGATCACTTTGGTACTGCATCTGATGAACAGTTCTAAACAAAACGTTCGATGCGCGTAGCAACAAGTAGAGACCGACAATGGCAACGAGTGTAAAACTGAGACGGGTGGCCCACATAGACGCCGATTCCGTTTCCTTCGGTAACCAACCAGCTAAACCAACCAAACCATAAACCAATAGCAAAGCTGTTACACCTTGAAGCAGCGCCGCTGAAATGCCCATAGCAACACCGCGACGAAGTTGGTTTCGGTGGGTGAGTAGATAGGTTGTCAACACTACCTTACCATGTCCTGGTCCTGCTGCATGTAATACACCATAAAGGAAGCTTATTAGCACCAACGACCAACCGACACTGTCCCTACCGCGTAGCTTTTGTAACTCATACGTCAGTGAATGTTGAAATTGATGATGTTTTGACCATATCCAGTCTAATACCTGATCCAAGATGCTGACTTTTAATGACGCATCAACATTCTCGCTATCCAAGGTCTGCTCAGCGTAAGCCTGCTCAACTAGCGTAAAGTTTGCTTTATGATATTCGGTAAAGAGCAACATAGTACTTATCCAAGCGAGAAATATGACCATGGTGTAATTTACTCGCATTGCACGATCTCCTTTTCAAGATACATGATCCAGTGCGATGATCCCAGGTCCAACCTGATCCAGCAATAAATATAAATGCGGTCGTGATTCATCCGTCGGCAGCAGTTTGTTGAAACCGAGCTAGAACTTGTTCACGATAGGATTGACCATATAGTTTGGAGAAGCATCGTGATTCTTCTTTGTTTGCATCATCCAAAATAGCAATATCCGCCTGAACCAACTCAAGTGTCAGCGACAATCCGTATTTAACTTCTATACAGTAGCGTCGCCAACTCGCATATCCGCTTGATAACAGATCAGCAGCGAATTGTTTGGTTTGATCTATCATCAGATCAACCCTCATCTTGCTCAGCGAACCACTGCGGGAAAGGGTCATCAAGGGTTTTCCAGGTTTCAGGGCCCGCAGCCATCTCTGCGTCCGTGAGTAGGCATTGATCAAGGATTTCTCTGGTCTGTTCGGGTTCGAGATGTTGACCGATGAACACGATTTCCTGACGACGATCTCCATACTGACCCTCGAACTCGGTTTCAATCTGGGCGCGTTGATCAAGGTCCTCGGGCCAGTGCGCTCTAGGTGCCGCCGCCCACCACAACCCGGCTGGTCCATGACGAATTATGCCGCCTGCCTGGGACCATACGCCCACTGCGTCGATCCGGGTAGCGAGCCAGAAAAACCCCTTTGAGCGCATTACATTGCCCGGCCAATCATTTTCGAGTGCCTTAGCGAAGCGAGTCGGATGAAAAGGTTTGCGTGCACGATAGACAAAGCTGGCAATCCCATATTCTTCTGTCTCGGGTGTATGTTCACCGCGAATTTCGGCTAGCCACCCCGGAGATTGCTCGGCGCGTTCGAAGTTGAAGCGCCCGGTACCCATCACCTGATCCAACGGTATTTTCCCAAAACTGGCGTACAGAATATCAGCATGTCGGTTAAGCTGCTGCAAGGCATGTTTCAGCCGTTGCCGTTCCGCGTCCGAGACCAGGTCGATCTTGTTGATGATGATAACGTCCGCGAATTCCACCTGGTCGATCAAAAGGTCAGATACAGTACGCTCATCTTCATCGCCGAGAGATTCGCCGCGCGCTTGCAAGCTGTTTGCAGTTTCCAGATCAACATCGAAATTCACCGCATCTACAACCGTTACCATCGTATCCAGGTTGGCGACGTCAGACAGACTTATGTCATCCTCATCTCGGAATGTGAATGTCTCCGCCACCGGCAATGGTTCAGAGATACCAGTTGATTCGATCAACAGATAATCGAAGCGGCCCATCTTTGCAAGGCGACTGACCTCGATCAGCAAATCCTCGCGAAGCGTGCAGCAGATACAACCATTACTCATTTCCACAAGCTTTTCGTCAGCACGATTCAGATCAATATCGTTTTTGACCAGCGCTGCATCAATATTAACCTCAGACATATCGTTCACGATAACTGCGACACGCCTCCCGTCTCGATTATTGAGGATATGGTTGAGTAACGTGGTCTTGCCAGCACCAAGAAACCCAGAGAGGACGGTCACTGGTAACTTGAGATCATTCAAAGGTGTTGACGACATTTTTTCCTTTACAATTGTTTGACTTAGTCACGCCACAGTGGGTCAAGTGTCGCTAGGGCTCGTAAAGTTGCGTTGGGTTCGAGCTCGGGAGAGCGATGGATTACGCCAAACGTTTCATTGCCTTGCCAGAGGGAACCCTTTAGTAGAACAATTTCTCCAGGATTCGATTGAATAAACGCACTGTTTGATGTCTGATTCGAGCCAAGGTCGTATCGGTCAATGCCCTGATCGTCAAGCCACTGAGTGCCGGGGCCTTGGTAGGTGCAGACTAAACGGATACCCAGTCGATCAAAATGCCAACCGGGGCACATGGCGTGCTTTAAACATGCAAAACGCATCCCGATCTCGTCGCATCCCAATAACTCTTGCATGATTTCGCTCAAAAACGATAAGTCATCGACCAACGATGCACGACCACATTTTTCCGGCAGGCAGCCGAGCTTTGGCTGAATGCTAGACGTCAGAACCTCCATTTCCTGGGCTTCACCGGATTCATTCAAATATTTGAGGTACGTCTCAATCGCTGGATCAATCTTGCGTCGCCAGATGCAAACCTGAACGCCAGTCTCAAAAATCGCCACCAGATCAGATAATTCTGTCACGTACCGCCAGGATGGTTTCTCTGTAGTCGTTAAGGGAAGGGTACAGACTTCGGTCATGGCATCAACAATCCAGACAAAACACAACGCGAGTTTGGCCTGATTCCGCGATTGGTGGTGAACGATGCACCAGCCCTTGCCCCGCACTACCCGGATACTTACTACCTTTCAGAATCCCTACCCAAAATGGCGCAATTTCAGAAGGTTCACCAAATCGAATAATATCACCATTGGTTGCGCCCGCACGTTGTGCTTGACGGTTTACTTGTTCATTGTGCAACCATTGTGTGCCGGGTCCACGATAGGTGCAAATCAACCGCAGATTTGTGCGGTCAACATGAAACCGGCGGCAACCGTCATCATTCGTCGTTTCCAAGCGCATTGTGACATTACGACTCTCACTTACTCTGAAATAAATATCTGCCAAGCGTCGAAGATCAGTACTCCAATTTTTAAAGACTGATGGATCAAGACTCTGCTGTCGCAACAATGAAGTGACATCATCGTCGAAAGACGCCAGTGATGTTGGGCAGCGCATGTCTGATGGGTCTGATGACCGTAAAGTCAGCAGCTCAGCAGCGACCATTGTTTGGGTAGGGCGTTGCCACACGACCAGATTGACAACAGGGTCGCTAATTTTATTCAGAACACTAGATTGATGGCCAATGATATGTGGTGGCTCAGGCACTAACGTCTCTGAAATGATGGCACTTTGTTTCATGACGAACTCCCGTGACTAAATCGCAGACAGAGCTTTGGTCAGCGTCATTGCATTGTGTCGCATCATATCGAGATAGGTTGATGCGGGGCCGTTGGAATCGGACAACGCGTCGGAATATAGCGTTCCGCCAATGGTCACACCGGTCTCGCGAGCGATCTGTTCCAGCAGTCGGTTATCGGTGATTGTCTCGATAAACACGGCAGAAATACCCTCATTGCGAATTTGCTCAATTAAGTTGGCAACATCTTTTGCTGATGCCTCTGATTCTGTACTCATTCCCTGGGGCGCCTCGAAGTTCAGTCCATAAGTGACCGCGAAGTATCCGAAAGCATCGTGCGAGGTCACAACGGTGCGCTTACCTTCAGGAAGGTTTGTCATCAGTGCACGTATTTCACGATCAAGCATCTCAATTTCAGCAACGTATGTGGCGCGATTCTGGTAGAAATCTGTTGCCTTTTTTGGATTGGATTCGGCCAGGGAAGCAGTGATTCTATTCACGTAAGAGATTGCGTTCTCCAGGCTCTGCCAAGCGTGAGGGTCAAAAGCACCGTGGTGATCGTCGTGGCCCTCTTCATCTTCGTGCTTGCTGTTTACATGCTTCTCTTTCGCGGTATCTTCTTCATGGCCTTGGTGTTCGTCCTCCTCATGATGATCCCCGTCTTCCTTGAACGCAATGGGCTCGATGTCGGCAGTGGCTACCACTTTCATACCATTAAAATCGGAGGCATCGATAAGCCGATCAAGCCAACCCTCAAACTCCAGACCGTTCACGATTAGAACTTGGGCTTCGCTAGCCGCACGTGCGTCTGCAGGTGTTGGTTGATAGACATGCGCATCACCGTTGGGGCCAACCAGCGTCGTCAGACTGATATGCTCACCTCCAATGCGCTTCGCGATGTCTCCCAGAATTGAGAAAGTTGTGACGACGGGCATGGGCTGACCAGATTGTGCCAGCACAGGTGCTACTAGTGACAGTGCCATTATCCCGATAGTAGATTGAATTATTGTTTGAAATAATTTCATTGAGTTAAATTTTATGTATTGAGTTGATTGTTAGGGATGATGCGGGTTGCAAGCCCACCAATCAGACCAAGCACAAGAGAAATCCCGTAGACGATGCCGGCCACGAGGATGATCGCAGGTCCCGATGGCAAGCTGTAATAATAGGAGAGTAATAGTCCGGTCAGGCTCGAAAGGATAGCGATACTCATCGAAGTGACAATAAGTCCGCCGATACCGCCAGCCCAAAATCGGGCGGCCGCAGCAGGGAGAATCATGATGCCGACAGCCATCAACGTGCCGAGAGCATGAAATCCGCTCACCAGGTTCAGAACCACAAGTGCTAGAAAGGTAAAATGAGTTAAGGCGCTCAGTCTGCTGACCGATCGAAGGAATTGCTGATCGACACATTCCATGACCAGGGGACGAAACAGAATAGCCAAGATGAGCAGTGACAAACTAGCAATTGAGCACAATAGAATCAATGCCGCGTTGTCGAGAGCAAGCACCGTACCAAAGAGCACATGCATCAGATCTACATTGCTGCCACGGGTGGAGACAATCAGAACGCCAAGTGCGAGTGATATCAGGTAAAATGCGGCGAGACTCGCGTCCTCTCGCAAGGCAGTCACACGTGCGACGAAACCTGACAACAGTGCAACCGTCATTCCCGCTATCAGTCCCCCGATAGTCATGGCACCAAGCGATAGTCCGCTGACCAGGTAGCCCATAGCAGCGCCCGGCAGAATCGCATGGGCCATTGCATCACCCGTTAGGCTCATCCGTCTCAACATAAGGAAAACACCCACCGGAGTCGCGCTGACAGAAATCGCGATGCAGCCGAATAAGGCCCGGCGCATGAATCCAAAATCGGTGAATGGGTCGAAGATCGTTTCCCAGATCATGCAGCGCTCCGACCACAGATATGCGGTGGGCCTGAACAAGCCTCGCACATCTGACGTGCGGGAAATTGGTTTTCCGCCGTCAATACATTTTCCGTAGGGCCATGACTCACAAGTTCGCGCGCCAACATCATGGTTTGCGGAAAATGTGCCCTAACCGTTTCGGTGTCGTGCAACACAGCAATTACGGTACGCCCCTCGCTGTGCCAATGACGCACCAAATCAATCAGATCAGTCATAGAACGACTATCTATCGACGTAAAGGGTTCATCAAGCAACACAAGTTTGGCATCCTGAAGCAGCAGGCGCGCAAACAACGCGCGCTGCATTTGACCGCCAGACAGTGAATCGATAAGACGCGATTCGAGTCCTATTAGCCCGACCGCCGAAATTGCCGAAGCGACACGGTCTCGATGGTGGTTTTTAAAGCGACCGAAAGCGCCAATTTCATGCCGTAGTCCTAAAGCGACCAGTTCGACAACCGTTAGTGGAAATGAACGATCGATATCTGATTGCTGAGGCAAATAGGCGATATCCTCACGACCTAGTGAACCAAAACTGACTTTGCCTTCCATCGGTGCTAATGAACCAACAACGCCTTTTAAAAGTGTTGATTTGCCCGCACCATTGGGGCCAACAATGGTCGTCAAGCTGCCCTCCGCGATCTTCGTATGGAGATGATGGATCGCCGGGTGGCGGTCATAACCCAAGGTAAGGTTCTGAAAATCAATTGCGGCGGTCATAGCTAACCCGGTGGTGTCGAAGTTGCCCATAGAAAACCAATCCAAAGGAGCGCAACGATCAGAGAAACCCCGATTAAACGAGGACCCACACCGAGTAAAATGAGGTGAAGCATCATTTTTCGACTTTTCACGCGTGTACTTCCATGACTTGTTGTGTCGGCGCAAAGCCGGATTTGCCGATAAACTGAGAAAGTTTATTCACTAGGTTGATTGAAAGCTTTTCCTCAACTATGTCGTAGTCATCGCAAATCGATAAAATGGATGTGTGCTAATGTCGATGAAGAACCGTAAGTGTTTCCGCTTGAATGTCTTCTTTTCTCTTGCTCACTTGAAGCTTTATTGATGGTTTAAAATGTTATGTTATATTATAACATTATTAAATTCTATACTAGTTCTACCGTATGAACTTCCATACCCATGATTCTGGAGTGCTCTATGAAATTGCCCCTCTATAAGGTTGGCTGGTTTTTGAGAGGCAATGGTAGTGCCCGTATCAGTTTTTCTGTGGGAGTATTTGTTAGCAGGAAATCTCTTAAATTCTAAAATTTATAGAGTGTTAATTCTATTGTAACCGTCCGGCGAACCCATCTATCATTTTCGGATTAAAGCTATAGATTAGGTGTCCACCTAAACCTAAGTGGGCACCTGTTATGAGCACATTGGAATCAAAAGCGTCACCACCCGGTTCGTACAAGCGTCGTCGCTATACATTGGCATTTAAGCGTCGGCTGATAGAGTCCAGCGATGACCCAGAACAATCAGTGGCACGGATAGCGCAGCAACACGGAGTGAATCCGAATCTGTTGCATAAGTGGCGTCGTCAGCTGAGGTCGTCGAATGTGGCTGCTGTAGGAGGTGATCCAGGGGGTCAGATTGAGGTGGGCGGTGGTAATTTTGTCCGATTACCCCGACCACTGAGTTCGTCTCCCGCGCCGGTGTCGCAGACGATGCGCATTGAATTGCCGGATGGGGTCGTGTTGCATTGGCCGTTGGATCAGTTAAGCGAATCGGCGGACTGGCTAAAGCGGTGGTCGCGATGATACACATAGACGAGATCTGGTTGTCTCGTGAGCCGTTGGATATGCGCAGTGGTGCAGAGAAGACGTTAGGCCGAGTGGTTTGTTCATTTGGTGAAGCAAAGCCGCACTGTGCGTATGTGTTTTTGAACAAGCGGGCAAACCGGTTGAAGGTGCTGGTGTGCGATGGATTTGGGATATGGTTGGCATCGCGTCGATTGCATGAGGGTAAGTTTGTGTTCAATGCGTTACGATCGGACAGGGGGACCGAATTACAAGCGTCCCAATTAGAGGCGTTGGTGATGGGATTACCCTGGCGATATGCGGGTTTGGACTACACGATTAAGCACGTTTAATTCCCCCCATCCCTGGTTTGGCTTGTCTATACAGCTAAGGGGAGATCGCTAAATCGGGCTGAATCTTTGATAGTGTCGGACATGGATAGTCCGTTTTCAACTGCTGATCTGACGACGCTTTCTCCCGAGGCGTTACGAACTCAGGTGAGGCAATTACAGCAGGAATTGGCAGCCCGGAATGAAGCACTTTCGAACTATGCGAAGGTGGTGAAGGAGAAGGAGGCAAGGATCAGGCACTATCAAATCGTTGAAGAGAAGTTAATCCATGAACTGGCGATATTGCGTCGATACCGCTATGGTCGTCGCAGTGAGCGGTTGGATGGACATCAGGTGAGTTTATTGGAAGAACAGATTGATGAGGATATTGCGGCGCTTGAGGCGGAAGTGGAGAAGCTCGCGACTCAAACCGGGCCGAAGACAGAGAAAGTCAAGCCGAAACGTCAACCCCTACCTGGGCATTTACCCCGCAAAGTGATTCACCATGAACCGGATTCAACGATCTGTTAGTGTGGTTGTGAGTTCAAGCGCATTGGCGAGGATATCAGCGAGAAGTTGGATTATGTGCCGGGGACGTTTAGTGTAGAGCGTCATGTTCGCGGCAAGTGGGTATGTGGGACATGCGAGACGATACATCAAGCGGCGGTAGCGCCCCATATCATCGATAAAGGTATCCCCACACCGTCACTATTGACACAGGTATTGATCAGTAAATACGGGGACCACTTACCGCTGTACCGCCAGCAGCAAATCTACCGACGAGCAGGTGTGGCGTTATCCTGCTCCACGTTATCGGATTGGGTGGGTCGATGTGGTGTGGAGTTAACTCTTCTGGTTGAACAGTTACGGGTCCACCTAAAGGCCCAGCCAGTACTCCATGCCGATGAGACGCCGGTATCGGTGTTGATGCCGGAGAATAAGAAGCCACATAAGGGCCAGGTATGGGCGTATGCCAGTACGCGGTATGCGTCTATTCAAGGGATAGTGTATGACTTTTGTCCGTCGAGGTCGGGTAAAGAGGTGCGTCGTTTCCTGGAGGGCTGGCAGGGGAAATTGGTGTGTGATGATTATGGGGGATACAAAGCGAGTTTTAAGGGTGGCGTTACTGAAGTCGGGTGTTGGGCCCACAGTCGGAGAAAATTCCATGAACTGAATGAGGCCACCGACAGTCCGATTGCGAAACAGGCGTTGGAGACGATTCGATTATTGTATGAGGTTGAACGAGAGTCGAAAGACAGTGAGATGGACAGTATTGCCCGTCAGCGACTGCGCCAAGAGAAGTCGAAACCATTGCTGGACAAGTTCCGGCAATGGTTAATGGGGCAGCGTGAGCAGGTGACGAATGGGACGAAGACGGCGAAGGCAATCGACTATAGTTTGAAACGATGGGAGGCATTGGTCCGCTACGTTGATGATGGTGATTTACCTATCGACAAAACTGGATTGAGAATCAAATGCGGCCTTGGGCGGTAGGACGCTCCAATTGGTTGTTTGCCGGTTCTCTGCGCGGGGGGCAGCGGGCGGCCAATGTGATGAGTCTGATCCAGTCTGCCAAGATCAATGAACTGAATCCGCATGCCTATCTACAGGATGTGTTGGAACGATTACCGATCACGCCTGTGAGTCAAATCGACGACCTGCTTCCTCATCAATGGAAAGACCAACTCCATAGGGGATGACCGGACGGTTACATTTTATTTAACTAATGAGGCGCTAAACTTTCACCAAATTCTGAGCAGCTTCATGACTATTTGATAGTTTTAAGAAAATAGATCGAGCAATTCACTCATAATTCATTGGTCTTACCTGATCTCCAAATTCTTTATCTTTATCACATCATAAGTAATGATGGGTTCTACTTAACTCGAACTTGAATCAGTCGATTTCATCAACAATTTTCTGAATTCGTATATTTTTAAAACAACAAATTGACGCACATTTTGGTGTTCTCTCTCTTCACATACAGCTTGCTTTCCAATGATACTAACCAAATCTTGTTAAATTAGTATGCGATTTAGCGAATCCGAATACATCACCACTAGTGATAGGGTCTCGTATTTTTATCGTATATAAATCATGTAGTTATAGTGTCGTTATAGATTGGCTTGTCAATTTTATGACACAATTCTGGCACACTAGAATTGAAGTGGTTGAGAAAATGAGGCGTAAGTTATTGATTTAATGGTGGCTACGCCCTGATTCGAACAGGGGACCCCATCATTATGAGTGATGTGCTCTAACCAGCTGAGCTACGTAGCCATAGAGTAACGCGAGGGCAGCGGAGAATACATTAATCAGCGGGTTGAATCAATATTTTTGAAAGGGAGTTTTCTAATTTTGTGTTTTCGGTACAGAGGCTCTAGGGGTTTTACGAACTCCTGAAACTGGGGGTGTCTTCCTTAACCATAAAGAAGAATTTATCGGGTTTTGTTGAGCGGCTATTGTCAGCGATTTTCTCTGGAGTCTGGCCCAGGATACCGGGATTGTCGGCCTGCATAATTTGTCCGTATTCTCATGGAAATCCGATGCAAACAGGACTAACGTGCTGACTTTCTGGCATGGCTTGGAGTATGCCCGTAATTTCTGAAAAAAGCCTTGTTCAGAGTTCGTGCAGAGGAAAACCCCACAAGGTCGGCAATTTGTTCGAGGGAGAAGCTTGAGTGTTTGACCAGATTTAGTGCTTTCATCATTTTCCAGTTTTTGATATAGGCCATGGGGGTCTGTCCGACAGTATGTTGGAAATGGCGATTGAGCGTTGCTTTTGACATGCCAATCTGTTTTCCCAGAGCTGTTACCGTCCAGTTGGTCTCGGGGTTGCGGTGTATAAGCATCAGCGCCTGTTTGAGTCTGGGATCCAAGAGCGGCGAAAAATCCTACTTTTTGTTCATTTTTTCCACATAGGCTTCGAGGAGCTGTAGGAACAATGCCTCTGTCAATCGATCAATAATTGGGCTGCTATTTTGTTTTTTCCTTTGTATTTCCCTGTCAATGACCTCAACGGTCGCCCAGGTCGATTCGCTGATTACCTCCTGGGGAAAATGGAGCACATCGGGTAGCGTATCAAAAATGGGGTGAGGTGTATCTTCATCGTATTGGACCAGTCCGCACATCAGCCGATTGGTGATTTCTCCTTGCTGAAACATGGGCTGGCTTAACTCGCACGCTTCACCAACCTGTTCGCTTTGTATCCGTTTGCTATGGGGTTGATCAGCCACCCAGTGCGCGTTGCCGGTAGGTATCATGACGATTTCCATCTTCTGCAATTTGAGGAATTGATTCTGATGACTCCCGATAAAACAGTCCCCGTGTAATGAAATATGAAATCGCGGTATTGTCATGGGTTCAAAGGAGATTCCCCAGGGAGCTGCTAATCTGGAATGGAAAAAGACGGTCCCCTTGAACCGAATGGTTTCAAGAACATCACTTAGAACATCAAACCTGTTATTCGCCCGGTCACCTGATGGTTGACTATCTTTATCACTATCACTTAATGGTGTTCTACTTTGTGTCATGTTGCGCTACTCGATCACTTTTTTGACTCTTCTGGATACCGTGGAACACGACAACTCACATCATAATTATTTTCCACGGACCTTAAGTTTTTTTAACCAACTTTATGAGAGGCAAATTATGATGCGTAATATACAAAAACGATTAGTGTTGATTAGCGTCGGTGTCGCCCTGTTTTTCCAGTTCATTGGATCCGCTTACGCGGAAGGGTTTTATACCATGATTGACGGAGAATTGGAGCGCCCAACAGGATATCGAGAATGGGTTTATGTAGGTACTCCCCTGACACCGAATGATATGAACAACGGTAAGGCTGCATTTCCAGAATTCCACAATGTGTATATCGATCCTAAAAGCTGGGGGCATTGGAAAAATACGGGAGAATTCCGCGATGGCACTATCCTGATAAAAGAGCTGGTGGGTGTAGGTTCGAAAGCGGCGGTCAGTGGAAATGGTTATTTTCAGGGTGATTTCGTGGGGCTGGAAGCGACCATAAAAAGTAGTGAGCATTTTCCTGACGAACCAGGAAATTGGGCTTATTTCAGCTTTTCAACACCTGATCATCAGTCTCTGACAGACAGCGCCAGCGCATTCCCAAAAGAAGCTTGTAATGCCTGTCATCTTGCCAGTGCTGCAGATGATTTTGTTTTTACTCAATACTACCCGGTTTTACGGATGGGAAAAGCCGCTGGAATGGACGCTATTGGTGGAGTTAAATCAAATCTCAATTAATTGCCTTTTTAGCTCGGGTAGTTAATGTATTCGTAGCAGAGACCCATGGGTTAAAGTGATGGGTTAAAGTAATAAAATCAGAGTTCTCAAGAAACTCTATTCAAAACCTTTCAAACGGCCCGCTGGAAATTGGATTCCGCGGGCCGCATTTATTACTCTGTAGCTGCTCGGGCTCTTGATATTGTTTTTGATATTCTTTGTAAAATCTCCTACGATGCTTTATGGAGATAATGTTCACCGACATTTCCCCTGACTGGCGTGTAAGGGACGATTTCCTCCTCCTCAACTCCGCCTCATTCCATATTTCATTTCCATGTTTTCATTCCACCATCTTGCCACTGTCTTCATCCTGACGTCTGGCTTGATACCCCACTGGTTCTGGGTTACTCTGGGAATTAGGAGCAAGAATCGTCAGCGTCATTTTGGATGATTATTCGGATCTTCTTTATTGCTGATTTTTATAGTGCTTTCAGTGGATACCCGTCGTTCGAATGTTGGTAGAAATGCTCCAGGATGTGGGGTTTGTGGTTCCATCGCCTGGATAGATAGCCGGGTTTATAAAAAACATAGTTTGATAACGTGAGGAAATACATAACATGTCAACCAACTCAACGCTGACGCCTCTCGTCGGTTTGCAAATGTTGTTTGTCGCATTCGGCGCTTTAGTGCTGGTGCCCATACTAACCGGACTTGATCCAAACGTAGCGCTTTTTACTGCGGGACTTGGAACGCTGTTATTCCAGCTGGTTACTCGTAGGCAAGTACCTATCTTTCTGGCATCTTCTTTCGCTTTTATCGCTCCCATTATCTATGGGGTACAAACCTGGGGTATCCCTGCAACAATGTCTGGTTTATTCGCTGCGGGTTTGGTTTACATGATACTGGGTGGAGTGGTCGCAGTTCGGGGGCAGGATTTTATCCATCGAATTTTACCTGCGGTGGTGGTCGGACCGGTGATTATGGTTATCGGGCTTAGTCTTGCACCCGTAGCGGTCAACCTGGCCTTGGGAAAAACCGGGGATGGAGCGGCGGTGTTGGTTGATCCTGGAAAAGCGCTGATCGTCTCATCCATCGCGCTAATTGCCACGATTATTACTGCGATGATGGCGAGAGGGATGTTTAAACTGATTCCTATTTTGGTGGGTATTATTTCTGGATATATTGTGGCGGCGGTGCTCGGTCTGGTCAATTTCGCGCCGGTTGGAGACGCGCCCATATTTGCCATACCTAATTTTGTTATGCCCCAGTTTAATCTGGAAGCTATCCTGTTTATCGTGCCTATCGCAATCGCGCCGGCCATTGAACACATTGGCGACATGCTTGCGATCAGCAATGTGACCAAGAAGGATTTTCTAAAGGAACCGGGGCTACACAAAACCCTCATGGGAGACGGAGTCGCGACCTCGGCTGCTGCAATGTTTGGTGGTCCGCCCAATACTACCTACTCTGAAGTCACTGGCGCGGTAACCCTAACCAAAGCGTTTAATCCGATCATTATGACCTGGGCTGCAGGTTTCGCCATTTTGTTATCCTTCTCTGGAACTCTGGGTGCAATTTTGGCAACCATTCCAACCCCGGTAATGGGCGGAATTATGTTGCTATTATTTGGTGCGATTGCGGTGGTTGGTTTAAGTACCCTGGTTAGAGCGGGAGATAATCTCACCCAGCCACGAAATTTGATCATCGTTTCATTGATTCTTGTCTTTGGCATTGGTGGAATGTCGATTCCTATCGGCAGTTTTTCACTCAGTGGAATCGGTTTGGCAGCTATCGCCGGAATTATTTTGAATCTTGTGTTACCTCAAAATAAGGAAGACTGAGGGTATTGCATACAAATAGTGACACAAAAAACTACATCCAATAACAACTACATCCAATAATGGACAGGGCTGATCAAGGGGAGACAATGTTTCAATTCCACGTTGCGGTACGGCAGTGGTTTTATGACAACTTTGATCAGCCAACACCTACTCAGGTAGATGCGTGGCAGGGAATTTCTGGAGATAATCACGCGCTAATCGCAGCACCCACGGGATCGGGTAAAACGCTAGCGGCGTTTTTAACTGCCATTGATGGACTGGTTAAGCGGGCAGAAGCGGGGGAGCTTGATAACGAAGTCAAGGTAGTCTATGTCTCGCCGTTAAAGGCGTTATCTAACGATATTAATCGAAACCTGCAACATCCGCTGTCCGGTATCCACCAGTACCTGCAGCAGTTTGGAGAGGACACCGACGCGCCTGCGTTAATTCGTGCTGCAGTTAGAACTGGGGACACGAGTCAAAGCGAAAGGGCAAAAATGGTACGAACCCCGCCCCATATTCTTGTTACCACACCGGAGTCCCTTTACATCCTCTTAACCTCTGAGTCTGGACGAAATATGCTGGCATCAGCAGAAACCGTGATTGTGGACGAGATTCATGCTCTGGTTGCGTCCAAAAGAGGCGCTCATTTGGCCCTGTCGCTGGAGCGGCTGCAGGGTTTGTGCGCTTGCTCCCTGACTCGTATTGGTTTGTCCGCAACTCAGGAACCCGTTTCTACTGTGGCAAAATTCCTCATCGGATCGTCCCAGGAGAAAAAATGTCTCATTATCAATAGTGGCCATCATCGAGAGCGGGATCTACAAATCAATTTACCCGGATTACCCCTGTCCGCTGTAATGTCTGCGGATGGATGGAGTGAAATCTATAGCGACCTGGAATCGCTCATCGAAGCCCATACCACCACCCTGATTTTTGTTAATACACGCCGACTCGCGGAGCGGCTAGCCAAGGCTCTGGCAGAACGGATTGGCGATGAACACGTCACTTCCCATCACGGCAGCTTGGCAAAAGAACATCGGTTTTCCGCTGAGCAGCGTCTGAAAGGCGGGGCATTAAAGGCATTGGTTGCGACAGCTTCACTGGAACTCGGTATCGATATTGGCAATGTTGATTTAGTCTGCCAAATTGGTTCCCCCCGGGCTGTGAGTGTATTTTTGCAACGGGTAGGACGTTCTGGGCATGGCATTGGTCAGACTCCAAAAGGCCGACTTTTTCCTTTGTCCCGGGATGATTTAACCGAGTGTGTTGCGTTACTGGATGCGATTACTTTAGGTACGCTGGATCAGTTATTCATCTATCCCCAGCCACTGGATGTGCTGGCGCAACAGATCGTGGCAGAAGTATCCGGAGGGGAAAAATCCCTGGATGAACTTTTTGAACAATTCACCGGAGCGGCACCCTATTCGGAATTGCCCAGAGAAAAATTTGATGAAGTTATTTCGATGCTGGCAGATGGATTTTCTACCCGCAGAGGCAGGCGTTCAGCCTATTTACATCTCGATGCGGTAAATGGGCTGATTCGACCGCGAAAGGGAGCACGACTCACCGCTATAACCAACGGCGGCACTATTCCAGATCAGTTTGATTATGACGTTATTTTGCAACCCGAAGGACTGAAAATCGGGACTCTAAACGAAGACTTCTCATTTGAGTCTCTAGCCGGGGACGTGTTTCAGCTTGGGAACATTTCCTATCAGATTCTTCGGGTTGAGCTCGGCAAAGTATTTGTTTGTGACGCCAGGGGGAAACCTCCCAGCATTCCTTTTTGGTTCGGGGAAGCTCCGGGGCGAACAGACGCCATGAGTCAGGCGGTTTCCCGATTAAGAAAAAACATGGGGCTTTGGTTGGTTGATGGACGGGAATTAACCGTAGAGAAAGTCAGGCAACACTACAAGGTGACGAAGTCAGCAGCTATTCAATTGACAGATTATCTTTTTGCCGCCCACAGTGCGCTGGATACATTGCCGACTTTTGACATGATTATTTTTGAATGTTTTTTCGATCAGGCAGGAGATCAGCATCTGGTGATTCATTCTGCCTTTGGTTCCCGGATCAATCGTGCCTGGGGGTTGGCGCTGAGAAAACGATTCTGTCGAAAGTTCAATTTCGAGCTACAGGCTGCAGCGTTAGAAGACACCATCGTATTGTCTTTGGGTAGTACCCATAGTTTCCCTTTAGAGGAAGTAAAAAGCTACCTTAAGCGTACTTCGGTGGAAGATGTGCTTACCCAGGCTTTGCTGGACTCGCCAATGTTTCCTACCCACTGGCGATGGAATGCCTCTATTGCACTTGCAGTGAGGCGTTTCTCTGGGGGGGAAAAAACACCTCCACAGTTTCAACGCAGTGATGCCGAAGATCTGATCGCCGTGGTATTTCCTGATCAGATTGCATGTGCTGAAAATATTGCAGGGAAACGGGAGATTCCAGAACATCCACTGATTGACCAAACTATTTACGATTGCCTTCATGATCTGATGGATATTCGTGGGCTTGAGTTGGTACTAAAAAACATGGAGGCAGGAAAAATAGAAATCGTTTGCAAGGACTTAATTGGCCCTTCTCCTTTGGCTGAGGAAGTGCTGTCTGCGAAGCCCTATGCCTTTCTTGATGATGCCCCCGCTGAAGAGAGAAGAACTTCTCTGGTAAGAACGCGCCAGTTCTTACATCCGGAAGATGCTGCTCAACTGAGTGAATTGGATAGTGAAGTGATTCGGGACGTGCAAAACGAGGCCTGGCCTGGCGCTGGCAATCGGGAAGAATGCCACGATGCGCTAATGATACTTGGCGTGATTAGTGAAGAAGAGGCGGATTTTCACCAATGGAACCATTGGCTTGAAGAACTATCAGGAAGCAACCGGGCTTGTCGAACTACACTTGGGGATAATGGCTATTGGGTTTGTGCCGAACGTCTTTCGGTCTGGTTGCTGATACATCCCTCCATGATCCTCACCCCCGTTATTTCAGCGATACCAATGGCTGGCATAGAATCTCCGGAAGCTGCAACGATGGAACTCATTCGCATGCGATTACAGGGAATGGGTCCGGTGAGTGCGCAAATGTTGTGTGACTTTCTGCAACTTGATATGTCGGTGGTTATGTTTGCTCTGTTAGCCCTGGAACAGGAAGGTTATGCCATGCAGGGAGTATTTATTGATGAGGATGGCAGCAGTCAATGGTGTGAAAGGGGGCTGCTTGCCCGAATTCACCGACGGACCATTAAGCATCTTAGAAAACAGATACAACCGGTTTCCATCAATGGTTTCATGAAATTTCTATTCCATTGGCAGGGGCTAGATCAGGAGGCGGTATCCCAGGACAATGATCAGGAGGCGCTGGCATCGGTTATCGAACAGCTAGAGGGAGTGGAGGTATCCGCCGGGGCATGGGAGAGTTCGGTTTTGCCAATTAGACTTACTGGCTATATGAATTACTGGTTAGATATTTTATGTTCAAGTGGTAGAGTATCCTGGACACGCCTGAGTAGATCCGCTGTTCTAGGCCAGAACTCTTCTTCCCAGGCTAAGAAGGTGATTCAACAATCCCCAATCGCGCTGTCATCGAGACAGGGTCTAATTCATTGGTTGAAATTTAGTGGCGAAAACACGATTCCCGACGGTCTTTCCCATCATGCCCAACGCCTTTATGATTCCCTTAATACTAATGGAGCACAATTTTTTGATGATCTGGTTAATCAGGGAGGATGGTTAAAGGTAGAGGTAGAACAGGCACTTTCCGAACTCATCGCAAATGGTTTGTTAACCAGCGACAACTATGCGGGGCTGAGGGAATTGGTGCAACCGTCCTCAGAGAAAAGAGTGGTACGCGGTAGAAAGCGTGCATCTATTTCTCCGATGAGCAACGCGGGTCGTTGGTCCATCGTCAATCGTTCCGTTGATGGTGAAGACCAATGGGAATCCGTTGAATATGTTGCTGTCACATTGTTAAAAAGGTACGGCGTAGTTTTAAGGCGATTAATTGATCTTGAAAATAGTGTACCGAGTTGGAGAGAATTACAATATGTGTTCCGTCGTATGGAGGCGAGAGGTGAAGTTCGGGGAGGGCGGTTTGTTCAGGGGTTCGCAGGAGAACAATTTGCACTCCCGGAAGCTGTTGGAAAATTGCGGCAGTTAGATAAGGAGCGTAGCGATTCAATGGTCTCGATCAGTGCCGCAGATCCTTTGAATCTAACTGGTGTCATCCTGCCAATGCAGAGAGTGCCAGCGATCATCAGTAATCGGATTTTATTTAGAGATGGAAAAGTTGTCGCCGTTTATATTGCCGGTGAAGTCAAGTGGATAGAGGGTGTTGAAGAAAAAGAACAGTGGCAGATGGAGCAGAAGCTTATTAGTCTGCCCAAAGCCAGGCTTGGGAAATATCGGCATTCAGGGTTTAGTGCATTACACTAATTTCCATTCCAGGTTGTGATCCTTCGCTGCACTCTCCTTTGCGCCGTGCCAGGCGATGATTCGAGGAGGTAATATCAGGAGGTAGTTGTCAAAGTGAGTGTCTGACTAGTGCCAGTGGGGGGCCAGTAGAGAGCGATCCGTGAGTAAATGAGACAGTATTTATCCTGACAAGTCCCAATAAGAAGCAATTTCTACTCTATTGGAACGCCTTGTCACGCTGTCAGGGTATGGAACTAACCCTAAAGAGCCTCATGGTAAATGTCAACCACCGCTAATGCGGTTTTTTATGAGCTATTTTTACGGACCCTTTTTACGGGCTTCTCGAATAAGCCCTGTGATCATCATTATTGCGGCTCCACCAACAAGACCCGAAACCAGATAGCCGCCAAGGATGCTAACACTTCCTAAACCGAAGGTACCGAGATACTTCGCCGCGAGTCCACCACCGAAAAGTCCAGCCAGGGCATTTCCCATCACACCAATGGTCCATTTCCTAAATAGGATTCCGGCGATGATTCCACCAATGATCCCACCGAAAAGGCTAACAATGAAGGGCGCAAGGGTTTGCATTTTTTATTTCCGATCAGTTACTTTTAGTCCATTGAGAATAGCCTATGCCGTTTCGCGACGAAACGGGTTAGCGATCAACTGCATCCAGGGCGGTTACCAAATAGTCCCACAAATATTCAGTGTAGCTCCAGCGAATCTGAATATTGAAAGTTGAACTATCCAGCTTATGGAGCAAAATACTGGCATGACCGAATCGAGTCTGACTGCAATGGGAAGATTTGAAAACCTCTGGGTGCAGGTCCAGAGGACAGCCTTTACGCAGTAATGTCGTGGCGTTCGGCCCCTGGATCTGTAGAACCGTATAATAGTCCGAAACATCTGTCACAGCATGATGGATGGAAGAGAGTTGTGATCCCAGCTCTGCCATCAATTCCTGAACCCTATCAATTTTACAGTGAATTAACCACTCATCAGGTCCCAGCCAGTAAACCGTTACTGAATTGTTGTGATGTTGAGTGTTAGATTCAAGGGGTAGTTCAACTTCGATAACGGACTTGATTTTCTCGACAAACCGGCTGTCTTCGGGATTTCCGCGAAGATTGATTTTGCCAATCCAGGGTAACTCCACCAACGTATTGTCACCTTCAGTTCGCTTACGGTTGTAAGCTGGCGATGTGGTTTTGATGACAGCATCCGCCCTGGAACCACTGGCGACTTGAGGTTGTTGATCATTCATGGGTGTCTCCCCTTATCTATTTCCCGTTAACTCAATGACATGAACTCAATGACATGAATTACATCAGCAGTGTAGTGAATTAAGTATCGATGAACACCGGGTCGGTTAATGTGACTTTTTGACTGCTTCCATCGATCAAAGGTACATGAAAAGACTGTCCCTTGCGGTTGAACCCATCCTTGACCAAAGCCATGGCAATGGAGCGACCAACGTTAGGACTCATATAGCTCGACGTAATATGTCCAATCATGTCCATGGGTGGTTTATCTTTCAATTTTTCCACCAAATGGGCTCCCTCGGGAAGCACAATGTTTGGATCTTCAGTCAGAATCCCTACTAGTCGTTTACGTCTCTCCCGGGCAGTGTCACTGCGGACAAAGGATCTTCTTCCGAAGAAGTCACCCTTTTTCTTCGATACGATCCAATCCATACCAAGATCCATGGGGGTTACTGTGCCATCGGTATCCTGCCCAACAATAATGAATCCCCGTTCGGCACGAAGGACGTGCATAGCTTCGGTACCATAAGGAGTGATATCAAATTCTTTGCCGGCCTGTATGACAGCTTCCCACAATGCTAATCCATATCTCGCCGGGACATTGATTTCAAATGCCAGTTCACCAGTGAAACTAATTCGGAATACCCGAGCAGGGATATCTGCAATATTCATTTCCCTCATGGACATGAATGGAAAGGACTCATCATCGATGGGATGGTCGGTTAGTTTTTCCAGTATTTTCCTACTGTTTGGCCCATTTAGTGAAGCAACGGCCCATTGTTCTGTAACGCTGGTCGCATAGACTTCCATATCTGGCCATTCGGTTTGTAGCCATTCCTCCACCCAGCTCATTACCCGGGCAGCGCCACCAGATGTGGTTGTCATGTGATAGTGGTTTTCTTTAAGGCAGGTGGTTACGCCATCATCAAAAACCATGCCATGTTCATTTAGCATCAGCCCATATCGACATTTCCCTGGCGCGAGTTTGCTCCAGGCATTGGTATAAAGGAGATTCAGCAATTTGCTGACGTCCCGGCCCTGTAGGTCAATCTTTCCAAGAGTGGAAGCATCAAGTAATCCCGAGGAGTTTCGCACAGCCAAACACTCTCTTTGAACCGCATCGTGCATGCTCTCATTGTGAGTGGGAAAATAAAACGGTCGCTTCCAGTCGCCGACGTCTTCGTATACCGCGCCATTTCGATCATGCCAGGGATGCATGGCAGTTTTTCTTTTTTGCAGGAAAAGCTCGCGACGTTCCTGCCCAACAATGGAACCAAGAGTCAAAGGAGTAAACGGTGGTCTAAATGTCGTCGTTCCAACTGCTGGAATGGAGGTGTTACGTAAATTGGATAAAACCGACAGTGCGTTCAGGTTGGATGTTTTGCCCTGGTCCGTCCCCATGCCGGTGGTGGTGTAACGTTTAACATGCTCTACGGACTCGAATCCTTCCCGGGCGGCTAACTCGATATCTGCTACGGTTGAATCGTTATGCAGCTCATGAAAGTGTTTTTTCTTGCCTTTTCCTACTGGGTGGTCACAGGGCAAAATCCACAGCGGTCTGATTGGCGCACTTTCAGGTTCGTTGCAACTGATCTCACTTGTGATTTCCGTCGTCTCAAACCCCACTGCCTGGGCAGCAGATTTCCCTGCGTCAAAGCCTTTAATCAAACAGTCGCGAAGGCCGTAGTTGGCGTGGCAGGCGCCAACACTGAAGGAAGGGTTATTCTGGTTCAGTTTATTCGGGGTTTCGGTGTCCGCGACAAAACAGTGTTTATCATCCAGAAATTTGAGTTTTCCTTTGGCTTGGCTATAAAGGTGAACGGTGGGCGTCCAACCCCCTGATACCCCGACCAGGTCACAAGGAAGTTGGGATTTAGATCCAGTAACGCCTTGTCCATCCCCGTCCAATTGCATGATTTCAACCTGACGTATTTTACCTTTGGCGTAGTCAATGCCGGTTATGGTACTGTTTGTTATGAACTTAATTCCTGCTTGCTCGGCTTTTTCAAAGAGTTCACCGCCGGGATTGTGTCTGATGTCAACGATAACCACTTTAGCTCCAGCTTCAGTGGCATCGAGGGCGGTGTAGTAGGCACTATCGTTGTTAGTTAAAATCGTGATTTCTTTTCCAGGGAGCACACCGAAACGATGGATATAGGTACGGATCGCATTGGCTAGCATCACACCAGGGCGGTCATTGTCCGCGAAAACAAGAGGGCGTTCGATTGCGCCGGTGGCGAGGACTACCTGCTTCGCTCTTATTTTCCACAATCGTTCTTTGGGCGCATTGCCCGATTGGTTTGAACCTAAATGTTCATTCACCCGTTGGTTAGCAACCAGAAAGTTGTAGTCATAATAGCCAGTCAATGTGGTGCGATTCAGTAAAGTAACGTTTTCCAGCTTGCGGAGTTCATTTAATTGCTGGTCGATCCATTCCTGAGTGCTGATTCCGTTGATTTCAACGTTATCGGAAAGCAGTGAACCGCCAAATACATTTTTCTCATCAACCAGCATGACTCTTGCACCGACTTTACCAGCAGCAAGGGTAGCCTGTATACCTGCGGGGCCACCGCCCACAACCAGCACGTCACAATGGGCATAGGTCTTATCATAACTATCGGGATCAGGTTCCATGGGTGATACCCCAAGCCCAGCGGCCTTACGGATGAATTTTTCGTAGGTCATCCACAGAGACTGGGGCCACATGAAAGTTTTGTAGTAGAAGCCGGCGGGAAAGAGTCGTGACAGTACGGAGTTGATGGCTCCGATATCGAAGTTCACTGAAGGCCAGCAGTTCTGCGAACAGGCAGTGAGGCCCTCATAAAGTTCTACTTCGGTAGCTCTTCGATTGGGTTCGGTATAAGCACCTTTTTCAAGTTGTACCAATGCATTGGGTTCTTCGGATCCGGCGGAGAAGATACCTCTTGGACGATGGTATTTGAAACTACGTCCAATTAGGTTTACGCCATTAGCAAGTAGTGCTGAGGCCAGTGTATCTCCGGCATATCCTTCGTATCCTTTGTTGTCATACCAAAATCGAATTGGTTTGGTTCGGTTGAGTCGCCCACCCTGTTCCAGTCGGTTTTTCTGGTTCATTGGCTTACCTCCTGTGTATCAATGGTGGGCGGTGTTTCGCCGGGTTTATAGGATCCATGGATATGGTCCGACAAGGTGTTGCGGGCGACATTGAACCAGCGACGGCAGCCGTGGGCATGGACCCACCGCTCATAGTGCAGGCCTTTGGGGTTCTTTCTGAAGAAGACATAGTCACCCCATTCTTCTTCGGATAATTCCTCGGTGTTCAAAGGTCGCGCAATATGCGCTTCACCGTGGCAGCTAAATTCTGTTTGGTCGCGTTTACCACACCATGGACATTCGATAATCAGCATTTTGAGCCTCGGTTAGTGTGCAACAGCAGCAGCGGCACCTTCGTCAATCAGCGCGCCGGAGTTGAAACGATTGATTGAGAAAGGCTCTGCAATTGGGTGCATTTCCCCTTTGGCGATGGAGTGAGCGAAAACGTTTCCTGAGCCAGGTGTCGCTTTGAATCCACCGGTACCCCATCCACAATTAAAGAACAAATTATCCACTGGGGTTTTTGATATCAGAGGAGACCGATCTACAGTAACATCAACGATTCCTCCCCATTGCCGCAGCATTTTCATCCGGGAGAAAATGGGATACAGCTCAACAACTGGCCCAACGGTTTCTTCAATAATATCGAAACCACCTCGTTGGGAATAGGAATTATAGGCATCTGAACCCGCGCCGATGACCAGCTCTCCCTTATCCGACTGACTGATATAAGCGTGAATACTGCCCGACATGACGACGCAATCTAGAATCGGTTTGATAGGTTCAGAAACGAGCGCCTGTAAGGGAAATGACTCAATGGGTAGGCGAAACCCCGCCATTTCTGCTAACACGCTGCAATTTCCTGCTACGACGCAGCCCACTTTTTTTGCGCCGATGAAGCCTCGACTGGTTTCAACACCTTTTACGGTATTGTTTTCCATGCGAAAGCCAGTCACTTCGCAGTTTTGAATAATGTCGACTCCCATGGCGTCCGCCGCCCGGGCATAACCCCAGGCCACCGCATCGTGTCTGGCGGTGCCTCCTCGTTTCTGTAGTAGTGCACCCATCACTGGGTATCGGCAGTTGATATTGATAAAAGGAACCATTTCCTTGATCTGGGCAGGAGAAAGGAATTCCGAATCGATACCATTGAGATGAATGGCATTCCCCCGTCGGCCGATTTCCTGCATATCGTGAACACTGTGAGCCAAATGCAGCAGACCACGTTGGGAGAACATGACATTGTAGTTAAGGTCAGTACTCAAATTTTCCCAGAGTTTCATGGCGTGTTCATAAATACCCGCTGACTCATCCCAAAGATAGTTGGAGCGTACAATGGTCGTATTCCGCCCGGTGTTTCCACCACCGATCCACCCTTTTTCGATGATCGCGACGTTTGTTATGCCGCACTCCTTGGCGAGATAGTATGCTGTCGCCAATCCATGTCCACCGCCTCCGACGATCACTACGTCATATTCCTTTTTAGGATCAGGACTTCGCCAGGCGCGTTGCCAATCCTGATGGTAATTGACCGAATTACGGATCAGGCTAAAAATTGAGTAACGATTCATAATTATTCCGCGTGCTGTTTCTGTTCATCCCCTATTTCTGCCCATTCCATTGGACATGCTCACCGGGCTGGCAGGTCAATGTGAACCACTTGACGCATCAGGTCGCCGAGTCTAATGAGAATATATTAACGGGATTTGCCTGATAGCGACAGGGATATGACTAAGAAAGATTGATGACCCGGAATTGGAATTGACTCATCTTCAAAACCATTTCCAAACAGAAAATTGGTTAATGGCAAACTGTATAAAAAGCGGGAGATTTACAGGACCACCAGATCCTGATTTTGGGAAAAAACCCGGGGAGTCTCCGAAAAAGTAGCGAACAACCACTTTGTGTGAGAATATAGTTAGCTTCTGAGTCGCAAAATTCTCTTAATGGCACTGCCATTACAATCTTCTCAAACTAGGGTTTTGCTCATTTCTTACCCAAATCTGTCTCATTCAGGTTTGTGCAATGGCTTTTAGAATTCAACGCCCTGAGCGGCCATGATGCCGCTGTCAAAGGCGTGTTTGACTTTTCCCATTTCTGTGACTGTATCTGCTGCGGAGATGACTTCATCTGGTGCGTCTCGGCCAGTCAGTAGCAAGTGCATCCAGGACGGTTTCTTATTCTGAATAAACTCCGCAATTTCTTCCCCCGATATCCAGCCATAGCTGCTGCAATAGTTGATCTCATCTAACAATACCAGATCAAATTCTTCAGATAGGATCTTCTTTTTGCTAAACTCCCAAATCTCCCGACTGGTTTGGATGTCCTGTTCCGGGTTATTAGTGTCCCAGGTGAAACCGTCGCCCATGACATGCCATTCGATATTGTCGAATTTTTCCGACGCCTGTTGCTCCCCGGTTTTCCATTTCCCTTTGATGTACTGAATAACGCAAACCTTTAGGCCCCATCCAGCCGCCCGAAATACGACACCAAGTGCACTTGATGATTTTCCCTTACCCTCTCCGGTGTGAACGAGGGTAATACCTTGTCTTCGATCTCTGGATTTCATGATAGTTTGGAGTCTGGCGGATAAAGGTTAAAAAGACCCGCATTCTCTTAGCTGTCTGGGCGCTGGTCAAGTCCTCCCTGAAAGGAATCCCGATAGATAAAGTTATTTTCCGCCACCGTTCCGATTGGATGAATCTGAGGTTTTTATTCACCTTTGGAATAGGTGGAGCGGATGGTAATGGGTAGACTCACGATTACTGTAGTCGTTTCCAGTATCAAACCCATGGGCGCTAAAGGTGTAGCTTTTTACTACTCTGATTTTTGTTAGCCTAAAGGAACCCCGCCTGGGTTCGCTACGGAATAGAATATTTTCTGGTTATGAATTTTCCCGAGTAAGCCATTCATTTTTTGAACTTTTTCCGGGCAAGGGCTGGAAAACCCTATATCGTCGCTGTCCACAGGTCGCAGAATATTTCCTATTTCGGCCCGTAAAGCCTGTTCGATTAATTCGATGTCCTCGACATTCAGATTAAAACTGTCATTGTATTTTGGCACGTAAATAGTCTCTGTATTTTCAATAAGTGGGATTATGGCAGAGCATGACAAAAGCGACCAATTCAGTAATTTTTGCGACAGATTAATTTTATTTATTCTCATTCGATTATATATAAATAATATTTATATATTTCATAGAGGACAGCAAATGGCTAACCTGGTACCGGGTTTCCAATTTTTGTATTTGAGGGGAGAGCCAGTATGACCCATATTACGTCAAAGATAGCCTCGATCTGCCAGAGAAACGTATTCACCGTCACCAATGATTAGATGATCGAGGAGTTTGACGTCAATCAATTCCAGTGCTTTCACTAGTTTTTGAGTGATGGTGTTGTCGGCCAGACTGGGTTCGGCGATACCAGATGGGTGGTTGTGTGCGACGATGATTGCCCCGGCGTTATGGTGTAACACACTTTTTACAACTTCCCGGGGATAGATCGTTGCGCCATTGATGGTGCCAAAAAATAGCTCCTCGTAATGAATTACCTAGTGTCGGTTATCCAGATACACAATGGCGAATATCTCTCTTTGTTGGTCTCTTAGTTGGTGGGTCAGAAAGTCCGCGGCCTGTTTAGCGCTGCTGAGAGTTCCCTGATGTTTGAGTTTTTGGCCGAGATAGCGCTTTCCAATTTCCAGAGCAGCCTGAATGAGGGCGTATTTTGCGGGACCGAGTCCATTGGCGTTGCAAAAAGTATGCTGATCAGCAAGTAATACCTGTCTTAAGCTGCCCAATTGGCGAATTGAGTCCCGGGCGATGTCCACGGCGGTTTTCCCCTTCACGCCGGTACGAATGAAAATAGCCAGTAACTCCGCATCTGACAGTGATTCTGCCCCTTTTGTTAGTAGTTTTTCCCGGGGTCTTTCATCGGAGGGCCAGTGTGAAATAGTGCTATTTTTACCAGAATTGGGTTGTTCTTGCATGGTGTGGCAGTTCCTTCTGCTGTTTGGGTTGCAATTGATGCTGAAACCGTTGGTGCCACGTTTGGTAAGCAATGGCAGGGAAAATTGCGAGGGCATTCAAGGGTATCCAGGAGCATTGAATGAAGATGAAGATTGGATCGTCGTTGTTGGGCTTCCTTTGAGATTTCTGGGATTTCCAGAAGTGTGTTCGCAATTTCCTTAATTTCCTTTGGCCGGATTTGAGAGTAAACTCTATCGTATGGTTATGCATAAAAACAAGCGTATTCTAATTGGGGTGACAGGCGGTATTGCTGCCTATAAAGTGCCCCATTTGGTACGACAATTGAAGGAGCGGGGAGCGGAGGTTCGGGTAGTAATGTCTGGGTCAGCCCAGGAATTTGTCACTCCCATGACGCTTCAGGCGGTGAGTGGTCTTCCGGTTTCATTGAACCTGCTGGATGTTGAAGCAGAATCTGGTATGGGGCATATCGAATTAGCAAGGTGGGCAGATGTGGTTTTAGTTGCTCCAGCTACGGCAAATTTTATGGCGAAGATCGCCAGTGGGTTTGCAGACGACCTGCTGTCAACGTTGATTCTTGCCACGGAAGCTCCCCTGATTATTGCACCGGCGATGAATCAGCAAATGTGGCAGCACCCTGCTACACAGGAGAATCTGTCTATTCTTGAATCCCGTGGTGTGAAGGTATTGGGTCCAGCGGACGGTCTACAGGCATGTGGAGAGATAGGTCCCGGCAGAATGGTTGAACCCGAGATCATTGCGCAAACAATACTGAGCCAAAATACCGAGGATGAGTCCCATTGTGATCTGTTATCCGGTGTTAATGTGGTAGTGACTGCTGGACCTACCTGGGAGGCTATTGATCCGGTTCGGGGAATCACCAATCACAGTTCAGGCAAAATGGGTTATGCCCTTGCAGCGGCCGCCAGACATTCGGGTGCGAATGTCACATTGGTCAGTGGGCCGGTGCATTTACCTACGCCATCCGGGGTCAATAAAATAGCCGTGTCTTCGGCAAAACAGATGCTTGAAGCGGTATTGGGTTGTGTGAGTGACACGGAAATTTTTATTGGTGTCGCTGCGGTGGCGGATTATCGTCCAGTGCAGACTAGGGACCAGAAAATAAAGAAAAGCGGCGATACCATGAGCATTGAATTAGTTAAAAATCCAGATATTCTGGCCAGCGTAGCGGCTTGTCCGGAAAAACCGTTTACCGTGGGTTTCGCAGCGGAAACGGAAAATATACTGGAGCATGCCAGGAAAAAGCGTATTGCAAAAAGTGTGGATATGATTGCAGCCAATAATGTTGCGGGAAGAGAAGGTGCATTCGGCAATCAAAAAAACGCCGTAACCCTCATTACAAAAGACGCAGAAATCGAAATTGCGCTAATGGATAAATACGATTTGGCCATGGAAATGATCAGGTGCATAAAGCAGGAGTACGAAAAGACCCGTCTTCTGGTTTAATCAATGGGAATACTCGCGTTATTTTTCTGGCATTGTCAGGGTAAGGGAGAATGGGCGCTATTTGCGGATAACGTCCTGCCCCATTTATGAAGGCTATTAAGGGTTAGTAAGGGGCCTCTACGACGCTGATGTTGGCCCTTTCTGATCCTAATCTGACTCGCTCAGGTTGATGCAGAAGTTCTCTTCATGTAATGCCATCGTGCGGAACTAAGCGGAAAAATTTATGAAAACAGCGGTTGATTTGAAAATTCTTGATCCACGCATTATCGGTGAGTTTGGATTACCTCATTATGCTACGACAGGTTCGGCGGGATTGGATCTCAGAGCCTGTATTGACGATGAGCTAATACTGCAACCTGGACAGACGGAATTAATTCCCACAGGTATTGCCATCCATCTGAATGACCCTGGACTTGCCGCCGTTCTGCTCCCTCGATCGGGCATGGGGCATAAGCACGGCATTGTCCTTGGAAATCTAACGGGTTTGATTGATTCAGATTATCAGGGACAGATCTTTGTGTCCTGTTGGAACCGTAGCCAAACGGGATTCGTGATACATGCTGGGGATCGGATAGCACAAATGGTGCTGGTTCCTGTGGTCCAGGCTGATTTTAATGTGGTGGAGTCTTTTCAGGAAAGTGAACGGGCAGCAGGTGGTTTTGGTTCAACTGGGGGAAACTAATCGTCTGACTGAACTCTGCCTTGAGGTTCATCAGGCCTTCGGGGGGATGAGTACAAAGTTTCCAAAATGGGTTTTTTTTAGGAATTCTTTTTGTGCATCGGCGATATCCGCTAAAGGAAAGGTGCCAGCCACCAGCGGTTTGATCTCCTGATTTTCAATATAGGAGACCAGATTTGGAAAAACTGGTTCTTCCCAGGCCGTGGAACCAACAATGGTGATATCTTTCAAATAAAGGTCTCGCATATCCAAAGACACGATGGGGCCTGCAATGGCGCCGGAGGAAACATATTGTCCTCCCCGTCTAACGGATTTGAGCACCTCCGCAAAACCCTCTCCTGCTACATTGTCGATGGCCACATCAATTTCTTCTCCGGCGAGAGCGTCAATAATACTCTGTCCCCGGTGAATTACTTTATCTGCTCCCAATGCTGCTACCTTGCCAGCTTTGCTTTTCCCGGCAACAGCGATGACTCGGGCTTTTCGCCTTTTGGCCAATTGAACTGTCGTAGAACCCACTCCTCCAGAAGCTCCGGTGACTAAGACGGTGGTGTTTTCCTCTACCTGGGTGCGCTCGATCATGCTTTCTGCGGTGCCATAGGCGCAAGGTATGGTGGCCAGCTCGGCATCTGTCCAATCGCTGTTAACGACGAATACTTCGCTGGCAGGGACTTTCACGTATTGAGCAAAAGCGCCGTCAAAGTCTGATGCCATCCAGATATTTTCCAATGAAGAAAACCCATACTTACGCATACAGGCACGTACGATAACTCTTTTCCCGATCAGGTGGTGATGTTGCTCATCACCAGCACTAACTATTTTTCCGCAGCAGTCTGTCCCCTGAATAAAAGGGAAAGGAGTAGTTTCATTCCAGCCACCGTCACTTTTCTGAACAGCTTCTTTAGACTGATCAGCGGAAAATGCATCGGTGCCCAGGGAAACGGACTGTGAATACCAGCCTAAGCGAGTATTGATTTCGGTATTATTAACCCCGGCAGCAAGTACGTTAATAAGAACGTCCCCCGTCTCGATAACGGGTATTGGAACCTGGGTGTAGTGCAACTTGTCGTATCCACCATTGCCGGTGGTAACGACGGCAAACATGGTTTTATCTGAGTTTTGAATGTTGTATTTTTCGTTCAGGTTAGATGTCATCCGATAAACCTTGTAGACATTTTTAATGGGATATCAATCCTGTAGCTTATGGAGCACTGCTTTGGTTAATTTGGGCCTGGTTATTTCCCAGCTTGGTTATTTAGGCCTGATTAATTCATAAAGCTGGATTGTCCTAAAGGCGCTTACCAGCTATTTCTCAACTCCCGTAACTTCAGGAATACCGCCTTGGCATCCGGTTTAGCGCCGAGTTCTGGAAACCGATCCAATAGACGATCAATTACTTCTGGATTCTGTAGTCGAAAAAAGGTATTGATTTCCTTCTCCTTGGCAATCGTGGTGACCATGGCGGTCTCAGGGTTTTGGTTTTGCGTGCGCTCTAACAGGGCCTGGGCTATTTGGTTTCCAGGTTCCCGGTCCAGAGTAAACTCCAGGTTGTTGTTCAAATAGTCGTGACCGGGGTAAATCAGCGTGTTCTCCGGTAGTGTAGCCAATTGGCCTACGAACGTTTCATAGAGTTCGGCAGGGTGGCCGCCATGGTGACAATTTCCTGCTCCAGCATTAAATAACGTGTCGCCGCAGAAAAGTGCGGGAGTCTGGGTTTTGGAAAGCAGACAAATATGGCTCATGGTATGGCCTGGGGTATCTAATGCCTGAAACTCCACGGTTTTGCCAACTTTAACCGTGTCTCCGGCGCTAAGACCGATATCGATGCCTGGGATTTTGTCTCCCGCTCCACAATGGGCTAGCAATTTCGCACCAGTGGCTTCCAGCATCTTGTTATTGCCACCGGTATGGTCATGGTGGTCGTGGGTGTTGAGAATTTGTGTGATCTGCCAGTCCTGGCTTTTCGCATAGCTAAGGCATCGTTTGTGATCCAGAGGGTCAATGGCCATGGCTTCCCCTGTTTCAGGGCAGGCAACCAGGTAGTTGAAGTTACGATAAGCGTTTCCGGTCCAGATTTGTTTGACAATCATGATGTTTGGGATGGGTGAGTTGAGAAGGTTATAACGGATATGCATTAATCCGTCCAGTATGGTCTAATGCAGCCCGTATAATTATAGACCCATGTTACGGATTCATGGGTTAACGAGAGATTAACGAGGGCTAAATGGCTAGAAAAATGTCGCGAATTTAAGCGTCACTGATCGGGTCGGCTGCGCTTGTTCAGTGGATATTTCGGCTTTTCCACCTTCTTAAAAATTAGTGGATTGTTTCCTAACTCAGGATGATTATTCACCGAATTTATAGGAACTTTCCGGGTTTTTGCTGGGCTTTTATCGGACTTTTTGCTGGATTTTTCTCAGTCTTAAGTAATTACGCGGAAACGGAATGTAGGGGAAATGGAAGATAGGAAAGAGCAGATGCGATGTGTGAAAACTAAACTAGGGAATAAAAACAATATAGCCAATCAGTGACATGAGCAATCTCGATATTCAACCATTTCAACAGCCCCAGCTCAAACAGGTAATCGAATTGTGGAGGCGCTGTGAATTGATCATGCCCTGGAATGATCCGGTTTACGACATACAGTTTAGTTTGTCTTCCACGGACTCTGAGCTTTTGGTACTGACCCGGGAAGAAAAAGTAATAGGAACTGTGATGGTTGGGCACGATGGTCACCGTGGGTGGATCTATTATCTTGCGGTTAGTCCGGTTTTTCAGCGATCTGGATACGGTAGGTTTTTAATGGTAACTGCTGAGAACTGGCTGAAAGATAGAGATGTTCCAAAACTGAATCTGATGATTAGAGGGGGAAACAAAAAAGCGCTCTCCTTTTATAAGCGTCTTGGGTTCGAAGATGACAATGTGGTGGTTATGGGTAAACGCTATTTTGATCCCAGAGTCCTGTAGTCATTCTGACGCTGATTTCCAGCGTTGATATCCAGTATTGATCCAACGTAGTAATTTCTATGGGTAGTACGATACCCATGTTAGGAAGGCAAGGGGCGATAGCAGGAGCGGGAGCTTTTATTTTCCGGGCTACCATCATACCCGGGCGGGGAGTTTCCTCGCCGGGGATACCATCAACTGTTTTCGTGTACAGATTACCTGGCTTTATTAGCAGGATGCGGGGTACTCCCCCATTGGGGCGTACCAGACTCGTCGGTGGGGTTGGTATACGGCGGATTACCGATGCATCAAGTGCTTGTCAAACCAACCTGGACTGACGTTGCAGGAACTTCCTAAAGGGTCACAAGCCAGGAGCAAGACGCCGTGTCGCCCCCGGCGTGAGTGATGGCAATCGTGTAAGTGTCGCCCGCCATACAGTCACTACCCGGCGGTGGACCTCCCGCAACCCCGCCCGGCGAAACCGTTTTAACCTGAAGTCTGGGAACTGCACATCCAAGTGATATCGAAACATCAATGTCCTCCGTGCTCCCGTCCGCCCAGGGACGAGGAAAGCCCATGACAGGCGAGGAGATAGGTATGATGGCGGTGTCCTGAGTTGGGGAACACCTGAAGCCTGAGAACAAAAAGGACCCAGCTCCGTCGGACGAGACCGTGCCCGACTCTGATACCGCTGATATCTCGCCAGTGGACATGGTGACAATTTCGACTGTCTCCCCGTCAATTTGGATGGCGCTGATAGGATGGCTAAGGGCAGCACTAAATGTATGTGTAACCGCCATAGAGTGATCGTCCCTGATGCGGGAAGCCGTACCATCGCCCCAGTGTACCGTACCGGTGGTGACGCCGGGTGTCGCGCCTTGCGGCCGAATTTGGAAATAGAAGGTGTGGGGCTGACCGGCGATGATGGGTTCATCATAGATCACGTTAATAAGAGAGCCAGAAGTAGAAGTGAATGCGGTGGCTGAACTAAACGCAGGGCCGGAACCATAACCCGAAGAAGTGTCCGAGGTCGATCCGCTACATCCAGCCAGTGTTATGCCAACCAAAAAAAAGAGTAGATGACGGGTTGAATTGAAATATTTCACAAGAATCTCCTCACTTACCTAAATCTCTAATTAATTAAAAAAGTGTCCCATCGGGATGACAACACGATAATATAGTCATCAAGAGTGTATGGGATTCTAAAAGCGGCCTCAAGGGTAGCTATTTGTGTTGTTAGGCTATTGCCTAACAGGAGGCGAGAGTCATAAATATCACGGTGGGGAAAAGATGGATTCTCTTTTTATTCTCAACGTTAACTTTTGGAAAAAGGTTAACGAATATATTTAGACTGGAAATAGCCCGTATTTTGGAGAAATTTAGGGGATTCCATTCTTTATGTTGCATGTTGCCAATTTATAACCTGTGAGTATGTAAATGAATACAAATGACTGGCTAACATTTCTGAGTGCGCTGCTAGCTATGCTGTCAGTACTCATCCCGTTCTTTGTTAATTGGTTGGATAAAAGCTCAACACTACGGCAGTCCGCATATGTTATCGAATTACTCAACGCTAAAGATCAACTGATAGAAATTAGGGAGCAGAGATTGGCCAGTAATACGTCTCCAATGTTAATGGAACGAATTAATTCACTGTTACTCGGGATTGATAAAGAATTAGACAGAGGCTCAGAAAAACGCTCCTTAACTGCCCTTGTTTCATTGATGCTTGTCGAGGCAGTACTATTTTTGAGCGCAATATTCCTCCAGGTATCAGAGTCAATGACCAGGTTTCTGAAAGGAAAATCATATGAAAATGGAATGTATTTTCTCGAAGGAATATTCCAATACCAAGGAGTCCGAATGTCTATGATGGCGGTATTTATTAGTGTTTCTGTCTACCTGGTAATACAAATATCACATAAAGTTTTCCAGAAATTTGACAGTGTAATTTTAGCTAATTGTTTTCTTCTATTGCTATTTAATGTGTTGTTTATTGTGGTGACTGTCTTAGGTGGGGTTACGTTGCTAGTTCTAGACCCAATTGTGGACTGGTGGTGAAAAAGTTAACGTTGTATTGAATCGCCGAACCCTTGTGTTTATTGGGTTTGCGGCGATTCTTGCCTCTTATCTCAGGAAAAAATTATTTTTAAATGTTAAGTTTTCGTACGATAACGGTAAAACTTAACATTCGGTTCATCTCGGAAAAGGCTGAGAAGAACGTAATAATGGGAACACGAATTTTTATTATCATCCAAATATTCTTCCCGGAGAAAAGCGCTGAACGCTGGTTCTTGATGTTGCCCGACAGCGGGAAGAATACCCCAAACTATTCTCGATGCTTTGGTGAATGCATTGGAAGATCAGGCGAAAATAGATCGTGCTAGCTCAGTACTGATATGGCTTCCTGAAACAGAGTTTCCACCATCACTGCAGCGGGTCAACTACGAGCATTGCTCTAAAAAAGGGAGGAGGAATGATTACTTTATGTTTGTACATTGGGTCATTGTTGTCCCGTTAACTTTACACCAAAGAAGTTTGTTGATGATCGACAATGTGTGGATTCATTGGGTCACCTCGCAGTAAAGGGATGCGTTCTTTTCCATCGAATAAATTGGCCTGCAATAAACGGATGATTTGCTGGTGCCGACAAGTGACTTGATCTTCAAGCTCTGTTTGATGCATTTGAAGAAGAGTTCAATCTGCCAGCGTAACTTATAAATATCGGCAATTGTCTTTGCACTCAATTTCAGGTTGTTGGTAATAAAGACATAGCGCTTCCCCGTTTGTGAATCACGATAACCAATGCGCCGTATCTTCCCGGTGTAATCCCTTTTTGCATAATACCCCGTGTGTTCGATTAACTGGTCCGATGTAATGCCCTAGCGCTTATCGACTGGCCTTCTCTCAACTACGCGATACCTTGCATTCTTTTTCTGACGGCTAACGAAGTAAATACCCCTATTATTTAGTGTGTTATCCCAACCATAATCAGTATAAGCGCGATCTATCGCTATAATGCTCTTTGAGGGAAAGTCCAGCGTCTTACTTGTAGTAACATCATGTACCTTACCATCTATGATGCAGTTGAACTCAGGTATATGACCTCCCTGATTCAAACCAACATGCAGTTTGATGGCTCCTTAGTTGTTGATCGAAACTTTGCCCAGGGAAACACCGACAGGCACAGGTCAATCGTCGTCGAATCCAAAGCATAAAGGGAGTTATGGAACTTGAACTGATTTATTCCTTAACGGGACATCAATGTTCTGTCGCTTAATTTAACTGTCCGTCAATATCAGTACACTTCAGCCTGTCCCCTATTTGTCCTAACAACCCAAGGCGATCAAATCACTAAAGTGCTATAACCAATTGCCACACTCTCGTCTGAACCGCTCACATCTTTGCTAAAAATACTCGAATTTGACTTTCTTGAGAGTTCTATCGCGGAATTTGGGGTAGCAATTAAGTTTTCCGCCAAGCCAGAAAAATGTCATAGTTGTCATCAGATTAACCCGTTGTGCGTTTGGAAAAGATGAATAAAAAAGCAAGTTACTCATGTGACGATAGGCCATATACTGAGTGGATCACCACAATCTATCTCAATATCATGAGCAACTTACTCGACACTTACTAACAAAATATTGCCGTTGTTGCATTCATTGGAACCCACAGACAATTACCTGAATCAGATCCGTGTACCCAAACTCAGTGACAGGGAATTGATTGCTCTGAATCTCAGTGCCGAGTTTCCTGAAATCGATTCAGAAAATTACCTGTTTCAATCACTCCCCGACGAATTGATGGGACGCATTGAGCGATCGGTCTACAATCGTCGCAGGCGTCGATTAGGCGTTAAGATTGACCAATTTCGCCAAACCCTGTCCAACCTCGTGATGCCCAAACGATGACGTATTATGGATGCAAATTACACGCCGTTTGTACGGCGCAGGGTATCTTTAAGGGGTTTGATATCAGCCCGGCTTCCACCCATGATATCCATTATCCTGATGATGTTAAAACGCAATTCAGTCAGTGTCTCCTGATCGGTGAACGGGGGTATATTTCGAGGCAGTATCAGGATGACCTGTTTGAAAATAATGCGATCACACTGGCGGTCCCTAAACGACGCAACCAGATCGACTATACCCCCTATCCACCTGTTTTAAGGAAAGCCAGGAAACGAATCGAAACGCTGTTCTCACAATTGTGTGACCAGCCCCTGGTCAAGAGAAACTATGCGAAGTCTTTCGAAGAATTGGCCACACGGGTTCTCTCAAAGCTAACTGTATTAACCCTGATACAGTGGGTTAATCAGACTCAGGGCAACAAGATTAACAACCTTAAAACCTCAATCGCCTAAATGCACAACGGGCTAGATTACTCATCTTCTAGTACAAAAGTTTTCATATGCGGAGACAAAAAATGATTATTCGTTTGAGTAGCTACCCACTTATTTTAAGAATACGTAAAAGAGATCAAAATGCAGCTTAGCCTTCCCAATACCTGTTGTCACAAGCGTAATACTACCCTCTCAGTCGTTGTGCTAGCTCTCTGGTTCAGCCTTGCTCTGGCGATTTTTGTTAGCCCGGCAACGCTAGCAGCTGCTCCAGGTACGGCATGTAATACCACTACCACCTCTTCTCTTTTGGGTACGATTGGTCAATCTGGTGAGTGTAACGGCCTTCTTATCGTAGACCGCCAAATGCTCGATACCGCAATCAATAGAGCAATGGCAAGCCCTCAGCAAAATTACTACATAGTCGTCCCTGAAGAACCCGAAAAGGCTACATATCCAGTATAAACTGGATATAGTCCTGGTTTGAATCGACCGGAATTGTTAAACTGGCGTTCAGTTTCTGGTCGAACACGAGGTATATATGCTACCTGACAGCCCGGTGAATGACGATCAACTCAGTTTCTTCAACATCGTTGATCAGCTGGATACGTCCCATCCCCTGATTGCCCTTGGCAATACCCTTGACTGGTCATCGCTTGAAGCCTCCCTGAGCCAGTACTACAGCGCGAAGGGGCGGGCCGCGAAACCGATCCGGTTGATGAGCGGATTGGTGATGATCAAACAGCTGTACAGCTTAAGTGATGAATCGGTGGTGGATCAATGGAAGATGAACCCGTACTTTCAGGTGTTCTGTGGTGAGGTGAGTTTCCAGACGCAGGTACCGTGCCATGCGACGGAACTGGTGAAGTTCCGCAACCGGATTGGGTCGGAGGGAGTCAGGGAGATCTTTTCGCTGTCGGTAAAACTGCATGGGAAGCTGGCAGAGGAGCAGACAGTACTGGTAGATACCACGGTACAGGAGAAGGCGATCACGTACCCGACAGACAGCAAGTTGGCGATAAGGATCATCAATCGCCTGAACAAGCTGTCGAAGTTACACGGGATACAACAACGACGAACGTACGTAAAGGAAGTGCGGTCACTTCGTTTGGCATGTCGTCATTTCCGTCACGTGAAACGACGTCGTAAGGCGAACAAGGCGTTGAAACGATTACGAACCATTGCGGGTGTGTTGCTCAGGGAATGCCAACGGAAGTTACCGATCGATGTTCTGACGGCGCAGGAAGCGAACTTTGCGTTATACGAACGTGTTTTGTCTCAACAGCCCAAAGACAGGAACAAGGTTTACTCCCTGCATGATCCTGCTGTGTACTGCGTGGGCAAGGGGAAGGATCACAAGGCGTATGAGTATGGTCGCAAGGCGTCAGTGGTGGCGACGAAGGAGTCACAGGTGATTGTGGGGGTGGTGAGTCATGACGAACATGATCATGATTCGAAGACCCTGAAAGCAGCACTGACAGAAGCCCATACCCACCGTGAGACATCGATCAGGCTGGCGGTGGTTGACCGGGGATATCGGGGAGCGAAGAATAAAGTGGATTGTGAGGTGCTGTTACCGGGTCCTCCGCTGAAACGGGACAATGCTTATCAACGCCAGAAGAAACGGATACTGTGTCGCAAACGAAGTGCGATAGAACCGATCATCGGTCATTTGAAGCATGATCATCGTTTATTGAGGAGCTGGCTGAAGGGAGCCGAAGGAGACCGTATCAATCTGCTGATGGCGGGTTGCGCGTGGAATTTGAGAAAGTGAATGATCGCTTTCTTTTTGTTTGAAAAACCCAACGGCGGAGAGCAAACATTACTCGCCATTGCCTGTTGTCAGCCCCTTGGGACGCCGCTAATCGTCGTCTGGGTGTTGTCCTGATCCGAAGGTCGAAAATGACGCATGATCGCTAACGACATCGCGCCTTTTTTCAGGACGGACTACATAGAAGACACGAGTTCTGGAACAAACTACAACTTCGGTCAAGTTTACGTAGGTAATTTAACGGATATGAGTAATCTGTTTTATGACAGGAACGGCTCAACTGTTAGCACGTTTAACGATAATATCAGTGTTTGGGATGTGTCCAATGTCACTAAGATGAACTATATGTTTGGGGAGGCGGCAGCATTCAACCAAGACCTAACGGGTTGGAATGTGTGCTAAATAGGCACTGAGCCACAAGGGTTTAACCTTGGTTCAACGCTCTCAAATATTCCGTATTTCGGCCAGCCAGCGCCACTTTGCTCAGGGAACACGGCGATCGCTAGCTTACCTGTTTCATCAGGTGGAAGCATTGATCTATCAATAGCCGAACCGACTGCATGGGGAGAGCAGCTTATCATATACGTTAGGTTGAAGAACACCGGGGATAGTACGCTTAGGATTACTCGGCCTACCACGCCATTTAGCAATATAAATAATGTGAGTGGTCTTTGGGTAAGAGGCCTTCCATTAAGCTTGGCAGCGGGTGAAGTTAACTATGTCAGAATCAGTGGCTACGACACTATGTCAGGTCCGAACTATTCGTTCACCTTGACTCTCACGATTGGTGAAACAGGCGCCACTAGCGTTTCAACACCCATTCAAATAAGTGGCGACGTTATTGTGAATTCGTGTGATCTTGCACAATATCCATCTCTGCTAAATACGGTTGGGTTGAGCGGCCCTTGTGCGGACCTTTTAAGCGTAAATAGGGAATCTATTCGCACAGCAGTTCAAAACGGAAGCTTGCAGGTGACATCCCAGGATGGACAATCTTACGAACTAAGTCAACTCTATACCGCCAATATTACAGACATGAGTAGACTCTTAATGCGCTATAGTTCTGCAAGTCCCCTCCAGGGGATTGGCAGCTGGGATGTGTCCAACGTGACCAACATGGATGAAATGTTTTTTGATGCAAGCGCCTTCAACCAAAACATCGGTAATTGGAGTGTGTCCAACGTAACCGACATGAACGGCATGTTTCGTGGAGCAACCGCGTTCAACCAAAACATCAGTAACTGGAATGTGTGTAATGTAATGTACTATTTTCGGGCTTTTTTTAATTCAGGTATGCAATTCCGCTACGTCAAATCAACCTGCCTTTGGACAGCCCCGACCTAACTGCGAAGGTTAGTAAAGCAATTGGGTTTGACCAGAACAGTTTAACTCTGGTTTTATAAAAAGCCTGTTTTTGTCTCTATTCTTTCAGTCCGGCGTGAGAGGGGAATGATCGAAACTGGAAAGGAATGCGTCCTTCAATTCGATCTTTTCCTGGAGTGATGTCAAAGTGCTTTTTGTAGGAACGAGAGAACTGTTCTGATGTTCCAAAACCGCAAGCGCTGGCAATGTCGGCGATTAGCATGTCCGTCTGGGTGATGAGCCCTCGGGCTCGATCCAGTCTCAGATTGATGTAATAGCGGATAGGGGTGATGCCCGTATTCCGTTTGAATAGGCGCGCCAGTTGCCGCTGGGAGCAACTAACAAGTGTGGCGATCTCCAGGGTGCCCAGAGGCTCTTCGAGGTTCCGTTCCATGAGTACAACGGCTTCTCGCAGTTTTCGCGGTATGGAATATCCCATGGGTTCTGGATTGTGTTCAGCCTGAACCTCATTTCCCATTCGGTGTCGATCTTTTAATAGGTATTTTGCTGCCGCATTCGCAAGCTCCAGTCCTTGATGGTTCTGAATCAGGTGAAGTGCCATATCCGCGGTGGCGAGGCCGCCCCCGCAACTCAACCTTTCCCGGTCGGCAACATAGAGCACATCCTCGACACTGGTTTCCGGAAAGAGTTCGGAAAACGCTGAAATGTGTTCATAGTGAACCGTGGCCCGATACTCTTTAAGTAATCCCGAATAAGCCAATACAAAAGCGCCGGTATCAATGGCAGCTAATGTAGCTCCGTTCCTGATTGAGTCCAGCAACCACTTTTTTAATCCATTACTTTGGAATCGCTCTGGGGCCCAGCTGGCATTGACCACCACGAGGTCGTAGTTTGCGCTAGCAGAGGAAAAAGAGCAGGTGTTTGCTACGATGGATTCATTGCTCGCATTAACTTCACCCCCTTTTAGGGAGAGGAAATCCCAGTGATAGAGTTTTCGACTATGAATATAGTTAGCCACCCGAAATGGGTCGAGAAATGAGAACGCGGATGCGCTATTAAACCCAGGCAACAGCAGCATGCCGATGGAGTACGTTAGTTTCGAGTAGGCTGGGGTTTGATGAGCGTCCAATATGCAACAAAGATCAAAAATATGTCTAATAATATCACTCCTTAATCGATTCGAACTTATATATTTCTTTTCCTTGTAGGCTTTTTGGCGGAAATGCGGTGTTCGCAACGCACTATTGGAGAATCAATGTCAATGAAACAGTATTTACGTAAAGATCAGTTCGCGGCGATCAGTCAGGGATACGATTCAGCGCCTGCAAAGTCCAGCTCTATCAATAAGGCGTGTTATGTTGATCCGGATTTTCTAGCCATTGAAAAGCAGGAGATCTTTAAAAAAACATGGCAATTTGTTTGCCATGAAGAGAAACTCGCAGAAATTGGAAGTTATATTACTGTAGATATCCAGGGCCAGAGTATTTTTATTATCCGATCAGATGATGGCGAACTCAACGCGTTTTATAATGTTTGTAAGCATCGTGCCCACGAGCTACTAAGCGGGGAAGGTAAGACCAGATTGATCACCTGTCCTTACCATGCCTGGGTCTATAAGCTCGATGGTTCATTGTTCCAGGTTCGACGTAGCGAATTCATCGATAACTTCGAGCAGTCGAAAATTTGTCTAACGGGAATCAGACTGGAAACCTTTTGTCATTTTATTTTCGTGAATCTCGATCCCAATGCCCAATCGCTAGCATCACTTTCTGGGGGGTTGGCGAGGGAAATCGAACATTATGCGCCGGACATTGCAAATCTCACCTTTGCCAAAAGACTAACTTATCGCATTGATGCTAATTGGAAAGCGGTGGTAGATAATTTTTTAGAGTGTTATCACTGCCCCGTTGCCCATACAGATTTTTGTTCTTTAATTGACATGGAGACCTACCAGGTCAAAACCCATGGGATTTACTCAAGCCACATGGCGAAAGCAAAGTCATCGGATAACAGCGCCTATAGCATCGAAGGTGCGAATGTTACCGACCATGCCGTGTGGTTTCTTTGGCCCAACATGACGCTCATGAGGTACCCCGGTCGAGGAAACTTCATGGTTTGGAGATTTTATCCGGTGAGTGAAACAGAAACCTATGAAGTCTTCGACTTTTTCTTTGAATCTGATGAGTTGAACGAGAGCGAAAAGGAGGCTATCCGCTTTATCGATGATGTATTACAGCCTGAAGATATCGGGTTGGTTGAGAGCGTACAAAGAGGAATGAGTACCCCTGCGTTTGAACAGGGCCGATACATGGTTGACCCCGAAGGCAGTGGTATGAGCGAACATGCGGTTCATCATTTTCATGGCCTGGTTTTGGACTCCTATAAAGGCGCGACAGAGAATTGAGCATGAATAACGGGAATGAAAAGTCTGTTGCGGTGCTGGGCGCTGGGGTTATTGGAGCTAGTTGGACGTCACTTTTCCTGGCAGCGGGCTATCATGTGAATGTCTATGATCCAGGAGAAGGGGTCGAGCGGCAGGTTGAGGATTATATTCGTGATGCCTGGGTCACCCTTGAGGCTTTGAATATGACAAAAAACGGCGACGCTAATAATTATTCTTTCCACTCTACTCCAGAGGAGGCTGTTAAAGGGGCGATCTTCGTGCAGGAAAATGTTCCTGAAAAAATTGAGATAAAGCACGGAGTTTATCGACGGATTGAGAAGTCACTAATGCCTGATGCTGTGGTGGCGTCTTCGGCTTCGGGTTTGATGGTAAAAGAGATGCAAAACGGATGGGAAGATCCATCGAGATTTATTTTAGGACACCCATTTAATCCTCCCCATCTAATTCCACTGGTGGAGTTGGTTGCTAATGATCTTACCGCTGCCGGTGTGCTTGAGCAGGCGGAAGCATTTTACGAGAGCGTTGGGAAAGTGACTATACGGATTAATAGGGAAGTATCTGCTCATGTGGCGAATCGTTTGCAAGCCGCTCTTTGGAAAGAAGCCATTTATCTGGTCCAGTCTGGTGTGGCGTCTGTTGAGGATGTGGATAAAGCGGTTTGGGCTGGCCCTGGGCTAAGATGGGCTGCAATGGGCCCTCATATGTTATTTAATCTGGGAGCAGGGAAGGTGGGATGCAGGAGTTTTGTGATCGCTATGCGGATAGTTTTCACCGTTGGTGGGATGATTTGGGAGACGTGCAGATTACACCTGAAACGATTCAGGCATTGACTCAAGGGATAGAGGAGGAATCAAAAGGAGAGAGTCTTAAGTCTCTTGCCGAGCAAAGGGACAAGCTAATCATCGAATTTCTAAAAGGAAGGGCGGCGGCGGAGCAGAATAATTCTGCTGCTGATCACTAACCTCCATCAGGAGTTGTCGTATCCTGGTATGGTTATCAGGTGGATTTTATGAATAGACAGAAAAAGAGTTAATAAATGGCAAATATATTGAGTGGAAAAACCGCGGTAGTGACTGGCGGTGAGGGAGGTATCGGTGCTGCAATATGTCAGCGTTTTGCCGCTGAGGGTGCCCAGGTCGTATCAGCGGATTTGCGGAAAAACGGCGACGATAAGACGGGCGTTGAATTTCGGGAATACGATGTCACCAGTGAAACCCATGCACAGGAATTGTTCCAGAATTTGCAAGCCCAATGGGGGGCGTTGGATATTCTGGTGAATGCGGCGGGTATAGAGATAGAGCAGACCATTGAAGAAACTTCTCTGGAAGACTGGAATCGAATTTTTGCCATTAATGTTACCGGCACTTTTCTGACTGCGAAATATGCAATGCCACTCATGAGAAAGTCGGATGGCGCAAGTATCATCAACTTCGGGTCTTATGATGGCTTTATTGCGGACCCAAGCTTGGCTGCTTACTGCGCTACCAAAGGAGCGGTGCATGCCCTAACGAAAGCCATGGCCTGTGATCATGGTCCCGAAGGTATTCGGGTCAATGCAGTGTGTCCTGGGTTTGTTGATACACCTATGTTACAGAGTTTTTTCGGCAGTTCGGGTGATATTGAATCTTTAAAACAGGCTGTGCGGGATGTTCATCCAACCCGAACCTATGGCAAACCGGTGGATATTGCGAATTTGGTGAATTGGCTTGCTTCGGATGAAGCCAGATATGCGTCTGGCCAATTGTGGGTAATGGACGGTGGGTTGACGGCCCAAGTTCAGCAAATGCGTTTATAGAGTAGTTATTTCTCGCCAACTGCCTATACACTTAGAGTTTAGAGTTTAGAGTTTAGAGTTTAAATGCAACATTAAGTGCAACACGGGAAATACGATATGCAAAAGAGCGTTATTATCACTTGTGCCGCAACCGGTGGGATTCATACCCCAACGATGTCACCTTACCTCCCGATTACCCCTAAAGAAATCGCGGATGCAGCGCTAGGAGCTGCCCAGGCGGGTGCCGCGATTATTCACCTCCACGCAAGAGACCCGGAAACCGGACGTCCCGATTATCGGCCTGAAACTTTCATGGAGTTTCTTCCTGTCATCAAAGACGGATGTGACGCCGTAGTGAATGTGTCAACCGGAGGCGGGCTTGGAATGTCCATTGAAGAGAGGTTGGCTGCGTCGCTGTACGCAAGTCCTGAAATGTCTTCCCTAAATATGGGATCTATCAATTTTGGTATTTTTCCATTGGCGCAAAAACACGAGCAATGGAAGTTTGATTGGGAGAAACCATTCCTGGAGATGACCCGGGATTTCATTTTTCCGAATACCTTTAAAACAATTGAATACGCTTTGAAGGAATTGGGTGAGGGGCATGGAACCCGATTTGAATTCGAATGTTATGACCTTGGGCATTTGTACAATCTGGCTTATTTTGTGGATGCGGGCCTGATTAAGCCACCATTTTTCGTGCAGATGATTTACGGCATTCTCGGCGGTGCAGGTGCTGATCTCGATAATCTAATGCACATGCACACCATTGCCGACAAACTATTTGGCGATGACTATGAGTGGTCAGTGTTGGCTGCGGGCAAAAATCAGATGCCATTTGCCACTCAATCCACAATATTAGGTGGAAACCTCCGGGTTGGGTTGGAAGACAGTCTCTATATTTCAAGGGGTGAGTTGGCGAAATCCAATGCAGAACAGGTAATAAAAGTTCGGAAAATTATCGAAGAGCTCGGATATCAGGTGGCAACCCCCGAAGAGGCACGAAAAAGACTGGCATTAAAAGGCCCGGAGAATGTCAACTTCTAGTCTGGTTTTTCGAATACGAAAATGATGGGGTTTTGTTCACGATGCGACCTGTTCGGCAACCCCTGTTATTTACTTTCTGCTTAAAACCCGTAATGGTTACCACATATGATCAATTCTCAAATGACATTAAGAGGTAAGACTGCTCTGGTGACCGGAGGACGACAGGGTATCGGTCGAGCTATCGTTGATCGATATGTTGAAGAAGGGGCGAGGGTAATGACCTGTGGTAGAGGGCCGAAGCCAGACAACCTGCCAGACGAGGTGTTATGGGCGACTACAGATGTATCAAAACCGGATGAAGTTGCCGCGTTATGTCGACGTTGCCAGGAGGATTTGGGGCCATTGGCTGTATTGGTGAACAATGCGGGTGTTCAAATAGAAAAAAGTATCCTGGATACCACGGATGAGGATTGGGATTTGCTCATGGGAGTGAATGCTAGAGGCACATTTTTGATGTGCCGGGAAATGATTCCCCATATGATTGCGAGAGGATCCATCGTTAATATCGGCTCCATTTCCGGAAATACCGCGGACCCTGGGTTGGCGATTTATAATGCTTCAAAAGGATTTGTTCACAGTCTGACCCGCTCCATTGCGGTGGATCATGGGCCGCACATTCGTTGTAATGCCATTTCCCCTGGGTGGATTTTGACTGACATGGCAGAAGCCGCTTTTGCCGCAGCGAAAGATCCTATAATTGCCCAAAAGGATGCGTTATCCCGCCATCCTGCAGGCAGAATGGGAAAACCCGAGGATATCGCGAAGCTAGCGTTATGGTTGGCGTCCGATGAGTCTGATTTTGCCACGGGTCAATGTTATGTCATTGATGGTGGTCTCACTGCGGCATCACCACTTAACCCTGGTCTTTTTTAGAACGCTAGCTGCCTTCATTTTCCCCATAATAGCTGTTTTCCAGGGACTGGGCCGGTTAAAAACAACCATTTTCTCACATGGCTTGCAATTTGCCAAAAAGCGATATACAGCTTATTTGCTTCAGGTGTCCAGGATCTTGACTGGTTGTCAATGTCGCGAATGTACCGGTATCATTGCTGGGAATATGAGTGACGATTCTGTGCGCTATTATTTTCATTTCATTGAAGAATGAGAAAAATTGAGAATGAACCCATGGGTTTGATACTAAAAGAAAAGATGGTGGGTTTGGCCGCCTGGAGAGGCTCTGATTTGGTCAATGACAGTTCCTGGATCTATCATTTGTCCGATGATGCAGTGTCGATGATCGATCAGGCGTTGATTGCTCTAAAGGAGAAAGGTTTTACCTTTCCAGACTTTGTCAGAGACGATTTCCCCATTCATGGGTTGAGCCGTGAACTTCAGCGTTATAGTGATGAACTGGAGAACGGTAAGGGTTTCTTATTGTTGCGAGGGTTGCCCATTGGAGAATATGACGATGATGATATTAATATCATCAACTATGGACTAGGTCTGCATCTCGGTACTCCAGTGTACCAAAATCTTAAAGGAGACCTGTTGGGAATGGTCATGAATGTAGGGGACCCTGGCAAGAAGGAGACCCGGGTTTATGAAACCAATGCCTATCTTCCCTATCACACGGACTTATCCGATGTGTTTGGGCTCATGTGTGTTCGCAAGGCGAAGTCCGGGGGATTAACCAGTCTGGTTAGCTGTGGAGCGGTTTATAACGAAATTCTTGAAAAATACCCGGAGTATCTCGGTCTGTTTTATCGTCCAATGTACTATGCACATCTGGGCGAAGACTCTTCCAACAAAGCCCCAGTGTTCAGTTATCATGACGGTAAATTGAGCTGTCGTTATTTACGACAGTACATTGAGCTTGGTCACGAGCTTCAAAACCGCCCTCTCTCCAGAGTAGAAGTTGAAGCACTGGATCTCTTCGATAGCATCATTCATGACAGGAATATTCGTCTGGATATGATGCTTGAACCTGGAGAGATATTATTCGCGAACAACTACGCAGTGATGCATTCGCGTACGGCATTTGAAGATTATGAAGAGCGGGAACGTCGAAGGAAGCTAGTAAGATTGTGGGTGAAAATGCCCAATGCCCGGCAGCTTGCCCCGGATTTTCCAGGACAAAACGGATTTCCTCCACCTGCAACCCCTGTTGATCAGGATGTTAATTAGCGGGATGTTAATTAGGACATCCTTACTTCAGTCCGAACGTTGAAAAATATAATGGCCTTTACCATGATGTCTTAGTGTTTATGATTTATCGATTCAGATAAGAAAGACCCAAAATCAGGATATTCTATTGTGACCCAATCCGTTGACAACCCAGTTTCGCCTTCCCGATTTGACCAGGTGATTGACCGTAACGGTTTTAATGCGATGTCCCAGGTCGGATATCGGGACTACTTGTTCAAGGGAGAAGAGATTAATCTGACCCACCGTCAGGAAGATCTCATTATGATGTGGGTCGCGGACATGGCATTCCCAGCGCCCAGGGCTGCTACAGATGCAATGCTGAGGCGTATCGAACACGGTGTGTTTGGTTACACCGCCAACATGGACGATACCTACTACAATGCCTTCAATTCGTGGACCATGCGACGTCTTGGTTGGGGCTTCGAGCGCGAACAGCTATTTATTTCCTCTGGCGTCATCCCGGCGTTATTCAGCCTCGTTGAAATTGTTTGTGCCAGGGATGAAAAAGTGATGACCCTGACTCCCGCTTATGGTTTTTTTAAACATGCCGCAACCCGCCATCAAAGGGAATTGGTTACTTCGTCTCTGGTCATTTGTGACGGAAACTATCGAATTGATTTAGAAGATTTTCGCCAAAAAGCAGCAGACCCCAAACTGAAGCTGTTTTTCCTTTGCCATCCTCATAATCCAACGGGAAGAGTTTGGGATCGGGAAGAGTTATGTCAAATGGCGGAAATCTGTTTTGAGAATGATGTACTAATTGTTTCCGACGAAGTGCATTGTGATTTATTGCGAATGGGTAACACTCATCAGCCGTTGGCGGGTTTGTATCCTGACTCTCATTCGATTGTTACCTGTATGGCACCAAGTAAAACATTCAACCTTGCCGGGATGCAAATAGCGAATATCGTTATCCCGGATCCAGAGTTAGCTGAGCGCTGGAAGGAACGAAACCTACCGGTGGTGAACCCAATCAGTCTGGCAGCAGCGAGGGGTGTTTATGAAAACGGCGAAGAATGGCTGGACGAACTCCGTGTTTACCTTGACGGAAATTTCGCATTGGTGAAATCCTTTTTAAGTGAGCATCTCCCGGCAGCAAAATTTAATGTCCCTGAGGCCACGTATCTGGCATGGATTGATATCGGCTCTTATTTTCCTGAGACTATGAATTTAACGCGCTTTTTCGCAGAAAATGCCGGCGTCATTTTAGAGGGTGGAGAGATGTTTATCGCCAACGGTGAAAACCGGATTCGTCTGAATCTGGCCTGCCCAAGATCCGTGGTTCTCGAATGCCTCAAAAGAATGCGAGATTCAATTGCGGACACCCACAATTTGATTAGGCAGATCAATTAGTGGGTGTCCCCAAATGACCCAAAATGATGATTGGTTAGGCTACGCAAATCCAGGTTGTTGCGATGTATTTATTTCCCTGTTCTACGGTTTTTCCTCGATGGAGGTGGGTCCAGAATGGGGGAAAAGCAGCAACATACCCATGGCGGGCTTGATGCTTAGTTGTTGGAAATGGAATTCTGTTTCTCCTCCCAAGGGAGGGGCGTCATTTAGATACCAGATGGCAACCAGTTGACGTTTGCTGAAGTCGCCGGGGCCGCCGTCCACATGCCAGTGATAGAACTCTCCTGGGTCCGTTCTTTGCATGTTGTAGCCAATGTCGTTTAGTCGGTTAGCCTGGAAAAAGGGGTGTAATCCCGAAAGTAATCCTAGAGCCTGGCCCAGGGACTTTTGCAGTAGACCGTCGATATCTCGCCAGTCTTCCCGTCCGCTAATACGCAGGTCCGTGGAACGTTTTATGTCCCCCTGGGTGCGGCTATTTTGTCCGATTCTTCCCTGATATTGCTGATCGAGATTACATTCAAATCTTTCAATCATCGTTCTACACACTGCTTCATCCAGCGCGTTATCCAGAGCATAAACAAAAGAACCGGGCTTTAATTCCCGGAAATTGGAGCATGTTTTCACGAGATCAGTGCATTGTCAGTGTTATAAAACATGGTTTCATTGGTTTCTCCTTCGTCGTTAATGTTAACCGAAGCGACGCCAGGCAGACGACTCAAAATAAACCCCGCCATTAGATTCATGGATGCGGAGTTTTCGGTATGTAATGCGGTTAATAATCGATCTGCCGCGATTTGGCATCGTTGGAGTTTGTTGGGTGAGGGAACAAACTGTCTGCCAAGTTGCCAGCCTCTTGACATGTCATGATCCATCTTCTGAAAAATCGGTTCTGCGTCCATTAGTACGTCTTCACAGATGGATATTCGTTGTTCATCAATGCCCACCAAAATGGTGAGTTCATAATTTTGAAGTTTGTTCATTACCTGTTAAATGCCCTGCCCAACGGAATGTTTAATGGAGTGATCCTGCATGAGAACGATAGTATTTCGAGTTCTGGGTGTCCATTAGTAGCCCGTAAAACAGATATCATATGCGCGATGGAGTTTCCCTTATGAGGTTTCATAGGATGATAACCAATGAAGGTGCTAGAATCATTTTGTTTTTAAGAGTGTATTCGAAATAATTATGAATCAAATTTTAGTGGAACAGGATCCTTCTCCAATGAAACTCGAGGTGTTAAATGTTGAAGACTGGCCCCTCGTCAAAGAACCCGTGGGTCGCGTGGCGAGAAGCCATGATCATACTGAAACTAGTTATATTCTTGAGGGAGCCGGAAATATCATCGCTGCGGATGATGATCCGGTATATTTCCGCGCTGGCGATCTGGTTACTGTTATGCCGGAAACCCAGTGTGTCTGGAATATTACTGAAGAAATAGAGCGCCACTATGCCAAAGGGTAGTGTGCCCGCTAGGGTGAAACTGTTATCTTCCAAAACCCACAGACGAGCATCTATTGATGCCCCAGACTTTTGTTCTCGATCTTGCTTGCCAAAGAACGCTTTCCCGATGATTGTTTTTTGCTGGCTTATCGGGACTGGCGGTCTCCTAATTCAACAGCGATTTCTATATCTCCGATGACGAACATATACTACGAAACCATCACGCAGCTAGAGCAACAAAATACCAGCAAGAACTATGTCGCAGGATGGGTCAGCGGATTTCTCGGAAACCCGCAAATTGAAGAACAGCGCCTGACAGAGGACTGGGAAGCCGGGTATGAAGATGGAAAGGCTAGGCATACGGAGAATGCGGAGAAGTGGCAGAATAAGTAATCTTCAACTGATTAGCTCCTACTTTAGTATTATTAGTTACATTGGGTGGGTTAATTCTGGGGTGGGTTAATTCTGATGCCCTCCCAGGAAAGTACTAATGTTACCTCTTCAAAATCCGGAGCTTCTTCTGAGTCTGGTGAATGACTTATAAAAGACATCGTAGGCTTCTGGACCATCAATGTCCATTACCTGGTCAATGGCCCATTTGTTAGTTTGACTGGTTCCAAGAATCCCCTGTATACGGGCTCCAATCAAGCGGGTCATTTCAAATCCCGGTGTGTCATCGATAAAACGAAAATCAGATAAGGCGATCATGGTCTGATTAAGGTCTTCAATAAATATTTCCTGGCTAATGGATGCCCCGACGATTGCTGTTGAGTTTTCCCGATAATGGCGAAAACAGTCCTGACATAGTGCGGTGAGAAATTCCGTTCGTTGGGTTTCTTCCAGTCGGTCAAACATCAGGCGATCTGCGCAGTGAATGAAATAATATAGGTATTCACGAATGACCCCAATTCGCTGTTGGTCATTTTCGTACACGAAGTCTTTATCGTGTAAATTTTTCGCTGCATTCAACGAGATTCTCCAGATAATCGCTGATAGTGCGTTCGCAAATTCCGGGATGGAAATGTGGCGTTGTTTGTTTTTCCATCCTGTTCGAATTCTGGCTTTTTGCATAAGAGTCGGGTATCTACCGCTAAAAAAATAATAAAAGAGCCTATATATGACCCGGACATGTCTTGGGTTTGGCTACCAGGCAATATGATAACCTAGTGTTGGGTATGACAATGAATCTATAAAATACCGGGATCGGAATATCCCATTACCGGTTAGGATGAATGGGGTAAAACTCGTCGAATAGTTGTTGTTTGACAAATATCGTCTTCGGTTGTCTAGCCAAGTAGGAAATTTGGCAATTTTGATATCAGTTCTGGATACTCCCCGTTGACAACAATGAATGTTAACAGTGTAATGGTATCGTTGAACATACGCCTCTTAGGGAGGGTATGCACTCCACTCTCAGAACAGTTGATTCATCCACAGAGATTCAGTATCTATGCAGGAAATTATTGACGCGGTTCAGCGTAATTGTGATGTTGCAGATGCCCGCTATGCAGGAGATGACACTTTATGCATTTATCTAATGAAAATGCGGGATCTATTTCGCTGGGCAGTGGATGTACCACTGGGTCAGGTAGCGGATCGGAAAATACTGGGGAACTGGATTGTTGAAAAAGAAGCGCTTTGGGATGAACTGGAAGAGCAGGAGTTTGTTCCAATTATCATCAATGGGCAGGAGTTTGATCCGTTTGATAACGATGGAATCAATGATATTCTGACTGAAAAAGGATATGTTTATAGTGGTGGACTGGGCAGGAGGGCCAGGCCAATTTATTTTCTCGGCAAGCTAGTCGAAACAGAAGCCACCGAAAATGCCAAAATATGGGTGTCGGGCACAGAGCTGGCTCGATGTATCACCGCCCCGCCAGCGATGTCCCAGGGGAGATCAATCTACATTCGAAAGGATGCTCTGAAACGCTATCTTGGGTCAATGGTAGAAGAGTGGAGCTGGAAAAAGCGAGAAGGCGTAATGGGAGAGGCGGTCTCTCATTATGATTTTGACTCAGACTTTTACCGTGCGCTGGATGAGATGGTGGAGAATGAAAAAGAGAATCTCATTCTGCACGAAATTGGCGAGCAAATCGCCGGGGAACTTATTGGAGAGGGTTGGCAGGAAATGGTTGCCAGTCTTGAGGACCCCATTCAGGAAATGAAGGCGAGAGCGGTGCGGGACAATCTGGCGGACTGCGCCACTACCCTCCCGGCTTTTCTTACGCTCAAAGATCAGGCTTCGATTGATTTTTATTACGCGAATATGACCGCCCTTCGAAAGAAGCTTTTTCCCAGTTTTTGTAGTGCTTATGAAGATGCCCATGAACAGCGGGATCTAAAGGGAATGGTGAATGTGATTAATGGAGGAAGAAGGCATTGGTTGAGTGTTGGAAAGAAGCTAGTGGGTTCCTACGAAAGGGGAGAGATGGAAGCCATAGAACACTATCTTGAACACAGTGATTTCTGATGCTGATCAACCTTGAAAAGGTGCTGAATGCTGATCAGCTAAGGGTCGTAAATGAGTTGCTGGAAGGTGAAGAATTTATTGATGGCAAATTGTCTGCAGGGGTGCAGGCCAGTCGACAAAAACACAACCAGGAGTTATCCGGTAGCCTTCCGTCAGTTCAGGGGGTGACTAATCTGGTAATGGGGTCATTGATCAGGCACTCAGTTTATTTGAATGCCGGCTTACCTCGCCGAATTGCAGCTCCTTTTTATTGCCGGTATCAAAATGGCATGAAATATGGCAGCCACATTGATGATCCAATTATGGGGCAGGGCGAACCATATCGTTCGGATGTCGCGATTACAATATTTCTCAATTCTCCCGAGGAATACGAGGGTGGAGAGCTGGAGATCCAAACTTCCTATGGTACTCAAAAGATAAAGTGTAATGCGGGAGATGGTGTTATGTACCCGGCTTCTTCCAGGCATCAGGTTCGTGAGATCACGAAGGGGATGCGACTGGTTGCCGTCACCTGGATGCAGAGTCTGGTTCCAGAGCCAGACAAACGTGAACTACTTTATCAACTCTATCAAGCAAGGGAGACGCTTCGACATGATGATCCACAAAGCGTGACAACTCAGCAGGTTGAACAGAGTTACGGAAATTTGGTGAGAATGTGGAGCCGACTATAGCTAATCTGACTGAGACAGGGAACTAACCCCGGATTCTGGCTTTGCCCTGGGGTGGTATCGAATTTAAAACCAATTAGCTGGTTCTCTCGCGTTGTCAGTATTGAGAGTAAATGTTTGTGTTGAGTTCAAAAGAGAGTGAGTGATGGCAGGTGAGGAAAAACTGGAAAATCTATTGGCCCGGATGTCACCGACATTGAGGCCCGGTGAATTCGTATTTTGTTTTCTTGGGCATGCAAAATACGGAGATCATCCTGAACTGGAACCAATTGGTTCATTTATGGAGAGTGAAGGTCTGACGATGGTTGTGCCAAAAAATAAGGCAGATGAGCATGGAGTGGAATATGAATCCGTATTTAAATGTATCACATTAATGGTTCTCCAGTTTGGATGCCATAGGGTTGACGGCGGCTTTCTCCGCCAGACTAACCAGGCACGGAATTAGTGCAAACGTGATCGCCGGGTATTTTCATGACCATATATTCGTTCAGCGAGAATTGGCACAAAAAGCAATAATTGCAATTAATGAACTAGCAGAGGAATCCAAAGAGTCTGGCGGCAATGTTATCTGATGCGGTTATTGGTCTTTTTTGGTATCCACTTTTTTGATACTCATCCAGGTATGTGATCGCAGTGGGTAAACGATGGGAGAACACGGCATGAGCGCTATTTTTCTGTTGATTGGGGTGGATCTATTGGTGTGGTCTCAAACTGTGCAGGAGAGATGATCTCGAGGAGCTCCAAATCATCGGAGTGTCTCACTTCCCGGTGTTGAATGCCGGGGGGTTGCAATACGCAGGAGCCGCTATGTAAAACATGTTCACCGGTGTTTTCGTATTCGAACACCACCCAACCCTGGATTACATACACCATTTGGAAGGTTAGTTGGTGTTGATGCCAGCCTCCGGTAGATTTTTGTCCCGGTATCGCACGAATAACATGGGCGCCAAATTGGCCGGAGGTTGCGCTTTCGATGCCAAGGTCCCGATATTCAAAAAATGCCCTCAACCCTTTCGCACGAAACACGCCGCTATCGGCGTGAGTAATGTTAAATGTCTGTTCGGGCCAAAGGGTGGAGGCGGTCATCGAGGTATTCTAAATAATTCTACAGAATGTTGATACGGAAAAAATGGGCGCGCGCAACCACCAGCAGTTTCAACTTTTCTCAGAAAACTTTAGCCCATAGGTTTTGAATTTCTCTACAATGATTTCCATCTCTGAGTCTGGTAACAATACTATGGAATCCTGTTGGCAGGCGTGGTAATACTGCTTCGCCAGTGTCTCAAGCTCAACTGCCGCCCACATCGCTTTTTCGAGATTGCTTCCTGCAACCACCATGCCATGATTCGCCATCAAACAAGCTGATCGACCCTCCATGGCTTTCAGTATTTGTTGGGATAATTCCTCTGTGCCAAATGTGGCGTACCCTGCGCAGCGCACGTTGTTCCCACCGAATGCGGCAACCATATAGTGACAGGATGGAATGGGCTTTCTGGCGATGGAAAGAATGGTAGCGAAGGTGGAGTGGGTGTGAACCACGGCGCCGAAAAAGGGATTGCTCATCAGAATGGATTTATGAAAATGCCATTCTGATGAAGGTCTAAGTGGCCCCTCCCAACTGTCATCTCCAGCAACCAGAGACATCCGTGCAATCTGATCGGGCTGCATGTCGTCATAGGGAACACCGCTGGGTGTGATTAGCATTGTGTTTTCATGAATAGCGCTGATATTCCCGGACGTCCCCTGGTTGAGCCCGGTTTGATTCATCTGCTTACACAAGGCAATGATTTTTTGCCTTATTTCAGATTCCTTCATGAAGAAATGCGAATTTGCGGTTTAAGATTACGTGGACAACCCGTCGTAGTTCCTACCCCTGTGAGCCGCGCTCCTCATGGGCCAGCTCTACTAGTCGGTTAGCTAATTCGTTGTATTTCGCCTGATACCCGTCCAGCTCGCCACCCGAATCAGGGTTGTAATACTCTTCCTGATCAATGCCGCTGGACTGTTCTCTGGCAATAAATGTTTTTTGCATTTGCAGCATTTTTTGAATAATTTCCTGTTTTTCGTTCATGGTTCTATTTGTTGTTTTTTTGAGTTGTTTTTTGAGTTGTTTTTTGAGTTGTTTTTTGAGTTGTTCTTTGTGGGTTATCTGTTCGTGGCGGGTGCTAGTATCCACCTTTTCGCATGCTTTCTGGGAGGCCCGCAATTAAACCTGCCTGTTTGCTTGGAGTGCCGGGAAATAGATCAAATAGTATCGAGCCTTTTATTTTCCCCTCCTGCCACTTTTCACCCATGGCTTTTCCCATGATTCGATTATTTGGTTGATTGCCGCCATTTTCAAAGTATTCCTCGCGCAGGTAATGAATCACATCCCAATGGCGATCACTCAGGATGAGTCCTTCTTTTTCCGCAAGGCTCTGGGCGACTTCCTCATTCCAGTCATCCTGATTCACGAGATAACCGTTTTCGTTAGTTTCTATTAATTTGTCATTCACTGTAATGGACATGATACCTCCTTCAATATTCTAAAATACTCTAAAGAATCTCCTCAAAAATCGTGAACGATCGTCTTGAGCGAGAAATAATCAACCGCTGGATTGCGCAACTTTGTAATAGCTCTGTTTTACGGTCTTTTCGTATCCTGGCGTTGGCTATTTTGTGTTTCTATTTGCCTTGCTCAGGGTTTTGGCCGGGGTTTTTGCAGAGCCCCTCTGGTTGTGGGCCTGGGTGGATTCTGCTGTGTAACCTCTTTCGTTTATTCATCATCCTGACTCGCACCTACCGCGGCCAGGCTTTTGTGGGGAAGAAAAATTCCACACCCTAAAAGCCGATTTGGTCCCAGTCCTTGCTGCTGCAAGATTATGGACTCTTCCAATTCAATATCTGCAAGCAAAACACTTCGCGCAGTAATGGGGCCAGAAGGTGTCTCGATAGTGTGAGACAGGCCACAGAGCATCTTTGTCACGTTTACATTATTTTGCTGCAAAGTAGACACAATTTCGTCAGTAAAATCTCCTTCATTCTCAACATCCATTCCACAGACGGATCGGGAAAAAACGGTTTTTGTCGGTACCAGCTTTTTCTGTTGAGCGTCTCCAATTCTGATGGAGTATTCGCCGGGTTGTAATTGTTTTCCTATCAAGCGCCTGGCGTCTTCAATGCGATGTTTGGGTACGCGGAGATACAGGCGTGTTCGCCTGGAAATCTGTAATAACACCTGGTTGGATTGGTCTGGTCGGGTCCATCCGTTGCCAGAAGCTGCACCGTGAATACTGTGAATCCCCAGATTAGGCTCGTCTGATATCCAGGGGAGTTCAGCTTTTACTGCTTGCAATAAAGACCATGCATGGTCAACAGGAAGTTCCTGACAGGACATGCGAAATGATAGATCCTGAATGTCATCAGGAACTACAAATTTTGACTCGTCGTTTTTTTCCTGCCAAAGCATTTGTCGCCTTTCTCTTTACTCTTTATTCTATGCTATTCGGGAATCATGGCCTGTAGTTCAGCTCGATTAATCCACCATTGGTCCTGAACCAGAACGTCGATAATATTGCGCATCCTGACAAGCAACTTTTCCGGCACATCCAGTTCAAGGCGTTTGAACCAGAGGTCAAACTCTGCCTGGTTCTGTACGTTACTATGTCTTCTCGCGACGTCGTTTAGCATCTGCCCGATGGCAAGGGTGGCGTCACTATGAGTGCCTTGATCGCTTCTTAATTCTGCGACATAAGCGGCAACCGCTGCGGCTACTGCTGCACCATCAGAATCCTCAGGAGTTTCATCGATGACATGCTGCAGTTGTGCGATGGTCAAGGTCATATCAACGGGGAAGGTGATGCTTATCCATAACGCATGACCCAATGCGATCAGAGAGTCTGCTTGATCGCATCGAAATAGCGTGTCGCAAACCACCGTCGCTAATTCCCATTTCTGGCGGTTGACGTACACCTTAAACCCAGGTATTGCATTCTCCCAGGCTTGTCGGTTTTTGCCGATCTGGATTTGTATTTTAGCGAGATCATGCTGAAGTGCAGTCCGGTCCAGAATATTGCTATTTCCAGAATCGTCGATCTGCTGCTGAATTTGTCGACATCGGATCTCAAGTGCTTCAGTAGAAATCTGAGCGTCTTCCTGGCTATCCGCCCCGAGGTCCAATTGTTGTGTATTTAAATAGTTCATTGAGAAAATCAGATATACGAGCTCAGTCCAGTGGAGGGTAGACGCCAGTGGAGGGTAGACGATTTCCAAAACGTATACGGTGCAGGCATCGCTTGCTCGATGTCGCTGTTTCCGCGCCTGGATTTCTATTATCGCTGTTAGCGTTATTATCGGAAAAGGCGGTACGTCGATGAATTACATTATTACAAATGATGCCTTGCCCTGATGTCAGTCGAATACGAATTTTCCATTGGTTATCCTCTTCCAATAATTGATGCATGGCTTCCAAAGCCGCTTCAGTCAGGGTATCCGTTTTCCATCGAATATTTCGTTTGCGCTGGGTGTATCGAGTGTAAAGATATCCAGTATTCGGATCGGTATGGAATACTGGCCCACGAAACTCCCTTCGCAGGGTCCTGTTATCCACGCGATTAGCCGGAATGGCCATGACGTCGGGTTGGGTTAGCGCTTCTGCCCACTGCGGATTAGCATCCCGTAACTGAAAATAGATCATCTCAGGATCCACGAGTTCATTTGCTCCACCGAAAATAGCGGGCCGTTCACAGTGAAGTATAAATGATCGTACAATGTGTTTGTCAGAATTATAATATCCGTCGGTATGCCAACCCAGAGGTTTATTTGTATAAGGGATGTAGCGTTTGAAGTCGACATTTTCCGTTGGGGAATCTGATGGGAAATCTAATTCGTGAAGCCCCCTGGTTTGATTAATTTCCCGTACGAGTGTGACGTCATTGGGGCCGGACTCGGGATTTGGGATGGAATCCACTAGTCCAAGCTGCCGGCAAATATGTGCATAACCTCTGTTGGAGACAGGGCAAAGACGATCATTTTTTTGGGAGAGCCCATGTTGACCGATAACATGTTGATCGATAATTTGAGACTTTGTTTTTTCCGGCTCTATCTGACACTCTTCAAAAGCGGCATGGATATCATCCTGACAAAGATCGTATTCATACACCACAAAATTGTTGCGGGAGATCTTATCCAGTAAGGAAGCTCTTTCGTGCTGGGTGAGCTGGAAAGGGTTTCTAACCATTACCCTTAGTTGATTGGGGTCGGTGAGGTAACGACGGGTTCGGTAATCCTTCCAGGACTCATACGCTTCCTGATCCATGCTGACCGGGGACGTACGAAGCCCCTCGATCATGGATCGGTGCTGAGGGTTATTCCTCCGGGGTACCTGGTGATGAATGGCCGATTTAAGCAATGAATCTAAGGAGTGGATTGCAGTCAGTTATTATGATTTTGAAGCTTTGGGATGCATTCGGGCATATCCAAAAATGAACGTCAATTTGATCGATCGACCCCCTTGTTCGTCTATACCTCTATGGGGATAAACGGCATGGGGCTGCTACCCTTTTTGGGCGCTGGAGTATTGCGTTGACATTGCTAGAATAGCTGCTGAAAAAATGAATGAAGCAAATTGGAGCTGTAAACTAATGAGCGAATCCAAACACGATACCCCAATGCTTGACGAGTTAGAGAATGGTCCCTGGCCCAGCTTTGTCTCAGGCATCAAACGTTTACGTGATGATCACCCTGATGGAAGGATTAATGGCATTGCCAACGATTTGCTTGGCCAGCTGGAACATTCTTACGAAACCCGTAAAGGGTATTGGAAGGGCGGAACGGTTAGTGTGTTTGGATATGGAGGGGGAATTATCCCCCGTTTTTCTGAGGTTGGTAAACAGTTTCCCGATTCAAAGGAATTTCATACATTAAGAGTTCAGCCTCCAGCAGGGAACCACTATACCACTGATATGCTCCGCCAATTGGGCGATAGTTGGGAGAAATGGGGATCGGGTCTTGTTACCTTTCATGGCCAAACCGGCAACATTATGTTTATCGGGACCTCGACGGAAAATACCCAACACTTTTTTGATGAGATCAATGACTACGGATTTGATCTTGGGGGAGCAGGCCCCTGTGTAAGAACCGCCATGTCATGCATTGGAGCTGCTCGATGCGAGCAGTCCTGCACCAACGAGCATCGACTTCACCGTGAGCTGGTGAACAATTTTACCGACGATGTTCACCGACCAGCTCTGCCCTACAAGTTTAAATTTAAGGTTTCTGGCTGCCCGAATGATTGCATGAATTCCATTGAGCGGGCGGATTTTGCCGTGATTGGAACATGGCGGGACGATATTAAAGTGGATCAGAACGAAGTTGCTAACTATGTCGCCGAAAAAGGAAGACAGCATGTGATCGACAACGTGATAACCCGATGCCCTACGAATTGTATGTCGCTTACCGATGATGACAAATTGGAGATCGATAATCGTAACTGCGTTAAGTGCATGCACTGCCTGAATGTCATGACCAAATCCCTTTCTCCTGGTGAAGATAAAGGCGTTTCCGTTTTAATCGGTGGGAAAAGAACGTTGAAAATCGGTGATTTGATGGGCACCGTTGTGGTGCCGTTCATGAAACTCGACAATGATGAAGATTACGAGCGCATCGTTGAAATGGCCGAGGAGATCATTGATTTCTGGGCAGAAAATGGACTTGAACATGAACGCTGCGGGGAAATGATCGAACGTATTGGTCTGGTTAACTTCCTGGAAGGTGTGGGCATTGAGGTTGACCCCAACATGATCGACCATCCTCGGGAGAGTTCCTATGTACGTATGGATGGGTGGGACGAAGAAGCTGAAAAGTGGTTTGAACGCCAGCGTGAAACCAGGCAGGCGGCCGCAAGCTAGTCCAGAATTTATGCATGAACGGTTAGGCGAAATAGCTAACCATTCACACTATTTGAAGAAATAGAAACAAATAGAGACAGAGAAAAGAACAATGGCATTATCACTTGAGAATATGCGTCGACCCATCGAGTCGGGTTGTCCTGACGGGATGCAGTATATGCATCCTGTTATGATCAGAAACTTTGGCCAATGGAAATATCATGAGCATCCACGACCTGGCGTGTTGGTTCACTATGCCCACAGTGGTGATGCTATTTGGACCGTCAAGGCGGGGACCCAGCGGATCCTTGATGTGTATACACTAAGAAAGTTATGTGATATCGGTGATCAGTATGCCGATGGACACATCCACTTTACTATCCGTAGCAATATTGAATTTATGGTGTCGGATGAAGCTAAAGTTGAACCGTTAATTGAAGCGCTGGAAAAAGAAGGGTTCGTGGTCGGCGGAACGGGAAACTCGGTAGCCTTTATTTCCCACACCCAGGGGTGGCTGCACTGCGATATTCCCGGCACCGATGCATCGGGGGTAGTAAAAGCGATGATGGATGAGCTCATTGATGAGTTCAAAAACTGTCGTATGCCTAACCGTGTTCATATCACCACTTCCTGTTGCCAGATTAATTGTGGCGGACAGGGTGATATCGCCATTAACGTACAGCACACCAAACCACCAAAAATCAATCATGATCTGGTGGCCAATGTTTGCGAAAGACCTTCTGTAGTTGCGCGATGTCCTGTGGCTGCTATTCGTCCCGCCATGGTAAATGGTAAACCTAGCCTGGAAGTCGACGAGAAAAAATGTATTTGTTGTGGTGCCTGTTATCCACCATGCCCGCCAATGCAAATTAATGACCCCGAACACTCGAAACTCGCAATTTGGGTGGGTGGTAATCACTCAAATGCACGGAGTAAACCCAGCTTTCAGAAACTGGTTGCTGGCGGGGTGCCGAATAATCCGCCTCGTTGGCCAGAAGCTACCGCTATTGTTAAAAAGATTCTCAAGGCTTATCAGCAGGACGCAAAAGATTGGGAACGTGTCAACGATTGGATAGAGCGTATTGGTTGGCCTCGCTTCTTTGAATTGACCGGATTGCCGTTTACGAAATATCACATCGATAACTGGCGTGGTTCTCGCAAGAGTTTAAACTCATCGACCTATATTCGCTTATAGAGTTTATAGATTCAGGTTTGATGTCTGTTGCGTCGACAAAATAGGTTGTAATTGGAAAGACCAATGAAATTTGCAGTACTCGTCAATGAAGGTCCTTATACCCATCAAGCCAGTGATAGCGCATATCGCTTTGCTCAGGCAGCGTTGGATGAGGGACACGAAGTAACCCGTGTGTTTTTCTATCATGATGGTGTCAATAATGGCACTCGACTGACTACTCCGCCTCAGGATGATCGGCACATTGCAAATCGCTGGTCGGAATTGGGCAAGGAGCATGGCGTGGATCTCGTTGTTTGTGTGGCTGCTGCCCAGCGGCGGGGAATTGTGGATGAGGATGAGCAACGTAGAAACGGTAAGGATGGAAATAATATTGCCGACGGCTTCAGAATTTCCGGTTTGGGGCAGCTTATTGAGGCTGGTATTCAGTCAGATCGGCTGATTTCCTTCGGCGATTAGGTAGAGAGGGTTAATGGTGACAGAAGATACGAATCACGAAGGTGGGCAGGTAAAGAAATTCCTGTATTTGAATCGTCGTGCTCCCCATGGTACGAATTACGCCCAGGAAGGTCTGGAAGTGGCCTTGATTGGAGCTGCGTTTGATCAGGATGTCGCCATGGCTTATACGGATGATGGTGTTTTTCAATTAAAAAAAGACCAGGATACCAGCGATATTGGTACCAAAAATTTCAGTGCAACCTATGGTGCATTGGGTGATTATGATGTGACCAGGGTTTATGTAGAGCTGGAGTCTCTTGCTAGACGTGGTCTGACAAAAGAGGATTTGATGCCTCTTGTCTATGAAGACGAAGATGATGATTGGGAAGAGAAGCCGCTAATTCGTTTTGTTAGTGAAGCTGAACTTAGAGATATTATCGAAGAACACGAGTGATTTTAAATTTCTAGTTTACGATCTGAGACGCAATGATGCTGCTGGAATACTTTCAATTTAATCCAGGCATTGAAAAATACTCGCGAAAAAATGTTACATACAGTTAATAAATCGCCGTTTGAAAAGAACAGCTTGCATTCATGTTTAAGATTATCTAAACCTGGCGCGAATATTTTGTTACTCGAAGACGGCGTTTACGGTGCATTAAAGGGTAGCGATATTTCAGAAGATATTGAAGCCAGTTTGGCAGATCGGGGAGTCTATGTTCTGGGGCCGGATTTAAAAGCACGAGGAATTCATGACGATCGTTTGATTGATGGTGTACAGGTCGTGGATTATGCAGGGTTTGTAAAATTGGCGGTGGATGCTCCCAGGGTTCAATCCTGGCTCTAATTCAAATTTAGCTCGATCAGGTTCAGTTTGATCAGGTTAGGTCTATCGTGAGCAGCTTGTCCTGTTTTGACCTGGAGGTTTCCGGGGCAGAGCGATTACGGTAGTGCAGTATGTGGTTATTTGCAGGTGCTTTTGTTTAAAGACTTTTTTAAAGATTTGCGCCTGAAAGATTTGTGTTTGTAGTTTTGCATTCCTGGATTCGAATTTATGGATTTATGTCTGTAGGTGTTTGTGTTGTAAGTGTGGTCAGTAAATAATTTAGAAAACATATAGATAACTGGAGAGAAAATTATGTCATTAGAAGTTAATGGTAAAGCCTATGAAACCGACGAAGAAGGCTATCTGGCCAATTTGAGCGAATGGAATCTGGACCTGGCCGAAGCCATGGCCAAAGAAGATGGATGCGATCTGACGGAAAACCACTGGGAGGTGGTGAACTTTTTGCGAGAGTATTATGACGAATATCAAATTGCTCCGGCAGTGAGGGTATTGACAAAGGCGATTGGTAAACGTTTGGGAAAAGACAAGGGAAATAGCAAATACCTCTATGAACTATTTCCTTACGGACCTGCGAAACAGGCTTGTAAATATGCTGGATTACCAAAGCCAACCGGTTGTGTATGACGATTGGTGTATGACGATTTTCTGAATCACTTTCGACGAGTCCTCCCAACTAATTATTGGCAGAACTCGCAGCGGGTGGTTAGCTGACCATAATGTCTTTTTTTTCCTATTTATATGCCGTGCTTTTCTACTGTGCCACTGTCACTATGGTGGTGGGAGTAGGACGTAAGATTCGGATCTATGCGAAAACACCTGCTCCGCTCAAGATACCAACCACACCCGCACCCACCACCAGGTCTGGTGTGGTCGGAAGAATGATTCGCGAAGTGGTGTTTTTCGAAAGCCTGTTTAAATCAAGTAAGTGGACATGGCTTTTTGGTTGGGCGTTCCATTTCGGTTTGCTCCTAGCGTTGATTAGACATCTTAGGTATTTCACAGAACCCGTGTGGTCCTGGGTGGCGTTTCTACAAAGTGCAGGCGTTTATGCTGGATATGCCATGGTGTTTGGCTTGCTAGGATTGTGGGGTAGGCGATTGCTGGTCGATCGTGTTCGCTATATTTCGGCGCCATCCGATCATTTGATGTTGGCGTTGATTCTGGGAATTGCCGGGTCGGGGCTGTTGATGAAATATATTTGGCATACCGATGTGGTGGCTCTGAAAACTTTCGCCCTTGGACTACTGTGGTTTGATTGGGCTCCGTTACCGGATGATCCGATATTATTGATTCATTTGGGGTTGGTTATTTGTTTGATGTTTGTTTTTCCGATTAGTAAATTGCTACACGTACCGGGCTTATTTTTTAGTCCTACGCGCAATCAGGCTGATGATCCTCGTGAAAGACGACACTACCCAGGCGCGGCCTGATGAGTACGAGGCCGAATAGTCTGTTGCGATGAAAAAAGTCGAATTTGATATTCCAGTGATCACTAATCATCCGGTGACTCCTAGCATTGAACCTGGAGCCATGGCTCATGTGAAGCCATTTGTCGCTAAACAGGCCCATCAGGAACCATTGGGTTTCCCCGGTGAGCTGGTTGAGGATTGGCATGACCGGGCTATTGCGAAAATGGGTGAATTACTCGGTAAGTATCGGTCCCTTGTGGTGTTTATGGATTCCTGTGTGAAATGCGGAGCATGTACGGATAAATGTCACTATTTCCTGGGCACATCCGACCCAAAAAATATGCCGGTGGCTCGCCAGGATTTAATGCGGAAAGTCTATCGCCGATATTTCACTTTTGCGGGCAAGTATTTTCCGAAACTCGTTGGTGCTGTGGATTTGACCAGGGAAGTCCTGGAGGAATGGTACAGCTATTATCACCAGTGCTCCGAATGTCGTCGATGTTCTGTTTATTGCCCCTACGGCATTGATACCGCCGAAGTCACCATGGCGGGGCGGGAAATATTGGCCAGTGTGGGTATCGGTCAAAAGTATTCCAATGAAATCATTGGAAAAGTCCATAAGATCGGTAACAACCTGGGACTACCCGAAAAAGCACTGGTTGATACCCTGATAGATCTTGAAGAGGAGGTTAAGGACGATACCGATGTGGACGTGCGGTTCCCGCTGGACGTAAAGGGGGCGGATGTTCTACTTATCACCCCTTCAGCAGATTTTTTTGCGGAACCTCATGTTGACGGATTGATTGGTTATGCGAAAGTTTTTCATCAGGCAGGCATCAGCTGGACATTGAGTTCCCATGCGTCAGAGGCAGCAAACTTTGGTTTGTTTATTGGCAGTCAGGACAATATGCAGAAAGTCGCAATGCGAATTCGTGAAGCAGCATTGGAGCTAGGAGTGAAACGTATCATTGTTGGAGAATGTGGTCATGCCTGGCGGGTTGCCTATAGTTATTGGAATACCCTTATTGGTCCATTCGATTTTCTGGATCCGAAATATCCCGCTCCCCAGCATATTTGCGAATCTACTTATAACCTGATTCAGCAGGGCGCGCTCAAATTTAATAAGGAAGAAAATGATGACAAAATCGTCACTTTTCATGATTCCTGCAATGTTTCCAGGGCATCTCGGATGGGAAATATGCCGGGAGGGCAATTCGTTATTCCGAGGGAAATCATTAAAGCTGCCTGTAATCATTTTGTCGATATGAGAGAGGATTCGATTAAAGAAGGGACTTTCTGTTGTGGCGGCGGTGGCGGTTTACTAACGGATGATTTAGTGGAGCTTAGAGTAAAAGGGGCTTCTCCCAGGGTTCAGGCTTTACACGAGGTCATTGAACAACATGGTGTGACTCATATGGCTGCAATTTGCGCAATCTGCAAAAGCCAATTTACTAAAGTACTTCCCTACTATGACATGAATATGGACATGATTATTAGCGTCCACCAGTTGGTGGGAGATGCGCTGGAGCTTGGCGTTGAACAATAAGTTAAACGACAGGATTGACCGAATTGTTTCATGTCAGCACAACATGGCAATGGATATCGTTTCCAGCCCCATGATATTGATTGATTTTGTTTTTCTTCTTCCGTCGAAAACCAAAAGTCACCTATAGCCTTATCGGAGTTAACCAATGGCCACAGATATTGACCAAGATTATGAAAAGCTGACATTTCGCGTCTATGAGGATGGCGAAACTAAATGGGAAGACTGGCAAGAAGCAATTTTTAGCGCAGACCATTCACATAAATGTCCTACTTATGTACATCGTACACCTCCCTGTCAGGGCAGCTGCCCGTCCGGCGAGGATGTGCGTGGATGGTTACAGATTGTTAAGGGGATCGAAAAACCACCAGCGGGAATGGACTGGGAGGAATACGCCTTTCAACGGTCTACCAATGCCAATCCGTTTCCCTCCATGATGGGGCGGGTATGCCCCGCGCCCTGCGAGGATGGATGTAATCGGAATGATGTTGAGGATTATGTGGGTATTAATTCCATTGAGCAGTTTATCGGAGATAACGCTTTCGAGAAAAAATATAATTTTTCACCATCTGTAGCGGAAATAGGAAAGAAAAAGGTTGCCATTATAGGGGGCGGCCCAGCAGGATTGGCCGCAGCGTATCAACTGAGACGAAAAGGACATGGATCTGTCATATTTGATGACCATGCTGAATTGGGTGGGATGATGCGTTATGGTATTCCTGGTTATCGTACACCCAGAATGCATCTCGATCATGAAATAACTCGTATTCTCGATATGGGTGGTATCGAAGTACGCACAGGTATCAAGGTTGGCAGGGATGTGTCGGTTTCTGACCTTGATAATGAGTTTGATGCAGTTCTTTGGACAATTGGCTGTCAAACTGGTCGAGGGCTACCCGTTCCCGGAGCGGATGCGCCTAATTGTGTCAGTGGTGTGAAGTTTCTGGAGGCATTTAACCAGGGAACATTGAAAGTGACTGCTGATCGTGTTGTGTGCGTTGGCGGTGGTGATACTTCCATCGATGTGGTTTCGGTGGCAAGGCGGTTAGGTAAGATCAAGAACATGAACAAATCCCATCGGCCTGAAGCAGTGATTGGCGGCTATGTTGCGCATGATTCTGCTTATGCAGCGTTACGGGAAGGTGCAGAGGTTACGTTGACATCACTATTTCCAAAAAGTCAGATGACTGCTACGGAAGAAGAAGTTGAAGATGCGTTACATGAAGGCGTGGATATCAAATACGGGACCATGCCAATTGAAGTGTTAAAAGATGAGAATGGGCGGGCGACTGCACTTCGCATGGCAGAATGTCGTTTTGAAGAAGATGGTCGGCCAGTTCCCGTGGAAGGCACTGAGTTTGATATTGAGTGTGATTTAATTGTGTCGGCTATCGGACAGGGAGGAAACCTTGAGGGGTTGGAAGAGTTTGATAATGGACGCGGATTGATGGATGCAGATAAGTTCTATCAGTACCCCGGACGGGAAGGACATTTTGTCGCAGGAGACATCATTCGACCGCATTTATTGACTACTGCGATTGGCCAGGCTTCCATTGCTGCAGATAGCATTGATCATTTTTTCAGAAACTCTGAACCCGTGAAACGCCCCAAAGTGGATGTGCATCATTTCGATCTGCTGAACAAATTACGGGAAAGTGCGCTGGAGCCGGAAGGTTATGATCATCAGCAGGAATGGGGAACCTGTGACGCGAACTTTGCGATCCACAACTATGAAGATCGAAGCGCTCATGAAGTGATCCCATCTGACAAACTATTTCTTGGCCACTTTTCATTCACTCCCCGGAATAAACGGGGAAACAAAGGACCAGGAAAAGATGAGGTGTTGAGCCACTTCGAAGAGCGTCATATTGGTTTGACCGCAGAGGCAGCTCGTAAGGAAGCGGATCGTTGCATGAGCTGTGGCATGTGTTTTGAATGTGATAACTGTGTTATCTATTGTCCTCAGGATGCAGTTTTTAGGGTTAAAAAAGACCAGTCCACCCTGGGTCGATATGTGGATACAGATTATTCGAAATGCATTGGGTGTCATATCTGTGCAGACGTTTGCCCCACGGGATATATCGAGATGGGCATGGGGGAATAACTTGTCGATTCGCATTCCATTCGTGTCGTTTGGTTCGAAGTCTGCATCAAACACGACTATCTGGATTAGGAAACCCATACTTTGTATGATGCTGGGTGCCATGGCATTGTTCGGGGCCAGTTACTCCATTGGGGCCATTGGGGCCATTGGGGATAGCAGTAGCGAAACATCTGGTGCGGCCACAGATACGGTAATGCAATGTGTTGAACCAACGGATATTATGCGTCGGGAACACATGGATCTTTTGCTGCATCAACGGGATAAAACGGTTAGACAGGGCATTCGTACCGAAAAGCACAGCCTAAAGGAATGCGTTGATTGTCATGTAAAGCGGGATGAACAAGGTGCTTTTATTCCAATCAATGCGCCGGAGCAGTTTTGTCGGGCATGCCATGAATATGCAAGCGCTAAAGTAGATTGTTTTGACTGCCATGCCACAACCCCAGATACCGAAGTCAGCAATGTTCGGGGGGAGATGAAAAAACAGAGTAATTCGTTGCCTGTATTGATTGGAGCTGTTAAAGAAAAAAAGCTGAAAGTCAACGACCCGAAATTGTAGTACGGTCGTTCAGCTACGCGTTTTCGAAGACAAATGTATCAAGTTCGGGACAAATGTGAAGCGAGGAGTGATACCTGAAACCATGTCCGACTATCAATCTGATTTACCAGATAACCAGACTCCAAATACGACCAGACGCCGTTTGATCTTCGGTGCAGCCGGGGCTGCGGCATCTTTGGGAGGATTTAGCCTCGTTCAGCTCGCATTGGCGAAGTCGGATGAAGATGCCGTTTCAAGTTTAACCCGCTGGGGTTTGCTTATCGATACGGAAAAATGCGCCACTGATTGTGATGCCTGCGTCAGTAGTTGTAATACCGAACATAATCTGGAAGATATGGGTCGCCCTGAAACCGATGCTCAGTGGATCAGAAAACTGGATTTGTCGGATCAGCAAACCGGACATGTCAGTTCACTGCCCATGATGTGTCAGCACTGTGAAGATCCTCCCTGCGTTGATGTTTGTCCTACCGGAGCATCATTCAAACGGGATGACGGCATTGTGATGGTGGATAAACATACCTGTATCGGTTGCCGCTATTGTGTGATGGCCTGTCCTTATAAGGCCCGATCATTTATTCATGAGAAGTTGAGCAATCAGAAATCCTATTCACCCCGGGGCAAAGGCACCGTGGAGAGTTGTAATCTTTGCGTGCATCGGATTGACCAGGGGAGACAACCTGCCTGTGTGGAAGCGTGCAATACGGACGGTAACGGTGCCATGGTTTTCGGTGATCTAAATGACTCGGGGAGTGAAATCGCGGTGTCCTCGTCCATTTCTTCTTCCCGTCAGATAAGAGAGGATCTGGGATTGAATACCGGCGTACGGTATCAGAATCTATAGACCTGACTATGATGGATCATTTCAAACTCCTCAAAAGTGATAACCCCGGCTATTGGGCGTTATTGATTTTGCTATCATTGTTTGGCGCTCTGGGCTACGGAGCCGCTCACTTTATGGATGCCCAGGGGCATTGGGTATCCGGAATGAACAATCAGGTCGTGTGGGGTTTGCCCCATGTTTTTGCCATATTTCTAATTCTGTCTGCCTCTGGTGCTCTCAACGTGGCTTCCATGAGTTCGGTGTTTTCGCAAAAGGAATATAAACCCTGGGCGCGGTCGTCTGCTTTACTTTCGATTTGTCTATTGGTGGGTGGTCTACTTATTTTGGTGTTGGATCTTGGCCGACCGGAAAGACTGATTGTGGCGATGACCCATTACAATTTTAAATCCATTTTTGCCTGGAATATTTTTCTCTACATGGGGTTCCTGGTAATGGTAACCGTTTATCTGTGGACGCTGTTCGAGCGTGGTATGGATAAATATACGCGAAAGTCAGGATTCCTTGCATTCATCTGGCGTTTTGTGTTGACCAGTGGTACCGGTTCCATTTTTGGTTTTCTGGTTGCCAGACAGTTTTTTGACTCGGCGATGATGGTGCCAATATTTATTGTGCTTTCCCTGATATTAGGAACTGCTCTATTTGTATTGGTTGTTACCGTGGTTACTCAATGGTCGGGTATTGGGTTGAACGAGTCCGTTGTGGAAAAAATATCCGGACTGTTAATAGGGTTTGTGGCATTGGAGCTTTTTCTGGTCACCATCTTCCATCTTACCAATCTCTATTCGACTGGACACCATGATCTGGAGCGTTTCATCCTACTCGACGGCCAACATTACACAGTGCTTTTTTGGCTAGGTCAGGTATTGATGGGAGGAGTTATTCCGTTATTGTTTGCTGCTTTTCTGAAAAATGGAGTGAAGAGACTGGTCATGATTTCGTCCGCTGCTGTTATCGGCGGTTTCTCACAGCTCTACGTCACCATTATTAGTGGGCAGGCTTTTCCCATGGCATTATTTCCCGGGAAAAACGTGTCGAGCAAATTCTTTGATGGCGTAATCGCAAACTATGTTCCCCGTTTCCCGGAGCTTCTCCTGGGATTGGGCGGGGTCGCTGTTTCTTTCTTGTTGCTTATGCTCGTCATGCGGGTTTTACCCTTTTTACCCGATAACAGGGTATTTAAAACGGATTGAGCTACATTGCGAAAACCATGCTGGTTTATTGCCACTGTGAGGATGTTTTTTCGGCCTGTTATATCGGTAACGTTAATGTATCGGTTTTAGCGAACCATCAATAATAATGGATAATTAATGTCCAGATTATTTATCTCAGCCACACGAAAGTCCTCCGGCAAAACCACTGTCGCGTTAGGCATCTGTGCGGCGTTGTCAGTTCGGGGACTAAAGGTTCAGACATTCAAAAAAGGACCAGACTACATTGATCCAATGTGGTTGTCCCGGAGCAGCGGTCGGCCATGCATTAATCTTGATTTCAATACCATGTCTCCGGACGAGTTACTTGAAACTCTAAGCCGTTACCAGTCTTCTGCAGATCTCAGCATTATTGAAGGAAACAAAGGGCTCTATGATGGCGTTGATACTTTTGGGGCAGATAGCAATGCGGCACTTTGCAAACTAACAGGCACGCCGGTGGTTCTGGTTGTGGATGCCGAAGGTAGTACACGGGGCGTAGCTCCGCTGGTGCTTGGGTATCAGCAATTCGATCCGGACATTATTATCACCGGCGTGATTTTTAATAAAACCGGTGGTCATCGACATGAAACAAAGCTACGGCGTGTGATGGAACACTATACCGATGTACAGGTTCTCGGTTGTGTTCCCAAAAGTGCCGACATTTCCATGTCAGAAAGGCATTTGGGCTTGATAACAGACCGGGAGGTGGATACTGCAGGGCAGTATGTTGAGCGAATTCGGGAAGTGGTTGAACAGTGTATCAACGTGGATTTGCTAACAGAAATTGCAGCTCCGGTAATACAAAGCGAAGCCCACCAGGATGCATCTTCGTCATTGGGTGTTGCTGCAAAAAGAAATAAATCCAGAGACCCTATTCGAATTGGCGTGGCGAGGGATCGGGCGTTTTGCTTCTACTATCACGATGACCTGGAGGTTATGGAAAATAGCGGCGCTGAAATCCAATACTTTGATACCCTAAATGATAAGGTCCTACCGGATGTGGATGCGCTTTTTATTGGTGGAGGTTTTCCCGAAACCCATTGTGAGGAACTTGAGGGAAATCTGGAGATGCGACAGGCCATCAAGGCCTTCGCTGCTCAGGGTAAACTGATATATGCGGAATGCGGAGGATTGATGTACCTGACTCGTCAAATTAATTGGCAAGGGAAAACCAGCGCGATGGTGGGTCTTATCCCGGCAGACACCCAGATGTGTGATCGCCCTGTTGGTCGGGGCTATGTACAGCTTGTCTGCGAGAGGAAGCACCCCTGGGGAAGGAAAGCAGGTCCAACCGGTGTCAAAAGCTTGAAGTCTTCCGGGACTTCCAGGCCTTCAGAAGTTGCCCATGGGAAAAAACCAGTTTATGGTGATGAAATACGGGCCCATGAGTTTCATTATTCAAGACTCAATAACATTGACGATGGTGTTGAATATGCCTATCGAGTGCAGCGAGGACATGGGATTGACGGTGTTCGCGATGGTTTAGTAGTTGGCAGTGTTCTTGCTAACTATACTCACATGCGCCACAGCGAGGAAAACCCCTGGGTATCGCATTTTATGAGTGCCATCAGAAAAAATAAATCACATGCCAACGCTGAGAAAAACATTGAGAAAAACGTTAAGAAACAGGATGGGTTTGTGAAGCAGAATAAACCCGGTGAAAGCCACGGGCTGACCAGAATAGGATAACAGGAGATTGACCATGATCAATATTACTGAAACTGCGGCAAAACAAATTAAAACTGCGATGGAAGAAACGGACGCCGAAGGGTTGTCCCTTAGAATAGCCGCCAAGCGGTTGGAGGACGGTTCTTTCGATTATGCCATGGGGTTTGACCACTCCGATCACAACGATAGTCATGGTCGTTCAAGAGGCGTGGAAATCGTGGTCGCACCAACGAGTACTGAATTGCTAAGGAATGCGACACTGGATTATGTGGAAATGGATGGTGGTGAATATCGATATATCTTTTCCAATCCTAACGATCCGGGTCATCGACCTGCTAACGAGCAAGCTGAATAATCATTGTGTCTGTATTTCATCGATTTGGCAATGGTGGAATGACTGTCCCTGGAGTGGATGGCTTAAAAGAACATGACGAAAAAAAGCATGGCCTAACAAGATGTGGCCTAACAAGATATGGCCTAAAAAGATATGCCTCCGATGGATAGTCATCGTCCACAGACTGGGTACGACAATCACGACGAGGGTCAGAAATGCCTGGTACCGCCTCGATGGAAGTGGTATCGCCCGGGAGAGGCCATCGTTTGTAAGCAGATTATGATGCCTCTTGTTCTGGTGAGCATCTTCTTGATAGGCATTTTGGGTAGGCAAATTTGGCTTCTAATGAATCAGGAAGAGCTGGGTCCTGGGAGCTTGTTATTCGCTGCGGTAATCGTGCTGATGTTGGCATCGATGGCTAAGGTCATTCTGTTTGTTCGACGATCTCTTCTGAATCCGTTGACTGAAATTCGCCAATGGGTCTCCAGCGTTGAGGAAGGTAATTTCTCTGCCCGGCTGCCGTCATTACCCAAAGGCGAATTCAACGATCTTGCCCTTGATATAAACACCCTTAACGCCGATTTTTCTTCTCAGGTCGCGAGTCAAACCGAAAATCTTGCTCGTAAGTCCGAGGCGTTGGAGTTGTTGTATGAGGCGGTGACATCCGCGAACGATGAGTATGAAATTAGAGATCTGTTGATCCGATTCATGCACCGTCTGGGCGGAGTCTATAATGCCCAGGCTGTGGTTGTGAGAGTATTAGTAGATGGTCAACTAATGCTGGTAGACAGTTATGGCTTAAGTGCAGACAGTATCTTCCTACGGCAAAAGGTACCCATCCGATTTGTGCGACAGAATAATCTCTTTGGTAAGGATGCCATTGATGTTCGAAATGAGACCATTAATGAATCTCTCGCAGAACTCGACTATCGCGATGATAAAACTATTCGGGCCCGTCAGATTATCTCTATTCCTTTGCAATATCGAGATTCAATTCTTGGGTGTTATCAGATATTTGTGGACTCTGCGTCGATTATCGATGATGACAACCGTCGACTATTGATTAACATCGGACAACATCTCGGTGCTGTTTTGCAACAATCCCGTCAGGATCAGGACAGTAGCAAACTCATTGTGGTTGAAGAAAGAACGAGATTAGCTAATGAATTACATGATTCACTGGCCCAGACCCTGGCCAGTTTGCGGTTCCAGGTCCGGGTATTAGATGAGACGTTACACCAGGGAGACGAGCAAGTGACCTGGGAAGCGCTGGAGAAGCTCGAAGGCCAGGTAGAAGAAGCGAATCATGAGTTAAGAGCGCTGATTGGGCAGTTTCGCGCACCGCTGAAAAGTCAGGAAGTAGTGATTTCAGTCAAGAAAATGGTAGAAAAATTTCGTAAGGATACTGGCGTGTCCGTTTTTTTACAAAACGAGTGGTCAGATGACAGCCTGACAATTGAAAGGCGGACAGACGTGATTCGCATTATCCAGGAAGCATTAGCCAATACCAGAAAACATGCCATGGCAAATAATGTTCGTGTACTTATTCGTCATAAACGTGGCCAGTATCGGATCATGGTTGAAGATGATGGTAGAGGGTTTAACGATCATCTCTTTGCTGAGATGGATTCTGACGATCATCCAGGAGAACATATTGGACACCAGATTATGGCGGAGCGAGCAAGTAATCTCGGCGCTGAATTGAAGTATGAGTCTGAGCCAGGAGAGGGTTGCCTGGTCAGCCTGGAGTTTGGTGGTCAGCCAGACAATTGAATAGATAATTATTAAGAAAACCGCATCGATTACAGGAAAGAGATGAATTCATCCATTGTGACGACGCAGCCCAACAACAATTTCGATAGAGGCTAATACCATGAAAGTAGTATTGATCGATGACCATGCATTATTTCGTGAAGGTTTGGAAAGTCTATTAACCCGAAGAGGGGTCGAAGTGACCGCATGTTCCAATGCCCAGGAAGGAGTGGAAGCCGTGCAGTCGGTGAATCCGGATGCAGTGATGGTGGATCTGCGCATGCCGGAGGTGGACGGGATTAGGGCTTTACAAATGCTGCGAACCGAAGACAAGGAAATTCCTATCCTCATTCTGACAACCAGTGACGATGCTACGGACTTGAAGAATTGTCTGCAACACGAAGCCAGTGGTTATCTGCTTAAAGACATGGAACCAGATGAATTGGTTCTTGCTCTGAAGAAAGTGATAGCAGGAGAGTTGGTGGTGGCGCCAGAGTTAGCCAGTACCCTCGCTTCAATTATCCAGAACAAAAACGATGATGGTGAAGACGGCAGCGGCTCCATTTTTTCCTGTTTGTCACCAAGAGAAATGGAGATACTCAGCCACTTGACCGAAGGTCAAAGTAACAAGGTCATCGCCAGGCACCTGGGTATTGCCGACGGCACAGTAAAGTTACACGTAAAATCCATACTAAAAAAACTGGGATTACACTCCCGGGTTGAAGCGGCGGTTCTCGCGGCAAACGAAGGGATTTTTTCAAATCGACGATAGTTTCGAAATAACCCGACTGGGAGACCGCTGATGGCTTTCCGGTCGGCATTTTAGACAGCACTAAAAAGGGTTAAATATTATGTCAGTGGAAAAAAACAACAATGACTCAGTCTCGTTGGCAAGCGGTATTGCTGCCTTTGAGGCAAAGAATTTTGCTCAATCACTTGGACTACTGGGTCCATTAGCGGATCAGGGAAATGTTGATGCCCAATATCGATTAGCCATCATGTACCAAAATGGCCTGGGTGTTGTGCGTAATGAATTGCTGGCGACCAAATGGATGATTGCGGCGGCGAATCAGGGTTTTTCCCTTGCCCAACATGGGCTGGGATTCATGTACATGGAAGGGGATTGTGTGGCGAAAAACGGAGCCAAGGCAGTAAGTTGGTTTAAGAAAGCCTCTGATCAGGGACTGGTGGGTTCTCAAACCACGTTGGCAATGATGTATGAGGTTGGGAACGGTGTCGAGCAGAACATGGAGGAAGCGAAAAAATGGTATCGGCTTGCGGGCTTCAACGAGGATGAAATGAATCTGGGGACGCAGTTATCCTGATGAAGCATTGGCACAGGTCCATTTGCCCTATGCCACGTAGCCAAATATTTCTACTCTATGTTGGCCAATGAAAACAGCAGGGGAATAGGCCGTACAGTAAAGCGCTGAATTGCATCTGAAAAAGATGAGTAATTCTCAACTTCTACCTCTCAGGTGATTTCTGGGCGATTCGTAGGCGATGCCTGGATTGCTCACCGGATCGCTTTAATCATCAATGATTTGTCCTTCACTTATGGTATATCTCCATATTGTTTCAAAGGTATTTCGGTAAGTCTCCGTTCCGTTAAAAAGTTTGTCTTCAAAAAACTCACCAGTCTCCACTAGTGTGTATATCATTGAATCACGGGTCGTCTTGACAATCGCGCGGCCCTGACCGTGCAATCTACCACCAAGAATGGGGCCGGTATACGTCATTCCCGTATTGCCAAATCCTGGCCCCCATCGGTATCTGAGTCCAAAGGTATGTTCCGGAATACGTGTTACCGTTCCTTTTTGACAGACGTTAAATAGTCGTCCCTGAAGAACCCGAAAAGGCTACATATCCAGTATAAACTGGATATAGTCCTGGTTTGAATCGACCGGAATTGTTAAACTGGCGTTCAGTTTCTGGTCGAACACGAGGTATATATGCTACCTGACAGCCCGGTGAATGACGATCAACTCAGTTTCTTCAACATCGTTGATCAGCTGGATACGTCCCATCCCCTGATTGCCCTTGGCAATACCCTTGACTGGTCATCGCTTGAAGCCTCCCTGAGCCAGTACTACAGCGCGAAGGGGCGGGCCGCGAAACCGATCCGGTTGATGAGCGGATTGGTGATGATCAAACAGCTGTACAGCTTAAGTGATGAATCGGTGGTGGATCAATGGAAGATGAACCCGTACTTTCAGGTGTTCTGTGGTGAGGTGAGTTTCCAGACGCAGGTACCGTGCCATGCGACGGAACTGGTGAAGTTCCGCAACCGGATTGGGTCGGAGGGAGTCAGGGAGATCTTTTCGCTGTCGGTAAAACTGCATGGGAAGCTGGCAGAGGAGCAGACAGTACTGGTAGATACCACGGTACAGGAGAAGGCGATCACGTACCCGACAGACAGCAAGTTGGCGATAAGGATCATCAATCGCCTGAACAAGCTGTCGAAGTTACACGGGATACAACAACGACGAACGTACGTAAAGGAAGTGCGGTCACTTCGTTTGGCATGTCGTCATTTCCGTCACGTGAAACGACGTCGTAAGGCGAACAAGGCGTTGAAACGATTACGAACCATTGCGGGTGTGTTGCTCAGGGAATGCCAACGGAAGTTACCGATCGATGTTCTGACGGCGCAGGAAGCGAACTTTGCGTTATACGAACGTGTTTTGTCTCAACAGCCCAAAGACAGGAACAAGGTTTACTCCCTGCATGATCCTGCTGTGTACTGCGTGGGCAAGGGGAAGGATCACAAGGCGTATGAGTATGGTCGCAAGGCGTCAGTGGTGGCGACGAAGGAGTCACAGGTGATTGGGGGGTGGTGAGTCATGACGAACATGATCATGATTCGAAGACCCTGAAAGCAGCACTGACAGAAGCCCATACCCACCGTGAGACATCGATCAGGCTGGCGGTGGTTGACCGGGGATATCGGGGAGCGAAGAATAAAGTGGATTGTGAGGTGCTGTTACCGGGTCCTCCGCTGAAACGGGACAATGCTTATCAACGCCAGAAGAAACGGATACTGTGTCGCAAACGAAGTGCGATAGAACCGATCATCGGTCATTTGAAGCATGATCATCGTTAATTGAGGAGCTGGCTGAAGGGAGCCGAAGGAGACCGTATCAATCTGCTGATGGCGGGTTGCGCGTGGAATTTGAGAAAGTGGATGATCGCTTTCTTTTTGTTTGAAAAACCCAACGGCGGAGAGCAAACATTACTCGCCATTGCCTGTTGTCAGCCCCTTGGGACGCCGCTAATCGTCGTCTGGGTGTTGTCCTGATCCGAAGGTCGAAAATGACGCATGATCGCTAACGACATCGCGCCTTTTTTCAGGACGGACTAAATAAAAAGTCTTCACAGGTCAGCACTCCGCCGTTGCCCATTTGGACGCGACCCTCCCCCACCAATTCACCCTTATCCCAATTTCCGTCAACCAGGAAGCTATTTGCATCAGTGAACAGGCCGTCACCAAAGGTTCTGTTGAACAAATTTAAGGTCCCCGATGTATCTGTCACAATAAAAGTTCCTTGTCCCTGGGGGAGTCCGTTATCCATTTCTCCGGTATAACGACCCGTTAGAAAAACAAAATCCCAATTATTCCCAGTCGATACATGGGCGTAAAGCCAGCAAAAGCAAACCATGCTTCATCCCAGAGAAAAACCAGATCCGGTTTAATCGCCAGGCATTCTTCCATCACTTTTTGGACGTTGTAGACCACGCCGTCGAAAGTGCAATTTGTTAGCAATAGCATTTTTACCTGGTCCAGGCGCCCCGCTTCCTTGTATTTGAGCAGATTACTCTTTATGGATTCGAGGCTCACGGCCCCATACATTGAATAGGAGTGTAACGGGTATGAATCAAGGTAAGACACATAGGCGCCGGAAAGAACGAGCCCATAATGATGAGATTTGTGACAGTCGCGGTCTACCAGAACAATATCCCTGGGTTTAACAAGGGCCTGCACGACGATCTTGTTTGCTGTCGATGTCCCATTGGTAACAAAATAGGTGCGTCTGGCACCAAATGCCCGGGCGGCATACTTCTGAGCGAGTTTGATGGGTCCATTGGGCTGTAGTAAAGAATCCAGTCCACCAGAGGTGGCTGACGTTTCCGCGAGAAAAATGTTGATCCCATAAAAGCTAACCATGTCCTTAATCCAGTTGGACTTGATAGCCGATTTCCCTCGGGATATCGGCATAGCATGGAAGACCCCGGTGGGGTTTTGACTGTAGTTACGGAGTGCATTGAAAAACGGTGTTTCATATCGTCTTTGAATGCCCCTCAATAAATTCAGGTGAAGTTCGAGAAAGTCATCATGTTGATAAAAAATACGACTAAAGACTTTGGTGGTTGAGCCTGCGATGGTTTCCACAGATTCATCTGTTACGAGGTAAAGGTCAATCTCGGGGCGGAGATGGGCAAGCAAAGCGCCAAGCAAAGGTCCATGTCCCGTATCAGGCATATCATCGTAGTCCACTTCGTTAATCGTGCGGGTATACCGATCGAGAATGTCGAGATGATTTTTGGACCGAAGAGGAAATTCATATCTTAGGACACAAGCCTGGATGTTGTAATTGAACAAAATCGCAATTAGCGCATCTTCAAAGCTGGTTACGGCTACGACGTTATACAAAAATGCATCTTCAGGCCTGGTAATATCCTGAAAGCCGCTCTTGATATTGTCTATTTCTGTGCGGGAATTTTTGTCGACAAACAGAACTTCGAAATAGGGTTTTTTCTCTGAGTGATTGTGGCGGTTTTCGTCGCCGCTATCATTTGGTTTTTCTGGGCGGGATTCCAGAGGGTTGATTTCCTTTATTCCAAAATTCCGATAATTTCCGCTTGAAAGATCCCAGACAATATTAGAAACGCAACGCCTTAGCGCCTGATAATTGCCTTCTTCAAAAAATTCGGAAAGCATGGACATCACCGACCTTGAGGGGTAGGCGGTGTACTCTTCAACGGTTAGCAATATGCTGAGTAAATAGCGTGTCTTCTCCTGAACATCAGCGACATTCTGACCACGCTTTTGCCGGCGATACAACCTCTCTGAATATTCACTAAGTCGGTGCCATCCGTCGAAACGAAACTGGGTTGGGCTGTGATAGTAATCCAGGCGGACCTTTTTATCGTTATCGTTTTTTGACTTTGCCTGGTTCTGCAAAATAGTTTGGCTCATTTGTTTAGGTACTATCATAGCTTCGATATTCGATTTCGTCCAATGGTCGATTTTCCATTCTTGTACCGTAGACACCGCTGTCTTATAGTTAGATGACGGAGTCATTGGGGATTAGGGTGACTATTTTTATAGGGGATTCTTTAAACCCATAAACCCACGGTTGAAATATATTTATCTAAATGTACTTTTTGGTCCACGTCACTTAACAAATAGCTAACTCATGAATTTGGCCTATCGAGCTGTTGGGTTTATGTGCCTGTGCAAACTGGTTTTTTCTATCCAGGATGTGGTGATGAAAGTCATGAGTGCCGCGTATCCTGTGCATGAAATTATGGCCATCCGAAGTCTGGTTTCATTGGCGCTGCTTTTTGTCGCAATTCGTCTGAGCGGTGATTCAGTTCGCCTCAATTACGACTCTGCCAGGTCACTGATATTTAGAGGTACGTTGCTTTTCGGCTCGTTTAGCCTTTTCTATCTGGGGCTGTCGGAGATGCCCTTGACGACGAATACGGCATTATTCTTTACTTCTCCCCTTTTTATTACGGTGTTTTCTATCCCTCTATTGGGTGAAGAAGTTGGGTTGCGCCGTTGGTTAGGTGTACTTCTTGGCTTTGTTGGTGTCTGGATTATATTGAGACCTGGTAGCAGTGTTTATGGATTTACCAGTTTGTACCCCATTGGTGCGGCAATTTTGTATGCACTTGCTCAACTCATGAGCAGAAAGATGGGTGCGAGGGCTAGCGCTGCTGTGATGACTTTTTTTGCCAATGTTGCTTATCTGTTTTGGGCGACACTAGTGGCGATTCTAGTCATGCCATTTGACGCTTCTCCTTCCGGTTCCAACAGCATGCGCTTTCTGCTGAGTGACTGGTCAATGCCTTTATCTATAACGGATGCAGCCCTGTTGGCATTAACCGGAGTAACTGGGGCGCTGGGTTTTTGGTTTTCAACTCAGGCATATCGAATCTCTGAAGCCAACCGGATCGCCCCATTTGAGTACGTCATGTTGATCTGGATTCCTATTCTAAGTTATCTCTTATGGAGGGAAATTCCGGATAACATGACTATCCTGGGGGCCACAGTGATTGTGATATCCGGGCTTTATGTGCTTAAGAGGGATAGAAAAAAGTCAAATCAGCCAATAGCATACAAAGGGTTATCTCGCACCCGTTAGTTAGTCCGTCCTGAAAAAAGGCGCGATGTCGTTAGCGATCATGCGTCATTTTCGACCTTCGGATCAGGACAACACCCAGACGACGATTAGCGGCGTCCCAAGGGGCTGACAACAGGCAATGGCGAGTAATGTTTGCTCTTCGCCGTTGGGTTTTTCAAACAAAAAGAAAGCGATCATCCACTTTCTCAAATTCCACGCGCAACCCGCCATCAGCAGATTGATACGGTCTCCTTCGGCTCCCTTCAGCCAGCTCCTCAATAAACGATGATCATGCTTCAAATGACCGATGATCGGTTCTATCGCACTTCGTTTGCGACACAGTATCCGTTTCTTCTGGCGTTGATAAGCATTGTCCCGTTTCAGCGGAGGACCCGGTAACAGCACCTCACAATCCACTTTATTCTTCGCTCCCCGATATCCCCGGTCAACCACCGCCAGCCTGATCGATGTCTCACGGTGGGTATGGGCTTCTGTCAGTGCTGCTTTCAGGGTCTTCGAATCATGATCATGTTCGTCATGACTCACCACCCCCACAATCACCTGTGACTCCTTCGTCGCCACCACTGACGCCTTGCGACCATACTCATACGCCTTGTGATCCTTCCCCTTGCCCACGCAGTACACAGCAGGATCATGCAGGGAGTAAACCTTGTTCCTGTCTTTGGGCTGTTGAGACAAAACACGTTCGTATAACGCAAAGTTCGCTTCCTGCGCCGTCAGAACATCGATCGGTAACTTCCGTTGGCATTCCCTGAGCAACACACCCGCAATGGTTCGTAATCGTTTCAACGCCTTGTTCGCCTTACGACGTCGTTTCACGTGACGGAAATGACGACATGCCAAACGAAGTGACCGCACTTCCTTTACGTACGTTCGTCGTTGTTGTATCCCGTGTAACTTCGACAGCTTGTTCAGGCGATTGATGATCCTTATCGCCAACTTGCTGTCTGTCGGGTACGTGATCGCCTTCTCCTGTACCGTGGTATCTACCAGTACTGTCTGCTCCTCTGCCAGCTTCCCATGCAGTTTTACCGACAGCGAAAAGATCTCCCTGACTCCCTCCGACCCAATCCGGTTGCGGAACTTCACCAGTTCCGTCGCATGGCACGGTACCTGCGTCTGGAAACTCACCTCACCACAGAACACCTGAAAGTACGGGTTCATCTTCCATTGATCCACCACCGATTCATCACTTAAGCTGTACAGCTGTTTGATCATCACCAATCCGCTCATCAACCGGATCGGTTTCGCGGCCCGCCCCTTCGCGCTGTAGTACTGGCTCAGGGAGGCTTCAAGCGATGACCAGTCAAGGGTATTGCCAAGGGCAATCAGGGGATGGGACGTATCCAGCTGATCAACGATGTTGAAGAAACTGAGTTGATCGTCATTCACCGGGCTGTCAGGTAGCATATATACCTCGTGTTCGACCAGAAACTGAACGCCAGTTTAACAATTCCGGTCGATTCAAACCAGGACTATATCCAGTTTATACTGGATATGTAGCCTTTTCGGGTTCTTCAGGGACGACTAAGTAGATCCCGTATTTCCGTTAGTAAAACTTCTTCTGGTGATGGTTCAGGTTCTGCTGGCGCTGGTTCCGGCTCTGACTCAGCATCTTTTTCCAGTTTATTGACAGCCTTTATTAAAGCGAAAATAGCAGCTGAAACGATCAAAAAGCTAATTACCGTATTAACAAAAAGCCCCCAATTCATTGTCACTGCTCCTGCTTCCTTTGCAGCAGCAATGCTGGCATAAGGCCCCGCTGAGACACCTTCTTTTATTACAAGAAATAGATTAGAAAAATCAACATTACCAAGCAAAACGCCCACAGGAGGCATAATTACATCCGCAACCAGAGACTTTATAATGGTGCCAAAAGCAGCGCCAATAACAATACCTACCGCCATGTCTATGACGTTGCCGCGCATTATGAATTTCTTAAATTCTTCTATCATCAATTAGTTCCTCATTTTGTGGATATTTTACGGTTCAAAAGATGTTTCCCCCGAAGATCACGTCGGATGGTGGCAATTATAGACACCAAAATAAATGCTTAATACATGGAATACCGATTATCTGAAATAACAGGAGCTGCTGCAAATGATTAGCTGAGAATTTATCAATCAGCCAATAAAAAAGGCCCCATTTTGGGGCCTTTTAAATTACAACGAGGTGGATGGCTTACATCATACCACCCATACCACCCATATCAGGCATACCACCGCCAGCTGCAGGCTTGTCTTCCGGAATTTCAGCAATCATTGCTTCCGTGGTGATCAATAGACCAGCAATAGACGCCGCATTTTGCAATGCTGTTCTGGTTACTTTCGTTGGATCCAAAATTCCCATTTCAAGCATATCACCGTATTCACCGGTACCGGCGTTATAACCATAAGAACCCTGATTTTCTGCAACTTTATTCAGAATAACAGATGCATCTTCACCGGCATTGGCTACGATTTGGCGAAGTGGTTCTTCAACTGCACGCTGAACCAGTTTGACGCCCATATCCTGATCTGGGTTTTCGCCAGATACTGCAGAAATAGCACCAACACATCGCACTAAAGCAGTTCCACCGCCGGGAACCACGCCTTCTTCAACCGCAGCGCGAGTTGCATGCAAGGCATCTTCTACTCGTGCTTTTTTCTCTTTCATTTCAACTTCGGTAGCAGCACCTACCTTAATAACAGCAACACCACCTGCCAGCTTCGCAACCCGCTCCTGCATTTTTTCACGATCATAATCGGAAGTTGCTTCCTCAATCTGAGCATGGATCTGACCAACACGCGCTTCAATTTCAGAACTGCTGCCAGCACCGTCAATAACAGTAGTGTTTTCTTTGGAAACCTGGATTCTTTTAGCTTGCCCCAAGTCATCCAGAGTCACACCTTCCAGACTCATACCAACCTCTTCACTGACTACCTGACCACCGGTCAAAATAGCGATATCCTGCAGCATGGCTTTACGTCGATCACCAAAACCAGGTGCTTTAACGGCGCATACTTTTACAATACCGCGGATATTATTTACAACCAGGGTAGCCAATGCTTCGCCATCAATATCTTCAGCGATTACCATAAGAGGTCGGCTGGATTTAGCAACACCTTCCAAAGTAGGAAGTAAATCTCGGATATTGGAGATTTTCTTGTCATAGATCAGAATGAATGGGTTCTCCAGATCCACAGACATACTTTCCTGATTGTTCACGAAGTAAGGGGACAGGTAACCGCGATCAAATTGCATACCTTCAACAACTTCCAGCTCGTTTTCCAGCGCATTCCCTTCTTCAACGGTAATGACACCTTCTTTACCAACTTTTTCCATTGCTTTTGCAATGATATCGCCTACATTGATGTCAGCATTAGCAGAAACAGTACCAACCTGAGCGATTTCTTTATGGTCCGAGCAAGGTCTGGAAAGTTCACGCAGATCTGAGATAGCAGCACCGACAGCTTTGTCGATACCACGTTTAAGGTCCATTGGGTTCATGCCGGCAGCAACTGCTTTCATACCTTCGCGCACCATGGCTTGAGCCAAAACGGTTGCCGTGGTAGTTCCGTCACCCGCAACATCAGAGGTTTTGGAAGCCACTTCCTTAACCATTTGCGCACCCATATTCTCAAGCTTGTCTTTAAGCTCAACTTCTTTAGCAACTGACACACCGTCTTTGGTTACTGTCGGTGCAAAAGACTTATCAAGTACAACATTGCGCCCCTTGGGACCCAAGGTTACTTTTACAGCATCAGCAAGGGTGTTAACACCCTTGAGCATGCGTGCTCGGGCATTTTCACCAAATACTACTTCTTTAGCAGCCATCTTATATATATCCTCTAAATAAAACTAATAGATTCCTGTTGATTTAAGCAATCAACCTTCAATTACGCCCATGACGTCGTCTTCACGCATCACAAGCACTTCTTCTCCTTCTACTTTGACTTCAGTGCCCGAGTATTTACCAAAAAGTACCTTGTCACCGACTTTTACATCCAGAGCGCGTTGTTCGCCGCTGTCCAGCATTTTGCCGTTACCAACAGCTAAAACTTCCCCTTGCATTGGCTTTTCTGTTGCTGAATCAGGAATTAGGATACCACCTGGGCTGGTTCGCTCGTCTTCGACTCGCCGAACCACAATACGATCATGAAGCGGACGGATGTTCATACGCTCATTTCTCCTCATTAAAAAGTTAAAATTGAAACAAAATTAGAGAGTTGCCACGCAGTTTCTGCGTCATTTTTAGCACTCTCAGTAAGTGAGTGCTAATCATAGTGTCGAGATTAAAAAAATCAATAGCTAAGAAAAGAAAAATAGATCAATTTTTGCTCAAATACGAAATTATCTTCGGATTTTCTCTTTAGTGGGTATAATTCTCCATTAGAACAAAGATAATGCTGCACTTAATTTCGTCACTGAGACGAATTACCGGGGCTCGTGATTTTCTAGTTTTACTTCGTATTAACCACAATCTCCTTAACGTTCCAAGTCAGTCAGAAACTGATCGAAATCCACCATAAAACCGCATTACATTAGACGAACAATAAGGTTTGCCACGACTTCCTTCCCCGACTACACATTAACTGCTTCCAACCCAGAATGATCTTATTCAAAAACGTTTCTCTACGTCGTGGAGTCCGTCTGCTTTTTAGCGATGTTACCCTGACATTACATAATGGGGAGAAAACTGGTTTGGTCGGTGATAATGGTAGTGGGAAGTCCAGTTTGTTGGGGCTATTAATGAATCATTTTTCTCCCGACTCAGGAGACCTCGAGATAAACCCCAGGATGAGAATCTCCCACGTTGTCCAGGAAACGCCTCATAGTGATGCTAGCGCCCTTGACTACGTCATTGATGGTGATCAGGAGTTCAGAAAGGCTGAAAAAAAATAGCAGCATTGGATCCCACGAAACAAGGTGCGGAACTATCGAAGTTGCCGACACAAATAGAAGACATGGATGGATATTCAATTAAATCCAGGGCAGCACGAATCCTTAGTGGACTGGGTTTTCAGAATCGTCAGCTTGACATGCCAACCCATTCGTTTTCCGGTGGGTGGCGAGTAAGACTCAATTTGGCCCAGGCATTGATTAGCCCATCCGATATTCTCCTACTGGATGAACCGACCAACCACCTGGATATTGATGCGATCGTCTGGCTCGAAACCTGGCTAAAGCGGTACACCGGTACAACTATTCTCATTTCTCATGACAGAGAGTTCATTGATGGCGTCTGCCAGAGAATCCTGCATATTGATGGTAAAACAATCCGTAGCTATTCGGGCAACTACTCACAGTTTGAAAGGACCCGAGCCGAAGTACTTGCTAACGAACAGGCTGTTTATGAAAAACAGCAACGTCAGGTTCAACACATGGAAAGCTACATTCGACGGTTCCGGGCCCAGGCAACCAAGGCGAGGCAAGCACAAAGCCGCATTAAAGCACTGGAAAAGATGCAGCTAATTGCCCCAGCCCATGTGAATTCCCAGTTCCGCTTCAAATTTTTTGAAGGCCAACGTATAACAGACCCAGTCATAAAGTTGGAGGAAATAACCGCGGGTTATGAAAACAACATCGTACTCGATGAACTATCCCTATCCATTAATGGCGGAGATCGTATTGGGCTTTTAGGACGTAACGGAGCAGGAAAATCTACATTAATCAAAGTGCTGGCGAATGAACTGGCCCCCAAAAGGGGCCGACGAACAGAGTCCCGCCATCTTAATATTGGTTATTTTGCTCAGCATCAATTAGAGCAGCTTGATCCACATAGAACACCCTTACAGCAGATACAGGCCAGTTTCCCCAAAGAAAAATCTCAGGTACTTAGGAATTATCTGGGTGGATTTGGGTTTCATGGTGACCATATGGAACAACTCATTGGTCAGTTTTCAGGTGGTGAAAAGGCGCGGCTCGCACTGGCGGTGTTAATTTTCAAACGTCCTAATCTTCTTCTGCTGGATGAGCCGACGAACCATTTGGATATCGAAATACGACATGCGTTGACCCTGGCCATACAGCAATATGAGGGCGCGATCATATTGGTATCTCACGACCGGCACTTACTCAACACTGTCACAGATCAACTCATTCTTATCAATGACAAACAGGTCAATACATTCAGTGGAGATATGTCCGACTATATTAAGTGGACAAAAGATCAAAGAAATAACCAATTGACCGAACATCCGCCGGCGGAAACTAACAGAATAGTGGACTCAGAATTGATCGGGGAAATAACCCATCAACCAGAGGCACCAGGCCCGGCCCTGAGCAAGAAAGAGAAACGTCAGCGTCTTGCCCAGCAAAGAGAAAAATTAAAGCCTCTGTCCAATAAAATCAAACAGCTGGAAAGGGAAATGGGAAAATTGCAGGGAGAGTGTGATGCAATTAACCTGATCCTCTCGGATCCGCCGACGTTTGAAACATACAGTACTGGTCAGATAGCGGATCTAAATCAGGAATACGCAAGAATTAACAGGCAGTTATTGGAAATTGAGGCTCTTTGGTATGAAAAAAGCGAGGAGTTTGAGCAATGTAGTACTCAATCTCTGTAGTCACATTCCATTTGTGCCTAAGAGTTTGTGCCTAAGAGTTTGTGCCCGGGATTTATGACTGGGATTTGTATCTGGGTTTGTATCCAGGATAGCGTCTAAAGGCAACGGGTCCGCCCTTAAAAACCATGTCCTGAATTTCAGGAATGAGATTTGGCTTAGGACTTTAAACGATCTAATCCAGATCTTTATATTCTCCGTCAATAATTCGACCAGTGGCCGACCTGTTCGATCCGTAATTCGCGCCGCCAAAACCACCTGCGTTTCTTTGTAGACCTCGGCGAATAACCGAATTAATCATTAACCTCCTCAGGGGAGGAGTCAAACAAAGAAAACCAATTGCATCAGTGAAAAAACCCGGTGTAAGCAATAGAGCGCCTGCGACGAAAAGACAAATCCCTTCCATGACCTCAACGGCAGGTGACTCTCCTTTAGCTAGCTGCATCTGCACCCTCGCAAATGTAGAAAACCCCTGGGCACGTACCAGAAATGCACCCAGACCGGCAGTGAAGAGAATGAGGAAAATTGTAAATAGAGAACCAATCTGGCTCCCCACTTCAATCAACAGGTAAATCTCTATGATTGGAACTACCAGAAACAGTAGAAAAAACACTTTCATTCGGTCAAACCTCTTTCACCTGGATTTCATCTTAATACAGCTTATAGTTACAGAAAATGCTCGTCAATACTGGCCCAAAAATACTCTAGATGCTCATTCAGGGCATGATCTCCTCCTGATATCATTTGCAAATCGACTTGTGACCCGTGTGCCATTTTCACAAAATGTTCGCTAGTCGAAAATGGAACCACTTCATCATTTTCACCGTGAAAAATTCCTATTGGGAAATCAAAGTTCAACGTTTCTTTCATTAAAGCATGTTCACCACTGTCTTTTAATACGCCAAAATCCAATAGAAACGGTTCATTACTGTAGGCATCATCAAACCCCATCACTCCAGCACGTTTCCAATCTACCATATCTACATTTAGTTTTTGAGTGAAATAATATTCAACAAAATCGAAAGCCGGAGCTATTAACACGGCACCTCGGATTTCAGCCATATTCATTTCTGATTCTAGCTGCTCTTTCTGAGCCGCGATGTACCTCGATGCCAATAGAGATAGCCACCCACCCATGCTTGAGCCGACCAACACTACTGGTTTATTCCCAACAGAGGCGATGACTTTTAAAAGCGCCTCTAAACAGTATCCAATACGAAAAGAACGAAAAACCCCATCACTCCTGCCGTGACATGGCAGATCAAAATCAATCCACTGCCGGCCGGTCATGTTCGCTTTCTGACGAAAGTAAGCCGCTTTCGTTCCACTGCACCCAGACCTAAATCCATGCACGAAAATACCAATGGGTTCAATATCCGGTTTTTCGCTATCAGGTTTTACGTTATGGTAGTGACCATAACAAATTTGACCATTCGAAAGCGGTATGGAAAAAGATCGCTTAGAACCTGTATTCAGTTTTACTAAATCATCCAATTAAAGAGGATATCCATCCTAGTGTGTTAACGGGCCCTTAATCTATGGGGTTTAATGTAATCATTAACAACTCTATTGCAGGAAAAACACTGGGTTTTTCAATTTCACTACTAGTCGTACTTCACTAGTCGTACTTCAATCACCGGCCCATGACATTCAGGTAAACTGTCCCAACTCAGCACCAGCGCTGTACAATGGAGTCTCTGTACAATGGGATATTGCAAGCTTGTCAATTTCTTGTTGAACTTCGCCCTATGAACTTCAGCAGGGGAACCGGGTCTATGTTCCACTATCCACCTATCTTTCAGATATCACCAAGATTATAGAAATGAAATTGATCTCAAAACTATTTCTTTTTATTTGGTTCAGTGTTTTCCTAAATACGACGAACATTTTTGCATCTGACGATGACACATCCGATAATGAGTTGCTACCGGCTGAGAAGGCATTCGCATTCAGCGCCGAAGTTCTGGATGATAACCGCCTGAATATTCAATGGAATATTGCAAAGAACTATTATATGTATCGGGAAAAGATGGCTTTTGCATTAGTTGGCGATGGTATTACCAACAGCGAACCTCTCTTTCCTAAAGGTGATGTTAAAGACGATGATCTTTTTGGCCGTGTAGAGGTTTATACCGATGAGTTCTCAACCATCATCCCATTTTCTGTCAAGCCTGGTGCAGAATACACCTTGATAACAAATGGGCAGGGTTGCAACGAGCCCATTGGAGTTTGTTACCCACCCATGGAACACAAAGTTGTATTCAGGTCTGCTGTGGCTGAAACAGAAGATTCACTTACGACTCAAACAATCTCATCCGAAGATAACGGCATATTGATTGCCAGCTCCTCCTCTCAGCCTTCTAACGCAACCTCCTTTGGAGAAACCAACTCAAATTCAGCCGTTACATCAGAAAACCAACCACTGGATTTCAATGAGGTCAACGACGTTACTGATCTGCGAAATCTATTAGCAGCCGGTTTTGAACAGCCTGAGTTTCTCGACGTTGATGATGCTTTTAAACTGGAAATTTCCGCCTCAGATACAGTCGATGAGGCCAGCGAAACAAAAGTCATTAGCGCCAGATTCATCGTTGAAGAGGGGTACTATCTGTACCGGGACAAAATCGACTTCCATCAGGCTGAGAACCCCCAGATCGTCAATCTGGTTCTGCCTGAAGGCGTCATTAAAGAGGATGAGTACTTTGGCGAAGTGGCGGTTTTCAAAAACGATTTCGTAGCAACCATCATTATAAATGCCGACAAGCAGCCTATTCGGCCACTTACTGTCAGCTACCAGGGCTGTGCAGAGGGCGGTATTTGTTATTCTCCGGTAAGTAAAAATTTCGATCTGAATTCTCTAATGGTTCAGAATGCTTCCGCCAATCAAAGTGCTGTAAACGAAGCCCCCCCTAGTGAATCAGTCAATGGAAAAACGGACTTTCAGTCACTCCTTGTCATCTTGGCCAGTGCGTTATTTGCCGGCCTCCTGCTCTCGTTTACCCCCTGCGTACTACCAATGATTCCAATCCTCTCAAGTGTCATTGCTGGGCAGGGCCAGGCTCTGAACAAAAAAAGGGGCGGAATACTATCATTGGTGTACGTTCTCGGCACAGCCGTCACTTACGCAGCTATGGGTGCGCTAGCAGGCGCAACAGGCGATCAACTGCAATCCTATTTTCAAAATATCTGGGCTATCGGCTTCCTAAGCTTATTATTTGTGGTCATGTCCCTGGGGATGTTTGGTGTATTTAATCTACAGATGCCATCGTCAGTACAGTCAAGGCTGCAGAAAACATCCGGAAATATGGGGGGCTCTATTCCATTGGTTTTTGTTCTGGGGTTGATGTCAGCACTTATCGTTGGGGCATGTGTATCACCAATCCTCATCTCTACCTTGACTATAGCTGTTTCCCAACAGGACCCTGTTTTGGGTGCCCAAATCATGTTCGCAATGGCATTAGGTATGGGAGTACCACTGGTAGCTCTGGGTTTCGGCGCCGGCTATCTTATCCCTCGTGCGGGTATTTGGATGGATGTGGTTAAGAATATATTTGGCATTATGCTCATTGCGGTTGCGATCTATTTGTTGGAATCCGTCCCAGAAGTACCCACACTTTTTCTTTGGGGTTGTTTTTTAGTTGTTTTGAGCATCTATCTTGGTTCCCTCCAATCCGACTCTGGTACGTTAACTGGCCGGGGGAAGATCGAAAAGGGAATCGGTATCATATTCCTGGTGTGGGGCATCATCGCACTGATTGGAGCATTCTTGGGTCAAAGGGATATTTTCAACCCCCTGCCTCAGTCCCTCATTAGTCAATCCAAAACCCAGGGTTCAAAGCAAAACCATTTCCAGTTTGATAGAGTGAACAATTCACAGGAATTACAGATTGCATTAACAAGAGCGAACTCCGAAAACAAACACGTTATTATTGACTATTACGCCGATTGGTGTACCGACTGCGTGCGAATGGAAAAAACCACTTTTAGTGACATCCAGGTCCAAAAAATACTTGAAAACGAATTTGTCGCTTTGCAGGTGGACGTCACAGACCCCAATGACCGGGAACGGAGTGCATTGAAAAAACGATTTAATGTTTTCGGTCCGCCCGCAGTGCTTTTCCTGGACAGTGCGGGAAATGAACTCAAGCGCCACCACTTTTACGGCTATAAAGATACCAATGAATTTCTGGCTATTCTTGCCCGGCTATGAACAAAAGAACGTTATTTTTAATCACAATTAGCCTAGTAGGTGGGCTGCTGGGGGGTATTTTGGTTATCAAAAAGTTGAAACTCAGATATCTTCCGGGGATGCGGTGAGCCTTAGGGAAATAAATTTGCCTGACATTAATCGACAATTGCGAAACGGCGACGAATGGCTCGGCAATGTGGTAGTGGTAAACCATTGGGCGACCTGGTGCCCGCCGTGTAGAGAAGAGATTCCAATGTTAATTGAGTATCAGCAGGAAATGAAAGAAAAAGGACTACAAGTGATTGGAGTCGCCCACGACTTACTGGAATCTACCCGTATTTTCAGTGATCAAATAGGAATGGACTACCCATCACTGGTCGCAGTTACTAATGGCACTGAGTTACTGAAAAGACACGGCAACACACAGTCTGGTGCCCTCCCCTATACCGTCGTATTCGACAGAAATGGGAACCTAGTTCGCTCCCAAATGGGAAAAATTACCGCCCAGGACCTTGATGAATTGGTTCAATCTCTGCTCTAGACTAATTTAAGGCCAGATTCATCGCCATTCCTTGTAGTTTGGAAAAACCTCAATTGAATGCACACCAGGCCCAAGGGTTTAAGATAAAATCGTTTTTAGTTTGCGGTCGGCCTATCCAGCTTTTGGAACAAGGCGCCCTAACCACAATACGACTTAAAGAGAAAATAGCTTATGCGTTGGCAAAAAGGTAGAAGAAGCCAAAATCTCGAAGACCGAAGAGGAAGGAGACCCGGTCGAAAGGTTGCCGGTGGGGGTATCGGTATGCTGGTTATGGTGGTAGTTGCACTTTTGTTTGGTATCGACCCGCGAACAGTACTGCAAATTGGAGGACAACTCGGTGGGTCAGCCTCCGCTCCCGCTACCCAGGTGTCAGATCAAAATTCGGAACTGGTCGACTTCGTGAAAGTGGTGCTCGCAGACACTGAAGACACGTGGAAAGAGATATTCTCTGAAGCCAATCAGGTATACAGAGAACCGAAGCTGGTGCTCTTCTCCGGTAGTGTACAGTCAGCCTGTGGCCATGCACAGTCCGCCATGAGCCCATTTTATTGTCCGGGGGATCAAAAATTATACATTGATCTCTCTTTTTATCAGGAGCTTAAAGACAAATTTGGTGCTCCCGGAGATTTCGCTCAGGCCTATGTTATTGCCCACGAAGTCGGACATCACGTACAGACACTGCTAGGAATTTCAGCTCAGGTGCGTAAGGCTCAGGCCCAATCCAGCCAAACTGAGGGAAACGCGATTCAGGTGAGTATGGAACTTCAGGCTGACTGCTTCTCTGGTGTCTGGGCGAATCATGCTCATCGAGCGCGAAACCTGCTAGAGGAGGGAGATATTGAAGAAGGACTGGTCGCAGCAGCAGCGATTGGTGACGATACCATTCAAAAAAGGTCAAGAGGTTATGTTGTTCCAGAAAGCTTCACACATGGCTCGGCCAAACAACGTCAAAAGTGGTTCTCAATAGGCCTAAAAACCGGAGACGTGAGTCAATGTGACACGTTTTCCTGATGGATTCTGATGGATTCTGATGGATTCTGATGGATTCTATTACGTCTTACGTGACGGAGAGTACCTACCACAATCGATACATACCATCGATAACACATCATCAAGATATTGGAATCGAAGATAACCCCTAAATGACCACGATTACTGGCACAATTGCTGGCGCAATTACTGAAACAACCGCTTGCACAACCACTGGCTCGCCCTCGCAGGAGCTCTTAGGGATTACATGCGGTTTGCCGCGCATCGTGGCGTGCTCACCCAGTAATTCCTGAAGATAACGGAAGTTTAGCGAAATGAATAAACTACCAGGCTAACAAACTCCTAGGTTAGCTCGCCTGGGGTATTCTGACTAACCCAGTGATCACCATCTGATCTCGCTTCCTTTTTCCAGAACGTTGCCCTGGATTTAAGCATTTCCATCATCTCCCGACAGGCATCAAAGGCGGCGGCTCGATGGGCTGACCAGGCAGCTACCAATACAATGGGATCATTAGGACTGATTTTCCCAACACGGTGAAGAATAAGTACGTCTAATAATCCATGTTCAGTCAATGATAACTGGGCCAGGTCAAATAATTGACGTTGTGTCATTCCCTCGTAGTGCTCCAACACCATTGACGAAACATCACTCCCATCATTGAAGTCCCGCATCGTTCCAACAAATACTGCACAAGCCCCAAAACTGCCCGGCGATAATGCTCCGTCCAACTGATAGGCGCTTATTTCATGCCAGGGATCATACGGCTCTGGCCTTATTTCAATTTTCATTCCTACGTTAGCCTCCTGTTACTGGAGGGAAAAAAGCAATCTCATCACCATCATTAATCGTTTCTGTAAAATCAACATATTCATGATTACGAGCACACAACAGGTTTTCAGGCGGAGTTTGTTTTGTCATATAACACCATACATCCTGGACCGTCATTTTACTTTCATAGGGCACGATCACTTCGTCGATACCGAGTTTCTCCCGAAGACTAGCAAAACATTTGACTGAAATGGGCATAATCGTGATTTAAAAAAGTAATATTTGAACGGTCTATTTTAAGCTAATATGGCTTTAAGTTATTAATTGCCAATGAGCTAATATGTCGAACCAAAATCCACGGGCGTTTATTCCAGTAAACATCGCAGTCCTTACTGCTTCAGATACACGCACTGATGCACAAGACAAGTCAGGGCATGCGTTGGTAACTCGACTAACAGATGCCGGGCATCATTTATCTGACAAAGTGGTAGTTCCCGATGATATCTATCAGATCCGCGCTATTGTTTCAAAATGGATTGCCAACTCTGATATCCAAACCATCATCACCACTGGTGGCACTGGAGTCAGTGGCAGGGATGGATCGCCGGAGGCGATTAGCCCATTGCTGGATAAACAACTTAATGGGTTTGGTGAAATGTTCAGAGTACTGTCCTATGACGATATTGGAACCTCTACCCTCCAATCCCGCACGTTGGCAGGAGTGGCAAACGGTACCTATATTTTTGTACTTCCGGGCTCAACAGGCGCATGCAAACTAGCTTGGGACAAACTCATTGTCCATCAACTTGATTATCGGACTCGTCCCTGTAATCTTGTGGAAATGATGCCGAGATTGCTGGAAAAATAGGGCTAGCTGAATTTTTCTTAGGTCAGCAATCTGGCAAAAGCTCGAAACCATGGCCTCTTTTCTTCAGAAAGTCCAATAAAGCTTTACGTTCTATCGTAACCGTCATCCTGTTATCCAGTGGATGGATATGCCACTTAGGATGAAACATTAATACGTTATCTATTACGAAATTCACTTGTCCCGTGACATCGTTAAGAATGGAGAATGCACTAACAGCGCCAGGAATCACTCCCAGATATTTCATCAACCGTTCCTCGCTCGCAAACGAAAACCGTCCAGCCTCCAGTTGCATTGCGGTATGCTTCAAATCCACTGATCGATCTTCGTGCAAGGTCAGCAACCACATTTTGCCTTTTTTGTTTCTGACAAACAGATTCTTTGTATGCCCATAATCCGTTTTTGGACGAATCGCTTTGGCATCCTCAACTGTCCTGAGCGACTCATGATGCACCACATCACAATGAATCCCCTCCTGGTCCAATGATTTAAGCAATTCATCGGAACTTAAAGGTTGAGACCCATTAATGAGCAATGGCTTTATCGCGGGGTCAGCGTTATTTGAGTCAAACATAATCTGTCTTATTAAATTCAGTCATACCGCAATCAGTCCGTTATAATTCGGACTCATTTTATATTTCGCCCCTCATTAATGTCGAGAAAAACCACACCATCCGCACAATCTGATCTTCTAAGTAGTCCCGCTATGCTGGAGTCTCTGCCCATGGCGGAGTTCACGGAGAAAGCCTATCTGAATTACTCCATGTATGTCATTCTTGATAGGGCATTACCGAATCTTGCGGACGGCCTAAAGCCTGTCCAGAGACGCATTATTTACGCCATGTCTGATCTTGGATTACATGCCACGGCGAAATTCAAAAAATCCGCACGTACAGTGGGTGATGTACTGGGCAAATTTCATCCCCATGGAGATAGCGCCTGTTACGAAGCGATGGTGTTAATGGCCCAACCCTTCAGCTACCGATACCCTTTTGTAGACGGGCAAGGCAACTGGGGTAGCCAGGACGATCCGAAGTCCTTCGCGGCCATGCGTTATACCGAGTCCCGACTAACCCGTTACGCCAATTTGTTTCTGCAAGAACTCGGGCAAGGAACAACTTCCTGGGCCCCGAATTTTGATGGCACTATTGAAGAACCAACGCTACTACCCGCCAGATTGCCGAATATATTACTCAACGGCGGTTCTGGTATTGCAGTAGGAATGGCAACAGATATTCCGCCCCATAACCTAAAAGAAGTGGTCAGTGGGTGCATACGGCTCTTAGAGGATAAAAATGCAGGACTTGATGAGATTTGTGAACACATACATGGACCGGATTTCCCCACTGATGCTGAAATCATTTCTACACCGGCGGATATCAAGGCCATTTACCGCACCGGCAATGGCTCTGCTCGCCAACGCGCGAAATGGACAAGAGAAGGGAATGACATCATTGTGACGGCTCTCCCCTATCAGGTCTCTGGTAGCAGGATACAGGAACAAATTGCTGCTCAAATGCTGGCCAAAAAACTGCCAATGGTTTCTGATTTACGCGATGAATCGGATCATGAACACCCAACACGACTGGTCATTGAACCCAGATCCAATCGAATAGATTCTAACGCTCTAATGCATCATCTATTTGCCACCACCGATTTGGAAAAGAGCTATCGGGTTAATTTCAATATCATCGGACTTGACGGCCGACCCCGGGTCTATGATCTGAAAACCCTATTGGAAGAATGGCTAAAGTACCGAATTGAGACGGTGACCAAACGTTTACAGTTTCGCCACGATAAAGTTGTTGAAAAACTTCATATCCTGGATGGGTTGCTGATTGCTTTTCTGAATATTGACGAAGTTATTCAAATTATTCGAAACGAAGACCATCCGAAACCCGAACTTATCGCCCGCTTCAATCTATCTGAAACCCAGGCTGAGGCAATTCTCGACTTAAAACTACGCCATTTAGCTAAATTGGAAGAAATGAAGATTCGTGCTGAACAGTCAGAATTGGAGAAGGAAAAGAAAAATCTGGATGCTTTACTGAAATCGCGAACCCGATTGAAAAACCTGGTTCGCGATGAACTGCTCAATGATGCTCAGGAGTTTGGTGATGAAAGGCGATCGGAAATCGTCGAACGGGAGGCGGCGAAAATAATGGATCAGAATGCGCTAATTCCCACTGAGCCTATCACCGTTATTCTGTCATCCAAAGGATGGATAAGAGCCGCTAAAGGGCATGATGTGGACGCAGAAAATTTGAATTTCAAATCCGGCGATCAATATCATAGTTCTATTCAATGCAAAACCAATGATCTGTTATTAACCATTGATTCAAATGGAAGAACCTATGGTTTATCCCCCCACACTCTGCCCTCAGCGAGGAGTTTTGGTGAACCATTAAGCAGTAATTTCAATCCAAAACCAGGCGCGACTTTCGTGGGGTTAATGAAAGGTCAGGAAGACACTGAATATTTGCTTTTTAGTGATGCCGGATACGGTTTTGTCGCTAAACTTGGAGAACTTAACACCCGTAACAAGGCCGGTAGAGCCAGCCTAAAGGTCAAGGAAGAGAACCGGGTTCTAATTCCTTCGATGGTTTTCGACTTTGATCATAGCCGACTAGCCGTGCTAACCAATGTCGGTAGGTTATTGGTATTTTCGGTTTCTGAGTTATCCCGTCTATCAAAAGGAAAAGGCATAAAGCTAATTAATATTCCTGCTGCCAAATACGCCGCTGGAGAGGAGCTGCTTATTGGAGCCACTATCTTTCGCGAAACAGACAAGGTGAAGATACACAGTGGAAAACGCCATATGACGTTAAGGTCATTGGAGCTGGATGAGTACTCAGGTATTCGAGCCCAACGTGGGAAGTTTTTGCCAAAAGGTTTTAGGCAACCTCATAGTATCGAGACCATATTAAAAGAAAAATAGTGACTGATTGGATTGGGTTCTTTCGGCTTTTTGTACCACGCTCCAATTGAAAAACAATTGACTCGCTCCGTGTTGGTAGCGGCGGAATGTCCGCCCGTATTCACATCAGGATAAACGCCATCGGCCAGTGGGGGCTCGTTTTAGCCAGCAAACCTATTTCAGCGAACCCATTCAGATTGGTGAAGAAAATCTCACCGCTCAAACTGATCGAACTCACAATTAGGCGACTATTTAAATCTCATTCCTGGCCATCTATCTGCAAACACATGATCCAATCCATATTTAAAAGCGACTTACCCCAACTGGAGCTCATTCACCAGGGTAAGGTTCGGGATATTTACAACCTCGACAATGAACACATGCTCATTGTAGCCAGCGACCGACTCTCCGCGTTTGATGTTATTTTACCGCAGCCAATACCTGGAAAAGGAGGGGTGCTTACCCGGGTGGCAAATTTCTGGTTCGAAAAAACACGATCTCTTATCCCAAATCATCTAAGTGATCGAAAGCTCGAAGAGGTACTTAACCCAAAGCAAATTCAGAAATTAGGCGATCGCGCCATTATTGTTAAAAAGCTAAAACCCCTGCCTATAGAAGCTATCGTTCGAGGCTACATCATTGGATCTGGATGGAATGATTATCAGCAAAGTGGCAGCATCTGCGGAATTTCTCTACCGAATGACTTGAGGCAGGCCGACCAGCTACCAGAAGCGATATTCACACCCTCATCCAAGGCCCCAAAGGGGAACCACGACGAAAATATTGGGTATGATCAAATGGTCGATTTGTTAGGAATTGAGCTGGCAGACCAGGTTCGAAATTACAGCATCAATATCTACACCCTTGCCGCCGAATATGCAAAGAAGCGAGGCATCATCATCGCAGACACAAAATTTGAATTCGGGCTCGACAACCATGGCAAACTCCATTTAATCGACGAAGTGCTAACCCCAGATTCATCACGTTTCTGGCCAATGGACCAATACAAACCCGGCTCCAGCCCACCGAGCTTTGACAAACAGTTTGTCCGGGACTATCTGGAAACACTAGATTGGAATAAAGCACCTCCTGCACCGGAATTGCCCGTTGAAATCATTGAAAAAACCGCCGGAAAATATGCGGAAGCCGAACGCATTTTGACAGCCACCTGAAAAATAGGAAGCAACTTCTGGGTGAGTCTGAGTAGGACAGATTAGGGTGGCTATTTCTTACTCAATATGAGCCGGTTCACAATTCCTGTAAGAGGTTTCTTAAACTTATAACTCTCATCAATTACGGAATCGATCAAATAACGAAGAGAACCATCCCCCTATTCGCCCTTTGCTTTTTTTCTCTTTCTTTGCAGCCGCGCTGTACCAATTAGTGAACACAACATCTTCCGAAGATTCCGTGAGAAATGTACTTTGAGGGTAATTCAACTCCAGTATCCTGCGCGTATCTCCCGATAAATCTGCTAAACCCATATTTTGATAACTAAACATGAGCAAAGCCAACGCCTGCTCAACCGATGCGGTAGTGGAGTAATTCTCAAGAATTCCTTTGGCCCGATTGACCACCGCAACATAAGCCTGTCGAGTATAGTAATAATTTGCGACGGCGATTTCATGCCTCGCCAATGCATTTAGCAGGTATTTCGCACGAGCTCGGGAGTCTGGCGCATAACGACTTTCGGGAAAAAGCGTATAAACTTCTTCAAAGGCCTTCATCGCTCTAGACGTCAAACTCGCATCCCGATCACTTAAATCATCCTGGCCACTCAATCTACCGAACAGTGATTTGTCCTCTTCATAACTGGATAGTCCCTTTAAATAGTAGGCATAATCCACCGACTCATGAGTAGGATGGAGTCGAATAAATCGATCCGCGGCAGAAATAGCTAGCCCGGTTTCACGATTTTTGTAATAGGAGTATACGGTGTCGAGTTGGGCCTGCTCGGCATATTTACCATAAGGATATTTCGCTTCCAGATTTCTCAGACGCTCGACAGCGGTTAACCAGTTTTTCCGTGACATACTATCCTGAGCTGCAGCATACATTTCCTCAGCGGTCATATTCTCAGCCAGCTCTTTCTTTTTCTTTGAGCCAGCACACCCAGAAACAACAAGGGCAGCAAATAGAACGACAACCCAGCTTAAATTTGACCAATTTATCTTTCGCATGTATTTATCAATATGTCGTAGAATCATTCACCCGGAAGGAGGTTCCCAACGATCACGGTCTATCACCGTGGTGACCATCAGTTAAACTCCCCAATCAATATCATATCGCTGCTGAGAACAAGAGCCTGCTCAAGCATTGGATATATCGTTAAGGCTGGTATTTTGCCACAAGTTCATCACTATGTCGGATTCTGATTCAGAGTTTTTTATTACTGTCCCGCTAACCATGTCAGGCGTCCGACTCGATAAGTCATTGAGTGAATTACTGACTGGCTATTCCCGCTCGACCATCCAGCAATGGCTGAAGGATGGTCGAATTCTCGTGGACAACGAGGTCTGCAAACAAAAGCAACGATTACTGGGAGGCGAAGTTCTCCATATTCGTGTCCCTGAACCCGAAACTATCGATTTTATCGCCCAGGACATGTCCATTGAGGTTGTCTATCAGGATGATGAGATTATTGTGATTAACAAACCCGCGGGAATGGTAGTTCACCCAGGAGCTGGCAATCCGGACAGAACACTTTTAAACGGACTACTGCATCTTGAACCCGAATTGGGAAAGCTGCCTAGAGCGGGAATCGTACATCGACTTGATAAAGACACAACAGGACTGCTGGTAGTTGCAAAGACTGAACGTGCCCGACAAATTCTGATTGATCAGCTTCAGGACCATTCCATGAGCCGAAAATATGTGGCTGTAACCAATGGAGTAATGGTCTCTGGCGAGACCATAGATAATCCCATTGGTCGTCATCGCCAGGATAGGATAAAAATGGCAGTTACCCAGGGAGGAAAATCTGCGGTTACCCATGTTCGCGTGGTAAAAAAATTTCGCGGTCATTCTTTGATACTCGCGCAACTCGAAACCGGGCGCACCCACCAAATTAGAGTTCATATGAGTTTCAAAGGATATCCTTTGGTCGGTGACCTAACCTATGGCGGTAGAGTGAGGCTCCCTAACAGCCCAACAGATGATCTGGCTAAAACAATACGGGCCTTTAATCGGCAAGCGCTTCATGCCCAACAACTCAGATTAATGCATCCGGCATCTCTGGAATCCATGGAATGGACTCAACCCATTCCCCTGGATATGCAGACTCTTATCCGTTCACTTTCGGATGATGCTGGACTGGCTTACCCTTTAAACGACGAAGGTGTATTAGATATTCGTCATCCTGAGTGAAAAATCGATCGCTCGCACATGTTTAGTCAGAGCCCCAACTGAAATGTAATCCACACCGGTATCAGCGATTGAACGCATCTTTGAAAGCTCAACATTCCCGGACACTTCGAGGTCAGCAAAACCATTGTTCACTTCCACTGCTTCTTTCATCATTTCCAGATCGAAATTATCCAGCATAATACGAGTCACACCCGCTTCAATGGCTTCATCTAACTGTGACATCGACTCGACCTCCACTTCGAGCAACAAACCGTCTCCGGCATACTCTCGGGCACGGGTTACCGCAGCATGGATAGAACCCGCCGCAGCGATATGATTTTCTTTGATAAGTATCCCATCAAACAATCCAATTCGATGGTTCTGGCCTCCTCCAATGGCAACTGCATATTTTTGTGCTAACCGCATCCCTAGTAATGTCTTACGGGTATCAAGTACATGGGTGTTCGTTCCTTCTAATTGATGCACGTAGTCCCGAGTAATGGTCGCGGTACCTGACAGCGTTTGAAGGAAGTTAATGGCTGTTCGTTCTGCCGTCAAAATAGATCTCGATTTGCCGGAAAGAGTACATACCAGACTTTCAGGATCGAGCAAATCACTATCCTGATGATGCCAACTCAATATCAGACTATCATCGACAATCTCGCATGTCCTCTCAAACCACGCTACTCCGCATAGCACTGCTGATTCACGGCAGATTAATCTCGCCTCCGAGTAAGAAGTCACATCAATCAGGTTTGCGGTTAGATCCCCTGTACCCAGATCCTCCTTCAGCGCTCGCATAACTACTTCGTGAATATCATCTTCATTCGGTAAAGTAACATTGGAACCGTTGGATCGCTTTTTTCCCATTTACTGTGGCAGCTTGATTGATGTGTAAGGAAAGACGGAATAACATCCGCCCAATATGTCAGAAAATAAATAGTAATTGAGGCAATTTACCACGGTGGTTTTATACGTTTCGACGACGCATGTCAAAGTTTCATGGGCAATTGATAGATTCAAAGTGATAGCGATAAGCGGCCGAAAAGCTGATCGGAAAAAGCCAATCCTGAAAATGGTCTCCAAAGGTGAAGCGTATCTTAACGGTTCTACTGAGGATTGCAGGATGGTAAGATTGATTTTTTGCTCAACTTTTTGCTCAACAGAGACTTTTTGTGGATTACATTAGTACACGAGGTAGTGCACCGACCCTGAATTTCAAACAGGCGACATTGACCGGACTAGCCGAGGACGGTGGACTTTATATACCCCAACTGTGGCCCTCATTGTCGTTAGATGAAATTCGAAAACTCAGAAACCTGGATTATCCAACCCTCGCCGTAGAGATTATTCATCTGTTTACTGGAGACTGCGTTGACAAGTCTACCCTGAAGACGCTCTCTGACAGAGCTTATGGTAACTTTCACCATGATGCGATCGCTCCGTTGAAACAATTGGATAGCAACTTATTTTTCCTGGAGCTGTTTCACGGTCCAACGTTGGCATTTAAAGATTTTGCGTTACAGTTATTAGGCCAACTATTCGATCATTTTTTACAGCAGGATAATGCCAAATGCACCATTATTGGCGCCACTTCCGGTGACACCGGCTCCGCGGCAATCGAAGGAGTACGGGGATTAAGTGCGGTTGAGCTATTCATGCTGCACCCAAAGGGAAGAGTATCTGAAGTGCAGCGACGTCAGATGACAACTATTGCCGATGCAAATATCCATAACCTTGCCGTTGCCGGTACTTTTGATGATTGCCAAAGCATGGTGAAAGCCATGTTCAATGACAGTGATTTTCGAAAAAAACATTCGTTATCTGCTGTCAATTCCATTAACTGGGCACGGATCGCTGCGCAGGTAGTCTATTATTTTTGGGCTGCCTTATCCCTGGGAGCACCGGATCGATCGGTTAGCTTCTCTGTGCCCACGGGGAATTTCGGCAACATTCTCGCTGCTTATATTGCAAAAAAAATAGGACTACCCATTGACAGATTAATCATTGGCTCAAATCGAAACGATATCCTTACCCGCTTTTTTGAAACCGGCTCCATGGAACAAACCGGAGTCCACCCAACATTAACGCCGAGTATGGATATTCAGATATCAAGCAACTTCGAGCGCTATTTGTTTGAGCTGTTTGGTCGGGATCATGGTGAGTTAAATCGATGCATGACACAGTTCAGCCAAAAAGGACGATTTGATATTGATTCAACAACGCTAAAAAAGGCCCGGCTGGATTTCACCGCCCATCGTTTTAATGACGATCAGATTAATCAGGAAATTCAACGTGTTTATCGATCTACAGGGGAAATCATTGACCCCCATTCTGTGATCGGCGTAGCGGCCGCCAATATCGAAGAGACAAGTACCTCACCCATAATAGCAGTAGGCACGGCACACCCCGCCAAATTCCCCGATGCGGTAAAAAATGCGATTGGGTTCGAAGTCCCTCTACCAGATTATCTGGGTGATTTATTGGAGAAAGAGGAAAAAATGGTCGATGTGGAAAATGATGTGGAAAAAGTAAAGGCGATTGTCGGTTGACTGTAAGATGCGTCTTCTAATAAAAGGTTAGGTATGGTGTCAAAAAAAGCGAGTTCAAAGAATCCCTACATTCAGCAATTATGGCCGGTGAGTATTTTAACTCGCAAGTTTGGTAAGTATCAGCAGATCAATCCTGAATTAATTCAGCTATTCCGGGAATATCAACGCCAGCACCCAGGGAAACCAGGAAGTGTCTATTCAAGTCCTGATAATTTCGCACAGGGCTTGAAAAACGATGCTCTGGACAGCTTAAACAAGTTTATCATGGACAACATTTTCGCCATTGCGACTGAACTTAACCGACCATATTGGGGTCAATCCCAATCAATTAATATCGATGTTACCGGCTTGTGGTTTCAAATTAGCAATGATTTTGGATTTCACGAAACACATATCCATGGCAACTGCTCCTGGTCTGGGGTTTATTATGTTCAATCAGGATCTGCCAGCAAATCTGCCAATGACCTTCATGAAAACGGCATGCCCAATGGCATCACTCGCTTTTACGGTCCAAACATGGAATATGGGGCAGGAGGGCATGGTGATCTTGGCAACTACTACCTGATGGACGATGACTATGATTCCTATCCTGAAGATGGCAAACTGGTGATTTTCCCTTCTCACTTAAAACACATGGTTTTCCCCTATCAAGGCAAAGAAGATCGAATCATTGTGTCATTCCACGCCCAGGTAAACGGCGACAAGGAATTGCGTTATAACTATGGTTTTAGTTAAGAGTCTTCTGCAAAGCCGTGAATAACCATCTTGAGCAAGAAACGGTCGGCTCCTGTATTGCGAAATTTCGCAATATCCCTACTATTACCCCCGCTATTACAAGATTTTCGCGTTTTGACTCTGATAATTTCCCATTTCAATCTGCCTCAATCAGACTTATGCAGGAGGTCCTTAATTCCATTAAGGCAACACTGGTTTCGTTCTTCGGATTGGCTTTCTTCGGAGGCATTCGTCGGACATTCCCAATCAAAACGAGATTCTGAAACTTCCCATGTCCCAGCCCTTGCTCTCGATTCAGAATCTTTCCGTCAGATTTGACGTACACGGCACGAATGTCGATGCTGTCAAACAGGTGTCATTCGATCTACGCCGAGGCGAAACTGTTGCACTAGTGGGCGAATCTGGCTCTGGCAAATCCGTCATTTCAAAAGCGATCATGAACCTGTTACCGGCCAATGCCAGTATTACATCCGGACACATTATCCTTCATGATGAGCAAAAAAATCTCACCGGCATTGACATTACCGAATTGCACGCCGACAGCCCGGCAATGCGCGATCTGCGAGGCGGAAATATTTCATTAATTTTCCAGGAACCCATGGTCTCTCTCTCTCCATTACACACCATTGGAGACCAGATTAGTGAGACACTATTTCTCCACCGACAAATAGACAGGAAAGAAGGGCTTGGACTTACCGTTGATATGCTAGGGCTCGTGGGATTTTCAGATCCCGATAGGGCCATGGATCTTTATCCTTTTGAACTATCTGGCGGAATGCGACAACGAGCGATGATTGCCATGGCATTGGTTTGCCATCCGTCGTTGCTGATTGCTGATGAACCAACAACCGCTTTGGATGTCACTATTCAGGCGCAAATTCTTAAGCTAATTCGCTCGCTTCAGACAGAGCTGAATATGGCGGTCCTGATGATAACTCACGACCTCGGTGTGGTTGCCAATGTGGCGGATGACGTTGTGGTGATATATCACGGGGAGGTGATGGAATCAGGCAGTGTTGAACATATTTTTGACGATCCCCAACATCCTTACACCCAGGCACTGCTCCATGCTGTCCCGCGATTTAATCTAAAGCCTGGGGAACGCCTCACGCCGCTTCGTGAAATTAAGGCTGAAGTAGGAGAATTTCTCAAATCCAGAAGTGTCCTCAGTCATGAGAATCAATCCGCCACCATTTTAAGCGTTCGCAATTTAACCAAAAGTTTCGGTGCGAGAAGTCAGGCCTGGTCATTTAAAGCAGACACTCCTCGAATCATCGCAGTAGACAATGTCAGCTTTGATCTTTATCGGGGAGAATCCCTGGGGCTTGTGGGAGAAAGCGGGAGCGGAAAGTCGACACTTAGCAAGATGATCGCTCGCGCCGTGGTGCCCGACTCGGGTAATATCATATTTGGCGACCCGGATTCTTCCGTTAACGTTGAACAATTAAACAATGAAGCACTGTTTGACTACCGATGCAAGGTTCAGTATATCTTCCAGGATCCGGTAGGGTCGTTAAACCCTAGCATGACAATATTTGACATTATTCGCGAACCCATGGTGATTCACGACCTCGGTGGCCAGGATTATCAAATTGAAGCTGCCAGTGAACTGATGCGACTTGTGGGACTGGATCCAAGATATCTGCGACGCTATCCCCATAGTTTTTCCGGTGGCCAAAGACAGCGTATTGGCATCGCTCGGGCGTTAGCCTTACAACCCGAACTACTGATTTGTGATGAACCGGTTTCGGCCCTCGATGTTTCAATTCAGGCCCAGGTATTGAATCTGATGAAAGACCTGCAAACTGAATTGGGACTGAGCTATCTATTTGTTACCCATAACCTGGCAGTGGTGGACTATATTGCTGACCGAATCGCGGTGATGTTCAAAGGCAAATTCGTTGAAGTTGCTGATCGTGCGACTCTATTCAAAAATCCGATTCATCCTTATACGCAATCCCTGTTATCCGCCATTCCTGTTCCCGACCTCAATAGCCCACTTGATTTCAATCTCATCAGCGAACCTGGTGTGGATCTTTCCTGGCCCGCACAATATCAGGAAACACCCCAGGGAAGATATTCTTTGATAGAAGTAGAGGACAATCATTTCGTTAGATCGAGGGATTTGAATTGATTACCCGAATATTAAGTCCGATGACAGTACCAGGGGTTTTTGTTTTGTGCTTCCTGCTGATTGCATCAGTGGTCCTGGCGAATAGTCAAAACGTTGACGCTCAAACATCACAAACCTATATAGACACACAATACTTTGATAGCGAGAATTTTCAACGACTGAACAAAGCAGTTCCTCCTGCCATTGAACAACGATTGCCTTTGGAACCTGAGGTTGTAAAACTAGCAGAGACTGACAAACTCGAAGGTGTTCATGGTGGCCAACTAAGGATGTTAATGGGACGCACAAAAGACATTCGAATGATGATGGTTTATGGATATGCCCGACTGGTTGGATACGATCACGACCTGAATTTCAAAGCGGATATTCTAAAAAGCTTTGATGTTAGCGAAGGACGCATTTTTACATTTCATTTACGTCAGGGACACAAATGGTCTGACGGTGCGCCCTTTACAAGTGAGGATTTCAGGTATTTTTGGCAGGACGTGCTTAATAACGACGAGCTCTATCCTTTTGGCATTCCAAAGGTGCTATTGGTTGACAATGAGCCACCTGTAGTTGAATTTCCAGACGAAACGACAGTTCGGTATAGCTGGAAAAGGCCCAATCCATTTTTCCTGCCAGCCATAGCAGGCCCCAGACCTCTCTTCCTGTATGCCCCGAAACATTATTCCAAACAGTTTCATGCCAAATATGCTGACAGGAAAACCCTTGATGAGCTCATCCAAAGCACAGGGGTAAGAAACTGGGCAGGGCTACATCACCGCCATAATCATCCTTACAAAAATGACAACCCCAAACTCCCGGTCTTACAGCCCTGGACGAATACCACTCGTCCCCCATCAGAGAGATTCGTTTTCACTCGCAACCCTTATTACCATCGTATTGACGAGAGCGGTCGACAACTTCCTTACATCGATGAAGTTATCATTCAAATCACTAGCAAAAGCCTGGTTGCGGCAAAAACAGGAGCTGGCGAATCAGACCTTCAGGGTCGATATATTCGGTTAGACAACTACACCTTTTTAAAGAGTGGAGAGGAGCGCAATGATTTTTCCGTAAGGTTATGGAATAACGGAACCGGTGCGCAGCTTGCGATCTACCCAAATCTGAACAGCAATGATCCAGTTTGGCGAAAACTGGTAAGAAACACTGACTTTCGCCGGGCACTGTCAATCAGTATTAATAGACGGGAAATAAACCAGGTCATCTATTTCGGCCTTGCGCTCGAATCAAACAATACTGTTCTGCCCCATTGTCCACTTTTCAAACCGGAATACCAGACGGCATGGTCGCACTATGATATAGATCAGGCGAATGAAATGCTCGATGGACTTGGGTTGACCGAGCGAGATGATCGAGGCATACGATTAATGGAGAATGGGGAACCGATAGAAATTATTCTACAGACTGCTGGAGAAAGTACGGAAGAAACCGACATTCTGGAGCTCGTGGGTGAAAGCTGGGGCAAAGTAGGCATCAAGTTACACACCAAACCGTCACAACGGGAAGTTTTTCGCGACCGGGTATTTTCAGGAGAGGCCATGATGGCGATGTTCAATGGTATCGATAATGGCACGCCCACTGCCGACATGAGCCCTGAATCTTTTGCCCCCACTCGCCAAAATCAGCTTCAATGGCCTAAATGGGGTCAGTATGCGGAAAGTAATGGGGGCGTCGGCGAGGCTCCGGACATACCTCAGGCAGAACAACTGGTCACACTCTATGATCGCTGGAGTAGATCGAACGGCGCCGATGAAAGAACAAAAATTTGGCATGATATGCTAGATATTCATGCTCAACAGGTCTTCAGTATTGGGTTGGTATGCGGCGTCCCGCAACCCATTGTGGTTAATAATCAGTTGAGAAACGTGCCTGAAACAGCAAGCTATGGGTGGGAGCCCACTGCTTACTTCGGCGTATACAAGCCAGACACATTCTGGTTTGAGAACCAGGAATAGATCAGATCCATGTTTCATTACGTTTTTAGGCGTTTGTTGACGATGATCCCAACTTTGTTGGCGATCAGCTTTATCATCTTTGTCATCATACAACTGCCTCCTGGAGATTACCTCGAAACTCACATTGCCGAACTTGAGAGTCAGGGAGAATCCGTGGACCCTGACAAAATCAAATTCCTGAGGCAACAATATGGTCTGGATCAGCCATTCCTTGTTCAATACTACCACTGGGCCACGGGGTTTTTTGTTGGAGATTTTGGATATTCCTTTGAATACGATCTACCTGTGCGAGAAGTGATGGGCGATCGGATCTGGCTCACCATTATCGTTTCAATGATCACTATTATCTTTACCTGGGCCATCGCATTCCCAATTGGTATTTATTCCGCTACTCATCAATATAGTTGGGGAGACTATGGACTCACTTTTCTGGGATTTCTTGGCTTAGCTATTCCCAATTTTCTTCTCGCTCTGGTGATGCTGTATTTCGCGAATGTCTGGTTTGGAACCTCTATCGGTGGATTGATGGACTCGCAGTACATGGACCAACCCTGGAGCTGGGGGAAATTCAAATCTGTTTTAGAACATTTATGGATACCCGTTGTTGTCATCGGAACCTCGGGCACCGCAGGCATGATCAGGCGATTAAGGGCAAATCTTCTCGATGAGTTGGAAAAACAATACGTTCTTACCGGAAAAGCGAAAGGATTAGCACCTTCGAAGCTATTGATGAAATACCCTCTTCGTATGTCTTTGAATTTTTTTATCGCTGATATTGGCAGTTTGCTACCCAGTGTCATTTCCGGAGCTGAGATAACTGCCATTGTGCTTTCCTTACCCACCACCGGGCCAATGTTGCTAAATGCACTACAGAGCCAGGACATGTATCTCGCGGGTACCTTCCTGTTATTTCTCGCAATTCTGACTGTGGTCGGAATGCTCATTTCGGATCTTCTGCTCGCCTGGCTCGATCCAAGAATCAGGCTTTATGGGGAGGAAGTAGCATGAGCACCAACCAACCCGACACTTCTCACACCAGACATTATATTTCCACTGCTAAATTTGATCCCCATTCAGCAGAGAGACTGACTGCGGAACAGGAGAAATATTTTTTTGCGTCTCGTCGTCAATTGATGTGGTGGAAACTGAAACGGCACAAACTGGCGGTATTTTCCGGGGCTATTTTATTGATAATGTATGCCTCAACATTAGTGTCAGAACTGATTTCTCCCTACAACCTGCATACTCGTCATACCGAATATATTTATGCCCCTCCTCAACAGGTTCATTTTTTTCATGATGGGACTTTTGTCGGACCATTCGTCTATGGATATGACTACCAGCTAAATATGGAGAATCTAAAAAGAGAGTACACTGAGAATTTTCAGAAAGTTCATCCCTTGCGATTTTTCTGCAGTGGTGATGAATATCAATTTTGGGGGTTGTTTGAGGCCGACTTTCATTTCTTCTGCCCCGACGAGAACGCCACGTTTTTTGTTTTTGGCACCGACAGATTGGGCAGAGACGTATTCTCCAGGATCATCTATGGTGCCAGAATCTCTCTGCTAATCGGTCTTGGCGGTATTATCGTCAGTCTCTTTTTAGGTCTATTGCTTGGCGGCCTGGCGGGTTACTACGGGGGCTGGATAGATTCTTCTGTTCAAAGAACCATAGAAATCATTCGCTCTTTCCCGGAACTTCCACTTTGGATGGCACTGTCCGCCATCTTACCAGTGACCTGGAGTCCCATTCTGGTTTTCTTCGGCATTACGATTATTCTCGCTCTGCTGGATTGGACCGGACTAGCCCGGGCAGTTCGGTCCAAGCTGCTTGCTTTAAGAGAAGAGGACTATTGCACAGCGGCAAAATTGATGGGAGCGAAACCGGGTCGAATTATTTCCAGACATCTCCTGCCTGGTTTTTCCAGTCATATTATTGCATCCGCCACACTGTCAATACCGGGAATGATATTGGGGGAAACGGCATTATCATTTTTAGGGTTAGGATTAAGGCCGCCTATCACCAGTTGGGGTGTGTTACTTAATGAGGCGCAGAATATTAACGTCGTGGCACTTTATCCCTGGTTAATTTTACCCGTCTTACCCGTCATCGTAATTATTCTGGCATTTAACTTCTTTGGGGACGGTTTAAGGGACGCTGCAGATCCCTATAAATAGACACGGAATCGTTCTTGCCAGGAAGAGTTTTTAACTGGCTATTTCCGGTTTCTATCCGTTTTTCCTCGACAGCCACTGCAACTTTCTCCTTTGAGTTTGAAGATCCATATGCGCACATCATTAGCTATTGTTCTCAAAGGGTATCCCAGATTATCCGAAACCTTTATTGCCCAGGAAATTCGCTCGCTAGAGAAACATGGTTTTGACATTACCCTGTATTCCCTTCGAAAGCCAACCGATGACAAGACTCATCCGATTCATGACGAAATTGATGCGAATCTAGTGTATCTGCCAGAATATCTGTACCAGCAACCCCTTAGGGTGATTAAATCTTTCTGGAAGAGGCGCGCGGATATTCTGAAATCGGGTGTAGTGAGCCAGTGGTGGAGGGACTTCAAAAGAGATAGAACTGCCAACCGAATCCGACGGCTAGGACAGGCAATGGTATTGGCCGCAGAGCTTCCAACCCACATAACACGCGTCTACGTTCATTTTCTCCATACCCCGGCATCCGTAACCCAATACGCATGTGAAATCCGACAGCTCCCCTGGGCCTGCTCGGCTCATGCCAAAGACATTTGGACTAGCCCTGAGTGGGAATTGGAAGAGAAAATTGATAAATGCAAATGGCTTACCACTTGCACTCAGGCTAATGTGGAGTATTTGCAGAGAATCAGCCAGCGTCAGGACAAAGTCAAACTTAATTATCATGGACTGGATCTGGACCGGTTCCCAAGTGATCAAATTGAATTTAGCACGCGTAATGGCGGGGACGCCAATCAGCCCGTTATTCTATTGAGCGTCGGCAGAGCGGTAGCCAAAAAAGGTTACACAGACTTACTTTCAGCGCTTGCTGATGTTCCTCTTCACCTAAATTGGAAATTCATTCACATCGGTGGCGGACCATTGTTAAAGAGCCTACAAACCCAGGCAAACGCATTACAAATTGCATCAAGAATTGAATGGCTCGGACCGCAGTCCCAGCACACGGTACTACAGCACTATCAATCATCCGACATCTTTATTCTTAACTGTCAAATCGATGAGCATGGTGACCGGGACGGACTACCCAATGTTTTGGTGGAAGCCCAGAGTCAGGGCTTACCGGTTATTTCAACTGCTATTTCAGGGGTACCCGAACTCGTTAAACACACTATCAATGGCTTACTCGTAAAATCGAAGGATCATGAATCATTAAGAGATGGAATCATCCAGCTAATTGTTAACCCGGAGCTACGTAGACAGCAGGGGTTTGCCGGTAGCCGAATCGTAGAATCTGATTTCGACATGAACAGTAATCATCGAGCATTGCACCACTTGCTGGAAAAATTATAGATTACCTTGAGATTCGGAGAGTATTCAGGGGGAATTCGGATTCTTTGATAACGCTGAATTCAATTCATTAACGATTGCTTCCCTAAGTCGTTGAGGTAGCAATGGCGTCATGCGGGTGATGAAGGTAACGTCCTTTTTCATCTTAAAAGCCTCCGCTTCTGGCCATTCGCAATGATCTCTGTCCATCAATCCCCGGTTAATCAGTGTCACCCCCATACCAGATGAAATGATAGATCGAACTCCCTGTAGGCTGGGACACTCCATACAGATAAAATAATCAATCTCGTTCTCGTTGAGAATCTCAATGGCCGAATTACGGTAGGTGCAATTTGGGGAAAACGTCACCAGGGGAATTGAATCATCCAGAGAGTATTCAATGTCCCGATGTTTAATCCAGACCAGCTCATCCTCCCAAAGATGAATATCACCCTTATCAATCATAGGGAATTCCAGAGGCAATACGACTACATCTATTTTTCGGTGCTCCAACCAATTCAATAAGGTGAGCTGCTGCTCAACCTTTAGTTCTAACCTTACTCCTGGATGGCGACGTTGGAATCTGTGCGTAAAACCCGGCAATTGTTCTACCGCAATGTCATCTGTCACCCCTACCCTAATACGTCCTTCAAGATCGGATAAACGGAACTGCTGCACAGCTTCGTCATGGGTTTTAAGAATGATTTCAGCATACCCCAGAAGCTGTCTGCCATCTGCTGTTGGCTCTATCTTATGCCCATCCCGGTGTATGAGTTTACGGCCAAGGCGCTGTTCCAGACGTTTTAATTTCCAACTTACTGCGGAGGGTGTAATTGACAACATTCCAGAAGCTATCGTCAGACTCCCAGTGTCAATGGTGGTCTTTAACGTTCTAAGGGATTCGGTATCGAGCCTCATTGGTATATTGACAAAATTTTCAGAAATTTAGCTAATTTTGTCATTTGAGTCACTAAATTAACAGTGTTAATCTCCTAATCCAGAATAATTCGTGATCTTTTAGCGATATTCTTCGCCATTTCAAATCCACTATATTCACCATAGCGCTCAATAAAGGTAACAAATCATGCAATCCAGCGATGGAAAAACCCGGGATCTCATTTCTACTATTCCAGGCTCGGGCTGGGATTTCAACATGTCGCGTCATCGATACCATGAAATCGAGCGCCCCTATGGTCCGCACTACACGGTATATAACCGACGTTTCATGGCATGCTGTTTCGATAAGATCGACACGGTGGAAGGATATTGGCTATTAAGGAAAAAAGCAGCCGTTTTACATACCGGGGAATTGCCCATTCAATTTAAAGGCCCGGATGCGGAGAAACTGCTTAATAAACTATTCACAAAAGATATTACCAAAGCGAAAGTGGGTAGATGTGGATATGGCCTTGCCTGTTATGAAGATGGAGGCCTAATTACTGATGGCGTATTTTTGCGCCTTGCCCAGGATTGCTTTTGGCATGTACAGGCGGATGGAGATTTCTATAGTTGGGCCCGCGCCCATAGCATGGGGATGGATGTCGAAATATCAGACCCCAAAATTAATGTCTCTCAGGTACAAGGCCCTACCGCGATGCAGATCCTTGAAGCTGCGTCAGATTCAGGAATGCCTGAGCCATTCGGTTATTTCGGTATTGCCAGAGTTAAATTCGGCGGTCAGGAGGTTGTGATCAGTCGTACTGGATACACGAATGAATTGGGGTGGGAGTTTTATACCGAACCACACCACGATGCAGACGCTTTGTGGCAGCATTTAACCGAAAAAGGGGCAGAATTTGGTATTGGATTATTTGGACTTGATTCCATGCATATTCGACGTATAGAGGCGGGTATCCTCAATGCTGGTTCCGATTTCAATCAATTTACCAATCCTTTCGAAGTGGGATTAGAGAAATTTGTAGATATGGACAAACCAGACTTTATTGGGAAAACCGCATTACTGAACGCCTCCAGGGGCATACGCTTAACCGGCTTAACCTGTTTGACCGGCGAACCGCATATCGGTGGTGGAATTAAATTGGATAATCAAACCATTGGCATGGTAACCGCCGGGGCTCATTCTCCTTACCTAAAACAGGGAATCGGTATTGCATTAATGCATGAGAGTGGGAATTCTGAGGGTCTGGAAGTGAAAATCAAGTGTACTGATGGCTATCTCCACGAAGGAAAGCTAGCCTCTCTTCCTCTTTATGACAAACAGGCAGAAATTCCCAGAGGAAAAATAACAATGATTCCGGACAGGAGTTAAGCTAATCCAGGAGTTTTCCGGGCAAAACATCTGATGCCGTAAACAACTAAAGTGCAGAGAAAAGCAAGCGCATAAAGTGAATGACAAATGGAGTTGTCTTCGCTTTTCATACCGAGTTTCATACCCAGGTAATGATCTCAGGAATAAGTGTGTTCTTCCGAGGGGAAGGTGCCATTTTTTACCGCCGCCACATAATCCCTTAGCGCACCGTGAACACCCTCTGTATTCCCCGCAAGGAAGTTCTTTACGAATTTAGCCGTCTTGCCCGGATAGAGACCCAATAAATCATGCCATACCAGTATTTGTCCGTCCGTACCGGGCCCAGCTCCTATTCCGATAACCGGAATATCCAAACTCTCCGTTAACCATTCACCCAATTTAGCTGGCACACATTCAATTAAAATAACACTGGCGCCCGCCTCCTCTAGCACCTTTGCCTCTTTAATAATGGCTTGGCCCTGTTCTGGATCTCTTCCCTGAACCCGATAGCCACCCAAATGATTAACCGACTGAGGTGTCAACCCCATATGAGCACAAACCGGAATACCTCTCTCACTCAACAGTCGTGTGGATTCAGCTAACCAGGCGCCTCCTTCGAGTTTTACCATTTGGGCCCCTTCTCGCATCAGGATTGCTGCATTCTCCAGGCTTTTTGATGCAGAGTAATAGCTCATGAACGGCAGATCAGCGACCAGCAAGGATCCAAGATTTCCCCGCTTGACACAGCGAACATGGTAAGCCGTATCTTCGATGGTTACTGGCAAACTACTATCATGCCCCTGAATTACCATACCAAGAGAATCGCCAACCAATAGAACTTCGACTCCCGCACCACTAGCAGCATGGGCACCACAATATTCATAGGCTGTTAACGCCGCAAATTTCTCCCCCGCCTGTTTCATTTTTTTCAACGTATTGATGGTAATACGCTTCTCGTTTTGAGTCTGAATCGACATATCAATAACCTGTGAAAAATTTATGGTGATATTATCAGGGACATCGCACTTGCATACCACTGCGAGAACAAAAATCACCTGTCATAAACATCATTTTTTGAATCAGTGAAAATAGCTTTTTATGCACCGATGAAATCGCCTAACCACGGGGTGCCATCCGGTGATCGGTACATCGCCCGACTACTCGTTGAAGCTCTGCAATACGCAAAATTCGAGGTGGAACTGGCGAGTGAACTAAGGAGCTGGGAGGGACAGGGAGACACCGGGGTGCAAGAGCGAATTGAGCGCGACGGCCAAAAGGAAGTAAAAAGATTAATCGAATATTATTCCAGTCTGTCTAATGCAGAAAGGCCTGTCGCATGGTTCACCTACCATCTATACCATAAAGCCCCGGACTGGATTGGACCAATGGTGTCCGAAGCCCTGTCAATCCCCTATTTCGTTGCGGAGGCATCCGTGGCTCCCAAACAGGCAAAAGGAAATTGGTCGAAGGGTTATCACTCATCCATCGCCGCATTGAACCAGGCTCAGGCTGTGTTTAGTCTCAACCCAAATGATCTCGAATACCTCACCAGACTGATTCAGCCCAACCCGGGCTTGGTGAATCTTAAACCCTTTCTCAACATCTCGATCACAAAACACAACAAACAGGAAATACGCCAACGTATTGCCTCGAAAAGAAATATAAATGAAAACCACTACTGGCTTTGTACTGTGGCAATGATGCGTAAAGACAGCAAATTGAAATCCTATTTAATGTTGGCTGAGTCCATAAAATTAGTGGAAAGAAAAGACTGGCAACTGCTAATTGTAGGTAACGGACCAGCACAGAGCGAAGTGAAATTTGCTTTTGGAGATAATTCCAATGTGCACTTTCTGGGCATCCAGTCAAAGGAATACATCGAAGAATGCCTTAATGCCAGTGACATCTTCCTATGGCCTGCGATCAATGAGGCTTTTGGTATGTCGGTTCTGGAATCTCTCGCCGCCGGCCTACCCGTTATTGCTGGACGTTCGGGTGGCATTAGCCAAATTGTTGATCATCAACAAACGGGCATTTTAATCAATGACATTGATGCTTCAAAACTGGCCCGGGAGATTGATGATACGTTAAGCCAACCCTCCAGAATCTCCCGCATGTCCGCAAAATCCATTGATAAATATCACACCGAACACTCTCTTGAGATCGGAGCAAAAACCCTGCAAAAAGAAATCATGAAATACCTGTAGGTGATACCCGGTATCGGATTTCTCAAATTATCTCCAACGGACCTGAAAGGCAGTTTTGGCATCTACCCACTTTACCGCTGGATGTTCGTCCATTACCGTTAAAAGGCCACTTAAAAAATTCCACGCCTCCCCATCATGTACCAGATGATGAGTTAACAAACCAGTGGGTTCTGCTGCATCATAAACCCCCAGACGCTTGCCTTTAAGGTGGGCAGTCAATTGTTCAATCACCGACGACTCACCAATAAAAGCTCTACCAGACTTCCAATTTATAATATCCGCATGGGTGTTTACCGCCCAAAGATCCTGTTCGGCTTCCATCGATTTTCTGGGCTTGAAGGTCGATATTCCCTTATAACCGATTTCGGGCAAACTACTTACCAATGAATGCTCAATTCGGTTCCAGGGTGGCACTAAAATTGCACAAAAGGCTTCTCCAAACTCGTCATTCAGTATGGACATGCCCCGACATAATTCATCCAGAACAGCTACCGCCCCCCGATGAGAACCCAATTCCTGCTTTTTTTGGTCGGGTTCTGCATAATTCTGGTGTGAGAATCCGTGTTGTAACACAGTAACGAGAGGATATGGATCGATATCAGCCCCCAGCGAAACATCCAGGCCCTGGGGGATCACCGCCAGAGATACAGGCACCGAGAATTTGTTTGATAAATCCAGTAATTTTTGCAATTCCAGGGTATAGGACTGAGCGTCGTCATCTCTCCACCAAAAAATCGCCTCCTCCCCGAGAAAGTTCCATTCATCCAGTTCCTCATATAGGCGTGATACTGTTTCTTCTTTCATTTTAACGACACTTTCGACTGAGCTCTTCAATGAATCTGGCGCTTTGTTGCGCCCCATTCGACTTGACTTCAAAATCTGTAGGAACTGACTTCATCATGGCCTCATTGATTGCATCACACAGGGTACGAATTGTTAACTCTGGCTCCTCTACCAACACTGACAGTCCTTTCTCACTGAAAAGCTTTGCTCTTTGTAACTGTTCAGTTTCTCCATCCGATGAAAAAGGAACCATTACGGATCTGACTCCTGCATGAATAATATCAAGACAGGAATTGTATCCAGCCTGGGAAATGGACAGCTCGCATCGACCCAGGAGCAATTGGAAATCTGAGCGATTTTTCTCCACGATAATGTCATCCCTGGCAAACGTTCGAAGCAAATCAGCATCTCGACGGTGAAGATTTTTCCCAATCAGAATCCGCCAGCGCGCATTTTTCAAGGAACAAAAAGGCTTTGCCTCTATGGCAGTTAACAGCAATTTCAGCCCCACAGCACCACCACCTGCTGACACAATCACCTCCCCAAAACCATCCCGCCCGGTACTAACTCCTTCCTGCTGTTTTAAAACCTGATTTGACTGGGCAATATAACCACTATAGTGCACTAGGGGTTCAATACGATCAGACAAAGGAAATGAAGCCGACAGGGGTACTAATTTCGGATCACTGTGCACCAGAACTCCATCGAAATAGGATCTCAACAGGTCCACTGATTCCTGATTTCTCTTTGGAGCCCGGGCTTGCAAAATATCTCGAATAGAAGATATCACCAGGGGTGGTTTATCCATTGCCTTAACGGCATCCAAAAGAGGCAGTAACTCAAATCTCATTTGTCGACGTCCAAAAGGAAACGTTTCAACAATTAGTACCTGAGGCACGAAGTCCATAACCAAAGCCAGAAGTTGTTTGGCTCTGTTTTTTTTCCAGCGCTCATCAACCGGGCAACCCTGTCCGTTCAAAAGCTGCTTAAAATTTCCTGGTGCAGTTTTAGCGATAGGGAGTTGAACCTGTTCGTAACCCGGGTACTCGCCCTGCTTTATTTCACCTCCGGAAAGCAAAACAACATGGTGGTTTCTCTTTGTCAACGCGCTGGCCAATGCCATCATTCGAACAAGATGCCCAGTCCCGAGTAGGTGCTGAACGTAGATAGCGACTCTAAGAACAACGGGGGTATCCAGGTCTGAAAATTCGTTGCCCACCTTAAGTTACCCACCCTAAATTGAATCCGCGTAATGAGTCTTTGGAAAAACCACTCTGACATGTAGCCCTGACACCTAACAGCGAAGCCTAAAACCGTATTTGACCTTATCAGATATCGGTCACTGGTCGTCGTGACTATCCCCAGCATTTGAAGTCAGCAGGGCCACAACCCGATCACACACCTGGTTCATCCCATCAAGCATCCCAGGCAAAAGGTTATCATGAGGGTTAGGCTGGCTGCACAAATTCCTGATTAACGGAATCAGGCTCTGGTAGTTAAAGTTCTCTGGTTCCAACATCGTCACAAGAGAAAGCTCCGCAGCTCGTCTTGCTCGAATCAATTGCTCTGTACGTGGTTCGTAGCGAGGTATGATAATAGTGGGCTTATTAAAACTCAGAATCTCACAAAAAGTATTATAACCTCCCATAGTAACCAGCCCTTGAGCATTTTCAATCAATAGCTCCATTCGATTGTGATAATCCAGCACAGTGAATAGCTCAAGTGACTCGGACAGTGATTTGAAATAATCGCGTTTGTCCTCACTCATAAATGGACCCAGTATAAAAACCACGGCGGTGGTTAACTCTCTGGAATTTTGGTAAGCCTCAAATACCAGTTCCACCATCTCCTCGCCATCTTTACCACCACCTGGGGTTACGAGAATATATGGCTCCTCAATATCGAGTTTCACCACATCATCAATGGATGATCGCTTTAGGTAGCCAGTAAAAAAAGTCTTACTATAAATATCGGGTTCAAGTCCAAGCCCCTTGAATGGTGCATAAAAGGATTCCAGGCCATAAACCCAAATCTCATCATACAAGTCCTTTAATGCAGGTAATGCAGCTTTCATTCCCCACTCTCTTTGAAGGGAACGACTTTCATCAATGATATCCCTTTCACCCAACACCGTCTTAATCCCTTTTCCACGCAACATCCTGAGTGTTTCGCGAACTTCGCCCTTAAGTCCAAGCGGCTCTTTATCAACGATAAAGAGATCTGGGTCAAAAACTTCTGCAGTTTTCAGAATGATCGCCTCCCTTATAGCCATCGTCTGATCCAGATTAATATGCAATCCTAACGACGTATATCGACCATCCTTTAATTTGATGACACCCGGAATTCGCACAAAGTCCACTCTAGCCCGAAATTCAAAACTCCCAATCACTGGAGATCCAGAAAGGATAAGGACGGATATCCCTTTGTATCGGCCAACCAGCTCATGTGCGATGGCTCGACATCTTCTAAGGTGACCCAAGCCAAATGTATCATGGCTATATATCAACACCCGGGCATTATCGAGGCGGGTGGTTTCCACCATGGCAAAAAGTGTTTGGTTTATTAAAGGTGTGAAGTTTCTTTTCTAGGCTGCGTTTAAACTGGAAGAATCGAAAAGAAGAACAACTAGCTGCAACAGTTCAGCAACTTTCTCCGGATTATCTGCTATCTGAACCCACTCAAAGTTAGCTAACTTTTTAGGTGATTGGCCACTTTGCTCCTTTTTTACTGTTGCTCTGTGGGAAACATATACATTCGTCTTACTCGCAGCAACCCTTTCAAGACGCATTCCATACTTATCATGAGACGTACCCTGCCCTACTATGCGATTGAAAAGTGCTTTTGCAAATTCTTTCGTCCCCCTTGCGCCATGTGAATCCTCGATCCAGTCTGTTTCCATCAAACCAGCTGCGGGTTTGAAGGTAGTAAGGCTGATCTGTTCTCCAGCCCAGTAATCGGCGAGACGTTGCCATACCTCTTCAGCAGGAGCATCAATTTCCAACCACTGACTATTTCCATTCGAGACAATTCTTGCTCCAACAACTTCAGGCAAAACACGATTTTCACTTAGCTCTTTATTATTGTTGTAACCTTCCACGATCACATCGTTTGAAGACTCCAGTAAATCAGGGGGAAGAGCTAACGAGGTAGATCTCTGCCTCTCTTCAATATACTTTTTTACACGTGTGGACTTATCAACACCAAGCTTCTTATTATATTGTGTGGCGCTTTCCTGGGAAGCCGTTTGCTTGCCAGAAGTACTGCATCCAACCAGAGAGAAAGCCAGAACGATCAAAACGAAGAAATTCGCTACAGATAAATGATAACTAGACATAGGGATAAAGTTAAACGCGAATGTAAATTACGGCAAAGGATATCACAATACAGTGAGCAAACAGCCAAAATAAATACCTGTGAAACACTAATACCGTACAGAGCATCAAACAGAACAAATTCGATCCAGATAAACGGATGAGTATCCGCTATAGAAAGCCTATAGGCTCAAGAAAGTCATATATGCCCGAATGAGAACCATCCATACTAATCTGGTTCTAATCTGGTTGGTTTCCATCCTAACCAAGCTAGTTCCAGCCGCTTATCCCTCATTGAAAACCTAGTGGCGACAAAACAGATTTGACATTCATATTTAAAGAAGCAACCAGTAACATAAATTGTACGGATCTATGTGCGGGTATAGCTCATTATCCAGGTAAAGCCTGGGGGGAGAATCGATGATCCACATCGAATAACCCGGTCCCACATCACCAAAATGGCCAACATTACCGAAATATTAACAAAACATTAAAAAAAATTAATATTTATGCAAAAAAAGGGGGGGTAGCGTATTGCATTCGCCAAATTAATTGGTATAGTTGCCCTCGCTGCAAGGTAATCTGTTCCTTTTATAGTTAGCCGATCTGCAATGCGATTTTGCTGAGAATAGCTGATATTTCTGGAAATGGTTGCCCTAAATCTTTTGGAATGTAATTACACTGTAAGAGAGGTAAATCTCATAATGAATAAAAAACTAATTGCGATGGCAGTAGCTACAGTAGCAGCACCAGCAGTTTCTGCTGATGTCACTGTATATGGTCGTATCAACAACGCGCTTGAAATGAGCGACAATGGTTCATCTAACACCACTGATATCTCAAGTGTTAGTTCACGTTTCGGCATCGAAGCCAGCTCTGATCTGGGCAATGGCATAACCGTTTCTGGCAAATACGAATTTACTATCGTAACTGATAAAAAGCAGAACGGCATCGCCGACCTTCGTGTTGGTACTGTTGGTATTTCTGGTGGCTTCGGAAGCATCACCGTTGGTAACCAGTGGAGCTCTTTCTTTGACACTGTTGGAACCAACATGGATCCAATTTACTCTCTGGGCTACTACCTGTTCACTGCTGCTGGCGGTGCTTACAGATCTTCTAACACTGTTAAATACTCTAACAGCTTTGGACCTGTATACCTGGAAGCTGATCTTCGTTTGAATGAATCAGGTGAAGGCGAAGACGTAGCTGAAGGCCTTCGTGGCGACGGATACGGAATCGGTGTTAGTGTTTCTGCTACCGACAACCTGACTGTTGCTGCTGCTATCGACAGCGAAGAAGGTCAAGACGGTGTTGTTGACACAGATCGTTCCGGTATTTCTGCCAGACTGAATGCTGGAAATTTCTACGGCATGTTAGGTCACCTGAAATCACAAGTAGGTTCAGCTGCTGAGAAATCACAAACCCAACTTTGGTTAGGTGGTACTTTCGGAAGCACTACTCTTCAACTTGGTCTTGGTCAAGCTGATCTGGGCAATGCAGAAGATGCGTCTCAAACCACTTTTGGTGTATACCACAACATGGGCGGCGGCGCGAAAATCTACTATGAAGGTGCACACGTTGATGAGCTGAGCGCTGGTTCAGAACTGACCCGTCACCTGATTGGTCTGCGTTACGACTACTAGGTTAAGTTTTTACCTAGTAGTAAAAAACGGGGCTTCAGCCCCGTTTTTTTGTTCTCGTTTTATTCTCAGTGTATTCCTTTTTTTACCCGCATCGAACTCTTACTTGAATGCTTAAAGAGTGCTGATTACATCTGAACAGGTCCAATCAACCATTCCACTAAGGTCTCTGGATCAGGCTCTGGATCAGAATATACAAATCAGGCGATTCCATTCGTCAGGTCGAACACCGATTTTTCCCGGATCAAGGCCTGAGGTATCCATATTCATCATCAAGAATACCCGCTTCTTTCAAAATCTCAGCAGCTGGTCGCAGCTGTGTTTCGTAGTTTCTCCAACGCTCTTTTGAGCGAGTGTAAATACCTTGTCGAACCTGCCAAATACTCGCGGTCCTAACCGCTGTGGCGGCTTTCTTACTATCCAGACACTTGTCATCCCAAGGCAATCCAACGCCTTCCACTAGTTGTTTTGCCTGATTTTCATGGTCAGTGACCAATTCTTCGTAACTAACGTTATAGATCTCTCCATGGAAAACCTGATTCCACTTTTTCATTACTTCAGAATATCGAATGTAGTAGTTAGCCAGCACTTCCAGGTTATAAACAAAGCCAACATCTGAGCCATATAGCTGAAAACAATTGGATATGATGACATCCAATGGGTGTCGTTGACAGTTGATAATCGGAGACTCGGGAAACATTGCCTTTATTAACCAAACATGGACAAAGTTAAAAGGCATCTTGTCAACGAAGTAGCTGGTTTCGATGTTGTGTAACCGCCCTACCCACTCGTGATAGACGGAGGTTTCATTAGTGAATTCCGGTTCGCCAATATGCAAAAAGTCATCCGGATAGACTCTTGCCGGCGTTGAGTTTTTTTCAAGTCGGGTAATCGCTCTCTCAATACAGGGTAACTCCCCACAACCGGTAACCATAGGATGACGCGAAAGAATTTGCTCTACCAGAGTAGTTCCACTACGAGGCATGCCCAGGACAAAGATAGGAAAAGCAGGATTATCATATTGACTTACCTCAGATGCCCTATTATTCAAAACTTCCGGAATACGATCGATGTGTGCAAGATAAGCTTCCAAGTTTGTTCTGGATTCAGCAAATTGTAGATCGTTACCAATCTCGTAGGTTTCAAAACTCTTTTCATATTCGCCGCAATCATCGTAAATTTTCCCCAGGGCGAACGCTAACGTCTTAGTCACCAACGGATCCTCCTCCTTATGCTCCCAGAGTCTGATTAGTGTTTTCGCATCTTGATCTTCCATTGATTCGAATCGCTTCATTGCCACCAGATTTCGATAGGTTTCCGCATATCCAGGATTAGCCTCTATAGACATTCGATAGTATCTTTCTGCATTTTCTTTATCCCCCAAAGAAGAATATGCCAGCCCCCTATTATTTAGAAATTCCGGGTTGCCAGGGTCGAGTTCAATGGCCTTTTGATAAGCTTCACTGGCTTTCGAAATACCATCTAACTGGAAATAGGCATTGCCGAGAGAATTCCATAACCGGGGATTTCCAGAATCCCGTTCGAGTAAGGTATTGCATAACTCAATAACGTGGAAATGTGAGCGACTGGTTTCCCGAAGAGACAAATCCAACCATAATACCGAGTCGGTTTCTCCTTGCTGCTGCTTTATTTTCGAAATCACCAAAACACCCGCATCGAATTCTCTTGTGTGAATCAGTATCTGAGCCAGCTCCGAATACTTACTCTCTTGAGGTGACTCAAGCAATAATGGTGCGAGCAATCTACGGGCTTCCTCAAAATTGCCCAATTCAAGCTCGACATTCGCTAAGTTAAATCTAACTTCCGAATCACGAGGGTTGAGATTGTGTGAGTTGAGAAGCAAATCTCTAGCCTGTTGATGGTCACCCCGTGATGCCAATAGGGAACCCAGAAGATTGTTCGCTCTGATATTCTCTTTATCAGTCAGTAGTAATTTGGAAACCAGATCAAAAGCAGTATTGCTTTCACCAATCAAGTCATAGGAAATAGCAAGATTAACGATCGCATCGTTCATTTTAGGATTTATCCCCAAAGCCTTCCTGTAAGCCTGGATCCCACCACGATGATCATTCAGGTATTGATTGCATAAACCCAGGTTGTACCAAACCAGAGCATTGTTCTTTACCTTTCTGGCAGTCTTTTCGAATCCTTTTTTTGCCGACCGATAGTCACCACTTTGCAATGCCAGGGCTGATTTTTTGAACAGTGATTGCAAAAAGGCTTGTTCGTCTTTCATGGAGAAATATTGTCAGAGGAAACAGATAACGGGATTCGCCGATTATTTAGAGAAAATCAAAAATAAAATCAGCAAAAATTTATTTCAGTAGAGGAGAATAAGTTGGTATTTTAGCCTATTCCGGTTTGCTCTGGAGGCAATTCTTCTTTAAACTCCGAGCCTGTTCAAAATAACGATAGTCAATGGCAAAAGAAGAAAGCATAGAGATGGAAGGTACCATTGTGGACGCCTTACCAAACACTCAATTCAAAGTAAAACTTGAGAATGGGCATGAAATTATTGCACATATTTCGGGCAAAATGCGGAAACACTATATCCGCATACTTCGCGGTGATACAGTAACTGTGCAGATTACTCCTTACGATCTATCCAAAGGCAGAATCACCTTTCGCGCGCGTTAATCCCTAGTCGCTTTAGATAACTTCCGATAGTCACTCTGGCTGCTAGCCAACCCAACCCCCCCGCAGCCGCAACCACACCAACCGTTGATGTCAACCCCACCCACGGGATAGTAAAATTAGTATCATAGAGTACGGCTAATGCGTTAACGGAGTGACCGATAACCAATAGTGAAATATTAGTCAATACAAGGGCAAACAAAGCACCAAGAACACCTTGTAACATACCAAAGTACAAAAATGGTCGGCGAATAAATGTTCGGGTTCCTCCTATTTGATCTACTATTTCAATCTCGTCTCTTCGGCTCAGTATTTCCAAATGGGCCGTATTGCTGATTATTAATACGATTCCCAATCCCATCAATATTGCCAGCACATAGAGCATCTGTTTGAAAACCTTTATTAGTCCCGAGAATCGCTGGATCCAATCCCGATCATAACTAATGGTGTCAACCTCTGGTCTTTCTGACAGCTGATTTACCAGGGCGTCCAGAGCGCCCTCGGTCAACGACTCATCTGGAAATACGATGAGCAAAGGAGGCAGAGGGTTTTCTGGCAAACCATCCAAAATGGAACCAAACCCGGACGTACGTTTAAAATCAACAAGCGCTTCCAAAGGGGAGATATATTCAATATCCGAGATACTTTCAAAACCCAAAAGTTCCCTACCGAAGGATTGAGATTGACTATCGATATCGACGCCACTGAATGTCAGGAAAAGTGATATTTGAGGCGTTCCTTGCCACTGATTGCTAACACTATCCATACTTTCAGCTATTTTGAACAGGAGAAGTGGCAAGGTGATCGCGATAGAGAGCACCATGACTGCCATAAATGTTGGCAAAGGGCTTCTAATCATCCTCCCCAGCGTGTCAAACAACACCTGCAAGTGTCGAAAAAAATAAACCTTCATGGGTGACGACTGCTAATAATTTGACCATCGGATAATTCAACTACCCCTGCTCTATCGTCCGCCAAATGGCGGGTATCATGGGTAGCGATTAGCACAGTGACATCAAGTTGATTGAACATAAAGAATAACTTCATGATTTCGTTCGCCAGCTCCGGATCAAGATTTCCCGTGGGTTCATCGGCTAACAGGATCTCGGGGCGCCCGACCACAGCCCGGGCAATACCAACGCGTTGCTGTTCCCCACTCGAAAGTGAAACTGGATATCGATTGGCTTTATCCAGCAAAGCAACTTTATCCAACGCAGCACGAGCCCTGCTTTTGCACTCACGATCGCTTACACCGGCAACAATCAGGGGTAATGCAACATTGTCCTGTACCGTTCTATCAGGTAACAGCTTGTGGTCCTGGAAAACAAAACCTACACTCCTTCGATGCCTGGCAATTTTGTTACCACGCAATTTGGCGAGATCTAAGTCGTTAACCATGACCTGTCCCCTTGTTGATACCTCAGCTAACGACATCAGCCTCAACAAGGTACTTTTTCCTGCACCTGAATGCCCAGTCAAAAAGGTAATGGACCCTTGTGGAATAAACAAAGAAATGTTTTTAAGAGCGTCAAACCCGTTGGGGTATCGTTTGTATACCTGGTTAAATCGGATCACGATATGCCAAATAAAGCGTGTTATTCATCTTTTGAAGAGAGGTCAGGAAGCATGGCATCGACAAACTCTTCTGCGGAAAACGACTTTAGATCGGTTACTTTCTCCCCAACACCCAAATATCGAACCGGAATACCAAACTTTTGTACCACCGAAACAACTACACCACCTTTGGCAGTTCCATCCAGTTTAGTAACACACAGTCCATTCACATCCACTGTCTTTGAAAAATTCTCAACCTGGGAGTGGATGTTTTGCCCATTACCTGCATCAACCGTCAATAGCGTCTCATGGGGAATTTGAGCTCCAGTTTTTTCCAGCACCCGATTGATTTTTCGCAATTGTTCCATCAGATCACCGTGGGTATGCTGGCGACCTGCCGTATCGATTACCAATACATCCACGCCTCGGGCACATGCAGCACTATAGGCATCGAATGCAACAGCAGCGGCATCAGACCCGTGGGACTGGGAAATAACGGCGATATCCAGTTTATCTCCCCAGCTTTGTAACTGTTCGATTGCTGCTGCGCGAAACGTATCACAGGCAGCCATTAATACCGTGCTACCTTGATCCTGATAGTGTTTTGAGATTTTAGCTAATGTTGTTGTCTTACCCACCCCATTAACACCTACCATTAATATGACATAAGGAAGCCCTCGTTCTTTCTTGAACTCAGCGGGCTCTGGAAACGACAGAATGTCAATAAGCGAAGCCCTCAGTCTATCAATTAGTTCCCCGGAATCTTTTATACTATACTTTCGAACGTCATCTCTTAGTCGAATCACAATCTCCTGGCTGGTATCCGCTCCCAGGTCCGCCAACACCAATTGATCTTCCAATTCCTCAAAGAAATCATTATCAATGGCAGGAGCGCTCCTTAAAAAACCGAACAATCCCTCGGAAAACGCTTTTCGGGTTTTCGACAGCCTACTAAATAATCCTCCATTTTCCGTTGAGGCTTCTTCCAGGCTTTCAGGGATTTGGTCGCTTTCGGTATCCGATAGCCCATTTAGACCAGCCAGCTCCTCCTGGGTTGGTGTTTCATCGTTTTGGTGGTCTTTTTTAGATCGAAAGAACTTCATTTTTAGCGTCGGATAAATTCTCGTATCCTACCTCAAAATGTCCGGACTTGATCAAAATTAATCATTCTTTTCTTCGATGTTTTATATCAAAAACCGATTCGTTTGTTACCCAGGAGACCAATAACAGCACATCCATGATCAGGCTGCTCAACACATATATTGACCCTCGCACATAGCAGAGCACGAAGGAATATCGATTATAATCCGCTCCTGTTTACTGAGCGATTGCCAGGCCCGACTCTCCCCCCAGAAATCAGGTATCACATGACAAAAGACGGAAAAATTAGAATCATTAGCGGGCAATGGAAAAGCCGGATACTCAGGTTCCCAGCAATCAAGGATCTTAGACCCACTCCAGGGATTATTAGAGAAACCCTATTCAATTGGCTCCGGGAAGAAATCAGGGGTAGCACTTGCCTGGACCTGTTCGCAGGTAGTGGTGCACTTGGGTTTGAAGCAGCGTCCCGGGGCGCTAAACAGATAGTGATGGTAGATAATGCTGTTCCCGTAATTAAGGCGCTGACAAACAATGCCCAGGCGCTAGCCGGCCACCAGATTGAAATCATAAAATCTGATGCTATTACTTACATCGAAAAATCCGAAGCACAGTTTGATATTGTTTTTGTCGACCCTCCATACAATAGTGATAATATAATCCAAATTTGCAAAACCTTGCATGACCGGGACCTGTTAAACTCTGGAGCCTACATTTATATTGAGTCTGCAAAAATGCCTCTGGCTTCTTCGCTACCCATAGGCTGGACAGTTTTTCGAGAGAAGAAATGCGGTATGGTACATTCAACATTGGTTAGAACATGACAACAACTGCGGTATACCCTGGAACATTCGATCCAATTACGAACGGTCATAGCGACCTTGTGAAACGAGCTATAAAGATGTTTGATCGAGTGATTCTTGCGGTCGCTGATAACCCAGACAAGTCCCCGCTGTTTTCACTGGACGAGCGCATTGAACTTGCTAAATCAGTTTTATCTAATAGTGATCGTGTTGAGGTTGTGGGTTTTTCCGGGCTATTAATAGATTTTGCAGAAAACTCAGGGTCCAATGTTATTCTTAGGGGTTTAAGAGCGGTGTCAGATTTTGAATATGAATTTCAACTGGCATCCATGAACCGACGACTCAACTGCAACATCGAAACGGTGTTCCTCACTCCCTCTGAAAATCATACGTTCGTGTCCGCATCACTGGTTAAAGAAATTGCGAAGTATCAGGGAAATGTAGAGCAGTTCGTCGACCCCACAGTCTTTACTGCACTAAAAGACAAATTCGCCTAGATTCTTCACCTGGATTCGTTACTCCCTTTTTAGGTTCTCCCATGGCTCTGTTTATTACTGACGAATGCATTAATTGCGACGTTTGCGAACCAGAGTGCCCGAACGACGCGATTTATCAGGGCGAATTGATATACGAAATCGACTGGAAACTTTGCACGGAGTGCATTGGTCATTTTGAGACAAGTCAATGCGTAGAGGTTTGTCCAGTCGATTGCATACCCGTCGATCCCGATCACGTAGAAACCGAGGCACAGCTGCTACTTAAATATCAACACCTCGTTGCACCCAAAGAAGTCGAAACGAATCATATGCCGTAAAGCGTGTCAGAAATATCAGAACTCGGCGAAAAACTTCAGGAGCAAGGTGCCCTTTATCGACATCGCCACTGCATTATAGTCTCAGGTCACCACGATTGGTGCCTTGAAGTCTCCCATGAGCTGATAACACCTTACAATTCCAGGGAAGTTATCTATCTGGGAGAAAGCCCCTCCCCTGTAATCCAGTCCCTCAATATCACGAACAGCCAGTCGGCTCTTGGGCGAGAATTTGAATCTGTGGTCTACGATTCCCACGATCAATTTTGTCCTGATGCCCTTGGTGTAATTTCGGGCACCGTCCTCCCTGGTGGATTGCTGATTATACTGACTCCCAAATTAGCTGATTGGCCAAAGCTGGAAGCGGGTCACTACGGCTCGCGATTTTCACCTCACGGATATGTACCGGCTAAAAACAATTTCTATATTCAGTATGTGATCAACGTGATCCGGAGCGACCCCCGTTGTCTGTTGCTGGAACAGGGTTCTCCCATTTCGAATATTGCAATCATGCCACGGAGACTTCCAGAGAGCAGTCCGGATTCACAACCTGTCTATATCGATCAGGAGTTAGCAATCGAGGGAATAAAGAAAGTAGTAAAAGGACAGCGCCATCGGCCCGCGGTATTACTATCTGATCGTGGCCGGGGGAAATCAGCAGCTCTGGGGCTAGCATCAGGGCAACTCATCCGCGAAGGATTAAAACGAATTTTGATCACCAGCCATAACAGACAGTCTGTAAGCACTGTATTTAAGCATGCCGAATCCGTTTTTCCATCAGTTGGTAAAAGAATAGAGTTTTTTGCTGTCGATAAACTGCTAATAGACCAGCCATCCTGTGATCTATTAATCGTCGATGAAGCCGCCTGCATCCCGCTCTCCTTGCTGGACCAATTACTTCGGCAATATTCGCGCATCGCCTTTGCCAGCACCGTCCACGGCTACGAAGGCACCGGACAGAGCTTCGTCCTGAAATTCCAAAAGATTATGGATGAGCACACCCGAGGCTGGAAACGATATCGCATGGAACAACCCATTCGGTGGGCACCAGAAGACCCCCTGGAGGGTCTCATGTCTCGACTGTTGGTACTAGACAGCCGTGTGGCCCCCAAAGTTGACCGGGTTCCTGACATCACAAAAGATTTAGAATTTGAAAAACTCGACCCCACTGTTCTTACGAACAATGAACCGTTGTTGCGAGAGGTCTTTGGTCTATTAACCATTGCTCACTACCGAACCCGAACTTCGGATTTACGCCATTTACTGGATGCGCCCAACTTACTCGCCTTTAGATTAATCACAAAGACGCACACCATCGCAATTGCCTTGGTTTCTTTGGAGGGAGGGCTAAGCGAGGAGCTTTCAAAGGAAGTCTGGCTTGGAAAAACACGCCCCAAAGGTCATCTTCTAACGGAATCTCTGTTAGCGCAGATGGGATTGAAAGAGGCTGGCGGTCTTAAAACAGCCCGAATCGTTCGTATTGTCGTAAGACCAGAATTACAGGGCAGTGGTATTGGTACTCTATTAGTGAAAAAAGTAACGGACATATTGGAAAGCCAGGTTGATTTGATTGGGACCAGTTTTGGCCTGGAGGAAAAGTTGATGCGCTTTTGGAATCAAACAGGGTTTCGAATCAGTCGAATTGGATTAAGCCGCAGCAGCCACACCGGAACCCATTCCTGCCTGTTTCTTAAGCCACTGTCCGCTACCAGCAAAGTTATACTAGAGAATGCTGCTGAACAATTGTTAAGAAATCTTCCCTATCAACTCCCTCGTACACTAAATGCCATCCCTGCTCCGATCATTGCATTGGTTTATTCGATGATGGGAAAAGTGGAAACGCTAACCAGGCAGGAGCTCAACGACTTGCATACCTTTGCACACGGAAGGAGCAATCCAGATAATCTGCCCGCATCCTTAATTCGTTTGGGTGAGATTGATCTACAACTACGGCCCCCTGGGCAAAATGCTGGCAACCTGTATCCGGGCCAAGCGCTTATGGTAGAACGCGTTTTCCAGCACAAATCCTGGCAAGAGTGCGACAGTCTAAATGGATCAGTTGGCAGAAGGGAGGGAACCCGCCAGCTGCGGAAATGGGCGAGAGAGGCACTAAAACAGCAAGTGTGATAACAGCAAACGTTAAAGCATTAATGTTTTAGTGCAACCTTGCAGAGATATATGAGCGATAACAGGATCGGCTGTACGAGAACGCCTTACCGTTCCAGAGCCTGATTATTATAGGGATAAAGTATGTTATCTAAACGATAATTCTATACAAAGAAAGTAGCCTTACAACTATTTTTTCACATTGCCTTTTACCTCATGCCTAACAATTTTTGTGTCATATAATATCGGATTATCGAAGAATGGACATTGTATCCAAAGGCTAACTGGACCAGCGTTCTATCACCTTTGAGGGCGACCAGTGCTACTTTAGCTTTAAAGGCTGGTGAATGATTTCGTCGTTTTCTTCGCGTCTTCTGTTCTCGTTTTATAGTGATGTAAACCTGCAGTCTCACCAGATAGAGTGTCGCAAATTTGGATAGCAAATTCAGGCTGTTGATTTGGATTATTGAGGATGTTATCTTTTCTGTTTTGAGTTCTATATGACTTTTAAGCTCCAATTGTGAATTAAAGTTATTGGACTTCTGCATGGCCTGGAATCCTGCTCCCAGGAAATCATTGAAGCGGACTCATGGGTATGGATCGGAACTCCCGTGGTGGTTTATGTATCGTTACGTAGATTAATCCAACAGATTGATCCAACTTTCAGGCTGAGGAAGCCATCATTAATCTGATAAATCCTGGCCAATAGTATGTTAATAAAACTCTAACCTTTTATCGTAATATGAACTCTCGCAAGCTTGGTCAATCTGGCATTGATATTTCCACAATCGGACTTGGCACCAACTATGTTGGTGGACATAACATGTATGTGAATGTGGATGAAGCAGAAGGGATTAGGTTAGTGCAGCGGGCGCTGGATATGGGTATTACTCATGTCGATACCGCTGATCTTTATGGTTCCGGTCGATCAGAGGAGTTGATCGCCAAGGCAATCAAAGGGCGTCGAGATGAAGTTGTGATCGCTACCAAAGGCGGGATGCTATTTGGTGAACATGGTAGTGGAACTAACAATGATCCCGCCTATCTTCGCGCCGCGCTGGAACGTTCACTCAAACGCCTGGATGTTGATCATGTGGATTTGTATTATATCCATAGTTATGATGGGAAAACTCCCGTTGAAGAGGCGTTTGGTGCATTGATGGACTTTAAACGGGAGGGTCTGATTCGTGCAGCCGGAGTATCGAATTTCGATTTATCCACTTTACAGGCGGCAGCAACCGTGGGACCAATAGATGCACTGCAGTCATGTTACAACCTTCTGCAACGAGAAATAGAGATTGATATCTTGCCATGGTGCGAGCGAAACAGTGTTAGCTTTATTCCATGGGGGCCGCTGGCTTATGGCATGTTAGGGGGGCGTTACACACGGGATTTTACGATGGATGATGATTGGCGACATGACAGTGGAGTGTTTGATAAAGGATTGTATGAACGGAGTATGGATGTGGTGGATAACCTAAGAGCCATTGCCGATGAATGCAGTTCAACGCCGGGATATCTTGCTATTCAATGGCTGTTATCGAGACCGGCTGTTGGTTCCGTTATCGCGGGGGGTGGGTCGGCTGGATGCGTGTTGGCAGCGCGATTGGCAGAAAACCCAAACATAAAGGTCTGCCTGGTGGAGGCAGGTGGTCGCGGGCGTAACTTGTTCATTAAAATGCCCGCGGGAAATGGTTTTTTATTCGGTAACCCAGCGCTTGATTGGGGGTACGAGTCGGTACCCCAACCAGCGATAAATAGCCGCCGCATCTATTTTCCAAGAGGCAAAGGACTTGGTGGCACCTCAATTATGAACGGTATGATGTATATGAGAGGGGTACCGAAGGATTATGATAGCTGGAAAGAAATGGGGCTATCGGGATGGGGTTTCACGGAGCTGATGCCTTATTTTTTGCGTGCAGAACACTCAAGAGACCGACAAGGTCCCTGGCACGGAAAGGAAGGGCCATTGAAAACACAACCTGCAGCTAATTTTGGCGTATTGGAGCAAGCTTTCGTCGACGCTGCCGTGGCAACTGGTCATCGAAGGCTAGATGATTTGAATGGACCAGAAAGAACCGGCGTCGCGCGTTCTGATAGTACAGTTTACAAAGGCGTGAGACAGTCTACGGCAATCGCCTATTTAGGATCTACACCGAAAAATCTACATGTCGTAACCAATAAACACGTTCATCGCATTCGTTTTGAGGGTCAACGTGCGATTGGATTGGAAACTACTACCGGTGAGTTTATTCGTGCGAATCAGGAGGTCATTATTTGCGGCGGTGTATTCGGCACACCGCACATACTAATGTTATCAGGGATTGGTCCTGCTGATGATTTATTAAAACATAATATTGAAATACGAGCCGACCTCACTGGTGTCGGTGCTAATTTCCTCGATCACATCGGTGCCTGTATACAATATGGATCAGATCGCCTTGATCTCAGTCACGCTCGCCATCAACGTATTGACAAAGCGGCTCTGCTAATGGCTCGTTGGCTACTTAATGGCGGTGGCCCCGGCGGTGGTGCGTTTTTTTCAACAGTCTTGTTCCATGCACTGCGAGATCCTGAATTCCCCGAATTCCAGGTTTTTATGACACCGATGACTGTCGACGAGAACCTGACAGAAGGAGAAAATGAAAAAATACCGCTGCTTCAGCGATGGGGAAAGAAACTTCTGGTGCGAGGCCGCAAGGTCGCGATGCCAGGAATTCAGCTTGATGTTAGCCTGGAAAGACCACGTTCAAAAGGAACGTTACGTCTGGCAAGCAATAACCCTCTGACCCATCCAATCATCAATCCCAACCATTTCTCTGATCCATACGATTTGGATACAATGATTGAAGGTGTGAAGGCGATGCGAGAAGTGATGTCACAGCAGCCGATCGCACAATATACCACGGGCGAATTGGGAGCATGGCGAGGTGTTCGTACCAATGCCGAGATTGCTGATGCCATAAGGGCGACTGCTTACACCTGTCATCATGTTTCTTCCACTGCCCGCATGGGTAATGAAAACGATGCCGGAGCTGTGCTCGATGCAGAACTCAAAGTACGCGGTATCGATAATTTAAGGGTTTGCGATGCGTCCGCCATGCCAACGCAAATTACTGGCAATCTGAATGCAACGGTGATCGCTATGGCCGAAAAAGCAGCGGATATGATTTTAGGACGAGCACCATTGTCCCCCATAGACCCGAGAGTCTGATGACAATCAAAGGGGAATTGGTTCGATAATTTTAAGAGTTCCCATGTCCCATTCTGATGCATCTGGAGCGTGATGAGTAAATACCCGTACGAACCGACATTGAACTGACCAAGATGGAGTAGTCCTAAATTCAATTCCCCTGCTTCCCGGGAGTTTTGAGACGATGAAAGCTGGATACGATAGAGTCAATACAGAAGATCAGGATAAGGCATCAAACCGCAGCCAATACTCGTCGGAAGGCATCCAAAAATACTAAATTTTGCTCCCTTGTACTAACAGTTATTCTGAGGCAATTTTCCAATAACGTCCCACTTTGGTGCAAATTTCTGATCAATACTCCTTCCAGCATCAACTGATCAAAAACAAATTGCGAGGAGTCATTCACCTTCACCAATATAAAATTCGCATTACTTTTGAACACTAACAAGCCAGTCAACTCCCTGAGTTTAGACTCAAGCCACACTCTCTCCTGCAATATTTGTTCGGATTGGGACTGTAGTAACCTGTAATTATCAAGATAGAATAAGGCACTGGTCTGGGTCAATATGTTTATATTATATGGCAACCTTAACTTCTCTAGCTGTTCAACCCACATTGGGCGCGCCATGAGCATCCCCAGGCGAAGTCCTGCCAACCCACTTTTTGACATTGTCCGAAGAATAACCAGATTCGGATAGAAATCGAGCTTATCCATAAAACTGCGTTGACAAAAAGCAAAATAGGCTTCATCCAGGACCACCAACCCGGGTGCACTTTTGATCACTTCGTCTATCATCGCCTCATCGAAGCAATTACCGGTCGGGTTGTTGGGGTAAGATAAAAATACACACGCAGGTTGATGTGCCCGAATTTCCGATAGCATTTTTTCTGTATCCAACGAAAAATCGGGCTTAAGTGGAACACCAATAAAGTCACATCCCATGGCAGCCGAAATAATTTCGTACATGGAAAACGTTGGTACTGGAGCAAGAATTTTTCGACCTGGGGCAGCAACCAGCATAACAATTATCTGGATAAGCTCATCGGAACCATTGCCTAACATCACACCGGCGGACTCCGGGATAGAAAACACCTTTTTCATCGATTCCTTGAGCACCCTGCATGATGGGTCAGGATACCGATTTACGGATACTTTTCCCAACTCATTCAGCCATTTCTGCTGCATGTCATCAGTCAGCTCATAAGGGCTTTCCATGGCATCCAGCTTGAGCAAACCATCTGCTGGTGGGACATGATAGGCTTTCAATGTCCGAATACTTTCGGGTACCCACCGCGCAATGGTCTGCTCCAATACGGTGTCATTCTCAACTGGATATTTCCCGACAGCCGGGCGAGATGTATTCATGGATCAGATAATTGCTCCGGAGATTCAGTCAAATTGTCCCTTCTATATTCTGCAGATCGGGCATGGGCTGTGAGGCCCTCAGATCTTGCCAGAATGGAGGCAATTCCCCCAATATTCCTGGCGCCTCCTGCACTAATTTCTATCACACTGCTACGCTTCTGGTAATCATAAACTCCAAGGGGAGAACTAAAGCGAGCGGTACCCGATGTAGGCAGAACATGACTTGGCCCTGCACAATAATCACCCAGGGATTCCGCACTGTATTTACCCAAAAAAATTGCCCCTGCGTGGGTAATCAACGGTTCGAGCTTTTTAGGCTCACGGACCATTAGCTCGAGATGTTCCGGAGCAATGCGATTAGATAACTCAGCGGCTGATCGTAACGAGTCTGTAATGACAATCGCTCCCCTGGAAGATAGTGATTCAGTAATAATTTCCCGCCGCTCCATAGTGGGCAGCAGTTTCTCAATGGATTGACTGATCTGATTCGCCATCTCCTCGGAATCCGTAATAGCAATGGATTGGGCTAATTCATCATGCTCCGCTTGGGCAAACAGATCCATAGCGACCCAATCTGGGTCTACAGAATCATCGCAAATTACGACAACTTCGGACGGCCCTGCGATCATATCAATGCCTACTTTTCCGAATACCATTTTTTTTGCGGTCGCGACATAGATGTTTCCTGGTCCCACAATTTTATCCACCGCCGGTATGGTTTGTGTGCCATAGGCCAGCGCCGCGATGGCCTGAGCTCCGCCGACGCGAAAAACACGATCAACTCCGGCTAATGCAGCAGCAGCAAGCACCATCTGACTAACCTCCCCGCCAGGGCTTGGGACGGTCATGATTACTTCCTGCACTCCAGCGACTTTTGCCGGCACAGCAGTCATCAAAACGGAAGATGGGTAAGCTGCCTTTCCACCTGGAACATAAAGCCCCATTCTATCCAGGGGTGTGATTTTTTGACCGAGTGTGGTTCCATCCGCTTGGGAGAACTTCCATGATTGCAATACTTCCCGCTCATGATATTCGCGGATTCTCCTGGTAGCTGCCTCTAGTGCATCACGTGACGTACAGTCCATGGAAGACAATGAGTCCTCCAATTCCTGCCGCGGAATTTCGAGCTGTTCGACTGTATCGGCACTCACTCCATCGAGACGGCTAGTTAGCGACAAAAGCGCACTATCTCCCTCCCTCCTTATTTGCGCAATTATCTCTCTAACGATATCGTCAACAGAGTGGGAATTATCCTCCCCTCTTTGAAGCAGCTTCTTCAGGTTTTGGTGGAAGAAAGGATGGGTTTGATTCAGGATAGTTAACATAAAAGGCAATTGATGAAAAACAACAACCGAAGGGGAGTAGATTCCGAAACCTCCCTGGTTTCAGAAGAACACCAGGGCATCGGTCAGTCAGTCAGCTACCTATCCGATCAATGTACCGTCCAGGAATTCGACGGATGGTTGCACCGAGCTGGGATAGCTTTTCTTCGATACAATCGTACCCCCGATCAATGTGATAGATACGATCAATAAGTGTGTCTCCCTTGGCAATAAGACCTGCGAGTACAAGGCAGGCAGAAGCACGTAAATCGGTAGCCATTACAGGAGCACCCAGCAACCCTTCTACGCCTTTAATTACCGCGGTATTTCCATCTAACTCTATATTCGCACCCATGCGCTGCAATTCATGAACGTGCATAAAACGATTTTCGAACACCGTTTCTATCACAGTCGAAGTACCCTCAGCGATGGCATTTAGCAACACAAACTGCGCCTGCATGTCAGTGGGAAATGCAGGATATGGAGCAGTGCGAATGTTGATAGCCTTCAATCTTTCTTTAGGAGCCTTAAGATATATCCAATCCTCTCCTGCTTCAATTTCGGCTCCGGCTTCCCGTAACTTATCAAGCACTGATTCAATCTGCCTGGGTATGACATCCTGAACCTTTATTTCTCCACCTGATATCGCAGCGGCCACCAAAAATGTACCTGCTTCAATGCGATCCGGTATTACCCGGTGGTGAGCTCCGGAGAGCTTCTCCACACCCTCGATAATGATTTCATCCGTTCCAGCCCCAGATACCCTGGCTCCCATGGCGTTTAGACAATCCGCCAGATCAATAACTTCTGGCTCCCTGGCAGCGTTTTCAATAATCGTCTGCCCATCGGCCAACGTCGCCGCCATCATTAGATTCTCCGTTCCAGTCACAGAAATCATGCCCATGAAAATTCTGGCACCTTTCAGCCTCGATGAGCTGGCCTTGATATACCCACCATCAATGGTTATCTCAGCACCTAATGCTTCAAGGCCCTTAATATGCAAATTCACAGGGCGCGAACCGATCGCACAGCCACCAGGTAATGACACTTCTGCTTTACCGAAACGTGCAATTAGCGGCCCTAGTACCAGAATCGACGCTCGCATTGTCTTAACTAACTCATAGGGAGCGACCACACTATTGACCTCGGAAGCATCGGCTTCAACGGTTAGTTTTTCATCTACCTGTAATTTGACCCCGAGCTGCCCTAGCAACTCCATAGTGGTGGTAATGTCATGTAAGTGGGGAATATTGCTAATGACCAAAGGTTCTTCCGTCAATAAAGAGGAGATCATCAGCGGCAACGCTGCATTTTTAGCGCCAGAAATACGGATTTTGCCCTTGAGTGGACCACCACCAGTAGCTATTAGTTTGTCCATTCAGTGTCTTGGCAGGATTAGGTTATCAAACCCGATAGTTTAACTCATTTGGCCTCAACAAGTCTTTGAGTAGGTCATACTAATCCCATCGATCTAATCCCATCGATGATCTCGAACCTGAACCATTCCATCGATAACCTGAACGGGGAAAGTATCAATTGGCTCATAAGCGGGAGGGGACATCACCGCCCCGGTTTTAATATCAAACCGGGCACCGTGTCTTGGACACTCAATACAACCATCAACCACACATCCGCTCGAGATCTCACTGCCGTCATGGGTACAAATATCTTCGATGGCGTAAAATCCCCCATCCAGGTTAAAGATCACAATCATCGCGTCTTCGACTTCGACAACCATGTGATTCCCCGGCTGCAAATCACTTTTCAGAACCACATTCATCCAGTCGCTCATATCAACCCCAACTCCAAACGCGCCGCTTCACTAATATTATTCTGCGTCCACGCTGGTTCCCAGACCAATTCAACGGCAGCGCCGTCGATACCCGGCACCAATGTGACTGATCGCTCAACCAGACCGGGGAACGAATGTGCCACGGGGCAACCTGGCGTAGTCAACGTCATATCCACCTCGGCGAAACTGCCTTTGATTTCCACACGATAGATCAATCCAAGATCATAAATATTTACTGGAATTTCCGGGTCATAAATTGTTTTTAGGGCCGCTATCACGCGATCCCTCAAGTCAGTCTCAGAAGGCGGATTTGAGTCATCGTCTGCATCCGCACCTATCCCGGCCAGTGCTTCATTTAGCGCTTCGTTGTCCTCGGGTGAATTTCCTTTATGAAATTGTTCCATTAAACTGGATTTTGCAGCATTCGGATCCGGATTAAAATTTACTCTCTTCATAAGGTCCTCCGCCGTTTACTGATCGTCAATTAGCTGATTGGATAACATTGATTCCAACAATGTCTTAAGCGGTTCTATCTCGATTTCATTTAGAACATCATTTACAAACGCAAACGTTAAAAGCGATCTCGCGTCCGATTCACTGATCCCCCTGGTTCTCAAATAGAATAGGGAAACATCATCAATTTGTCCTACTGTCGCACCATGGGAGCATTTCACATCATCGGCATAAATTTCCAGCTGCGGTTTTGTGTCAATCTCAGCATTCCGTGATAGTAGCAAAGTATTGTTGCTTTGCTGTGCATCTGTTTTTTGTGCGTCGCGCTCTACCTTAATGCGTCCATGAAACACTCCTCGAGACCGTTGGTTTAAAACCCCTTTATATAATTCATTACTGGTACAGCCCGGTGCACCATGCACCATGGTTGTGTGATTATCGACATGTTGCTTTCCACTAAGGCTGTAGAGACCAAACATGTCGCAATGGGCGCCAACGCCCAACATTCTGGACTTCAGCTCATTCCTAACTAGCGCCCCTCCTAATGTAATCGTTCGGCAACTGAATCGACTTTCACTGGCCTGGGTCGCCCAAATACCACTCACCTGGCAAGCTTCGCTCGACTGCCCCTGGATAAGGTAATAGTCAACCTCCGCTCCGTGTTCGAGCACTACCTCGCTCAGGCTATTGGTCAATGAAGCACCCTCTCTAACGGATAAATATCGTTCCATGATCTGCCCTTTGCATCCCTCCCGGGCGATGATGAGATTACGCGGCTGGGCTAGCGATTCCCCACCGGCACTCAGAAACAATAGCTCAATGGGCTTTTCAAGAGCAACATTCGACCCAAGCTCAACAACAACACCGTCCTTTGAAAACGCTCGATTCAATTCAGTAAAGCCATGGGATTCTTCCGTTTGCTCAAGATCAAAATGATGCTGAATTGAATCGGGTCGCTCATTCAGCACGTTCGCCATGGAATCTACCCGAACTCCGTCTTCTGGAGAAATGTCACTGAGACCAGTGCGTAGTACGCCATCCACGAAAACCAGTCGATAGCTGTCCAGTCCTTCAATTAGATGCTGATCGGAATTCCACAGATCCGGTTCTACTGGCTGAGAAGCATCAATTGCAGAGAACTCCCTGCTCGTAATCGGGCGAACTGAGGTATAGCGCCAGTCTTCTTCCCGGGTTGTTGGAAAGCCTGTCGTTTTGAAACGGGACAAACGGCTATGGCGATAAGCCTTTATCCATTCAGTGCCCTGCCCGGGCAAGTTCTCAGCAAGTCTGTGGTATTGCCGGGCATAGTATTCTGTTATCTCAGTCATACCGGTCACGCAGCATCCGCCTGTGATTCAATCCACCCATATCCTTTCTCCTCAAGCTCCAGAGCAAGGGACTTATCGCCGGATCGGATGATCACCCCTCCCGCTAACACATGCACGTAATCAGGAACAATATAGTCAAGTAAACGCTGATAGTGGGTCACCAGTATCATGGATCTTTGGTCGTTCCTCAACGCATTGACCCCGTGGGCTACAATTTTTAAGGCATCAATGTCCAAACCGGAATCGGTTTCATCAAGAATACTCAGATGGGGCTCCAGCAATGCCATTTGCAGAATTTCATTTCTTTTTTTCTCCCCCCCAGAAAAGCCTCCATTTACCGATCGGTAAAGGAATTCCTGTTTCATTTCAACCAGTGCCGCTTTTTGCTTAATGAGTTTCAAAAAGCTCATCGCATCAAGCTCCTCTTCACCGCGATGTTTCAGGACCGCATTGATAGCAGCCTTTAACAAATAGACATTTGTCACTCCAGGGATTTCTACCGGATATTGAAACGCCAGAAAAACACCTTCTCTCGCACGAATTTCGGGTTCCATATCGAGCAGGTCCTGGTCCCGGTAGGTAACACTCCCCGAAGTAACTTCATAGTTATCCCTTCCAGCTAACACGCTGGCCAGTGTGCTTTTTCCCGAACCATTAGGCCCCATGATGGCATGAATTTCACCCGGATTCACTTCCAGATTAATTCCTTTGAGTATCTCTTTACCATCAACAGTAGCGTGTAAATCTTTGATTGATAACATCGTTGAATAGACCTTTAATTAATTTTCTTTAAAAATGTACAGATTTATGTTTATTTTTTGCGCTCATTACTTTAACCGACAGAGCCTTCCAAACTGATTCCAAGCAATTTTTGCGCTTCTACAGCGAACTCCATGGGCAGTTCCTTGAAAACTTCCTTACAGAAACCATTTACGATCATCGATACAGCATCCTCTTCTGACATGCCGCGTTGCCGACAATAAAATAGTTGATCCTCACCGATACGAGAAGTCGTTGCCTCATGTTCTACCACCGCGGTAGGGTTCTTAATCTCCATATAGGGAAAAGTATGCGCACCACACTTGTCTCCCATCAAAAGCGAATCACACTGAGAATAGTTACGTGCGTTTTCCGCTCCCTTCAAAACTTTCACCAGACCGCGATATGAATTCTGCCCACGCCCTGCGGAAATTCCCTTGGAAATAATGGTGCTTTTGGAGTTCTTCCCAATGTGCACCATTTTGGTTCCTGTATCTGCTTGCTGGCAGTTGTTGGTCAAAGCCACGGAGTAAAACTCTCCGATGGAGTCATCCCCCTCCAATAGGACACTAGGATACTTCCAGGTGATAGCAGAACCGGTTTCCACCTGGGTCCATGAGATTTTGGAACCTTCTCCTTTACAGGCCCCTCTCTTGGTCACAAAGTTGTAGATGCCCCCTTTACCGTCTTCGTCACCGGGATACCAGTTCTGGACTGTTGAATACTTGATTTCAGCACCTTTCATCGCGACCAGTTCAACCACTGCGGCGTGCAATTGATTCTCGTCTCTCATTGGTGCAGTACAGCCCTCCAGATAACTAACATAGCTATCTTCGTCGGCGACAATTAACGTGCGTTCGAATTGCCCGGTGTTCATGGCATTGATTCTAAAATACGTAGACAACTCCATGGGGCAGCGAACTCCCTTGGGAATATAAACAAAAGAACCTTCGCTAAATACTGCGGAGTTCAGTGCCGAATAATAGTTGTCACTGGCGGGAACAATTGAGCCCAGATACTGCTTTACCAACTCAGGATAATCCTTAACTGCCTCGGACAATGGGCAAAAAATGACCCCGGCCTCAGAGAGGGTTTTCTTGAAAGTTGTGACCACAGAGACACTGTCGAATACCGCATCCACCGCCACTTTGACACCTGCGAGTACTTTTTGCTCATCAACGGGGATACCGAGTTTTTCGTAAGTTTCCAACAATCTGGGATCTACTTCATCCAGACTGTCGAGTAACTGTTTTTGCTTTGGTGCAGAATAGTAGCTGATATCCTGCAAATCAATGGGGGCATAATGAAGATGGGCCCATTCCGGAGTTTTCATCTCGAGCCAGCGGCGATATGCTTCCAAACGCCACTGCAAAAGGAACTCTGGTTCATCTTTCTTTGCAGAGATCACTCGAATAACATCCTCGTTCAGCCCTGGGGGCAAGGTATCTGCATCGATATCAGTAACAAAACCCTCTTTATATTCACGCTGAACCAGTGATGTGAGTTCTTTTTCAGTACTAGTCATTTGTTTTCTCCAGTAAGTGCGGTGCCCTGCAACCCAATTCCATAACTGGCAGAGACCCATGCCTGGCAAAAAAACGCTATTTCTGCATAAGAGGAAAAAGCTGGAATATTCAGCTTGATAGGGCCAGATAGGGAATCAGGAAAAAATCGCATATATTTGGTACGGATTATTAGCAATTAAAATTTGGTGTGTTACGACAATACAAACACATCAGAGACAGTTCTTTGTCAACTAATCTTTGTCAAATAATCTTAGTCAACTAACCTTGAATCATGGAGGAGGAAATACTTGGCACATCAACCTGCTGATTGTTCACTCGGGAAATCCCGGAGGAACTAATACCACTTCGACGCATAAGCTCTCCCAAATGAATACCATCAAGAAAAAGATAGAGCTGATCACTTAACTCGCTCCATAAATCATGGGAGAGACAGGGTTTACCATTGTGGCAATTTCTCATTCCATCACATTCCGTAATGTCGAGAGGCTCATCAACAGCCACGATAATCTCAGCCATGGTAATTTGGTCAACGTCTCTCGCCAGCATATATCCTCCACCTGGCCCCCGTGATCCAACAACCAGCTTGTTCTTTCGCATTTTTGCAAACAATTGCTCAAGATAGGAAAGAGAAATACCCTGATTTTCAGATATGCTCTTGAGCGATACAGGGCCTTTAATTTGATTAATCGCAAGATCAATCATGGCCGTCACAGCGTATCTACCTTTGGTTGTGAGTCGCATAATTGAAGGAATATTGCCTGAAATAACGAGAAGATAACGGGCATCCAGAACATTTTCAGTGCCACCCGTTTAATTCCCGAGTATTTTAGTTGGTTTTTTATTCTGCCACAAGATTTACCAGACAATAATCGTGATGTTGAGTCAATCATATTGGAGATAATCAATTGTACTGACACTCCATTGGAGATAGATGGAGCGCTTATTTGTTTTCCACTAATCCAGACGCCACCACTGAAACCCAGCGGATCGACCGCCTGTCACCCTGCCCTTGAAAACTGTCCATCAATATCAATAAAATGGGTAAATGTAGCGATCAATACATCAAAGCAACTATCTAAAATTCTCAAAACAAAACTCAAGAGAAGCAATTAGCCATACACTGCCAGGGAGGCAAAATGGAAGATGAAAGGAACCTTCAACCGACCCCAACCATACTATCGGGGTTAGGTCGCAGGATGTTGGAAAACCGGATGTTATCAAACGATGACATCCATGCCCTGCATCGATCTTCGGCTAAGGAAGGACACTCCTTTTACCACCACGTATGGATCAAAAAGGCCATCCCACATGCTCAACTGATTGAGCTTGCTTCCCTGGAATTTGGCTTACCCATAGTCGACATGGATTCGTTAAACCTGGAAGCGATTCCTTTGGCTCTTATTCCGTTTTCCCTGATAGAAAAACATCGTGCGCTGCCAATTTACCAACAGGGTCATATTCTCTATCTTGCTGTTGGTGATCCACAGAATAGCCAGGGAATCGATAACATCCGCTTTACAACCGGGTTCGCCATTCATGCTATTTTATGCGACAGGGAGAAACTCTCCAGACTCATTGCCCAGATATCGTCCAATAGAGCAGACAAAAGGCCGGATTTATTACGTCGCCCGGAGCCACCCAAACCAACAGATTGGTTCAACCTTTCCCAGAGCACTAACAAACCATCCGATACCTCTGTGGTCGGCTTCGTCGATGAAATGCTCAACAAAGCCATCAGCAGTTGTGCATCAGATGTCCATATCGAGCCCTACGAATCCCATGCCCGGATTAGGTATCGAATTGATGGCTTACTGTATGAAATTGCCAACATCCCATTAGCAACCTCAAATCGTATCGCCGCCAGGCTTAAAATTCTGGCTGATTTGAATATCGCAGAAAAACGACTACTTCAGGATGGAAGAATGAAACTACCTCTGTCCACACTACACATAGTGGATTGCAGAGTCAGCACTTTACCCATGCTGTTTGGTGAAAAAGTGGTGGTGCGAATACTTGATGGCACGAAATACAATATGACCCTCGAAACCATTGGTATGAACAGCGTTCAACTCCAGCATTATCGCCATGCCGCGAACCAACCCTATGGAATGATTCTTGTCACCGGTCCGACAGGGAGTGGGAAAACCATTAGCCTCTATGCTGCATTGGCAGAACTCAATACACCGGAAAGAAACATTTCCAGCGTCGAAGACCCGGTAGAGATTTTCGTCGAGGGTATTAATCAGGTAAATGTTAATACAAAGTCTGGACTCACCTTCGCCAATACGCTAAGGGCACTCCTCCGACAGGATCCTGATGTCATCATGGTCGGGGAAGTTCGAGATTCGGAAACAGCGGAAATTAGCATAAAAGCAGCCCAGACCGGCCATCTTGTACTGTCCACGTTACACACCAACGATGCCCCTGGAGCGTTGGTCCGACTTTTGAATATGGGAATTGCCCCCTTCAATCTTTCATCTTCAATCAATCTTGTCGTTGCCCAACGACTAATCAGGCGATTATGCCTAGCCTGTCGCAAACCTGTGGAATACCCGAATAAGGTGCTCATCAATGCCGGATTCGATCCTTCGGAAATACCGTCGTTCCAGCTATATCGTCCTCAGGGATGCGACGGTTGTACCGACGGCTTCCGAGGGAGAACTGGAATATTTGAAGTGATGCCCATTTCTTCGAAAATATCCGAGCTCATCATGTCAAAGGGAGACGTCGATTCCATTATCCGACAGGCGAGACTTGAAGAGGTAGAAACGATGAAACAAGCTGGCCTTGCCAAAGTAGCCGAGGGCATTACGGCTCTGGAGGAAATAGAAAGAGTAACACTGGATTCGTAACACGAGATTAGGATGATGAAAAACAGTAGACGGATTTATGACTGGTCCGGATTTAACCAGGAAAATAAAGTTCTGCAGGGATCTATTCAATCAGTCAGCCTTCGATCCGCAAAAATTGATTTGTTGGCCAAAGGAATCAAGATCCAGACAATCCAAAGAAGGCACAAACCAATTTTCAGCCTCACGCCCGCAGTTAAACAGGAAGACATACTTTTCATCTCCCGGCAACTGGCTGTAATGACTACGGTTGGCATCCCTTTATCCAATGCCCCGGGAAGTATTGCCAAGGGGAGCGGAAAAAAATCGGTCGTCTATTTACTCACCTCCATCCGATCTGAAATTGAAGCCGGCATGAATTTAAGTGCAGCACTTGAACTCCACTCCAGTCACTTCGACAGGTTATACATTGGGATGATAGGTATCGGTGAAGAATCAGGTACTCTCGATACCGTTATGGATCGAATTGCTACCCATATGGAAAAAAGCCGTCATTTAAAGGACAAAATAAAATCCGCCTTGTTTTATCCTGCACTAGTGATGGGGGTAGCAGTTTTGATCATCACTCTTTTGCTCATTATTGTGATTCCCGAATTTGAAAAACTATTTTCTGGATTCGGGGAACGACTACCAGCAATGACCCGATACGTCATACTTTCATCCCAAATGATGAGAGAACATGGGTTTTTGCTTATTGTCTCCCTATTGCCTGTCAGTTTCTTCATCGCGTTTTTCTATCATCGGTCTGACTCTTTTCAAAAAAGAATGGACCTATTTCTTTTACATGTTCCGGTTTGTGGAAAGCTGCATCAGAAATCCGTAATTGCCCGTATCGCTTCGACGCTATCAATAATGTCCGGCGCCGGAGTTCCTTTAACTTATGCGCTGGAAACGGTATCTCAAGCCACAGGAAGTCGGATATACACCGATGCGCTACTGGAAATCAAAAGGGAAATTTCAAATGGTAAAACCCTGGCATCCTCAATGGAAAGTTCCGGACTCTTTCCAGCGATGATCTTGCAAATGGTATCAACAGGCGAAGAATCTGGAGAGTTGGAGGTAATGCTGCAGAAAATAGCGGAATTCCACGAACAGGAAATCGACGTTAGTATTCACTCTATGGGACAACTGATTGAACCGATCTTGATCATCGTCCTTGGGGTCATCGTTGGCGCCATCGTAATCGCCATGTATCTCCCGGTGTTTCAATCCGGATCAGTTTTCCACTGACGCATATGTACTGAATCCACGGGATTTTTCGCTCTAAAAATCCCGTTCCTGGCAAGGGCCCAGCAAGAGCCAGGCATGAAAAGTTACTTACTGCCATGGATATAGCATAGGTATGGCATATCCATGGCATGAGCATAACACGGGCATGATAACCACACCTTTCCATGGCTATTCTCCATGAGAACTCCCCATGAGAACTCCCCATGAGAATTCTCCATGAAAATTCTGGTTCTCCCACTACTGGGATTTTGTACCAGTTAACTGCTATCATCACTAAACGGGCCGCACCTGGGTGACGAATCCACTTACACCCTTTCCCATCTTCTCAGGTAGATCGGTTCATAGGATGACAGATTATCTGTTTATTACTTCCCGAAATTCTCCCATACGATAGAATAATCGACCATGGTTGCAAAAATAGGCCTCACAGGCGGAATTGGCAGTGGCAAATCCACAGTGGCCAACTGTTTTCGTAGGCTCGGTATCTATGTAGTGGATGCGGATCAAGTATCCAGAGCGCTGATGCAATCCGGCACTCCCCACTACAACAGCATCGTTGATCACTTTAGCCCATCCATTCTTCTGGAGTCCGGAGAAATCGACCGAAAAGCCTTGGGAGTCAGGGTTTTTAATAACAACTCAGAACGAGTATTTCTCGAAGAATTACTCCATCCCGCAATTCGAAAAAAGATGCATGAACTGGTGGAAGAAAATGCCGGTACTTATGGCATCCTGGAGGTTCCATTGCTCATTGAAGGTGGACAACATAAACGCATGGATCGAGTCCTGGTTGTCACCTGCCCCAGAGCAATGCGGATAGAGAGACTAGTTAAAAACCGTAATATGTCTATCGAGATGATTGAGAAAGTGATGAATACCCAACTCACGGATGAACAAAGGGCAATGCATGCTAGCGAGATCATCAGCAATAACCGGCCTATTGCTGAAACTGAGTCAGAGGTAAAAATCATCCATGAAAAATACCTCGCCATGTTTGGTGGCTAACCTGCCCAGCTGTTAATCCAGATTTAGTTTTTTAACCACGGCAGATCCCATGCCGTCTAGCTCAACGTCAAAGTTTCTGTCGGTCTTTGCCGAAGAAAACGGGCAGCAATCCAGGCTACCAAGCAGCCTTATTAACCCAGCTGCTTCTGAACCAGCTCACGACGTTTTAGATATGCCTCTCTGGCGATGGCTATGTCCTGTAGAAAATAGTCCAATTCATTCATTGTCAGAGCTTGAGGTCCGTCAACCAAAGCTTTTGGTGGATTGGGATGAAAATCCACGAGTACCATGTTCGCGCCGGAAACAACACCCTGGGCAGTACAATGCATTAGCTCCAATACACCATCAGGACTAACATCCCGGGTACCCACCGAATGGGATGGATCAATGCAAACCGGCATATGAGTCAGACGTTTAATCGTAGGCACGTGGCTAAAGTCAACGAAGTTTCGATGGGGATCACCCATATTGGTTTTCATGCCCCTTAGGCAGAATATGACATTCCGATTACCCTCGCTTGCCAGATACTCTGCCGCATTAAGGGACTCCTCTAACGTGATTCCAAATCCACGCTTTAATAAAACCGGATAAACACTCTGTTTACCACAAGCCTTCAATAACTCGAAATTTTGTGTATTTCTAGTACCGATTTGCAGCATGACACCGGTGGCATTTCCGCTTTGTTCCAGGGCTGCATTAATTTCCTCAATATGTGAATCATGGGTAATTTCCATGGCGATGACCTTAATTCCATACTTCCCCGCTAACTCAAATACCCAGGGCAAGCAATCCGCGCCGTGCCCCTGGAAAGAATAAGGATTCGTCCTCGGCTTATATGCTCCCATGCGGGTGCATTGGAGCCCGGCTTCAGACACAGCTCGCATCATTTTTTCGACGTGCTGCGGATTATCGACCGCGCATAGTCCGGCGAAGATATTCAGGTTATCCTGATTAAAGGTTACTCCATTGTAGCTAAACCCATAGGAACGGGAATCCCCACCATGACGGCCAAGCACGGCATAGTCTCTTGAAACTTTGACCACCCGGGCAACACCATTGATATTTTCGATTTCTTCCCGATCAAGCGTCGAGGTGTTACCCACCAAATAGATTTCTGTCAAAGTCTGCTCTGCACCACTAACCTGGTGCACTCTGGGAGAAATCCCAGGTTTGGCCCTAAGATAGTCGATAACCGACTGGGTTTGGGCTGAGTCCTGTCCGAGTTGAGGTTCCAGAATAACAATCATTTTTTCGTTTTTTATGTGTAGTGTTATATATAGTTCAGGGTGAAACTCTATACCAATCGCAGTCTAATGACTTTACAGGTATGGGCGAGGGAGTTCTCGTGATACCGTTGGGTATTAGCATGTCAAATTCCCGTTTTTCTGACTGCAATTGATAAAGGTTATATCTAGTTAGCATCCAACTGATCAAGTATGGGATGTACCGCCTTTAGCACATCAAGTTTTCGTATTTCCGAAATACCCAGCCAGCGCATCACCTGGCCTTCGGCACCTGACACATGCCCATCAAAACCCGTAATCAAAAAAACATCCAACCAAACCCTGGCATGGGAATAGTCGAAAGCAATCTGAGTCAATGGGCGATATTGTACAATGATGATACCCAGTTCTTCGTTGAGTTCCCGGGCAAGTGCTTCTTCTGGAGTCTCCCCCTTTTCCAGCTTTCCTCCCGGAAACTCCCACTGTTCTTCGCAGTCCTTTCCCCTGGGGCGTTGTTGGATCAGTAGCTCACCGTTTTGCCGCTGGATGACCCCAACAACCACATATAGACGGTTGTCAGGAGCGGTAGTCAGCATTGATATCAATGTATCCGTGGGTAAGATCACAGGTCCATACTGTTGCAGAACCAGATCCAACGCCGAGGTAAGCGTCTATTGACACATTCTGCGCCTTTAAATGTTTAGTAACAGGAGCTTCGTCATATCCCTCTACCACCTGACCGTTAAGCGTAATCAATACTCCCCCCATTCTGATTTGCAACTTATCTCGATCAGCCATTTCACCAGACTTTCCGACAGCCATTACCACTCTTCCCCAGTTGGCATCTTCTCCGGCTATCGCCGTCTTCACCAAGGGCGAATTAGCAATAGATTTAGCCACGACCCTGGCTGCAGCATCCGATTCGGCACCACTCACCGTAACTTTTATCAGCTTGGAAGCCCCTTCTCCGTCCCGAACAACCTGAATTGCCATATCCTCCATCAACCCATGCAAAGCCTCCTTGAAATGCTGAAGGTCGTTGTCATGGATACTATCAGGAACCCTGTTTCCAGCCTGCCCTGTGGCGAAAAGTAGGCAGGTGTCGCTAGTAGACGTATCACTATCCACCGTTATTGAGTTGAAAGACAGGTCATTTGTTTCTTCCAACAGCTGCTGAAGAATATTCCTGGGAATGGCCGCATCGGTGAAAATAAAAGCCAACATGGTAGCCATATCTGGAGCAATCATCCCGGAACCTTTAGCGAAACCACTGATCACGACATCTGTTCCACCAACATTGGTTTTTACCGTTGCTCCCTTGGCGAAGGTATCCGTTGTCATGATCGCTTTTGCCGATGACTCCCAATGAGTGGCAGTCAAATTAGAATGCAATCGTGGAATTCCATTTAATATTTTGTCGATGGGAAGTTGTTCCCCGATAACCCCCGTCGATGCCACGAACACACCGGAAGAATCACATTCCAACGTATCCGCCACCGCTTCACAGGTTTGCATCACAGACGAGTCTCCCTGCTGACCAGTGAAAGCATTCGCATTGCCCGAATTAACAATAAGCGCCCTGGGGGTTCCTACTTTCAGGTTTCGACGACAGCATAACACTGGAGCTCCTGCGGTAAGAGAACGGGTAAAAACTCCCGCCACACGAGTACCTGGTTCAAAGGCAGCCAACATCATATCATCACGGCCCGGGTATTTGATTCCAACTCCCAGAGTGGACAGCGTAACCCCTCTCACCGGTAGAAGAGACGGAAACGCCGCTGGGGCTAAGGGGGATCGTTCCACGATAAATCAGCTCAAGGGGGAGAATAAATCAAATAAAACTTAGCTTAGTTTTCCGTGACATTGCTTGTACTTCTTTCCAGAACCACAGGGGCAAGGCATATTCCTACCAATTTTTTGGCCACTTCGGATATAAGTCTCACCACCTTGAGCCGATTGATCATTACGTCGCGCTCTGGACGATGGTGGCGCACTCGCCGACTCAGGTGATTCAACTTTGGGTTTTGCTGCAATTTGTGCAGCGTATCTTTCCGCTGCCTCCTTTCGTCTTTGCTCTTCTGCGGCAAGCATCTCTTCTTCAGAAGGAATGTGAAATTTTGTAAGAATCGAGATTACCTCAAATTTTACTGATTCAAGCATGCCAGTAAACATTTCGAATGATTCTTTTTTATATTCCTGTTTAGGGTTTTTCTGAGCATAGCCTCGTAACCCAATACCCTGTCTTAGATGATCCATATTAGAAAGATGCTCTTTCCACTGAGCATAACATCACACTTTTTTCAAAGTGGCGTATTCCTTCCGCTCCCACCCGCTGCTCCTTGGACTCCATCAAGTCGTCAATTTCCTGCTTTATCCTTCGCCTTAGTGTTTCCTCATGTAGGTTATCATCTGAATCGAGCCACTCGCCAACGGGTAAATCAAGCCCAAAGTCATTCTTGAGGTCTTCCTCCAGAGATTGGATATCCCATTGCTCTTCAAGGGTTTGGGGAGGAATACTTCGACTAATCGCCGCATCCACCACTTCTTCCTTGGTATGGCTGAGATATTGAGAGATATCGCTGTTTTCCATGAGCGTATTGCGTTGTTCATAAATCACTTTTCGCTGCTCATTCACCACATCATCATATTCGAGCAATTGCTTACGCATATCAAAGTTGTGACCTTCAACTTTTTTCTGGGCGTTTTCAATTGCCCGGGTCACCCATGGATGCTCAATGGCCTCACCTTCCTCCATACCAAGCTTTTGCATTAATCCAGCAATTTTCTCTGAACCGAAAATTCGCATCAGGTTGTCATCAAGAGAAAGATAAAACTGACTAGACCCGGCATCTCCTTGCCGGCCACAACGCCCTCTTAACTGATTATCAACCCTTCTGGATTCATTCCGCTCCGTGCCTAACACATGTAAACCACCCGCAGATAACACTTGCTCGTTCCGCTGTTTCCAGTGTTCTTTGATTGAATCTGTTTGACTCTCGTCTTCCAGACGACTCAGTTCTATATCGAGATTCCCTCCAAGCACGATGTCGGTTCCTCGACCCGCCATATTGGTTGCAATGGTCACCCGACCCGGCCGGCCAGCTTCAGCAATAATTTCCGCTTCCCTTTCATGATGCTTCGCGTTGAGCACTTCATGATCAATTGTCATCGTTTTGAGCCGCGCTGATAAAAGCTCGGAAGACTCTATTGAGGCAGTGCCAACCAAAACCGGTTGGCCACGCTTTTGACAATCCTCGACACCTTGACAAATCGCTTGAAACTTGTCCTCTATAGTGCGATAGACAAGATCAGGCTCATCTTTTCGAATCATCGGATTGTTGGTCGGAATAATAACTACCTCCAAACCATATATTTGAAGAAACTCGGGAGCCTCGGTATCAGCAGTACCGGTCATACCAGATAGTTTGTCATACAAACGGAAGTAATTTTGGAATGTAATCGACGCGAGCGTCTGATTTTCCTGCTGAATTTCTACCCCTTCTTTCGCCTCGATCGCCTGATGCAGACCATCAGACCAACGACGCCCCGCCATCATACGGCCGGTAAATTCATCGATGATGACAATTTTATTTTCCCGGACAATGTAATCCACGTCTTTCTGGAAAATATTATGGGCCCGAAGAGAGGCATAAAGGTGATGCATTAAACCAATATTTCCTACTTCGTAAAGACTGCTCCCCTCTGGCAAAAGGCCTTCGGTGATCAGTAGCTCCTCAGCATGTTCATGACCATCTTCTGTCAGCGCGACCTGTTTAGATTTCTCTTCAATGGTGAAGTCTCCTGGCTCATCTTCTACTTGCTGCTTTTTCAGATTTGGCGCTATTAGGTTAACTTTTTGGTAGAGGTCAGTGCTTCCTTCGGCGGGGCCAGAGATAATCAGTGGGGTACGAGCCTCATCGATCAGGATAGAGTCCACTTCATCAACGATGGCGAAACCCAATCCTTTTTGCGCGCGATCCTGGGCAGAAAACGCCATATTGTCCCGCAGGTAGTCGAAACCAAATTCATTATTTGTTCCATAAACAATATCCCGGTTATACGCTTCCTGCTTTTGTTCTCTTTCCTGACCAGAAAGAATAACCCCAACAGACAATCCCAGAAAATTGTAGATCTTTGCCATCCACTGGGAATCACGTTGAGCTAAATAGTCGTTCACCGTCACGATATGGACAGGCGAGCCCCCAACGGCATTGAGATAGGCAGGCAAGGTGGCCATTAAGGTTTTACCCTCTCCGGTCTTCATTTCAGAGATCTTTCCCTCATTGAGTACCATACCCCCGATCAACTGAACGTCGAAATGCCTCAACCCCAATACCCGAACTGACGCCTCCCTGACCACAGCGAAAGCCTCAGGAAGTAATGTGTCGAGAGTAACGCCCTCTTCAACCTGACTTTTGAAGTACGCTGTCCTAGCCGCAAGCTCTTCATCACTCAATTTTTGTAAATCAGATTCCAGGGCATTGATCGACCCCACTGACTTATTCATTTTTTTGAGTAGACGCTGGTTGCGATCACCAAATAATTTTTTTAGTGCTTTTTGCAGCATAAAGATAGTACTATTTTAGGTTCGGCAGGATTATGCCAGAGTCAATACCTGACTTTAAGGTTATTATCAAAGAATGAAGTCGTTTAAAAAAATATCAGGAATTATAAAGCATGAATTATCTGGCTACAGTGACGCTCCGGTATCACAAATACTGCAAAGCCAACTAAAAGATAGCTGGAGGAAGCATGCTGGCGATTCAATACTGCACACATTCCCCCTACTCTTCCAATCAGGAAAACTGGTTATCTACTGTAATTCGTCGGCCTGGTCCACGACCATCCGAAGCCAACAAAGTACTCTTGTCAGCAAACTCGCCGCCGACGGCCTCGAAGTAAGAGAGATAAAGGTTAAAGTTCACCCAGTGTCTATGTCACCTGCTCCTAAAAGAAAAGAAGCTATTCGGATATCAGACTCCACGTCAAATCAAATCAAATCCACAGCGAGTCGACTTTCCCACCAGGGTTTAAAGGAATCCCTGCTAAAACTTGCTAAACGGCAGAACTAAATGTTCTAAGACTAAAGGCTTTAACTAAAGGTCTTGGGGTGTAGGCCCTATGATCAATGTTAACTACCCCAGCGCCTTTATTCCTGTGAACATCCACAGTAACAGTGATCTGAGTCAGCCCGTTGCTACCGTAGGAACAAAGGATATCGGCACTTGGGCCTCATCTTCGTAGGTTACCAATTCCCAAGCGGACTCATCCGCAAGCAATTGCCTCAATAGTTTGTTATTCAACGCATGCCCGGATTTATCTGCACTAAAAGCACCAATTAGCGGATGCCCCAGAAGGTATAGGTCGCCAATAGCATCCAGCACTTTATGCTTCACGAACTCATCTTCATATCTTAGACCGTCATCATTAAGTATATGAAATGCATCCATTACAATAGCATTGTCAAAACTACCACCCTGGGCCAGTCCAGCGTTCCTCAAGGCTTCCAGATCATCCATAAAACCAAAGGTCCTTGCTCTACTTACTTCTTTCACAAAAGAAGTCGTTGAAAAATCCACCGTCGCAATTTGGGTTGAGTTTTGTAAGATAGGATGGTCAAAATCGATGGCAAAAGAAACTTTGAAGCCATCAAATGGTTCGAATTTCACCCATTTGTCGTCTTCCTCCAAAAGCAGCGTTTTCTTAATCCGAATAAATTGTTTCAGTTTCTCCTGTTCCATAATGCCCGCTGATTGCAGGAGAAACACGAATGGACCTGCACTTCCATCCATGATGGGTACTTCCGGAGCACTCAGCTCCACGAAAGCATTGTCGATTCCAAGGCCCGCGAACGCAGACATCAAATGCTCGACTGTTGATATCTTCACCCCTCGTTGTTCCAGCGTTGTAGACAACCGGGTATCACTCACATTATCCGGTCGCGCCTCCACAGAAATGGCGGGATCCAAATCAACCCTCTGAAAGACAATACCGGTATCTGTCGGCGCAGGGCGCAGGGTCAGATATACTTTTTCTCCGGTGTGTAACCCTACTCCGGTAGCGCGAATGACGTTTTTGAGTGTGCGCTGTCTGATCATTCTGATTTCATTGGGGAAAATAGGTTAGCTTTTTCTGGCGGGGCGGATAAAGCGGCGAATGGTACACCAAAGAGATATTGAATAGAACCGCTTTGGTGGGATCATTCTTCACTTTTGTAACGCCTACCAGGGCTTCTTAATCAGCCTGTCTACGCAGGAAAGCGGGGATATCGAGATAATCCATATCGAGCTTCGATGCCTCTGCGGTAGCCGCACCCGCCCTTGCGAAACGCTTGGGTGGGAGACGTCGTTGATTCGTCTGTTCTGAAGATTCTACCGATTGTGGAACCGATTGCAGCGCTGGCTCCTCCTCAACAATCTCGGCCTTTTGTTCAGCCTTTGCATCAACGAGTCCCGTGGCGACCATCGTTACTCTCAGATCTCCTTCCATGGAAGGATCAAACGCAGTGCCGATCACCACATTGGCATCCGGTGCGGCAAATTCGTTGATGGCATTACCCACTGCTTCAAATTCACCGATCGCCATATCCGGACCAGCAGTAATGTTGACCAACAAGCCTTTGGCACCATAAAGATTGATATCTTCAAGCAACGGACTGGAGATCGCTTTCCTGGCGGCTTCCATCGCTCTGTTTTCGCCACTGACCGTTGCAGAACCCATCATCGCCATACCCATTTCGGACATCACTGTTCTTACATCAGCAAAATCCACGTTAATAAGTCCGGGCCGAGTAATCAACTCAGAGATACCTTGGACGGCATTAAAAAGCACTTCATTCGCTTTGTTAAAGGCATCAACCAATGTGGCATTTTGGCCCATCACCGCAAGCACTTTCTCATTGGGGATGATAATTAACGAATCCACCTGATCCTGAAGTTCCGCAATGCCCTGTTCGGCATATTTCATTCGTTTTTTGCCTTCAAAAGGAAACGGTTTGGTCACCACCGCTACCGTAAGAATGCCTTTTTCCCGGGCAAGCTCTGCGATAACTGGTGCTGCACCAGTTCCGGTACCACCTCCAAGACCCGCGGTAATAAAAATCATATCCGCACCATTGATAGCTTCAGCAACGCGATCACGATCCTCCACCGCTGCCTGACGACCAACTTCAGGATTCGCCCCGGCCCCCAGTCCTTTAGTGAGGCTTTCTCCCAGCTGCAAAACAGTTGGTGCGTTGGATCTTGCCAGCATTTGCGCATCGGTGTTTGCGCTAATGAATTCAACGCCTTCGAGATCCGCTGTGAGCATATGCTCCACCGCATTACCGCCGCCTCCACCGACACCGATGACCTTTATTACCGCCTGTTGGCCTACTGCATCCACTAACTCAAACATAATGTTTCCTCCGCACATGTAAGAAAAAGGTAAAAAGATCAGGTTGTTTGATATTACCTGTCTTCGTAATTTGTATTTCGTTCATCAAAAGCTTCCCCTAAACCAGCCATTTATTTTTTTCATCATGGTCCTAACAGTTCCAGGTTGTCTGGTAATATGTTGCAACTGTAATTTGTTCGCATGACCAAATTGCACAAGACCAATTCCCGTCGCATAGATAGGGTTTCGCACTACTTCGCTTAAACTGCCTTCATAATTTGGGGTCCCTACTCTGACCGGCAGATGGAATATTTCCTCGGCAAGCTCGATCATGCCTTGTATACGCGAGCTACCTCCCGTCAAGACCAGACCGGAACCGATCAATTCTTCAAAGCCACTTCGTCTCACTTCCGCCTGGATTAACAAAAGCAGTTCCTCCATTCTTGGTTCAATGATCTCTGCAAGATTCTGTCGGGAGAGTGTTCTTGGCGGTCTACCTCCAATGCTTGGGGTCTGGATGGTCTGACCTTCATCCACCAATTTCGCCAACGTACAACCGTATTTCTTTTTTAAATCCTCTGCCGCCTGAGTAGGCGTGTGAAAGGCCACCGCAATATCGTTGGTCACCTGATCTCCTGCAATGGGGATTACTGCAGTATGCCGAATGGCTCCTTCCGTGAAGATCGCGATGTCAGTGGTGCCGCCTCCGATGTCAATCATGCAAACACCCAACTCCCTTTCATCTTCTGTCAATACTGACTCACTGGATGCAATTTGCTCAAGAATGATGTCGTCAACCTCCAAACCACAGCGCCGAATACATTTAACGATATTTTGTGCAGCACTAACTGCACCCGTAATCATGTGGACCTTAGCTTCCATTCGCACGCCACTCATGCCAATTGGCTCCCTTATTCCATCCTGTTCATCAATAATGAAATCCTGTGGCAATACGTGCAAAATTCTCTGGTCGTTGGGAATGGCGATGGCCTTGGCTGCATCAATAACCCTCTCAATATCATTTTGAGTTACTTCATTGTCCTTGATGCCCACGACTCCATGAGAGTTAAAGCTATTGATATGGGCTCCGGCTATTCCCGCATACACGGAATAAATCTGGCAACCCGCCATCAGCTCAGCTTCCTCCACTGCCCGTTGAATAGACTGCACGGTGGACTCAATATTCGCCACTACGCCTTTACGTAACCCTCTGGCGGGATGATGACCGACACCAATGACTTCCATCTCTCCGAATTGATTTATTTCACCAACAATCACTAGAACCTTGGAGGTTCCAATGTCTAGTCCGATAATGAGATTGTTGTTCGTTTTCCTGACCATAACGTTATTACGAACCCGAACCGCTTTTTGCAGCGCCGTGCGACTTGTTTTTTCCCTTAAACCACTCGACTGCAAATCCGTTGGGATACCGCAAGTCGATGGAACGAATGCTTGCAAACCCAAGCAGCAACTCTTCTTTCAGCACATCAATTAAACGCTCAATTTTTTCCTGAGCATTTGTTCGCTCTACCACCACTTCCACTGAATGCTTCTGCAGGGCTGCCGCGGATGCCGATGCATCCTCCTGATACGTGGCAGCAAGCGCTCCCAGCGAAACATCCAGATACCAAAGATGACCATGGTTAAGCCGCAACAGGTTGAGCGAAAGGCCATGGGCGGCGAAAAGATTGGACCATGTTTTAAAGTTCTCCCAAATTTTCAACTGCTCACTTTCAGGTCCATCGATTCGGGGTAAATCCACGTCACTTTCGGCATCCTGCCGCTTCACCAGATCACCGGTAAAGTTAACCCATCGGTCTTGCCCCCATTTCGCGACCGGCTTTACTTCGATAATCTCGACCTGCAATGTGGATGGCCATACCCGTCGTAGCGAAGCAGAAAAAACCCAGGGTAACGCTTCAATATGAGATTCAAGTCTGGATAAACTTGCAGAAAAATAGTTCCCAACGAGATAGCTTTCGACTACCTGTTTGATTTGCTCTCCATCTACTCGATTGAATTCACCCTTAACTTCAATTTCATTGATCTGGAACTTTCCTGGGTGAAACAGGCGGTCCGCCAATAACACGACAAGCAATGCAATCACCATTAGAAAAGCCACCAGGATAACCCATATTGACCATCCACGACGAGGTGAAGCATTTGGTACCGAATAACCGTTACCAATTCTATTCGAAGACGAATCCGCCCTTCTTTTTGAGCCTTCCCCATCCAAAACAAGAGAATGAAACCGCCTTTGTGTGACCGTCGACGTCAAGAGGTAACTCCACTGCTGAAATCCATTTTGCTCTGTCATGTGAAGCATAGGGATCATGCTGGCACCCCGATAACCCTGACTTCCGTCGTCAATTGCACGTTAAATTGATCAAGGACGTTTTGCTGGATCCCTTCTATCAACTCGATGATATTTGATGCGTTTGCCTCTCCCGTATTAATGATGAAGTTTGCATGGGTCATCGAAACCTCGGCGCCCCCTATCTTCTTACCCTTCCATCCTGCCTTTTCAATAAACTCCGCAGCAAAACCACCTTTGGGATTCTGAAACACGGATCCCGCGTTTGCACTTTGAATAGGCTGAGACGCACTTCTTTTATCTAGTAAACTACGTATTTTCTCCTTGCCCAACCAACCTTCCGGAGCAAAATTCAGTTTCAATTTCCCCTCTGTGATCCAATGATCAGGAGGGATATCGGCTGCTCGATATCGATAGTCTATTTCCTGAGATGAGAACACATGGAGCACTCCCCAACGATCAACACATTCAACTTCCAACACCCAAGGCCAGGTTTCACCACCAAACGCACCGGCATTCATCGCCAGCGCACCGCCAAAAGACCCTGGAACTCCGGCAAGAAACTCCACTCCAGTTAGCCCGTTGTTCGCGGAAACCCGGGCAATTTTCGCACTGGATACCCCTGCCTGGGCGCGAATGATATTCGGTTCAATGTATTCAATTTCTGATAATCCCCTTGCAGTGCGCACAATCATACCGTCCACTCCACCATCCCTCACCAGCAGATTACTACCTAAACCAACCCAATAAACCGGGACTGAAACAGGTAACTGCTTTAGCATCTTCACCAAATCTGCCTTGTCAGCAGGCGTATAGAAATATTCAGCCTTTCCACCCACTCTCCAGCTGGTATGTCGAGACATTGGCTCATTCATTAACAACTGCCCACGCAAACCATCCATGAAGGCAGGTCTATTGGGTTGCATCGCGGCCATCATTGGGCTTCCTCCCCACAATCACCCGGTTTCCTGCTGGCTAACGATTGGGCGAATCGACCAATATCACCCGCTCCCAGGGTAAGGAGAACATCCCCATCCGACAAAATTCCAGATAGCAAATCATCCAGCGCAACCAGGTTCTCAACAAAAACCGGATCCTTCCCACGTTTGCGGATCGCCTTACACAAGGACCGTCCATCTGCCCCGGTAATGGGTTTTTCCCCAGCTGGGTAAACTTCGGTCACAATCAGATTTTCCACCGTCGATAATAGTTGGGCAAAGTCATCAAATAGATCCCTTGTCCTGCTATATCTGTGGGGTTGAAATGCAACCATTATTCGGCGATTGGGCCAACAGGCATAGGCAGCCTCCAATGTTGCCGCAAGCTCCTTTGGGTGATGGGCATAATCGTCAACCAAATCAATGTGGCCAATTGGTAAGCTGATACGTCCAAGTCGTTCAAAGCGCCGGCCAATCCCTTCAAAGCCCGAAAGTGCTTTTTGTATTGCACTCACTGGCAATCCCAGTTTATATCCAATTGATACGGCCGCTAACGCATTCAATACATTGTGTTTTCCTGGCATTGCCAGACTAAAGTGAGTCCGTTGATAGCCTTCACATTCCACATCAAATGAACTGACGCTTTCTTTCTGGGTGACATTGGTGGCCCTGAAGTCCACACCTTCCGTAAAACCGTAACTCACCACGGGCCTGCTTATCTGTCCAGCTAGCTCTTTCACCACCGGATCATCGAAACAAAGAATTGCCAAACCGTAAAATGGCAGGTTGTGAAGAAAATCCACATAGGCCTTCTTGAGAATTTCAAAATCCCCTGAATAGGTTTCCATGTGATCCTCATCGACATTCGTCACTACCGACATCTGCGGTTGCAGGTGTAAGAATGATGCATCACTTTCATCTGCTTCGGCCACGAGGTACTGACCCGCACCTAAGCGGGCATTCGTGCTTACGCTGTTTACAACTCCTCCGACAATAAAGGTCGGATCCATCTTCGCAGCAACCAGTACAGCAGCAATCAGGCTAGTAGTGGTGGTTTTGCCATGAGTACCCGCTATGGCGATCCCTCTTTTGAACCTCATCAATTCACCAAGCATCTCCGCCCTTGGTACGATGGGGATTTTATTTTCCTCAGCTCCCTTTACCTCCTCATTGCTACTGTCAACTGCACTAGAAATTACCACGGCATCAGCACCCACTACCTGATTCCGATGATGCCCAAGATAGATGGTTGCTCCTGACTTGCGTAGATGGGCCAACCTTGGGCTTTCATTTTTATCCGAGCCCGAAACATCAAAACCCAGATCCAGCAATACTTCTGCGATACCACTCATTCCGATCCCGCCGATACCAACGAAATGAATGTGCTTTACGAATTCACGCATGGATCACCTCCATGCAGGTACGGGCGGCCCTAAGGGTTGCATCGGGTTTCGATAGTGATCGAGCTTCTAACGCCATTCCTGATAGCTCCACCCTATCTTGAGACAATCGAGCCAGTATCTCAATCCAACCACCCTTAACAAAATCCTCCTGCTTAATGCAGAAGGCGGATTTCTGACTAACCAGGTATTCCGCATTTTTTGTTTGGTGATCATTGACAGCATGGGGATAAGGGATAAATATCGCTACCACACCCGCCGCACACACTTCCGACACCGTCATGGCACCCGACCGACAGATCACCACATCCGCCCAGCCATAGGCGTCTGCCATGTCATCAATAAATGAGGTCACTTTCGCATCTACGCCAGCAATTCGATATCGTTCCTGAATATTTGCCACTATGCCTTTCCCACACTGATGGCGTACTTCACAAAAATCAGAAGAACAATGCCCCAGTAGTCCAGGTAAATAGTCATTAAAGGCCTTTGCGCCCTGGCTACCGCCGATAACCAGAATTCGCAATGCGCCGGTTCTTTTTGATAAACGTTCAACGGGATCAGGTAACGCCAATATGCTTTCCCTTACCGGATTACCTATCCACTCAAATCTTTCGATTCCCTGGGCTTGAGGAAACCCCGTCAGATTCGCCCTGCTGAATCCGGACAACCAGCGGTTAGTCATTCCCGCCACGGTATTTTGCTCATGAAGAACCAAAGGGACCCTTAGCAGTATTGCCATCAACCCTCCAGGACCAGCAACAAACCCACCCATCCCGAGTACGGCAAAAGGTTTTCGTTTTCGAAAAATTTTGAAACTCTGATAAATAGCAGTGAACAGCATAAACGGCATGGTTAGCTTCCGCTTGAATCCGCTGTGTCGAATGCCCCTCACGGTAATGCCATCAAATGGAATTTTCGCCTGCTGTACTAATTCCTGCTCCAATCCATTGTGGGCACCAATCCACGAAACTTCCATGCCCTTTTCGATTAGCAACTTCGCAACCGCCAAAGCCGGAATGATATGCCCACCAGTGCCACCCGCCATTACCAATACTTTGCTCATTTGGGCTTCCTGCTTTTTATTTGACATTGTTTGTCAACGGATATCAGAAGACCCACTGCCAACATCGCAGTGACCATGCTACTTCCCCCATAACTCATAAATGGGAGGGTCAGCCCTTTGGTTGGAAGCAACCCTATATTAACTCCGACATGAACACTGGCTTGCAATGCAAAAAGTAGCCCTATGCCCTGAGCAAGCAGGCCCGCGAAACGATTCCCAACACGAAATGCCCCCGCAGCAATATGAAAAGCCCGAAATAAAAATAAACCAAAAAGTACCAGCACAAACAGAATTCCTACGGCGCCAAGCTCCTCCCCGGTAATCGCCACCAAAAAGTCATTACTGGCATGGGGCAGATAGAACAGTTTCTGTATGCTGCCGCCCAGACCCGCACCAAACCACTCCCCTCGACCAATAGCGATTAATGCCTGAGAGAGTTGAAACCCGGAGTTATACGGGTCGGCCCACGGGTCTTGAAAGCTCAGTAGTCGATTCAAACGATAAGGTGCCATCACAAGGATTCCCGCCATTAGAACCATTGCAACAGAGCTGCTGAAAATAAAGTGCCAGAATCGGACACCAGCCAGAAACATCATGCACCCTGCGGTAGCTACAATAACCACGGTGGTCCCGAAGTCAGGTTCCAGCATTAGAAGCAAACCGATAGCGCCGACAACTAAACCGATATTGAATATCCCAACCTTGAATAGGTGAAGTTCTTCGCTCTTCCTTGAGAGATAATCTGAAAAATAGATAAGGGAAGCAATTTTCACTAACTCAGAGGGCTGAAAACGTAACCCCATTATGTCGAACCACCTCATACTTCCATTGACTTCAACGCCTAGCCCCGGAATTAACACTAACGATAATAACAACAACCCCAGCAACATGACTTTTTTACTTACGGCTTGCAACCACTCAATTCTTACGAAGGAAGCGGCGATAAGAAAACCGAAGCCCAGAGCAATGTGCGCGAGATGAGTGGCCAATGTATTGTAATTGGTACTCAACATCTTTTTGTCACCGGCGATGGTTGCGGAATAAACCATCACTGCACCGAGCGATAACATAATCACGATGGTCGTCAGCAACCATTGGTCATACTTTCGGCCCAATCCCGACTCAAAATTATTGGCCCTATCTGCCTTAATAGTTCGCCTCCTATCCATGAGACAATTCCAGGGCTAATTGTCGAAACCGATCTCCTCGCTGCTCATAGCTGTCGAACATGTCGTAACTTGAACAGGCTGGAGAAAACAGAACCGACTGGCCCGGACGAGACATTTTATTCGCAATTTCCACCGCCTGTTCCAGATCGCTAACCCGATGTATTCTGGTTACGCTACCAATGGCTTCCTCGATATTATTGGCATCCCTACCGAATAAGATACCCAATAAAACCTTACCTCCCACCACATCGACCAGTGGGGAAAAATCTGCGTCTTTTCCAATACCTCCTGCGATAAGAAGGACGTCGCTGTCCAACCCTCTGATTGCGGCAATGGTGGCACCCACATTGGTCCCTTTTGAATCATTAATCCAGGTTACCCCATCATGTTCCATTACATATTCGCATCGATGTGGCAGTCCAGGATACTGTAGAGCAGCCTCCACCATTTCATCGGTAATTCCAACGCCAGCTGCATCAATGAGCGCCATGGCGGCCAGAATATTCGACACATTTTGATCGCCCTTCATCGTCATTTTATTGATTGGCGCCAACCATTCGCCTCCCCTGGCAAATCCTCTTTCACCATCCTTTTCGAACACTCCAAACTCCCCAGCATTAGCCGGAACACCTAAACCGAAACTAACCTCCTTTTCTCCCATGAACCTGACTTTCTTTAAGACATCTTCATCGCGGTTCACCACCGCAGTCTTTACATTCCCATAGATTCGACACTTTGATTGAATGTATTCTTTCAAATCTCCATAACGATCCATGTGATCTTCAGTAACATTGAGCACCACCGATGATTCACAAGCCAGGCTGGAAGTGGTGTCCAGCTGAAAGCTCGATAGCTCAAGCACATAATAATCAGGAGTCTCGCTTCCAAGTAGATCAAGCGCGGGGGTTCCAATATTTCCGCCAGTTTTAACGCTTAATCCAGCCGCCGCCAACATCTGTGACACCAACATGGTCACCGTAGATTTCCCGTTGGATCCTGTTATTCCGATCACCGGGGCATTAACATTACGAGCAAATAGCTCAATGTCCCCAATCACCTCCCCACATCCTTCTACGGCAATACCCGGGCTGGCAACAACCTCCGCATAATTATCAAATGAGCCATAAGGGATGTTTCCAAGAACAACGGGAACATCTGGATAATACTCTTTGAGCTTACCAAGGCCCGGAGGACACTTTCGCGAATCAGCAACAACAACCTCGACATCGTTTTCCATCAGATATCGGACCACGGAAAGCCCCGTCACCCCAAGCCCGAGAACCAGGGTGGGTTTTTTCCGAGGGTTTACGTTGATTGCCGTTTGCACTTTTATTCCCACTATCTGATCTTTAACGTCGAAAGACCCACCAACACCAGAATGAAACTGATAATCCAGAACCGGACAATGACTCTGGGTTCTGGCCAACCTTTCATCTCGAAGTGATGATGCAAAGGTGCCATACGAAAAATTCGTCTTCCGATGAGTTTGAACGAGGCCACCTGCAAGATCACAGAGACCGTTTCCATGACAAAAACCCCACCCATAATTACCAAAGCGATTTCCTGACGCACAATTACCGCCACCACGCCGATTGCGGCTCCCAACGATAAGGCCCCGATGTCCCCCATGAAAACTTGAGCCGGATAGGCGTTAAACCATAGAAAACCCAATCCAGCACCGACAAGAGCCGCACAAAAAACCAGGATTTCACCAGCACCTGGAATATAGGGTATGCCTAGATATCCAGAATAAATTGAATTTCCAGTGGCATAAGCAAAGATACCCAAAGCACCTGCAACCATCACGGTAGGCATGATTGCCAACCCATCTAATCCATCGGTCAAATTCACTGCGTTGCTAAAGCCAACAATAAACAAATAGGATATAAAGACGAACCCCCAGCCCAGTGGTAATGCGATATCCTTGAATAGCGGAACCAGCAACATGGTCTCCGCGGGGGATTGAGCTGTATTAAAGAGAAATAGCGATGCAATCAATCCTGCAATACTTTGGCAAAGAAACTTGTTGCGAGATCCCATCCCCCTGGGGTTCTTGTCGACCAGTTTTCGATAATCATCGAACCACCCAATGGCGCCAAATGTAATTGTCGTAAACAAAACTACCCATACGAACCGATTGCTAAGGTCTCCCCAAAGCAAGGTAGATATGACCACTGAGAGCAGAATTAATCCTCCTCCCATTGTTGGTGTACCAACTTTGTCAAAATGTGTGGGAGGACCATCATCCCGAACCGTTTGTCCAATCTGATAGAAACTCAATTTTCTTATCATGGCAGGTCCGAAAACAAAGAAAATACTCAATGCGGTTAAAACACCGCAAATTCCCCGAACGGTCAAATAGCGGAAGACATTGAAAGCACTATGATCCTGGGCAAGCAGGTCAAACAGCCATGTCAACATAAGGCACCTCCGCAGTTCGATTCGACATTGGTTATTTCATTAACCACTCTCTCCATGCCTGATGACCGTGAACCTTTAATCATGACTAGTACGTTCTGATCCAACTCGGCCTTTAACTCTTCAACCAGCTTTTCCAATGACGTAAACCTGTTCCCATCCTTACCATAACCGTCAACATAATGACTGGACGCTGCAGTGTCTTTTTCTGAGAGGCAGTAAAACTTCGCGATACCAGAATCCTTCGCATATTTTCCAATTTCATGGTGCAGCTCATGGGAGTTAACCCCAAGTTCGGCCATTTCGCCCAAAACCAAGATTCCTCTTTGCCTTGTATTCGATAACACATCAATGGCCACCTTCATTGAGGACGGATTCGCGTTATAACTGTCATCCACGACCAGCGATCCGCGCAACCCTTTCCTCATGGTCAATCTTCCGGCAACCGCCCTACCTTGTTTCAATCCTTCTCTAATCTGCATCGGATTCAAGCCAATCGCATAAACTGCGCAAGCAGCCGCAGCAGCATTCATGGCATTGTGTTCACCCAGCAGAGGAATTTCCACATTGATTGTTTGTTGATCAATTTTTAGATCAAAACTGGAACCACTCTCCTGCAATGTCAAATTACTCATTACGACGTCAGCATCGGGATGACGCCCAAAGGTCAGAATCCGCCTATCGCTATTCTGAACCAACAAGTCTTTTTTCCAGTATTCACAGAAATCATCATCAGCATTTAGAATGGCTGTTCCCTCGGTGGTCAGACCATTAAATATTTCTCCTTTGGCTTCTGCAATTTTCTCAACGCTACCCAAACCTTCGAGATGTGCTGGCGCGGCATTGTTTATTAGCGCGACATCTGGAGTGGTGAGATTACTCAGATAATCCAACTCTCCGGAATGATTCATCCCCATCTCAACCACAATGTAATCATGGGTTTCCCGGAGCTCCAATAAGGTTAATGGCACACCCCATTGATTGTTGAAACTTCCTTTAGGTGATAGACAGCAACCGGTCATATTCAGAATTGAAGAAATTAAAGCCGTCACTGTGGTTTTGCCATTACTGCCAGTAATAGCAATAACCGGAATATCGAAACAAGCGCGCCAGTATTTGCCAAGCAGACCTAATGCCTTAGTTGTGTCTTCCACCAGAATCTGTGTGACTTGCGTATTCTGTAGAGTCGAAACCATCGCTCCCACTGCACCATTTTGTGCCGCCGCTTGCACATAATCATGGCCGTCATATTTCTCGCCAGGGATAGCAACAAAAAAGTCATTCTCCTGAATAGAACGGGAGTCCATTTTGACAGCAACACATTCGGCATCTAAACCGTTTAACGTTCCTCCAACCGCTTGCGCCACTTGGGATAATAAAATCATGACATTGCCCTCATAGCCTGGGTGACAATCTCCCTATCACTCAGCTCCACTACGCCGTCCCGGGTAATCTGATAATCTTCATGACCCTTTCCTGCCACCAAAACGAAACCTTCCGGGTCGCCCCAGCATATCGCCGATTCAATGGCTTCTTTACGACCATGAATCACTCTGGGGGCAGTTACCATGCCTGCCAAAATCTGCTCCACGATTTCCTCAGGAGGTTCAGTCCTTGGATTATCATCAGTTACAATAACCTTATCTGCAAACTGCTCTGCTATCCTCCCCATTTGGGAACGTTTACCCTTGTCCCGATCGCCGCCACATCCGAACACAACCGTCAGCTCTCCTTTGGCAATCTGTTTTAGCGAACACAAAGCCCGCTCCAGCGCATCCGGAGTATGGGAATAGTCGACCACAACCGTTGTTGCGGAACGGGTGCTTTTCTCCATCTGGAATACTTCCATTCTCCCGGGCGGAGAGCTCAGACTTCCTATCACCTTTGGAATGCTTTCCAACGCCGCTCCAGAGCCAAGCAGGCAGGCAATCACCGCTAACAGGTTGGGGACATTAATCACACCAATTAACGGAGACTTCACGTTAATGGTTTCTCCTTGCCATTCAACATCGAATTCGATGCCTTTTTGTCCAACGACCAATTTGGTGGGCGATATATCAGCCTGGTGCATTCCATAGCTGATAGCCTTTTTCGCTTGATGCTGTTCAAACAGCCGTCGTCCAAACTGATCATCCGTATTGATTACTGCCAGATTCAGATCTTCAAATGCAAATAGTTTTGCTTTTTCTTCCCCATATTTCTCAAAACTCGGATGGTAGTCGAGATGATCCTGGCTTAAGTTAGTAAAAACAGCGATATCAAACTTTACTCCACTAACCCGACTTTGACTTAAGCCGTGGGAAGAAACCTCCATACAAACCGACCGGGCGTGTTCGCACGCAAACTCCGCCAATCGTTGCTGAATCGCCACAGCATTGTCCGTTGTCAGGAGCGACTTTTCCAGACTATGAGGATAGCCATTTCCGATGGTACCCATAAAGCCACACTTTCGCCCAAGAGATCCCAACGCCTGAGCCATTAAATAGCTGAAGGTGGTTTTACCATTAGTTCCAGTGACCCCGATTACCTGTATTTTTTTAGACGGGTGATCGAAAAAGCGACCTGCAATTTCACTCACACTGTCACGAAGATTCGCCACAGGAAGCATCGCGACATCATTAGAGATCTCCTGACCCAGCTTTTTGTCATATTCAATACTCTCATAACCAATAGCGGAAGCTCCCTGGTTGATGGCCTGAACAATATATTGTCGACCATCCACAACGCCACCGGGCATCGCTATAAAGAGATCCCCTAATACCACTGATCGACTGTCGAGCTGAATCCCCGTTACTGTTTGATCCATTTGCTCCAAACGGTCCATTGGATAATTCGAATCAACAATTGAATCGAATAGATAATCAAGGCGTTTGGAACAACCACGAGAGACAAAATTATGACCTATTCGACTCATGTCTGATTCTCCTTTGATGTGGAGAACATTGTGCTAATCGGATTGAGATCAAAATTCACACCATCAGGCTTGATGTTGTATAGGCGCAACAAATCCTGAGTAATATTGGCAAAAACCGGTGCTGCCACATCTCCTCCAAAATAATCTTCACCACGAGGGTCATCAATCACAACCGCCACAACAAACCTGGGATTGGAAATCGGAGCCAGACCAACAAAAGAGGAGATATAACGATCACTGGCATATTCTTTGTTGATAACCTTATGGGTCGTGCCCGTTTTTCCACCAATCCGATATCCTGGAACCTGGGCTTTTTCAGCAGTGCCCTTCTCTGTGGCTACCTGCTCAAGCATCTCCCGAATACTCAACACGGTTTCTGGACTAAACACCCTTTTTCCTTCAGCAGCGTAATTCGATGGCTTTCTCCCCAACGTAATCGGAAGCAGTATTCCATCCGTTGCCAAAGCGGTATAGGCTCGAGCTAATTGCAGGGGAGTTGCAGAAATACCGTAACCATATGACAAAGTTGCGTGCTCAATGGTATGAGTGCGTTTCTGTAACGACCCTGAGGACTCGCCCGGTAGTCCCATGACTCCCTCTCCAAACCCCAGGTTGGCAAATGTCTGATACAGATTTTCATAAGGCATGGAAAGTGCTACTTTTGCAGACCCGATATTGCTTGAATGCACTACCACATCAAAAAGACTAATATTTCCATAGTCCTTGCTATCTGAAATCGCATACTTACCAACGTGGAATCGACCTGGCGATGTGTCTACTTTACTGTCCACACTCAATCCTTCACTTTCCAACGCCATCGCGATAGTAAAGGGCTTCACCGTTGATCCAGGTTCCACCGGATCAGTTATCGCCCGATTTCTCAGATTATTCGATTTGAAAGTGCTACGATCATTTGGATTAAACTGGGGGAAATTCACCAGGGTTAATAACTCGCCACTTGGCACGGATAAAACAACGACACTTCCGCTCGTTGCATTAAACTGTGTTATCGCATCTTTCAGATAGTCGCTCGCCAACGATTGCAGCCGTTGATCAATGCTCACCACAAGATCCTTCCCATGCTGGACCTGATAGATACTCTCCACGCTCTCGACATGCTGCCCTGTCATTGATTTGAGCACCCGGGAGCGCCCTCCACTACCCGTCAACTCCTGGTCGAATAATCGTTCAAGGCCTTCCTGCCCGAGATTGTCCACGTCGGTGAAACCCACCAAATGGGCGCTAGCTACGCCTCCAGGATAATATCTTTTATATTCTCTCCTGACTTCCAGCCCATTTATTTCCATATCCATGATCCGTTCAACCAAAACTGGCGCCAACTGTCTTTTTACATACATGAACTCAGACTTTGCGTATTTCTCACAACGCTTCTCCAGGTTTCCTGCACTGATATCCAGTACCTTCTCTAACTCACTGGTATACGCATTCTCAGCACAGAACAACCTGGGGTCTGCCACCAACGACTGCACAGGAGTACTAACGGTTAGCACCTGATTATTTCGGTCAAAAATAGCGCCTCTTTCGGGAAAAATTCTAATTTCACGTAAATAGCGCTTATCTCCCTGGGATTGCAGATAGTCATGATCCTGGGTTTGCAGCAGAACAACTTTCCAGCTCAGGGCTCCAAACCATACAGACATCAAACCCAACAATACAAATTGACGCCATACTGGCGGTTTGCTGATCGCGAACTCACTCATCGGCACACCCGAAACCAGGTTCATCAATTAAACCTGGTGTAGTTTGCTGGATAGAAATAAACTGGTGTTCACCCACTTTCCTATCCCCGGTCAACTGTGACGATGTGATCATAGGACGGCGGAACCATGTTCAGCCTTTTCTTCGCATCTTCTGAAAGATTATGCTGGGTAGACCATGTCGCCTTTTCCAGCATCAAGCGCCCCCATTCATATTGCAAATGGCTTCGCTCCTCTTCAAGGCCCTGTAATCTCACTAAGGCCAGTCTGTTTTCATGTCTTATAGTAACTGCGCCATAGGCGCTCACAAGAACCAGTAAAAAAAGTGATATTAAGCCTAAACCCTGCATTTAGGCCTCTTTCTCAGCGACTCTCATCACCGCACTCCTCGATCGCCGATTCCTATCGAGCTCTCCATCACCTGCCTTAATTTTTTTTCCAATTAATCTCAGTTTTGGTCTCAACATGTCGCTAGTCACGGGCATGTCCGGAGGAAAGGGGTCTCCTTTAGCCTGCTCATTGAAAAATCGCTTAACCAATCGATCTTCCAGGGAATGAAAACTAATCATGACAATGCGTCCTCCAGGGGAGACTGCAGCAAGCGCCTGGGGCAAAACAGATTTAATTTCTCCAAGCTCGTCGTTCACTGCAATTCGTATTGCCTGAAAGGTTCGGGTAGCAGGATGCTTGCCTGGTTCCTTTCTGGGAACTGCTGCGCTTACTATTGCCGTTAGTTCAGCCGTTGTCTCAATATCCTGTTCGGACAAGACTGTTTTAATGTTCCTCGCAATTCGTTTTGCGAACCGCTCTTCTCCATATTTCTTCAGTACTCGAACAAGCTCCTCCTCCTCGACCTGTTCCAACCAGATTGCCGCCGAAATACCCCGACTTTGGTCCATTCTCATGTCCAGGGGGCCATCATGCATAAAACTAAACCCTCGCGCGCCATTATCTAGCTGTGGAGACGAAACCCCAAAATCAAATAACAAAGCATCAACCTTGCCAATCAAACCTTTGGCATTCAGTATTTTGGTTAATTCGGAAAAGGGTGCATGTACAACTTCCACTCGATCGTCGCCTCCCCATTCCCCAAGGGCTGCATTCACAGCAGTGGCATCCCGATCGATCACAATCAATCTACCCTGATCTGAAAGTTGTGACAAAATAGCCCGGCTGTGACCTCCACGCCCATAGGTCGCGTCCACGACACAATCCGACCCACTCAAATTCAGAGCTTCCAAAACCTCCTCCCCTAAAACCGGGAAATGAGTACTGGAAAATTGTGATTCGGCCATCATAGAGTCAACCGCGCCATTTCTTCTGATAGATTCTCAAAACTGTTTTCCCCTTGTAACCACTGATTACATTTCGCGGTCCAAAGCTCCTCGCTCCATATTTCGAACTTATTCCCTTGCCCGACGAGGTAAATGGATTTATCCAAATGGGCGAACTCTCGTAGAGGTGCTGGCAACAATATCCTTCCGTTTTTATCCATATCTATGTCGCTGGCATAGCCCAGGATAAAACGCTTTAGATTTTGATGGCCAACGTGAAAACTCGGCAATTCGGATATTTTTCGCTCTACCTGTTCCCATTCATCCATGGGATAGAGCCAAAGGCAGTGTTCGCTTGTGTTGTTAATCGTCACTACCATACGTCCATCGCAACGCTCAACTAGCTCTTCCCGGTACCTTCCAGGAATAGCTAATCGACCTTTGGTATCAATGTTTAGTACAGTTGCGCCGCGAATCATTGTCATATTTTGCCAATTTCGGGAAAAAGCTCCACTATTTCCCACAAAACGACACTATATGAGCGAGCCCAAGCTCTGTCAAGAAGATTTAAGGGTTAAAACGGGCGAAATATCATTGATTTTTAAGGGATTTTTCCTTTATTCGGCTACCACTCATCCATAAAAGCTCATGTTGTTTCGAGCTTATTCGTGTAGTCTATTTATTCTAAAAGAATAAATTTTTCAGTCTTTATGTCAAAACGATCCGCAAAAAAGCCGTCGATGAAACTCCATGACCAGGAGAGATGGACAGAACATTGCATAAATTCCTGCCTGGTTCTATACAAAAAGATGAATATGCAGCATCATGGATTTTACTCCAAAAATGTCTGCAATTCTCAGCCATTTCTGATTAGACATCGATGTTTATCCCGGAAAATCCGCCCGGAAACCTACCCCAACAATGGTATTATCCAACTCCAGGGGACATCATTAACCAACTCGAACCGGACATAGCAAAACTCATGGAATCAAACACCTCCTGGAGACCGGGCTGCCTGATGACCACAGTGATCATCATCGTTACTATTGCGCTCTCCACTGCGTTAACTATCTGGATATTAAATACCTATATTTTTCCCACACGCTTCAGCCCAGTGGAGCTCTCGGAAAAAGAACAAAAGACTCTCGACAAAAAAATTGCGATATTTTCCCAATTTGGCGGAGGTACAAGCAGCGAACCAACCCAATCTGAATCCAGCGCTTTGGAACCTGAACAATACACCGAGAGCGATGAAAGCCGCCTGATCAGCCTTACCGAAAGAGAGCTCAATGGATTACTCGCTAATAATACCGATCTCTCAGAACGATTCGCAATTGATCTATCTGATAAGCTAGCTAGCGGAAAACTTCTCATCAAGCCAGATCCTGACTTTCCTATTCTTGGTGGAAAAACGGTCAAACTCACAGCAGGACTGGAGTTGGGATACGAAAATGAACGCCCTATCATCAAACTCAGAGGCGTTAGCATAATGGGCGTACCCATTCCAAACGCCTGGCTGGGTGGACTGAAAAACGTCGACCTGATTCAGGAGTTTGGTGCTGACGAAGGTGTCTGGAAATCTTTCGCCGATGGCGTTGAGATGATCAAAGTGCAAGACGACAAACTGGTTATCCAACTAAAAGAATAGATGGAGAAAGAATAGGTTTCTTACTATTTATTCTTCACCACTTAGGAATTGATCAGGGTCTCAGGAAAAGGTCTGGTATCTCACTTTGACGCTACTTTGATGCTATGGTATGGGGTATCCGTAACGCATTGGTTCAACCCAATGCCCATGTCGCTGTGCAAAGTGGCCATACTTAGGCAAAGAGGATAAGTGAGGAAGCTGAGTATTACCGGAAAAAGGATCACTTCAGATATGATTGTTGGAGATGACTCCGATCATAGACAGACATGGAAACAGAACAGCATGGAAACAGAAAAACATGGAGACACCTATTTCATCAGTATCTGGACACCATACCTCAATATAGCAATTATTGGGGTGAATTGAGGTGGTTACCGATATGCGCATACTCTTTACTGTCGTTGCTTTAGTCTTCGTGACGGTTCTACATCCATCGTTTGCATATGCACAGAACCGGCAACTTGCTAACACAACCCGAACGATGGAAATCTTTGAAGTGGAGCCTGGAGCCACAGATTTTTTCGGCAACCATGCTGCCATGGCAGTCATTCTGGAAGAATGCACTTCGACCTTTGAACCCACATCGCGGTCTTTTGAGCAAAGTCCAGGGCAAAGACCAGGAGTCACATCTCCGACGATTCGAACCCCCGCTGGGTGTGGGTTCAGGCGATCCATAGTTGGGCCTTATGCGATTGTCTTAAGAGACTTTGTATCACAGTCCATTAATGATCTGGGTGTGCATACCGTGACTTGTCCAGAGAGCGTAGCCGCCAGCCTGGGTTGTACCTCCATCTCGACACCCAATGCTTGTGGTCGGTACGAACTCTGCCTTCCACAATACTTCGGGGGACGTACCTATAACTACAGATTCACTGTCGAGATACACAACGAACCAGCAACAGCATCCATTAGTCACACCGGCACCGGACTTATTTCCGACAACGAAGCGTCTCACAATACGTTGATGACTATTGTCGCCGATGCTCGTGACCCAGATGGCGGTACGCCAACACTAAGCTGGCGAATACTATCCCGACCAAGTGGCGCGGTCTCCAATCTCGCAACAACTTCAGGAGCTTCCACCAGTATCCGGTTCTCCGGTGAGCGCGATTTTGGTGTCTGGAGTATCGAGGTGATAGTAGACGACAACGAGGGCGAGCGCACAAGACAGACACACGATTTCGCCGTTGTGAACCAGGCACCAAACCCAGTGATTTCTGGCGCAACCCGTGTTGCACTTGGAGACAATATTGTACTTCAGGTCAGCCCCGATGAAGATGGCGGTGAATACACTGCCATTACCTGGGAATCTCTGGCGCCAAACACAAGTGTTTGGGAGACGGTGGCTGGCTCTCCTGAACTCTCTATTCCTAGTGAGCTTAGATCCATTGGCATGTGGCAATTTCGTGTTTCGGTTACTGATAATGAGGTTCCGGCGTTGAGTGGCATGTCGAGCAATTATTCAGTTGAAGTCTTTAACCCACCCCCTGAATTGACCATCGACCCCGTTGTCAGTCCGGTACCAGCTGAAGACGGCAGCTTTGAAATAAATGTCTCCGCATTGGACCCGGATGGGGGTGAAGCCCAAATATTGATTCGCACAATTCAAACTCCCGATTCTTCCGGTGTACCCCTAGGAGAGGAAGCAGCCAGACAAGGTGAAGAACTGAATTATATTCAAAGGTTGACCATTGCAGACGCTGGCACGTGGATCTTTGAGATTAGGGCGAGAGATGATGAGCCAGCACCGTATACCGGAGAATCAGAACCGGTAGAAGTGGTGCTAGTCGCAAATGGTAAGCCCGAAGCGAATATCAGTGGCCCAGATCAGGTTGGGTCGTTAACCGGAATGGTCAGTTTATCTGGACTCGATAGCAACGATCCAGATACTCCAACCAGGGTTTACCCAGACATTCCCTGCGCAGATGTGAGCGTTAACTGCCATTCAACCGTGGATGGATCGCCTCCACGTAGAATCACACCGGGCATCACACGCTATACCTGGTCCTTACTGAGTGCATCTCTTGATAGTGGTGAGGCATTTGAGCTAGCGGATGATTTGCGCGAGCGATTCACGATCAGAGGCCCGACTGATGCGATTGAAATTCCAATCGCAGAGCTGGAAGCCGGTAGATTTCTTTTTCAACTTGAAGTCGAGGACGGGGAGGGCCTTACGGATAGCGCAACCCACAATATTGAAGTGATCGAAGAGCAAGGGAACCCCATTGCCATTGTTACTCCACCACGCCGATTTGATGTTCCTGTTATTGGTGGTCTTGCTGAACCAATAGAAGTATTTGGCGTTCGTAGTTTCGACCCAGACAATATTCTCACAGGCGACCCACCGGGAATCGAATCCTTTGAGTGGCGTGTACTCTACGAACCTGATGATTGCGTTGGAATTTCTGCCGCCGCCGAAACCTCGGGGCGACTAACCTTGTTTAACCCCACTGGTTTTATACCTCCTGCTTGCATTGGGCCTTACAAAATTGAATTGACTGTTACCGACGATGATCGACCTACAGCTCATACTGGCAGTGCGGAAACCAGGGTCTTTCTCAAAAATTGTAGCGAGGGTGTTTGCATTGATCTCCCAACAGAAGAGTCCACCTATGAGATCGAGTTTGCCGAAGGGGCGGATGTGTTTATCTATTATCACGTCGACCCACCCACAGCTGCGCGGTTTCCGCTTGGTTACTTTGCAAGACTCCGGGGTTTTCACGAGAGTAATCCAATAACGCCTGTTTTTAAGAGTTACGAACCCAATGCCGTGCTTGGCACTTCTTCACAACTAATGGCCTTTCACTGGAACGGCTATTGGACTAATCGCCGTCCGCAGCCGGGTCGCTACAATATTTCAGTTGAACTTCTAGATCATAATCGGGTGTCTTTGTCCCCGCCGCTGATCGACAGTGAATTGCGGGCAATAAAGCTCGAGATTGATGATCTTAGATTTGAAAGTGGTGCCGACCGTTATGCGAATCGCGATTCGCTTATTGACAGCTCACAACGAGTGAGATTGCCTTTTGCAATCGACGGAACCATCGAACCTGATCGCATTACCTGGCGCCTATTAGACTCGGGGGAATCGGAAATTATATCCCAGGAACTTCCTGCGGCCCTTGCCGGTGAAGTCATTTGGGACGGCAGAATCAACACCAACTCTAATCCTGAAATCTCTGTTGCCTCAACTGGGAGCTACTTCATCGAAGTCGAGGCATTCAAGGCCGATCGATCATTGACCGGTCCCGTTCGCCAGCCTCTGGCGATATATCAATTAACCGCTCACGCCACAACTGGCTTGCCCGACGATTTAGTAGTACTGGTAAACACCGATGATGATGATATGGATGGTATACCGGATCGAATTGATACAGGACCGGTTAGTGGTGAAACTGATCTACTTGGGACAACACTGATTTTGGACCCACCTCTTGCTGGGCAAATTCGTGTTTCTACCGGAGACCCTGTGCCAAAACTTGCGTTAAATGACAGCTCTATTCGCGCTAGCGCAACCATGCCATGGCCGGCCGAGTTTCCGGTGACAGAGGCAGACGCCAGTATAGACATCTATATAGAAGGGTTGGTCAGCGGTGAAGCAAATTTGCAGCTTGCGTTTATCCCGGACGGACACAGCGCGCTTCCGTCTGTCAATACGACGTTTAGGGTAATAGATGTTGAGCTAGAGGATAGATAGCGCCTACTCTGGAATTGAGTTCATAGATATTGCTGGGTTCGATAGCGCTTACAGTGCGAGTTCGCCGTATGGCTTATTAAACACGGCCGCTGAGAATTTTGTTGATCGGGACCCAGATCGGTTCGCGCTTCGTATTCAGGATAGACAAGCGAACACAGACTCAGGCAGTGTAGAAACTGGCTCTATCGTCGTGTCGACCATTCTTGCCGACGGTACAATCGATGATGATGCAACGGAGATACAGCTATTCGAGGCTAGTGGTGCTGGCACTGCGGTTTCGGATTCTTCAATTTTCCAAAGCTCCTTCCTGGTCGCCACCACACAGGATCTACCCACTAATGCCGACGATGATATTGCGGCAGTAGAACCTTCGGGTTCCACTGTCGCAGACGACGCATCTGGTGACCGAACCCACCGCGCAACCATTGACGGTGGTATACGTATCCATTATCAAGCTGCCGGCAGCAGTAGAACGCTGTCTTATCAGTTACCGGTCTGCAACCGCAACCCAGAGGCACGTAGAGTTGTAGAAATAAGGGCAAGAATTTTTATTGACCCTACTACAGGTTTGCCGACGGCAAGCCCTTCTTACATACAGGCCCAGTTGGATAAGGCCAACCTGGCTTGGGCTCCTGCATGTATTAAATTCCAACTAACCGGTGGCACAGCAACAATCATTCCGGCCTCTGTCACGCCAACCATCATGACGCCTACTGGTCCACAGAATTTTTTGGCGGACGGTGGTAACTATGGTGGTCAGGGTGATCGAATGGCTTTGATCAATGCATTCAGCCCTGGAGCGAGACGGGATGTGTTCGAGCTGTTTGTTGTGCCTAACATCGCTACCGCTAATGCGGTAACGTACGGTCCGTTTGACGATTTTCCAAACCTTGGTCTAAATACCTTTATGGTTATGAGATCTAACCTCTCGCCTATTGCGCGAACACTAGCCCACGAACTTGGTCATGGCCTGGGCAACACACCAGATACTCACTTGCGAAAGCATATATTCTATCCACAAAGACCCTGGAAAAATACTGACCCAACGAATTTCGGTTATATAACAGACGACCGCCCCATCGATAATTATCGGCGGATTTCAGACATGACTATCATGCAGTCACGCACTGAACGGACAGTGACTCCTACACCGCCACGAACAGCCCTAGGGAACTATGCACTTAAAAACCCTTAATACGAACAACTTTGAAGTCTGGTATTCACTGATGGTGAGCGTGTTGTTAGCCTTTATAGGAAGTTGCCAAAGTGTTGCCTCTGATAAAGGGCCAACGCTACAACCTGACCGCATGATAATAACAGCAGCCGAAGCGGCTAGCAGTGTGATTTTTACAGCACCGCACGGCTTGTCAGCGCGCTCCGGACTTGACCCAAAAGTCGAACAGACATTGAAGCACAAGCCCTCGGTAGCTGCTGCATACATCGCCTCTGAGATTGAACTTACCAACTTAATTGAGCAAGGAGACGGGGAGTCGGTCAAGCAACTTGAGCGTGCCATTGCAATATTGAGCACCTACCCTTCGATAAAGGGCGACCAGGTGCTAGGCGATTGGTATCTTGAGTTAGCGCAACGCCGCGATGCCACCGTAAATCTGCCTGTTAGTGAATACAGGCTGAACTTTCAGATACTCACCGCTTTTGCCGGCCGCTACTCGATACCTGTTGCGCAGCAAATTTCAGCAGCGTGGTTGAAGATGGATAAATTTGAAAAACGCGCATCCATGAATTACCTGGCCGAAGCTGGCCGGTCCTTACCGGACGCAATCGCCAGCCTCCAGGAATTAAAGACTCGAGATCCGGCTTCTGCCGAACTAATCAACCGCGCGTTGACCTACATGGAGGAGTAATGGTCATGAACCCTATTTATCGACAAACCTATCAGCTTCTATTGTTGGCCCTTTTCACCTTGGTTACGCTCTTGGGCGTGCTTAAGGTTAATGCAACCGATCGACAGTTCGGCGCACCACAGTACCTGGGCACAGGCTTTACTCTACCTATTGCCATTGCTTTTGATACTGCGCGCGAACGAGTCTTCGTACTCTCATCGGGGGACCATCAAATTGCATACGCTTCACTTGAGGCTGCCAGAGATGGAGGTGATTGGACAGTCGTTGGTGCAATCCCGGATCGATCTTCTATCGCGGCTTTGAATGCACCAGAAGGGCTGGCAATTGACTCGTCAGGAAACATTTTTGTGGCCGATACTTTTAATAATCGTGCCGTCATGTATCGTTATAACTCGTCGAATGATACCTATGTGTTAGATACCAGTTTCGCGTCTGACACATCGACATCAGTTAATGGTTTACCTATTTCGCGGCCACGGGATATTGTGGTCGCGCCAGATGATTCGATTTACTTATTAGATTCAGGGAATCGCCGTATCTTGCGCGCAATCAATGCCAATGCTCATAACTACACGGTGGTTCACCGCAATGAAGCCTGGGCTTATCCTTACGGTCTGGATGTGGATGAATCGAACACAATCTACGTTGCCGATACTCACAACCACCGAATTATTAGAGTCGCTCCGGATGGTGTTGAAACAGAGTTTGGACAATACGGTCGACGACCGGGAGACCTGCGCTATCCAAAAGACGTTGCAGTTAGTCCGAGCGGCTTGATTGTGGTCGCAGACACACACAACCACCGCCTAGCGATCTTCGATACAGAGCTACATTATTTTCGCGCTCTTGGCCAGCCCCCACTACTTCGAAACCCCACAAGTATTGCCATTGATTCCCAAGGTCGGGTTTTTGTAGCGGACATTGAGCGCGAGGATGGGATTGCCTATCTCGGCCCTGATGTAGATCCACAATTTGATGGCTTCATTCGTGATAACCTCGATGATGAAGGAGTACCACCGACTCTCGTGAATGACGGTCACGACTCGCCGGACATTCTTGTTTCACTTTCGTCTCATTTTGATCTTAATGAACTAGAGTCTATCGAATTCGAAACATTGAGTTCTGAAGCTGTAGTGCCAGGGGGCATTTACTATCTTTATTTTGCGATCAGAAACCTGGGTGATCGAAGCATGCCGCCTTCAATAAGTGTTTACTCAAGCTCTGAAGATACCAGTGAACCTCTCTACCAATTTCCCGAAGAATGGCGTACGAACGAGACCTTTTTAGAGGCACGCGGGACTACCCCACGACACCAGAAAAACAGGTTGTCAGTTGCCAGTGTGCCGGCTAATGGAAAGACGGTGGTTGGACCTTTGGAGTGGCGACCTTCGGGAACAACCGATCAATGCGATTCGAATAAGTTTCTGATGGCCCGCCTCGTGAATTTATACGACTCGACCATTCGCGAGTCCGACAACGGCCTGGAACAAGCGCTGGCGAGTAATAATATTGCCGTGCGCACAGTGCCTTTTGTTTCAGCGGACTGCATTCCGTTGCCAGATGAGTTTGAATTCAATGATTTACCCGAGGACGCGGCGCCCCTTTCTACTGACTGGAACCATCTGCACGCTGTATGCCCACGTTACCACGGACGCCATCCTTATCCACAAGAAAATAGTTGCGAAAATATCTTTGAAGACGGCGTAACCGCACGTTTTGCCGAAGAAATTTGGACCCTGAGCGTAAATGACTTGTCGTTACACAGCGGGCTTGATCGCGATTTTTTCAGTCTTGATCTACCTGATTTTTTTGATCCTGAATATCAGGTGAACGATATTACGCAAGAGCGTATTCGTGGAGAATTCTCAGACTCTCCATCTTACTTGCCGTCGCCAATGCCGGAGTGTGGTGTAGTGCGCCGCCACGATCCAGGGCCCGCTGGCGCTGATCGCGAGGTCACCGTTAGGATTGAGACTGAACTTTTAATTGAAATTGTTCCGGAGGAACCCCCAAGCAACAATGTCTCACCCCGACCTATTGATCCCACAGGGGAAGAGCTGTTTGTCTACACCGAGTCTTCTGACGGTTTGATGCGAGACGCTACGATTGTCTCTGGTGAAGAACTCGCTAAACGTATCGTCTGCCCACGCGATCTACATGGACTGGATGATCTTGTGTTTTCTTTTGGGGAAAGGATGGATCCGATTACTGCCAGAGAGTTAACAAGTACTGGTAGGTATCGTATCGACGCAACCTATTTAAGCTCTATTGATCGGGGGTTCCAAATTGGGCCGAGGACCCAGGTGTGACAGGGCAACTTGATTGTTTTGGTATCGGTCCGATTCAATTCGGTAGCGGTGGTAGTCTCTCGCCACCAGTATCTGGCATTACAGGCCCAATCACCGGCTCCAGATTTCCGTTTTGCGGATTCGATTTTGGCAGCCCAGGCGGGTTCTTCGAACAACACCCGCGCTTCCCTTTACCAGGTTGTATTGCGGATGGACCTGGATGTTTCTCTCGCTTTTACTTCTATTGGCCTGAAGTTGTAAACCCTTTAAACTTTGCGTTACTCTCAGATTCACCGTTGGTTATGTCATTAATCGACGCGGCCGGACAAACAGTTTTTGAAACACAACTTTCAGATAATGTTCCTCGTGAACAGCTTGGTTTGTTTGACACCGCCAACCTCGATACCTGGAAACCATCAGTAAACAATCAATCTGGTGCACCCATGTATGGTGGACAGGTTTATGAGACGAACTTGCAACCCGGTTATTATGGTATTACGCTCGAAGGACCTCCAGGTGAGGTGGCATTTGCCTTCACATCATTGACAGAACAGCCAAACCAAATCAACCTACCAAAGCAACGGCGCAACCATAAGAATTAGTGGTCTGGGCTTAGAGGTATTAGCAATAAACTAGCAGGCAGGCATGGGATACCTCACCAGTATCTTTTCGTTAGTATCTAAATGTCCAGCACCCAGGCATTTTGAATCTGATGTAATTGCAGAACTTTCAGGCGGCGATTCGGGCTAACCCCTGAACGAAACGATACGTCAGTCCCCAAAGCACTTCACCAGTTTCGAATCGTATTGCAGGATAAGGTTGCTCCGAATATCCAGAATAATATTGAAAAACCTCTGGTTGACCGATGAGTTGATCCACAGGAATCCAGAAACTTTTACCCACTTCATTATTATGAACAACCGCCTGAGGTTCCGATAAAAAGAACACAAAACAGCTAATAATGAGGGAAAGATTTTGCTGTCTGTTTTTACCCTTCTGATCATCCAATCGTCCAATCATCATCGAGCGATCCAGACATATACCGACCTCTTCATGGGTTTCCCGGCAAGCTGTATCAAAAGTTCCTTGATCATGGAGTTCTTTACCACCACCTGGGAATGCAATCTGCCCGGACCAAGGGTCATTTTTATGGGGCGCCCTTTCAATAAAGAACATTTTCAACTGCCCGCTCTCAAATGCCAAAATCATCGCAACGGCTGCCAGCTCATGTTCCGTAACATCCAGGACTGACGGAGAATGGAGTAGCAGTTTATCCCGTATATTAGTGTAGTCGGAAATTGACATGGTATGTAAGCGAAATTCTAATTCTCATGGATATCGACGAGGTCCTCAAGCAAGGACAGGTTTTCCACCACGAACTTTCCGGAATGGCGTTTGATAATACCGTTCTTCTCTAAATGTTTAAGCTCTCTACTCACCGACTCCCTGGTACAGCTCAACCTGCTTCCGAATTGAGCATGGGTTGGCATATTCCGAATTCGGGCCACCCCGTCCAGGTCAAGATCCTGTTTCGCCAGTCTTAGTAATTCCGCATGAATCCGGTGGTTTACCCCAAGAGTGGAATATTCGAATATGCGATCACATAACCGGCGTATCATTGCTGTTAGTTGTCGTAAAAATGCCCGGTTTAGTTGAGGATATTCCTCGAGTAATCCCATAAAATCATCCGATGGCATTGTTCTAACCACACTATCTGTTAAAGCAATCACATTCGCAGACCGTGGTTCACCATCAATTGCCGATAGCTCACCGAAATTGTCACCCTCATGGAGATCGACAAAACTGACTTCTTTCCCCTTACTCGAATATAACGTAACTCTCATACTTCCCTGATCAATAAAGTACAGATGATGATTGTCATCCCACTGTCGAACAATTTGATCACCTTTTTTGTATTGATGACACTGACAGCTATTGAGCACTTCCTCTCTCGTTGCATCATCCAGCACATCAAACAAAACAATTGACTTCCCTGATTTACTCACAAACGCTATTTCCGTATATCACTCCCTTTTATTTCCATTCCTATGGGTCACGGTTTTTTGGCCCCTTGGAGCTTGTTCATTTTCTATTTTGGAATCCATGAAACGGGCATGGGAAAACCAGGAAGTTTGCTGGGTTAATTAAATCAATATGTATAACGACACATAAAATGCGAACATATTATTTTTAGGTTCAAAATTTCTCAAACTGTGATGGTCGAATAATGAAACCCGCACCGGAGTCACCAATGCACCCCGGCTCCAATAAAAAAACCTGAAGATGTTGTGCCCCCACCTCCGCCAGAAGCTACACTCCTGTAGTCGAGTTCGTATTGTAAATAGCCTAATCGAAGAGAGACAAAGGGAGCTGGCGTAAAATGTGCCCCAACTTCCATTTCCCGGGAGGAGATATCATCGAATTCGCTAGTCGACTGTAGTGCGGGGGACCACGCCGCTTTTCCATATAAAAAAACAGTAGAAGGCAGACCTAATCTTGCCTCTGCAGAAAATCTTAGCCCATCGCTTTCCTGACCACTTTTTAGCGCAATATTTTCGAGTCCAGCACCAAACGCAAGGAAGTTGTTGTCACCCAAAGATAAAAATCGCTTCCGAACTTCCAATTGTGTGCGGTTTTGATTGCTAAATTCGGATTCTTCCAAATCCGAATCGTAGTAAGCTCCCCGCACTCCCCACTCATTAAAAAGCCATACCTCTCCGTGAGCAAGCGTCGTACCAACATCCAGATCACCGTTAGAGATATCTGCTTCGAAATGATTACTCCAGAAAGCAACACCGGCCTCCCCATCAAGTGGTCCCAATGCATGGGCGAGCTGCCACTGAAGAAAGCCCAGGACCAACGCTAACGTGGTGGCTATTTTGTTTTTCATGGTATCTTTGGATCAATAATGTTCTTCCATTCTATCGTTTAATCTGATTTGATGAAATCAAAAAATTTCGACGAGCAACCTTCAGCAGTTTGCAGACTTGACACCTGGCTCTGGGCGAGTCGATTTTATAAAAGCCGAAAACTTGCCACAGAAGCCATCAAAGCAGGACATATATCGGTCAATGGGCAAAAAAGCAAACCAGGTAAGAGAGTAAGAATAAGTGATCAGTTAAGCATAAAAAAGCACCAACTTAAATATCAGGTGGAAATCAGAAGCCTTTCCGAAAAAAGACTCGGTGCACCGCTAGCCCAAACCCTTTATCATGAATCTGAAGACAGCAGACTTCATCGAGACGAACAGCTAAGAGTGCAAAAAGAATTGCGATCTGGCCTGTCTTTCGACAAATACAAACCCAACAAACGAGCAAGATTAAACATGCTAAGGGTAAAACAGCAACAACCCGATTAACGATTTTAAGATCTGCTTAATTCTTCTATCGACCTGATCGGCTATCGACCCGATCCACTATCGAAGAGTTGTAACAGGAAAATCGAAGCAGGAGTCCATAGTAAACTCCTCACACACCAGATTGAAATTAGGCCACGGTAAACTTTATGACAATAAACGGCGTCATCCTCGACAAGCACTCCTTCGATCAAGAAGATGTTGATCTATCAGCTCTAGCGAAATCGAACATCTTCTGGACTGAACACGGCAGTACCCAGCCACACGAAACCATAGCAAGAATCCAGAATGCAGAGATTCTGGTAACCAACAAGGTTCGTCTTGATGGAGAGGCCATTGCCGCCACGGAAAAACTGCGATTGGTTCTCATAGCAGCTACAGGGACAGATAATGTGGATCTCGAAGCCTGTAAAAAACGAGGCATTGTGGTTTGTAATGCAACGGGTTATGCCACCCCCTCTGTAGCCCAACATGTGTTTACTCTCATTTTAAATTTGACAACCAGTCTTGTTCGCTATCATCAGCTGGTTAGGGACGATCACTGGCAAAAGAGCGATGTGTTCTGCTTGATTGACTATCCGATTAAGGAGCTTGCAGGAAAAACCATGGGTATCATTGGGTTGGGAGTACTAGGCAAAAAAGTAGCAGATATCGCTACTGCTTTCGAAATGAACGTATTGACGTGGGAACGACCTAATAGTGCGCCGCCAGCTGACCCATCCGGCAAAGGTATACCGCGCATCCCACTGGATGATCTGCTGAAAAGCTCGGATGTACTGTCAATTCACTGCCCACTTACAACCCAGACCCATTCGCTGATCAGCAATCGGGAATTACGGTTAATGAAAAAAAGCGCTTTTTTAATCAACACTGCCAGAGGAGCAATTGTGGATTCAGATGCGTTGATTCACGCTCTCAAAACCGGTGAAATCGCCGGTGCCGGGGTTGATGTGTTGCATAGAGAACCCCCAACTAATGATCATCCCCTTATTGCCAATAGACTACCCAATCTGATTGTGACTCCCCATAATGCATGGGCGAGTATCGAATCTCGCCAGCGGCTTGTTGACCAAATTGCAGTCACACTAGACGCATGGATAGACGGCAAACCACGCAATGTTGTCAATTCGTGATTGCAGCCCCCCTTTCGTTATACATTCATTTTCCATGGTGTATAAAAAAATGTCCTTATTGCGATTTCAACTCCCACGAACTTAAGTCGGAACTCAATGAGACAGCATATATTGAGACGTTAATCAAAGACCTGCAACACGATCTGGCACTTTACAAACCATCAAGACGGATAGACAGCATTTTCATGGGTGGCGGCACACCCAGCCTTTTTTCTGGAAATGCCATGAATCGCCTTTTGATCCAATTGGCAAACCATTTGAACTTTATTCCAGATATTGAGATTACGATGGAAGTAAATCCTGGCGCTGTTGAGTATGACCGATTTGAATCATATCTGGCGGCAGGCATAAATCGCCTGTCATTCGGAGCCCAGAGTTTTAGTGATTCCCAACTAAAAAAACTCGGCAGAATTCACCGGGGAGATAACATTACCACCGCAGTTACTGCTGCCCGTCGAGCGGGCTATTCAAGCGTCAATATTGATTTGATGTACGGATTACCAAGGCAATCCATTGAAGAAGCTATACTTGATTGCGAGCAAGCCATCAACCTGTCACCTTCCCATTTATCAATGTATCAGCTAACCATTGAGCCCAATACCTTGTTTGGGAAATATCCACCAGCGTTACCTTCCACGGACGAATCTGAGCAGATGCAAAATCAGCTAATTGAACTGGCTGAAAAGCACGCCTATTCCCGATATGAAATATCAGCTTATAGTAAACCTGGATGTGAGAGTCGACACAATCTCAACTATTGGCAGTTTGGGGATTATCTTGGAATCGGAGCAGGAGCTCACTCCAAGCTCACAACGAATGGCAGGATTCAGCGCATATGGAAACCGAAACACCCAACCAACTATCTGAAATCCATTCGCAATGGTACTGATAGTGGTCCAACTAATTCAAAAACTTTGAAAAGAAGCGAGTTACTCCTGGAGTTTTCCATGAACGCCTTAAGGATCACAGACGGCTTCCAGCTAAACTTAGCTATTCAAACTACGGGATTATCAGAAAAAGAAATTCTTACGGGGCTCGATTTGGCAATCAGGGAGAAATGGATAGACTATCAACCTGACAGCGGTCGAATTAAATGCACCCCGTTTGGATATCGCTTTCTGGATGAAATTCTGGTCAGCCTGCTACCTGATCCATAGCAGGCATTGAACATTGATTGAATAAGAGTTCTCTCAGGAACCTAATCTTTCTGCGTGAAACTTAATATGCTCACCAATGAAGGACGCGATAAAATAGTAGCTATGGTCGTAACCCGGTTGAATCCTTAACGTTAATGGCTGATTCGCTGTCTCACAGGCCGTTTTGAATAGATGAGGCTTAAGTTGGGAGTCCAGAAAATCGTCCGCTCCACCCTGGTCGATAAGAATTTCTCCACTTTTTCGTCCTTCAGCAATGAGTTCAACTGCATCATACTGTTTCCAACTCTCCTCTCCATCGCCCAGATATCCTGAAAACGCCTTTTGCCCCCATTGCTACTGCATCGGTGCACAAATGGGCGAAAAGGCAGATATCGAATGATACTGATCAGGGTTTTTTAGTCCGATTGTTAGTGCACCATGGCCACCCATGGAGTGTCCTGTGATGCCCTGTCTTTGCTGATTCCCACTGAAACTGGAAAATACCAACTCTGGCAACTCTGATGTCACATAACTGTACATCCGATAATGCTGACTCCATTCCGTCTGGGTAGCGTCAACATAAAACCCCGCACCAGATCCAAAATCATAATCGTCGTCCTCGCCCTTGACCCCAGCCCCTCGGGGGCTTGTATCCGGCGCAACAAGTATTAAACCGTATTGCGCGGCATATCTTTGCGCACCTGCTTTAACAGTAAAATTTTCTTCGGTACAGGTTAGTCCTGACAAGTACCATAAAACCGGCGCATTATTCGCACCATCAGGCTGGAACACCGAAAACTGCATCGGTGTTCCAGTTTCTGAAGATTCATGACGATAAACACCCTGAGTGCCACCAAAACATCGTTGCTCACTCACTACTTCCATCGTATTACCCATCGAATTATCCATCGAAAAGATATCTTTATCGCCACTTTCGTCAAACTACTGATCGAACATTACAACGCTTCGAATTGACTCGCCTGCATGCATCAAATCAAAAGCATCATTAATTTGATCCAAAGGCATAGTGTGGGTAATCAGATCATCGATGTTGATTTTCCCATCCATATACCAATCGACAATTTTAGGAACATCTGTTCTACCTTTTGCTCCGCCAAAGGCTGTGCCACGCCATGAGCGGCCAGTTACCAATTGAAAGGGTCGAGTGCTGATTTCCTGGCCCGCCCCGGCAACTCCAATAATAATGCTCTCTCCCCAACCCTTGTGGCAACATTCCAAAGCCTGACGCATGAGATCGGTATTACCGACGCATTCAAAACTGTAATCAGCTCCACCATTAGTGAGATCAACAAGATAAGGCACCAGATCGCCTTCAACTTCTGTTGGATTCACGAAATGAGTCATTCCGAATTTTTCAGCCAACTCCTGTCTACGTGGATTGATATCAACCCCCACAATACGGTCGGCGCCCGCTAATCTCGCACCCTGAATAACATTCAAACCAATTCCACCCAGACCAAAAATAACCACATTGTCCCCAGGCTGAACCTTTGCTGTATTAATAACCGCACCGATGCCAGTAGTAACCCCACATCCGATGTAACAAACTTTGTCGAACGGAGCATCCTCCCGAATTTTTGCCAATGCAATTTCTGGCAAAACAGTGAAATTTGAAAAGGTAGAGGTCCCCATGTAATGGTGTAGTTTTTCTCCATTAATGGAAAATCGACTACTGCCATCGGGCATGAGACCTTGCCCCTGGGTTTCGCGAATAGCCTGACAGAGGTTAGTTTTACCGCTGGTGCAGTAACTGCATTGACGGCACTCCGGCGTATAAAGTGGGATTACATGATCTCCTTTTTTGAGGCTAGTCACACCAGCTCCCACTTCAACAACAACGCCTGCACCCTCATGACCGAGAATCGCTGGAAAAATCCCTTCCGGGTCTGCACCAGATCGGGTAAATTCATCGGTGTGACAAATGCCTGTGGCTTTAATTTCAACCATCACCTCCCCAGGCTGGGGTCCGGCAAGATCGACAGTTTCAATTTCTAATGGTTTACCCGCCTGATAGGCGACTGCTGCTCTTGTTTTCATCTGTTACTCCACAGGTATGCGAATTTTCTGCCCAGGATAGATTAGATCCGGGTCTTTTATAACTTCGCGGTTCGCCTCAAAAATGTCGGTATACTTCGCACCGTTGCCCAGAAATTTGGAGGCAATGGCCTAAAGCGTATCGCCGGATTGAATCTCATAGAACTCAACTTTCTTTTCTTCAGTGGCAGCGGGAGCTTCCAATTCGTCTGCCTGCACCTCGGACACACCGAATACATTCACAGCCATTAATATCGCTTTTTCAAAGGCAGACTGATCTTTTGCCTTCCCGGATACCTTAGCAACACCGTCCTCAACCGAAACGTTTAGCCCTTCAATACCAGGATTATCCTCTTCGATATGATCACGAATTTTATCACCTGGATCATCATCGTCATCACCAAATAATTTCTTGCCTATGTCTGCGGCAAAATCGAGTAAACCCATTATCGTTCTCCTGTTTATCTTAATGTTGCTGTCTAATTATCGTAGCCGAACTTTACCATTCAAAAAGCTCTTTTTCCAAGCATTGTATGCATGCAAGTGGTGTTATTAATACGCCAGGGAATATTTAGGAATCACGCTATTTTGATTCTTAAAAGGGGAAATGAAATTACTTTGCCACATGTCGCAAGAAACAATATGGCCATTAAAAGCAAACCCAGCGAAGGCGAAAAGCAGAAGACAATCATCCATCAACAAAAAACGGGTGAGCTCAAACCCCAGATACAAAAGGGGAGTCCAAAAGGGAATTCCAATCCTTAACGGGACATGAAATCAGTCATGGGCCAGCTAATTCGATCCAATAATTCAGGACGATTCAAATAACACACTATTTTTCTTCAATCCACTCAATCAATGGGCGCCATTGGTTAATGTCCTTATCTACCTGATAGGGAGACATTTCAAAAACGCCAAAACCACCGTCCGATGCCCGAATATAGTTTTGTGAGTCCCGAAGATGAGTGACCAGGGGTATATTCAGAGTTTCAAGGAACCGCTCCAGGTTCTGAAACATAATGGTATTTTCCTTTACCCGGTTAGCTACCAGCCCAACACGGGCGTGTTTTAACATGCTACCTAACATAAGCTGCCCCATAAAATGGCCAATCGCTCGGATGTCGATAGCGGAAGGTAACACAGGAACCAATACCACGTCGGTTTTTTCAAACAGCCTTTGAGTCTGGATATCAGTGGTCCGCGCAGGGGCATCCACAACAACCCGTTCGACACAGTTTAAGGTTCAATTTACCTTTTGAGCCATCTACGCCCACAATTGGATTCAGATCCGAGGGCCGTTGATCCAACCATTCGAGACTTGAATGCTGGGGATCGCAGTCCACCAATGCAACGGGAACCTCCCAAAGCGCGTAGTAACTGGACAGGTTGGTAGCGATCGTTGTTTTACCGCACCCCCCTTTTGGATTCACAACCAGAATTTTCTTCATCGTTTCCCCTCAAAGATTGAGTAGACGTGTTCGAATCACGACGGCATATAGCCTATTAGAAAAGTGTTCATAATAACCAACGCCGATGCGTCGGTTGGGCGAAACTACCTGGAAACAGTCAACCTACCGGTCATGGTAAACCCTTCATCAAGTGTCAGTAGTTTACATTCGCCAGAGCCTGAAATAGACCCAGCACCAATATTGCCGGTAAAACGACCGGTAATCAAGGCATCCCCTTCGCATTCCACCAGGTCTTTCACATCAACGATATGGATGGAAAACCCAAACTCACTCCCATTCATGGTTCCACTGACCCGGTCACCATCAGTAATTAATGAACCAGTTCCATCGCTACCAATGACGACCGTAGCGTCTCTGGTAATCGTTCTTGTTCGAAGGATGTCACCATTCATAACGATGGTCATTTCTCCGAAATACACTCCAGAGTATGCCGCAGAGGCAGCACCGCCATCACTAACAATCCCGGTTGAACTGCCCGCTCCGCTGCTAACCTCGCTTTTGTCCTCCTCACACCCACTCAACAAAAACACAAAAAACACGCCCAAAAATCTGCACCATTTGCGGCTGCTTACCCATAAATACATGCACTTACTCCTACCTCTTTGACAGCATCAGACATCAAATGGGACCCAAAGTGAACGACCATCCCAGAATTTGCCAGAGTGTCTTTCTCATCACGCCAGTGATAAATAACAATAACTGACACACAAATCGAATTTGCCACGAATCACACTGGGTTTTCGGATAAACCAGAATGCCTTAATAAAGCAGCAATATCCGGTTTTCGCCCACGAAAATTGATAAATAACCGGGATGGCTCCTCGCTTCCACCTTTTTCAAGGATACAGGCCTTAAATGCAGCCCCGGTTTTCTTGTCAAAAATACCATTCTCTTCAAATAGACTGAAAGCATCCGATGACAGCACTTCTGCCCATTTGTAACTATAGTACCCAGCGGCATAGCCACCGGCAAAAATATGAGCGAAGCCGTGTTGAAAACGATTAAACCCAGGTGCTTCAACTACCGCAACCTGATCCCTTACATCATTGAGTATATGTTGCACCCTCTCTCCAGTGATACTCTCTACTTCCTTGTGCACCCTTAAATCAAATAAACTAAACTCGACCTGGCGCTGTATTTGCATTGCGGACTGAAAATTTCGGGCTCGATGCATTTTCTCCAACAGATCATTGGGTATGGGTTCCCCGGTAACCACATGGCCTGAAATCAGATCTAGTGCCTCTCGCTCCCAACACCAGTTTTCGAGAAATTGGCTGGGTAGCTCTACCGCATCCCAGGGAACACCATTGATTCCCGAGACCCCTGCCACCTCAACCCTCGTTAATAAATGATGCAGTCCATGTCCGAATTCATGGAACAATGTAGTGACCTCGTCATGGGTTAATAACGAAGGCCCATCGCCCGTGGGCTTTGAAAAATTGCACGTCAAAAAAGCAACCGGAAATTGAATTCCTTTATTGGTTTTTCTTCGTCCAATGGCGTCAGTCATCCAGGCTCCACCCTGTTTAGCTTGCCGCGCAAAAAGATCCACATAAAAGTGACCAAACAAATCACCGTTCGAACCGAGGACTTTAAAAAACTGAACGTCTTCGTGCCACAATTGAGGTCCTTCATCCATGTGAATTTCAATACCAAATAGCCGATTTACGATGTCAAACATCCCGCTCATAACCTTTGGCAAGGGAAAAAATGGCCTTAGCGCTTCTTCTGAAAAGTCATACCGCTTTTGGCGTAGCTTTTCGCTAAGCCAGGAATAATCCCAGGGTAATATCTCAGCAAACCCATACTCATCTTTTGCGAACTGTTCTAACTCGATTACCTCTTTTTCGGCCGAAGACTTGGATTTCGCTGACAATTGAAGCAAAAACTGTTCGACCTCCATCACATCGTTGGCCATTTTGGTTTCCAATGAATACTCCGCATAATTGCGGAAACCAAGTATTTGTGCCTTTTCCGCCCTCAATCTCAGAATTGAAGTCATAATTTCGGTATTGTCCCATTTTCCTGCACCCGGTCCTATTTCGCTGGCCCGGGTAGCGAATGCTCGATATATCTCTTCCCGTAACTCCCGATTCTCTGCATAGGAAATAAAGGGTTGGAAAAAGGGATATTGCAAATTAAACAGCCACCCTTCCATGTCGTTTTTTTCTGCTTCATCATAAGCCATGGACCGAACGTTCTCCGGCAACCCCTCGAGATCTGCTTCGTCTGACACATATAAACTCCAATCGTCTGTTGAATCCTGGATATTCTGGGAAAATTGGTTTGACAATTGGGATAACTCCGACACAATTTCCCTATAGCGTTGCTTATTGTCAGTATCAAGATCAATGCCTGATAGTTTAAAATCTCTGAGGTCGTTTTTGATTGACTTTCTTTTGGCCCGTAAAGAAAGTGAATGATCCGGACTGTTGACAGTAGATACTTCATCCACTTCGCCATTGGACAACACTTTTTCTATCATTTTGATTTTTTTAAACAGTGCTTTATTCTGACCAAGCTCCGTCGAATATTCAGAAAGATCACCGAGACAACTCTGATAGGCATTCTGAATATCTTTATTATTCATGACACTGTTCAAATGAGAGACTGGAGTCCAAACCTTTTCCAAACGATCATCCAACTCTTCCATCGGCATGATGAAATTTTCCCAGGTTGGTGGAGTCTCATCATTCAGTAATTCACTAATTTTTTCACGGTTTTCCTGTAAAACCTTATCCACCGCAGGCACAATATGGTCGGGCTCTATGTCACGGAAACGGGGAAATCCGCTAAAGTCCATCAACGGATTGCCCGCTTGCACAGTTTTATTCATCTATTTATTCTTGTCTATCAATTCAGGTTGAACCTATGAAAACACAGTATGATTTTATCGTTATCGGCGGTGGAAGTGGCGGCATCGCCTCTGCCAGGCGGGCAGCGCAATACGGAGCCGATGTACTCCTGGTCGAGTCTGGTCGACTTGGGGGAACCTGTGTCAATGTTGGTTGTGTACCCAAAAAAGTTATGTGGACAGCAGCTCAGCTCGGCGAAACGCTTAATCTGGCCCCGGATTATGGGTTCAACATCGAGCAAGGTCAATTTCACTGGCCTACTATTAAACGCTCAAGAGACCAATACGTCGCCCGGTTGAATCAGATTTATTCCGACAATTTGTCAAACTCGAATATCACTGTGGTTAAGGGGATAGGAGAATTTACAGGAAATCATAGCATCAGAGTCGGGGAACAACTCTTTAGCTCTGAACACATCTTAATTGCTACAGGTGGTCAGCCGAGTGTTCCCAACATTCCCGGTGCGTCCCTTGGGATTACCAGCGATGGTTTTTTCGAGATGGAAGAACAGCCGCTTAAGCCCCTCATCATCGGAGCGGGCTACATCGCGACAGAGTTAGCCGGAGTGCTGCAGGGCCTCGGCAGCGACGTTACCATGCTATTGAGAAAGGATAAATTGCTCCGTTCTTTTGATCAGTCTATTCATCAATTGGTAATGGAGGAAATGACAAAAAGTGGCGTGGAAATCATGAAAAACGTAGCTTTGACTGAATTTTATCAGGCCAAAGATAACTCTTACGGGTTCAAAAATGCGGAAGGAGAAAGCATCTCTGGATATGATGCGATCATTTGGGCTATCGGCAGACACACCAACATTTCAAATCTGATGCTTGGGAATACAGATGTCAGGCCTAACGACAAAGGCTTCATTGATACAGACGAATATCAGAACACTTCAGTAACCGGTGTCTATGCCTTGGGTGATGTCACACCTGGAGCCCCATTGACGCCGGTCGCCATTGCCGCAGGTCGAAAGTTATCCGATAGATTGTTTGATAATCAACAGAATGCCAAACTCGATTATGAAAACATCCCAACCGTTATCTTCAGCCATCCACCCGTTGGAACCATTGGTTTAACCGAAGATGAGGCCAATGAGAAATTTGGTCCAGATAACGTAAAGATATACCAAAGCCGATTCACTAATATGCGTTATGCCGTTAGCGATCACAAATCACCCACTCTCTTTAAATTGGTAACCGTGGGTGATGAAGGAAAAGTGGTGGGCTGCCACATCATTGGAGATGCCGCGGATGAAATACTACAGGGTTTCGCCGTAGCAATAAAAATGGGAGCAACAAAACAGGATTTCGACAATACCGTAGCGATCCATCCTACTGCCGCAGAAGAGTTGGTGACCATGCGTTAGTAGAATCAAGATCAAATGGACACCTGGGGCTGCCACCTCCGGGATTCAAAAAGATTATGCAGCCCGTTGCTTTTTTTTCAGGAACACTAGCAACAATGATATTGCCGCGGGGGTTACCCCTGGAATTCTCGCGGCCTGACCCATGGTCTCTGGCCGGGACTCCATGAATTTTTGCCTCACCTCGGACGACAAACCACTCACCTCCTGGTAGTCGATGTCCAAGGGTAAAACCAGATGTTCATTTTTCTTCTGCCTTTCGATTTCAGCCACCTGACGTTCAATATATCCGCTATATCGAGCCTGAATTTCGAGCTGTCGAATCTCCTGTCGGGATATCAGAGTTGTTTCCAAACCTGATAGCCTAATCAAATCACTATAATCAACTTCAGGCCTACGCAACAGATTCAGCAAATTACTTTCCCGCAATAGAGGTTGCCCAAGTACCTCTTCTGCCACTGTGGCATTAACCGTTTCTGGTCGGATCCAGGTTTGCTGTAATCGGCTCTTTTCCCGTTCGATAGCACCCAGCTTTCTGTCAAATGCTAACTTACGAACTTCATCAACCAATCCCAACTCAAAACCCTTTTCAGTGAGCCTAATATCAGCATTGTCCTCCCGGAGCTGTAGTCTATACTCTGCCCGGGAAGTGAACATACGATAGGGTTCCGCCGTTCCCCGGGTAATAAGATCATCAATCATCACCCCTATATATGCTTCACTTCGCCCTGGGCACCAGGCGTCTTTTTGTTGAATCGACCTCGCCGCATTCAGTCCAGCAATTAGCCCTTGTCCCGCTGCTTCTTCATAGCCCGTCGTGCCGTTAATTTGCCCTGCGAAGAAAAGACCTTGAATACATTTGGTTTCAAGGCTTTTTTTCAATCCTCTTGGGTCAAAAAAGTCATATTCTATGGCATAACCCGGTCTGGTTATCACCGCATTTTCAAACCCGCAAATCGTCCTGACAAGTTGATGCTGGACATCAAATGGCAGGCTCGTTGAGATCCCATTTGGGTATACCTCTGTCGTATTCAAACCCTCTGGTTCAATGAATATCTGATGGCTGAGCCTATCGGCAAACCGAACGATCTTATCCTCAATGGAAGGACAGTACCGAGGGCCAACCCCTTCTATCACTCCGCCATAAATTGGCGATCGATCCAGTGAAGCAGCAATGATTTCATGGGTCTTTTCATTAGTTTGAGTAATGTGACAGGCTACCTGCCGAGGGTGCTCCCTCTCATCGCCGAGAAAGGAAAAAACGGGCCTGGGGGTATCACCAGGTTGCTCCAGCAGAGCCGAATAATCTATGGTTTTGCCGTCAATACGAGGAGGGGTTCCTGTTTTTAGGCGATCGACTTTAAGCGGCAGTGCTCTTAAACGCTCAGCCAAGGCTATGGAAGGTGGATCACCTGCCCTTCCCCCTTTCGAATTCTCCATGCCGACGTGTATTTTCCCATTAAGGAAGGTGCCGGTAGTCAGCACAACCGTGGGGGCCATGAACTGAATACCGAGCTGAGTCGTTACTCCAATAACCCTATTATCTTCAACCAACAAATCCTCGACAGATTGCTGAAACATGGTTAGGTTCGGTTGGTTCTCCACCGCTCTGCGTATAGCTATCCGATATAATGCCCTGTCAGCCTGAGCACGAGTAGCCTGAACAGCGGGCCCTTTGCGAGAATTCAGTGTTCTAAAATGGATACCTGCTTCATCAATGGCCTTGGCCATGACGCCTCCAAGGGCATCAATCTCTTTAACAATATGGCCTTTACCAATACCACCAATGGCAGGATTACACGACATTTGCCCCACGGTTTCAATATTGTGGGTAATCAATAGGGTTTTTGTCTGCATTCTTGCAGAAGCCAGGGCGGCCTCAACGCCAGCATGTCCACCGCCGATGACAATGACGTCATAAAATTCAGGATATTTCATGTGTTTTCTACCTGCATTTAGCGAACGATCACCGATTTCTTATTCAGCATTCTATTACTAAGACCCAAAAAAAACCCGGACCACTATTGAGCATAATAATCGTATCGATTGAGAATCTGCTCGGTAAACTTCCATGCATCTGAGTGAGAGACTCGTGTACTCGGCGGAATAATGACCTGAGTGTAAAGCTCCTTACCATGCAAATCCTTGAGCTTCTGCATGGCACCATGCAATGCCTCCTCGCTGTTGAGCGTCACAACATTACCTTCGGGTAAACGGTATTCATAAACGAAATCATCTCCATCATTGAGCAGATAAACAGCGACCACGTATTTACCCAGTGTGCTGCGAGCAGGTCTCACCAGAGTTTTGTATCTTAACTCCAAATTTTCGTATTCTTCCTGCAAAGCTTGCAACCTCTCCTCAGACAGGTTGCTGATGGCGATGAGAGACAGTTTGTTTTCTCTTTCATCCTCCAGCAATTCGGTCAATGTCATCACCTGTTGATTGACTACAGCAAACTGCTCTTCATTTCTGATCCTAATGGTTTCAACTCTAGCCAGTTTTTCATTGAGCAACCGTTTCTCTTGTCTCAACGACTCTAGCAATGTTTCAGTATTTCCTAGCTGTACAGAGAATAACTCAATCGCATTTTTTAACTCCTCGTTTTCATCACTGAGCCCTTCAATTTGATTCGCTGCCAGTTCTTCTTTTTGCGCTAGCTCGTCATTCAGGTTTGCAATTTTTTCGTTAAGAATGATTTCCCTATTTTCAAGGTCATCGATTCTATTTTGCGCAACCTGGATTTCCCCAGTCAGGGTAATCTTCCTGTCAGACAGCTCAGTGGCTGTTTCAGCAGCCACTTCCAGCTCTCCACTTAGGGTTAAATTACTCGCCAGAACCGTTTGTAGCTCATCCACGATTGCCCGTTTTTCTTTTTTAAGTTTCTCGTTATTCGCCATAATCAGGGCAATTGCCTGATTGATGGTCAACGGCCCCTGTTTTTCATCCGCGAAACGATTCCTAATCTCCTCGGTTTGGGCCAACAGGCTTTTCTTGAGGTCAGTTAGTTCTCTCCACTCTCCAAGCAGCTCCGATAATTCCGTTTCTATGCCAGCCTGTTCAATACTCAGCGCCCTATAGCGTTTTTGTTCTTCATCCAGATTAAGTTGTAACGACTCATTTCGCTTTTCGCTCTGTCCTAAAGACGCTTCGAGGTCAATAAGTTGGGCTCTTAGGGAGGACATCTTCTGCACCAACTCCTGATTTTCTACAGATGCCGCAACCTGCTCATTTCTGGTAATACCAAGTTCATGGTCAAGTTCAATGTTTCTCAACATAATGACCACCAACGCCATCAAAAAAATCATGACGATCACAGTCATAATATCGGTAAATGACGGCCAAACGCTATCATCACCCATACCATTGGCTCCCTGCCCTATGCGTAAGTCAACGAACCCGTTGTTATCTGACATATGGAGTTCTAAAACTTATGAGGTGCGGAGCCGAAAACCACGCTGCAATATTTCCACGATATCCGCCATGGTTTGGGTATTTTGCTCGTTATTTTTTTGCTGCAACTCGATAATTTCCTGTATGGCAGACATTAACGCTGCATCGTTGTCAGATGTCTCCTGAATGCCTACCATATTCAATTTGGACGTTAAGTGTTCCGCTGCTGCCTGGAGCACCTGGGCAGACTCAGCATAAATTTTTTGGGACTGGTCAAGTTTTCTAACCAATTCACTGGACCTTCCGATCCCCTCTGAATAGTCCTGCGCCGTAGAGGCTTCCTGTTGGACCTGAATATGTGGAAGTAGGGTTGTTGCTGAAATCTCCTCGATTTTGCTCAGCAAATAAGTTTGAGTATCCGTTAGCTTGATATAAAAATAGCCGAAAAACAGATAAGTAATGATTGCTGTCATCGTTGTAGACAATGCGGTAGACATACCATAGATAATCGTACTCAAGCCACCATTCTCACCGCCCACTTGCCCACCATAGCTAGACTGAATCAGATCAGATGCACCCAGCAACGACATTGACAGAGAAATGATCGTGCCAAAGACCCCGGTCAGAATCAACACATTGTGCACGAACTTCAAAAAACTGTTCCGACTTGACTCAGAAGCCAACAAAGTTGCTGCCAGGGCACTCTGATTGATATGGGCCTTTTTTCGGTCAAGGTTTTTTAGCGTCGCAAACCGCTTTGCGATCATGTGGCTTTCCAATATCCCATTTAACGGTTCTCCTCCCTTCCCAATATTGTCAAGGAACTGATAGATGGACGATTCTTCATTGCGGTAGGCAAAAAACCGTTTAACCAACTCAAACAGGCCGCAGCCAAACAAAATCAGAATTCCGCCATTCACCACACCACCCACCGCATTGACCTGGTTACGGACATAAATTTCGTAAATAATATCGCTCTGCCAAATGATGACAACTAGAAGCACCAGGAACACGGCTAACATTTGTATTAACACCGTGTTGGTGTGATCATACTTAAATCTGCTGTTCGTCATATAAATATCTAATCGCGAGTGGTTCGAAAGCTATTCAGGGAAAATGGCGTTCCATGTCACTTTTGGACAAAAAACATGTCAATAGACGGTCAAATGAGAAACCTCTTAACCATCTCTAACCATATCATAGATTATATACAGTAGAGGCTAGAAAAGGCATGTGGAAACGCCCCCCCTTCCCTAAAAGGCGATCCCCTCTCGCCACGCGAAGTCCGTTACTGCTAAAGAAATATGAAACCAATGTATCGACATCTGAATGCAGACAATCAGTTTCTTAACCGCTAGCTGTCTTGGCAGCATAATCATTCATATCCGGGAAAACCCGAATTATTTTCCAATACAGAATGAACCAAAAATCAGTCCCAGCAGATCCTCGCTGGTTACTTCTCCGGTAATTTCTCCCAAAGCACGTTGGCATTCCAATAAATCTTCTGCCAATAGTTCCCCTGCCTGATGTTCAGTAAGTTGAGTGATACCGCGCAATAACATTTCTTCCCCCCGGCGAATGGCATCCATGTGTCGTTCCCGGGCAATAAACTGACTATCCTCAATTTGCCGGTATCCGGCTTTTTCCAATATCACTTCTTTTAAAACGTCCATACCGAGCCCGGTAAGCGCCGACACACACACATCATCGCCAAGCCTGCCAGCGGGCTTATCATTCAAATCTATTTTATTCCTCACCACGATCACCGGGATGGACAATGGTAATCCTGAGAAAAGTTCGTCAATCCCTTCCAGCTTCCCATGATGCCCATAATCTTCACGGGCATCATCGACAACCAGGAGGATCAAATCTGCATTACGCTGGGCTTCCAATGCTCTTTTAACCCCCTCTAACTCAATCTCATCGGCGCTATTACGAACTCCTGCGGTATCAATTAACTCGATAGGTAGGCCGTCTATCTGGACAGTTTGCTCCAGCACATCTCTGGTCGTACCCGGAATGGCACTCACAATTGCCCTATTTTCGTTGGTCAGATTATTCATCAAACTGGACTTTCCCACATTCGGCAGTCCAGTAAGCACCACCTTAAGTCCATCTCTTAATAGTCTTCCTTGTCTGGCCGTTTTTTTTAGTTCGCGGAAGGTTGCTCGTAAATGGTGGAGGCGGGTCAATACTTCTCCATCGGCAAGGAAGTCAATTTCCTCGTCCGGGAAATCAATTGCCGCCTCAACATAGATTCTAAGTTCTGTCACCTCCCCCACTAATTGATGAATTCGCTCAGAAAACTCTCCCTTTAGCGAATTAAATGCTGACTTCGCAGCTGATTCCGTATTACTTGCAATCAAGTCAGCCACCGCCTCTGCCTGAGCAAGATCAAGCCTGCCATTCAAAAAGGCTCGTTCGCTAAACTCGCCGGGTCTGGCCAGGCGCATACCATATTCCAGGCACCGTTTTACCAACATCTGCATAACGATTGGGCTACCATGAGCATGTAACTCCAAAACATGCTCACCGGTATAGCTGTTTGGGAAGGGGAAAAACAAAGCAAGGCCGTGGTCGATGATAGAACCATCTCCTGCCTTGAATTCAGTGAGTTTTGCTAACCGCGGGGTAGGTATGGACCCAAGAAAATGCTGGGCGAAAGTAGGAATATTGGGACCCGATAACCGGGCAATACTTACTCCCCCCCTCCCTGGTGGGGTTGCAATGGCAACAATATCATCACCATTACACAAGGAATGCATCAGATCACCCATACTCTCTCTCCAGAGAGACCAGTCTGAGTGATCAAAAGGAAGTTATTGATATTTTTTTGTAATGTAGTATTGCTGCGCAATGGACAAAATATTATTCACTACCCAATAAAGTACCAAACCGGCTGGGAACCAGAGGAAAAATACCGTAAAAACAATGGGCATGGCTAACATGATCTTTTTTTGAATTGGATCCACTGGAGAGGGATTAAGAAAATGTTGGGCTAGCATTGATGCTCCCATAATAACCGGCAGAACAAAATAGGGATCAGGCAACGACAGATCATTTAACCAGAGCATAAAACTGGCCTGTCTTAACTCTACACTTTCCAGCAATACCCAGTAAAGCGCCATAAATACCGGAATTTGAACCAGAATCGGTAGACATCCACCGGCAGGGTTTACCTTTTCAGTTTTATAAAGTTTCATCATTTCCTGTTGAAACTTCTGTTTGTCGTCACTGTATCGCTCTTTAAGCGTTTGCAGACGGGGTTGCAATCTCTTCATTTTCGCCATGGACTTGTAGCTGGCAGCCGACAATGGATAGAAAATTGCTTTTACCAGGACAGTTAACAAAACGATTGACCAACCCCAGTTTTTCACGAAGTCGTGAATATGGGTTAATAGCCAGAACAGGGGATCTGACACCGGGGTCAGAAAGCCATAGTCCACAGTCAACGTTAAACCTTCTGCGCCCTGTTTTTCCAGTCGCGCCTGCTCCTTGGGCCCGACAAATACTGATGTTTTCACTTCACCCTGGCTACCGGCAGCAATTGTCACAGGTTGTGTGGTTTTGTATCCCACTCGATACTCCGGGTTCAGCTTATTGGTGACACCGGTATAAAATTGATAACTGTCAGAGCCACCTGGTAACCAGGATGCCACAAAATAGTGCTGCAACATGGCAACCCATCCAGAAGGGGTGGTGACATTGAGGTTACTCTCCTGCATGGTTTCGTAATCAATCTTGTCATACTTTTCTTCCTTGGTATAAATCGCTGCCCCATTAAAACTCGGTAGCCTTCCGAGGAAACCCATTGATCCTTCCTGCTGAATCTCAGTTTGTCTTAACTGACCATAGGCGTATCCGTCCCATTGGGTAGCGCTTCGGTTATCCACTTTAAAATCCACTTCTATGCGGTAACTGTTACGGGTGAAAGTAAATACCTTTTGATAAACCACGTTATCCGGAGCAGTCCAGTTCAAAATGACTTCCAGCGAATTTTCGTCGCCCATCACGTATTGCAATGTATCCGTTGCGAATTCGACATTGTGATTGGGGTAATCTCGCCCATTACCGATTAGTCCATTTTGCGCGACGAACAGCCCGCCAGGGTCGCGATGCATCAGAACAAACGGTTGGTCAGGAGCATCCACACTAACCGGATGTTTCTTTAGCTCAACACGAATAAGGTCCCCTCCTCTGGTGTCAATCCGGGCATTAATTAGATCAGTGCTAACGCTAATAATCTGACCATCCGTTGAGACCTCGTCCGGAACATTCTCAACTTCGAGACCTCCCTCATTGGAAGCCTGTGTAGTAGTCGGAGCATTCGGGACATCATCCATCGTATCACTGTCGGAGTTCTCCCCCACACTCAGACCGCCTTCAGAAGTAGCAAGGGACTCCCCAACACCCCGGGTATGTCGTTGTTCAAACTCCATCCACGATTGCCAAATCATGACCAGTACCAGGGCAAGCGCGCCGAACAGAATAACTCGTTGTGTTTGCATCTAATTTTCGTCTACTAATGTAATGATCTGTTTTTAATGGTCAGCTTTCCTGCTGATCCAATCGCTTTGGAGGAACAGGATCGTAACCACCTTCGTTCCAGGGATGGCAGCGACCTATTCTTCGCATAGATAACCACGTACCACGAATAACGCCATGAACTTCAATTGATTCAATTGCATAGCTCGAACAAACTGGAAGAAATCGGCAGTTATTACCAATAAATGGACTTAAACAAAGTTTATATAACTTTATAAATGCGATGATTGGGTTTTGCATGTTTTATTTGCTCGATGCCACAACTTTCGCAACTCATGACTTAGTGTGGGACTTTCCTGATCAGCGCAACCCACTTTAGCGACCACCACAAAATCCATCTTTGCAAGTTCCCACTGCATCCGCCGGAATGCCTCCCTGGATTGTCGTTTTATCCGGTTTCGTTCGACCGCCTTTTTACTAACCCGTTTGGACACTGCCAAACCAATTCTCGGGTGAGCTAAGCCGTTCGGAGCTGTATAGACGCTAAAAAACCTCCCGTGGAAGGCTTTTCGGTTTTTAAACACGCTGCTGAACTGGCTACCATTTAGCAACCTTAAACGGCGACCGAACCTAGCCGCTGGTTGCGGCATAGAGGAATCAGCACCAAATGGCAGTAGTTTATGCGCTTAGACGAGCGCGACCTTTCGCTCGACGGGCATTAATAACTGCACGTCCACCACGGGTTCGCATACGCTCACGAAAACCGTGTGTTCTTTTGCGTTTGATTTCGCTAGGTTGAAAAGTACGTTTCATGGTTTCTATCCAGTACCGTCAAAGGGCAGCGGAATCTAACTTGTTTACCTGAAAATTTCAAGCAAATTAGATGTTTCGTCTGGAATCAGACTCAAAAAAAGAAATTCAACCGCTTGAGATTTATTTCCAGCGTAGTACGTCTTTGTATTTATCGAGTATATTCATCGATATTCGACAGTTGACATCGGTTGCTCGAAGTTATGCCAGTTCAGGCGCAACAGTCCAGCACCCACACTATTCCACTGCAGCTAGCGGCGCATTCTGGAAACCCTGGCGGGAACGCCGATGGAAATACTTCTACCCGGACAATCTTTGGTCACCACAGCACCCGCAGCCACAACGGCTCCATCTTCTACTGTAACTCCGTCCATTACCATTACCCTCGCACCTAACCAAACGTCATCCCCGATGACGACTCCTCCTTTTCCTTCATAGTCATAGTTCTGTGCCATGGGTCCAGATACTCCGTCCGTATAATAACTGCCACCTCCAATCACATAAGTGTATGCCGCAAAAATACAATCCTTACCAATATTCACAGAACTCGTCGCAGAGACAATACAATTAAAACCGAGATTTGACCTTTCGTCTATTCGAATGGTGCCATCTTTATTACTAATTATTGAGTTTCTGCCGATGAAGACATCGTCTGCAATGGTAATACCCCCACCTTTTTTCCCTTTGGCATCCAACATTACATTTTCATCTATCACCACATTATCACCGATAGAGATTTTATGCGGATACCTTAAGGTAACATTGGGGCCAAATATCACTCCATGACCACAACTTCCGAGCAGCTTTGGATAAAAGGTTTTTCTTAGGGCCAATCCCAGCGCACCCGGGACCCACGAGCAGAATAGGGTAATAAACTCGAATGCGATTAGTCGGAGATAACTTCGTTTGCCCACAATCAAGTCCATATATTGTTTCACGGCCCCTTCCCCAGCCCCTCCGTCTTCATTCTCAATCTTAAACTTTTTACCCAAAATCGAATCCGCGTTTTTGTCCGATATCAGCATCAAACAATCGTTAAAAGTATAGCCTGACTCAATAAATCCATCCAGAAGCAAATCCAACTACTCGCCTGAGCGTGATTGTTGTTCCTGGGTTGGCGCTGATAATTAAAGAGTTTAGACTGTTGATCGTATAAGAATAATAGATTTACGGGGTGTTCTAAAATACAAATAAGGCGCAGTTGTAAATATAAGCGAGGAGATAAGGTAAAGGGACGTGCCTTTTCTTCGTCCTGACATTTTACTCTAGCAATTTCCAGGCGCCTTCGAGATAGTTTCTCTTCATCTCCCTGAATTTTCCACTCCCACATAGCCAAAACACAAAGCTAAAATACAAGGCCAAAATAACTCTTTATCACCTAAGCATGGCTTTTCATGGAGAGGACTTTAGAGCAATCAGTTCGAGCTGCGTATAGTTTGCTTATCCCAACCTGTGTAAAATCGAGCTGTTTATAGCCCCTTTCGGTAATCCGATTCTCACTCCAGCATCCCTCTCACTATGCCATCTGCACCCGATTTCACTGATACTGAGATTCACCAGATACGGGAATTACTCACCAGATATTATGGACGGGACGTGGAAATACAACTGTCTCGTAATCACTCAATTCTGGGCGCTAATTCCCCAGGTTCCTCCATCAATGCTGCGTCTTACCACACGGTATTCTGGCATGAGAATGACGTTAACTTCCTAATACTAAAAAGTGATTTACTTGAATACCGACCGCGTTTTTTTTCTAATCCTCACGATCAGCACAACACCGGAGTAGAAACATATAACGATCTTGCAAAGTGCGTTGATGCAATACTAACGGTCCAGGCAGATCATGTTAACAGTCCAAATAACGAACATTGATATTAGGGAGCTGTAAAAGTCGTGAACGGCCGGCCTGGACAAAAAAGCCCGTCTCATATTGATTCTGTTTCTACCTTCCACCGGGATTAGAAATAGATCACTAGCATAACTTCTTCGGTTAACCATAAAGCCAAAACCGTATAACAAAATAACCAAATAGACCCCAGACAAAAAGCTCGATGAATAAAAGGAAAAACGCATTTTATGCCCAGTCCGGCGGGGTAACCGCCGTAATCAATGCATCCGCCGCTGGTTTAATCGAAACAGCACGCAGCAAACCCGAAAAAATAGGTAAAATTTATGCCGGTAGAAACGGAATCATCGGCGCCTTAACAGAAGATCTAATTGATACATCGAAAGAATCTGCCGCCGCAATACGCAAACTTCGGCATACTCCAGCGGGAGCATTCGGTTCCTGCCGATACAAGCTTAAGAGCATCGAGGAAAATAGAAAACAATATGAGCGTCTGATCGAAGTTTTCGCCGCCCACGATATCGGATATTTCTTCTATAACGGCGGTGGTGACTCTGCGGATACCTGTCTAAAAGTGTCCCAGCTCTCGAAGAAGATGAAATACCCCATTCAGGCAATACACATCCCCAAAACCGTGGATAATGATCTGCCCATTACCGATAACTGTCCAGGTTTTGGTTCAGTGGCCAAATACATCGCAACATCAACCAGAGAAGCCAGTTTCGATGTGGCCTCAATGGCAAAAACGTCAACTAAAGTATTCATATTGGAAGTAATGGGGCGTCATGCTGGCTGGATAGCCGCTGCGGGAGCAATGGCATCAGACGCCGCAACAGAAATTCCCATTATCGTGTTATTTCCTGAAGTCCCATTCAACCGGAAAAACTTCATGGCTGAAGTTAAACGTAAAGTTAGTGAATTTGGTTATGTATCTGTGGTTGTTTCAGAAGGGGCAAAAGGAAAAGACGGCAAATTTCTTTCTGACCAGGGTTTGGTAGATGCATTCGGTCATGCCCAGCTGGGAGGAGTTGCTCCGGTTGTTGCAAATATGATTAAGCAGGATCTGGGATATAAATACCACTGGGCTGTGGCAGATTACTTGCAACGCGCAGCTAGACACATTGCTTCGAAAACAGATGTGGAACAGGCATATGCTCTTGGTAAAGCTGCTGTCCAACTGGCATTAAAAGGTGAAAATGCCATCATGCCCACCATCGTAAGAACCAGCAACTCTCTCTATCGTTGGAAAATCGGCACGACCAAACTGAATCGAGTCGCAAATGTGGAAAAAATGATGCCAAAAAACTTCATCACCAAAGATGGATTCGGTATTACACCCAAGTGTAGAGAGTATTTAGGGCCACTCATGAAAGGAGAAGACTACCCACCTTTCAAAAATGGTTTGCCGGACTATGTGAGACTAAAAAATATTTCCGTAAAAAAACGAGTAAACACAGAATTCAAACTGTAAATATAAATATTAATTTAAAAATGTCCGGTCCAGCAAAAGGGAGCATAACTAAAGCTGCATCATGCGCTACATTATTCATTAATAGTCTCCCTAATTTGCTAGCAATCTCCTGGGGTTATCCGATAACTACATAGCATGGAACCATAGCATAGGACACAAGGAAGAAGAGGCCCCAGCTAGTTATAGCCGGTTATTTGTCTAAGCCGTATTAGAGGGGGAGAGAAAGAGAGGGAAAAGCTGTGCCGCCAAACCGACGGCACAGCCCATATCTTAAACTACATCACCTTAAAACTACGTCTTAATAACTAAACGCTCAGCAAAGGCGCGATTACCAGGCTCACAATCGCCATCACGTTAATAAGGATATTCATCGCAGGACCAGAGGTATCCTTAAATGGATCACCAACAGTATCGCCCACTACCGTAGCAGCGTGGACATCTGAACCTTTACCTCCGAAGTTTCCTTTTTCAACAAACTTCTTGGCATTGTCCCAGGCACCGCCGGCATTTGCCATGGTCAACGCCATCAATACACAACCCAGTAGAGCGCCCGCTAGCATGCCACCCAGAGTCGTTGCGCCCAAAGTAAAACCAACCAATGCAGGAGCAGCGACTGCCAGAACGCCGGGCAAAACCATGCGCTTTAATGCAGCACGTGTTGCAATATCAACACAACGATCAGAATCAGGGGCTGCTGTTCCTTCCATCAAACCAGGAATTTCACGAAACTGTCGACGAATTTCGTGGATCATATCGAAGGCAGCACTACCTACAGCTTTCATGGTAATACTCGATACCAGAAGAGGAAAAATGCCACCAATAAACATACCCGCAAGCACTTTCGGATCGCTGATCCTCAGAATAAAGTCTGGATTCAGATGAGATACGGTTTCAATATAGGCAGAGATAATGGCCAGGGCCGCCAGCGCAGCAGCGCCGATCGCAAACCCTTTACCAATAGCTGCTGTGGTGTTTCCAAGCTCATCCAGGGAATCAGTAATTTCCCGAACTTCTTTACCCAGACCCGCCATTTCAGCAATACCACCCGCATTATCAGCCACTGGTCCGTATGCATCGATAGCCATGGTAATTCCCACTGTCGCTAGCATACCTACGGCAGCAATACCCACGCCATAAAGTCCTGATAGCTCACTGGAACCAAGAATGATTCCACTGATAATCACCAAAGGAACAACCACGGACTCCATACCCACAGAGAGACCTGAAATTAGAACCGTGGCAGCGCCAGTTTCACCACTTTTCGCAATATCACGTACCGGTTTACCACCAGTATAATATTCCGTAATCAATCCGATACCTATTCCGCCTGCCGCTCCCAGCACAACCGTCCACCATACATTCACACTGACCTGCATATATTTGATCAGGAAAAAGGCCGCAACAGCAAAAATAAGCGCCGCACCAATGGTACCAATTCGAAGCGCAAGTTCTGGGGATTTGGAAGCATTCATTTTGACAATCAAAATACCCAAAACCGAGGAAAGAAGTCCCACAGAAGCCAGAGCGAGAGGCAATGCCATCAGGGAATTTTGGGTACCCAACAGCGCCAGCGTAGTAGCAGGCAAGGTCGCCGCAATTGCTATGGAAGCGATCATGGAACCACAATATGATTCGAAGATGTCCGAGCCCATACCCGCAACGTCACCGACGTTATCCCCAACGTTGTCGGCAATAACCCCAGGATTTCTTGGATCATCCTCAGGAATTCCTGCTTCAACCTTGCCAACCAGGTCAGCACCCACATCGGCACTCTTTGTAAAAATACCACCGCCGACTCTGGAAAACAGAGCGACCGAAGAAGCTCCCATTCCAAAACCATGAATGACATGAGCTGTGTGCGGATCACTGCCAAAGAAATAGTAAAGAATACCCAGCCCTAGTAACCCCATTGCGGCAACGCTCATTCCCATAACCGAACCACCAAAGAATGCTACCGTTAACGCACCTGACGCCCCACCATCGCGAGCAGCTGTGGTGGTTCGGACATTAGCATTGGTCGCGGCGTACATACCGATATATCCCGCAGTCGCTGAGCAGACAGCACCTAAAAGAAAGGAATACATGGTATTGATGCCTAGATCAGAAATCAGAATCAGAACAGCCACTACTGCGACAAAAATAGCCAGATATCCGTATTCACGACGCATAAATACCATGGCGCCACGATGAATCTGGTCGCCAATTTCGGCGACTTTGCCTTCGCCAGCAGGGAACTTCTGGATCATTCTGTATACCAACCAGGCAACAAAAAGCCCAAACAAGCCTAATAAAACAGGAATCACAGGGTTCATAGATTTACTCCAATTAAAACAAAATACCAGTTAAAAAATAAACGCGGGACTATAGCCTCGAATCCGGGAGATAGCAATAAAAAGCACTACATCAAGGCAAAGTTTTAATTATGACATTGGCATTGAGAAACGCTGATTAATACCTGATCGATGAGAGATTATTTATGAGAACGATTATGGGGAAATCTGGCTACTTTACTACCGACGAATCGATCGATTTTATTCCCTACCCAGAAGAGGAGATACCGAACCTATTTTTTGGTTTTTTTCGCCCTGGGGTGAGCTTTATCATAGACTTTGGCCAGGTGTTGAAAATCAAGGTGGGTATAAATTTGTGTCGTGGATATATCGGAATGGCCTAGCAATTCCTGAACAGCGCGCAAATCTCCGCTTGATTCAAGCAAATGACTGGCAAAAGAATGACGCAGCATATGCGGATGCAGTCGTCGATCAAACCCCTGTTTCTTCCCCCATGCATCCACTCTTAATTGTATACCTCTAACGCTAATCCGTTCTCCCGACTGGTTAACAAATAGCGCCGGCTCCCCATTTCCTGCGAGCTCCCCCCGTCTTTCCAGCCATATACGCAAGACCTCCATTGCCTTGTATCCGATAGGAACCAATCGTTGTTTATTTCCTTTACCCGTCACATGGACCTGGGCTTGCTGGTAGTCGATACTGCCCATGTCCAATGAGACTAGCTCGGATAATCTCAGACCAGAAGAATAGAATAATTCCATTACCGCATGATCACGAATTGACAAAATAGTACCATCGTGTTGATCGAGTAAGGAGCTCAACTCATCAACACTAATCGTCTCCGGTAACTTCTTGGGGGCTCTTGGGGCACTAACACCATCGAACGGATTGATACTCAGCACACCCCGAGCAATCAAAAACCGGTAAAGTGAACGAGCGGAGGACAACGCGCGTTGGATACTCGTAGCAGAAAGCCCTTTCTGTCGCATTCTCGCAGGGAACATTCGGGCCTTTTTCATTGAGACATCTTCCCAACAATCAATACCACTGGCTTTCAAAAAAACCATTAAGTCGGATAAGTCCCGCTGATAAGCCTCAATGGTATTAAGCGATAACCTACGTTCACGTTCCAAACCATGGATGTATTCATCAAACCACTTTTGCAGCTCGCAGTGGGGCACCGATGAGTCTCCTTTCTGGTTAGTCAGTCAGATCCGGTTGCAGATAGGCGCTCGAAAGCAACGCTAACTGATCCAGAAACATGACTCCAAAACCCGGCTTAAATCGATCCTGGTCTATTGATCCTATCACCATTACTCCTTTTATTTTCTCCTCAAAAGACAGGGGCAAAAAGGCACATGATCGAATTTTTTTTTCTGATTGACCAAAAATCGAAACGATCAGAGCTGATGCCAGCCGATCATCACAAATACTGCCACGATGAGCTACTCGTTGACTTAGAAAAGAATAGTCAACCTTTGACTCAGGATTATTTTCATTTTTCTCCAGAATAATGGAAATCCTATCCACAATAAACAATTCGATAATCAACTCAATTAGTTTCTCTGATGATTGTCCGGCTTTCTCATGCTGATGGGAAATCAGACGGGCTGAAAGATTATGTAAGCCTTGCTCAAGTTGCAGATTAGCCTTGGCACTGTCCATGATGATATCGAGCCTGGTTTGCTGTTCGTATTCTCTATCTTTAAGCACCTGCAACTGCCTTTGGTGAAAAGACGGAGTCTCCGAATGCTTGCTGAAATCCATGTCCGCCAGCAACTCAGGATAGTGAACAAAGAAGTCTGGATTCGCTTTCAGATAATCTACTACTTCCTGCACTTTAGACATATCGAAAAATACCGCTTTTTTGTGATTTCATTTTAAAAATATTGAATACTCAGGATAAAAAAATACCCTGGCTTAAGGGAAGGACATCGGCGACAATGTCAAAATGCCGTCAATCCGGAAGTTCTATGCTACCAGTAAATACTTTTTCGGCTGACCCTGTGAGATATACCGAATGGAGTAGTTCATTTTCTGTCCCATCTCCATCCCATTGGACCGTCGCATCCCCCCCGGGCAAGGAAACTCTCACCTCCGAATCCAGCAACCCCATTCTAATACCACTCACTACAGCTGCTGTTGCACCACTCCCACATCCAAGTGTTTCCCCAGCCCCACGCTCATATACCCGCAACCGAATATGACTTCTAGACACCACTTCCATGAAACCAACATTTACGCGCTCAGGAAAACACTCATGGGATTCAATGATTGGACCGATATTCTCCACATCCGTTGTTTCCACATCTTTAACAACACAGATTGCATGGGGATTTCCCACCGCCAATGCACCGATCTCAAACACCCCAAGAACTGTTTGAAGCGAATAGGAAATCGACTCCATAGAAGTCCTAAATGGAATTAGCGAAGGTGTAAAAACCGGCTTCCCCATATCCACTGTGACGGTATCGTCATCGTTCAAACATAACGTCATCGATGAAGTCATGGTGTATACCGGAATATCCCGTAATTCAGTCAGTCCCTCGTCCACAAGAAACCGTGCAAAACAGCGAGCTCCATTACCACATTGCCCAACTTCGCTACCATCACGATTAAATATGCGATATCGGAAGCCAGTCTTGTTATGATGCGGCCTCTCAGCAAGCAGAATCTGATCACAGCCAATCCCAAAGTGTCTGTCGCCAATTTTTTCGGCCAGCGCCCCGGACATTTGGATAGCATTAGATACCCCATTAAGCATCACAAAATCATTGCCTAAGGACTGCATCTTTGTGAACGGATAACGCATAATCGCCCGTTGAAATTATTTGGATTAAGTAACCACTTTTTTTGCCACCCTGAAAAGACGTATCGGCCAGATACCAATTAGTCCGTCCTGAAAAAAGGCGCGATGTCGTTAGCGATCATGCGTCATTTTCGACCTTCGGATCAGGACAACACCCAGACGACGATTAGCGGCGTCCCAAGGGGCTGACAACAGGCAATGGCGAGTAATGTTTGCTCTTCGCCGTTGGGTTTTTCAAACAAAAAGAAAGCGATCATCCACTTTCTCAAATTCCACGCGCAACCCGCCATCAGCAGATTGATACGGTCTCCTTCGGCTCCCTTCAGCCAGCTCCTCAATAAACGATGATCATGCTTCAAATGACCGATGATCGGTTCTATCGCACTTCGTTTGCGACACAGTATCCGTTTCTTCTGGCGTTGATAAGCATTGTCCCGTTTCAGCGGAGGACCCGGTAACAGCACCTCACAATCCACTTTATTCTTCGCTCCCCGATATCCCCGGTCAACCACCGCCAGCCTGATCGATGTCTCACGGTGGGTATGGGCTTCTGTCAGTGCTGCTTTCAGGGTCTTCGAATCATGATCATGTTCGTCATGACTCACCACCCCCACAATCACCTGTGACTCCTTCGTCGCCACCACTGACGCCTTGCGACCATACTCATACGCCTTGTGATCCTTCCCCTTGCCCACGCAGTACACAGCAGGATCATGCAGGGAGTAAACCTTGTTCCTGTCTTTGGGCTGTTGAGACAAAACACGTTCGTATAACGCAAAGTTCGCTTCCTGCGCCGTCAGAACATCGATCGGTAACTTCCGTTGGCATTCCCTGAGCAACACACCCGCAATGGTTCGTAATCGTTTCAACGCCTTGTTCGCCTTACGACGTCGTTTCACGTGACGGAAATGACGACATGCCAAACGAAGTGACCGCACTTCCTTTACGTACGTTCGTCGTTGTTGTATCCCGTGTAACTTCGACAGCTTGTTCAGGCGATTGATGATCCTTATCGCCAACTTGCTGTCTGTCGGGTACGTGATCGCCTTCTCCTGTACCGTGGTATCTACCAGTACTGTCTGCTCCTCTGCCAGCTTCCCATGCAGTTTTACCGACAGCGAAAAGATCTCCCTGACTCCCTCCGACCCAATCCGGTTGCGGAACTTCACCAGTTCCGTCGCATGGCACGGTACCTGCGTCTGGAAACTCACCTCACCACAGAACACCTGAAAGTACGGGTTCATCTTCCATTGATCCACCACCGATTCATCACTTAAGCTGTACAGCTGTTTGATCATCACCAATCCGCTCATCAACCGGATCGGTTTCGCGGCCCGCCCCTTCGCGCTGTAGTACTGGCTCAGGGAGGCTTCAAGCGATGACCAGTCAAGGGTATTGCCAAGGGCAATCAGGGGATGGGACGTATCCAGCTGATCAACGATGTTGAAGAAACTGAGTTGATCGTCATTCACCGGGCTGTCAGGTAGCATATATACCTCGTGTTCGACCAGAAACTGAACGCCAGTTTAACAATTCCGGTCGATTCAAACCAGGACTATATCCAGTTTATACTGTATATGTAGCCTTTTCGGGTTCTTCAGGGACGACCAATTAGTCAGTAACAAAAAACAGGGATACCAATATTATACGAAACCATAGACGTAGAGAAATAAAAAAAGTGAATCGGCGACTTAAACCTCTCTTTCAGCGAATAAAAAAGCTTCCCGGCTGGGTTCGAAAAATCGTTGGCATCCTATTAATACTTGGAGGTTTGCTATGGTTTCTCCCTGTGCTTGGACTGTGGATGCTACCTTTGGGATTAATGGTACTTTCATTGGAGTTTGACTGGGCACGTCGAGGGTATCTTTCCATCGCCATTTGGTACAGACGTCGACGTCACCGCCGAAAGACCAGACAGGAACGTTAGCGCTGTGCATATCTGTTTCCAGACCCGTTGTTCAGACTTGCCACTAGATCCACCGTCCAAACTGATCGACAGCAAAACACCAGAGATAATAAGACACCATAGACAGTAAGACATCAGAGACTACAGACATCGGGGACAACCTTAGCACTAACGATAACATTAGCAAATACATTAACAAGCCAAACCCACCAGGTCCGAATTCAGTCCACACGGGAAAAAGCAACAGGGCAACATCTCCTGCCTGATTTCGACGTGTTTATGTTTTTATTGAAGTGGCGCCTGGCTATCTCAGGTTATATTTCTTAAATGATACCCTCAGGCGGTATTGTAGACTCTATTTCCAAGTCGTATTTTTAATTTCCTTCCTAGCCGCCCTAGATTCCCGTCACTGCGTTCATGACCACCACCGTCTCTAATCCTCATCGGCAGATCTCACATCCGAAACCAGCTGCCTCCATTCATCCAACACTCTTGGCAACCTGGTTTTTGTTCTACGTATACACTCATCGATAATGATCAAGAGTGCAGCGAAACTGGCTTCTAGCAAAGCACTCGCCCGCTCCTGTTTTGACCATGCATGAAATACGGGAGACGATACATCATTAGCGCCGTATCCACTAGCACCACCAGCGGGAATGAGGGTATGGGTGGCTAAAAGCCTGATCTCTTCTTCGTAACCAGTGATAACAGATGGCATAAAGCCAAAAGGTGTCAGATTGTCGCCGTGGATCGACTCCATCATCAATGGTTGCTCGGTGATCCTCGCCTCCAATCTACCTGAAAGAATGCAAAAATTCGCCGCACAAGCGGTTATTTCATCCATTGCTGCTGTTGCCTGAACGTCGTGAAAGCCCCCATTATTAATCACACGGCCCTTACTCACCAAGGGATTATCCGTCACAGCCCCCAGTGCGAAGCCGGATACTTCTTTTGCGTGTATCATTACACGATGGGCCTGTCCGAGCACTCGAGGAATGATTCGAAAACTAGTCGGAACCTGCTGCTTCAAGGGCACCCCGAAATCACCACCGCCCAGCAATTCCCGCATTGTATCCAGAGCCCAGGCGTCATGGGGGTTATTCCAGGATACGCCCAAAGTATTCGAGAAATGATCAGGGTGAACGCAAAATGCAGCAGCAGCAAGCGCGTATAATTCCCCAGCCATCTGCAGCCGATTGCTAAATGCCAATGTCGCATCAGCAACCAAAGCAGCTGCGCAAGGAGCGCCATTGATCAGAGACAGGGTATCCTTTTCCAGCAAGGACGCTGCGGTAGCAAGGTCAAAAAATACAGGAGATAAGCCAAGAATCTCCCCAGCGCCTCCTTGTCCCTGCTCGGAGAGTGTTGGAAGGGGGCGGCCATCCAGCATATTGGCAACCCCAATCGCGATATCCGGGGAAATCGCGGAGTGACCATCCAGGAAATTTGCCAACCGGGAGAATATGATTCCTCGCACCACTCTTTGAGGAAGTTCTCGTCCAAACGCCACCATTGGAGCATGGGGAGGTGTAGCAGCCTGATTCTCGCGCTCTTTCAAGCTTAACACCACATTCGAACGGCCTGCATAGCCCGTGGTTACACCATAAATAGGCGTATCCGTTTCCCTAATAAAACTATCCAACTCATCCCGGGCAAGTTGCATTTTTCTGATAGCTTCACTGCCAATCTCCACGGGGTTTCCCTTCCACGCAACATCATGGAACGACTCTAAAGTGACATCTTCGCCTTTATTTACGATTAGCGACATTTAGCAAAAATACCTTTAACCGTACCAGCTTCTGCTCACGGGATACCCAGACCCTTTAACGATTCATCATGAAACGAGCCATGTCTTCTGGCTGGTCTTCACAGCTGGGCAAATCCTGATTAAGTGCCACCCAACTTTGGGCGCGGCTGGTCCATATGTGGGCTTTGGGATTCAACCAGGAGGTATCATTTAGCGTACCTGGCTTGATATTGATAGTGGCAGAATAATGCCCCTCACCATGGAAGATCCGATTTCCACAGTGTCCACAAAAAGCACAGACTTTAGGCTTTCCAGAATCAGTGAGGGTTTCCCAAAATTTTAAAGTGCTATCAAAGTCCCGGTTCATCCGTAACGACATCGCAAAGGCGCTTGAAGACTGCTTTTGACAACCCATGCAGTGGCAGACGTAAAGCATGATCGCGTCGGCATTAAGTTGATATGTCACTCTTCCACATTGACATTGCCCGGTTTGACCTTTCATGGTTGAGTCCTGAAATTTAGATTCTAAAATAACGAAAACAATTCTTCCGTGTTATATCCCATCCCTGGTCCAATACGTCAACAACTGTTTGTGGCAAGTTTTCAGCACCGAATGCATTTAGGTTTTGATCCAGATGGGACTGATTACTAACCCCGAGGATAACGCCATTGTCCAATGGAGAGTGATCCGGTGCAATCATCGAATGCTGGCATAACCACCTTAAAGCGGCCTCCCCAGGTAGAATATCGTTTTTTTCGCAGACATGAACGAATTGCAATACCTTGAAATAATCTGCCTTCCAATAGCGCTCAGGATAAGCATCATAGGTCCCGAATCGTCCGGTATTTGGCTTATTGTGAATATCCCTGTACTTGCCAGTCAACAATCCTCCTGCCAACGGATTATAGGCATAAAAAGCAATGCCATAGTTATGTAAACAAGGCAGGAGTTCCGATTCAACATCCCGGTTTAAACCATTATACAACCCCTCATAAATGGTGGGTTGCATCCAATTTTTTCGCTGACAAATCCCGACCACTTCTGCTACCTGCCATGCGGCAAAGTTACTAAGACCGAATCGGGAGAAAAGTCCGTCCTGGTAGAGATCGTAACAGGCTTCCAGAGTGTCTATAATTGGCGTACAAATATCTGGGGAATGAAGGTACAACAGATCAACTTTATCGACATTTAACCGCACCAGAGACTCACAAAACTGCTGCTTCACACGCTGGGGCTGAAGCCCTTTCTCATTCCATGGGTGAACTTTAGTGGCTATAGAGAAATGCTTATCTTCAGAAACAAGTCGCCCCAATAGTGCCTCTGTTGCGCCATCATGATAAACGTGAGCAGTATCGAGTTCCCGATAACCCGAAGCATGAAAAGAAGACAGCATTATTGAGGCTTGCTCTTTGTCCACCTGATCACCAAAGGTCATGGTTCCAAGGATAGGTTTCATACTAACTCACTTCCGAATTTATTCATCCTGATATTCCAGCAGCCATATGCAGTAATCGGGCTTTCAATACAGACCTCCAATTTATCTGAACCATCATGCAATGCCCAGTAATGGTTCGCTCAGTGGTTTAGTCAATGAGCCGGGCAATAATTTCAGCAAAAATCTGGGCAACAGGCTGCTTAACAAGTTGGGCAATTTAGCGATAGGGCTAAAAACCAGTAATCCCATTAAACAACAAACCATTAAACAACAAACTATTAAACAACAAACTATTAAACAGCAAACTATTAAACAGCAAAACTATTAAACAGCAAAAATAGTGAAGAAAGTATTCAATTCCCTTCAATTATGGTCAATTCCCGATCATAAGCTCGCAGGGCATATTCCGCTGCTTCGCTATAGTCCGGATCGTTATAACACGCGAGGGCCTGTTCATAGCTTGGAAACTCAATGAGTAGATTTCTAGGCAGATCATTACCTTCTACGGTTTTATGAGCCCCCTTACTCGCCAGAATTTTCGCCTGGTACTTTTCTGCAATAGGTTTCCAGAGTTTGCCATACTCTGCTGCTGCTTCAGCATCAGTTGATGCAGAAGCACGAACTAACCAATAACCAGCCATATTCCCTCCAAAGGATGTGTCAATTTTTTAAGAACTACTACTACAGATTCCGGCTCCGATTTATTTTAGCTATTAAGCAACAGCTTCTTTTCATTCCTTGATGCCTCCTCACTTCCAGGTCAGGCAGCGCTAGAAATTGCCTTGGAAAACACATCAGACAGGAAATCTGGACCAATCGAAAAAGAAGTTTCCCATAATTGGAATCATTATTGAAGAGTGAAAGAACTAAAATTGTTCTCTCTAAAACGTTGCGGAGTAGCGCACAGAAACTATTTAATCTACGGGTCCTTGATAGCCAGCAAATTAAGGCTGATTCTTTCTCCGCCCAGGAGAAGCTCACTGGTATCGTCAAATAATCCAAAGCTCTCCATTTTCCAGATTTCCGTAAAACCCACAAGCATTAACCAGTCTCTTAGCAATTCAAGATTAAAACCCACATAGTGATAGTCATATTTATCCAGATGCCCGCCGAACATCATTCGCATAATACCAAACCGAAGTGCTGCATCGAATCTTTCATGGTCGAGATAAAGCCGACAAAGCACCTCCATATCCGGCACACTGATATACAACTTTCCTTTCGGCATCAGCACCCTGGTCCATTCCTTGAGGACCTCGGCCAGCTCACCGTTGTAGTCAAAATGTTCGAGCACATGAGAGGCATAAACTGACTCAAAGATACCGTCTTCAAATCGCGACAAATCCTTTGCATCACCGACATGATCCACGGCGGGGTTCTCAAGGGCATTAAATATTTCCCATTCTGGATGGGGAATTTTGCCGCCGATATGTAGCTTTCGAGGCTCGGTCACCGTGTTTTCGAATTCGGTTTCAGGCATTAAGGCTCACTGGATTGTTCCCTATTCATTTCATGAGTTGCTTAACTGGCGATTGATTCAGGAAGCCCCGGAATAAGTTCAGGCGAGGTGGATTGGAATAGGAAATGATCAAAATCAGGATGCAGAACTTTCCAACCCAAAGATGATCATTTTTCACTCAAAATGGGCGTTCGCGATTTTCCAGAGGCTCCCTACTCGTTACGCCCCATTCTTTTGTCAATCTGTCGTTTTTCCCATCCAGCGCCAAAAAAGCCAAACACTTCGTAAACATTCGCGCCATGTATTAGCACACCAATCCCCCAACCCAAAGCGGGCCAAACCACCCACATATAGCCCGGAGAAGTAAATAGATTGATGACCAGCAGTAAAAGCATCACCGCGGCATATTGTATAACATGGTTGTAAAACCCTTTAATATCTCTCACATACTCAATGGCTTCGGCTTCTTTTTGGGTAATGGTTTCACTTCCAACAGTATCTGGTTCGGTTGTCATATCGATTTCCTCAGTCAGTTTGGCTACATCAGTTTCAAATACGGCGGCCAGAGACTTTAGTGATTCGATTCCAGCGCGTTGGCCTCGCTCAATTCTTTGAATCGTTCGAACACTCAATCCACTGAACTCCGCCAGTTGCTGTTGTGACCAACCTTTTTGTAAACGGCGTTTTCGAATAATCATTAAACTCTCCTCATCCGGCTGTGGATATCATGATGCCATGGGCATTTCAGAGCAACGACAGTAACACGAAATTTTAGCGACATTCTGCAAATCCGGGCGACACTTAAGCGACAAAGATATGACATTAGGCAGCATTTGTCACATCATGAATTATTCCTTTTGCTTTCAACAAAACTTGTCTAAGCTTATTCTACCAGGAGGCCTCTCCATAGGTTCTTACAGCAGATTTTGAACATCATGTGGCTATCCTTTGCCACCAGCTATTCACAATCAGGCCACAATACAACAAGGCAACAAGGCAACAAAACAATGAATATCCTTTTTATCACTGCCGACCAATGGCGAGGAGCATGCCTTTCTCGCCTTGGACACCCAGTTGTAAAAACTCCAAACCTCGACTACTTGTCGGAAAATGGGGTGACATTCACCCAGCACTACGCCCAAACCGCCCCCTGCGCACCCAGCAGGACATCCATGCATACCGGAATGTATCTTCAGAACCATCGATGCGTCGTCAATGGTACACCCATTGATCGACGTTTTACTAACTGGGCCATTGAGGTAAGAAAAAAGGGATATAAACCCTCACTATTTGGATATACGGATTCAGCAATGGACCCTAGAGGACTTAATCCGGAAGACAGGCGGCTCACTCATTATAGCGAGCCACTCGCTGGCATTGACTCTTTCACCCCCATTTATGATGACGTCTCTCTTTCCTGGGTCGAATATCTCAGGAATTGCGGGTATCCATTGACAGAAAAACCATGGGATTATTATGGAAACACCAAACCCGGAATTGAGTGGGAAGACGGTGGCCCGGTACCGCTACCCTTGGCGATCGGTGCCAATGACCACGAAACCCGATTCATGACAGATGCCTGCATAGACTGGATCAAAGACCAAAATAGCCCCTGGATTACTCACCTGTCCCTGCTGCGACCCCATCCTCCATTTGTGGCCCCCGAACCGTATAACTCCATGTATGACCCGCTATTGGTAGATGGGATAGTCCGACAACCTTCTGTAAAAAGAGAGTCCCAACAACACCCGTATCTCGATTTCATACTCAATGCAAAAGAATATGGCGCGACAAGTTCAAAATACAGAGCGCCGGATAACGAGCAGGAAATCCTGCGCAAAAAGGCGAGCTATTATGGCTTAATGACAGAAGTAGATGATCAGCTAGGGCGGCTGTTCAAGTATCTTAAACAAAGCGATCAATGGCATAACACGTTCATCATCTTCACCTCGGACCACGGTGAACAAATGGGTGATCATTGGCTAATGGGGAAATCCGGTTACTTTGATCAGTCTTACCACATTCCACTCATTATCCGGGATCCGCGACCCCAGGGAGAAAAGTGCCATGGTAAAACAGTGAATGCATTTACCGAGAACGTCGACCTTATGCCCACCATCCTGGAGTTTGTGGGCCTACCAATACCCAGTCAATGCGACGGCTATTCCCTGGAACCCTTTCTGTCTCATCAAAGGTCGCCTGTTTATTGGCGTAACGAGGTACATTGGGAGTTCGACTTTAGAGAGTGGTTTGATCCCACACTGCTAAAACACCTGAAGCTCACTCCCCATCAATGCACATTGAACGTCATTCGAGATAATGAATTCAAATATGTACATTTCACCGCATTGCCACCCCTATTTTTTGATCTGAAAAATCATCCCGATGAAGATGTTGATCTAGCGAGCAATCCAGAATATCAGGGCATTGTTCTGGAGTACGCGCAAAAAATGCTGTCCTGGAGGATGCATCACGACGACCGGGGATTAACCGAAACATTTCTTTCAAAATCTGGCCCGATAAGACGATACTCCCCCCTCCATCCGTTGGGGCTTGCCCCTGGGACCACCTCAGTCTGAGTTCGTTATGCGGCAAACCAGTTTCGCTATTGATAGGCTTGCGGTAAGACCCGGAGACTCAATGCCAAATAAATTAATTAGCCCGGAGATTCGATGTTGATGGGGTCCACTGATCAGGAAATCATTAGAGGTCTCACCGTTGATGACAATCTTTGGCCTAATGCCTGCGTAATCCGGTATCAATGAATGATCAGCTAATCCTGGGTAGTAAGACCGGATGCTTTCATAGAAGTCAACGGATCGACGCTCATCAACCTGATGCTCTACCTCATTGATCCATTCAACATCCGGACCAAATCGCACCCGACCGGCAAGATCAATGGTGATATGCACCCCCAACCCACCCGGAACCGGCAACGGATAAACCAATCGTGATACTGGCGAAGCGCCTATCAGTCGAAAATAGTTGCCTTTGGCCATCCTCTGTTGCGGAATGAACGACGAATCCAGTGAATGAATTCCTTCTGCCATGGGTATTGCCCCCAATCCGGCGGCATTCACGACGGTTCTGGCTGCAATTTTCATAGTAGACCCCGCAGACAAATCCTCAATACTTAACTCTACCCTGCCAGAGACCGGCCTTCCCGCTTTTACCCGATGACGAAAAACCATCATGGCACCGTTTTCTTCTACGTCTTTTTGCAGCGACAACATTAAACCATGGCTATCGATAATTCCTGTTGACGGTGAATATAAGGCCCCCACGCACACTATCCCAGGCTCCATCCTGCTAACCTCCTCCGGTGTTAATCGCTGTAAATCACCAACGCCATTTAGATTCGCCTGTTTTTCAAGGTCCTCCAACTGCAACAATTGTTGTTTGCTGGTTGCCACGATTAACTTACCGCAACGACGATGGCTGATGACCTGTTCTTTACAATAGCGGTAGAGCAAATCTCGCCCTTCAACACATAACCTGGCTTTTAATGAAGATGGAGCATAATAGATTCTAGCATGAATAACCTCGGAGTTTCGCGAACTATTACCTACGCCAATGGTAGTTTCATGCTCGATAACAAACACCTCTCTATCCACCAGTGCCAATTCCCTTGCAACGGCGAGTCCAACAACTCCAGCGCCAATCACAACACAATCCAGTTGCTCAGGCTTCGTACCCATCAATTCAACCACTGTATCCTCAATCCGAAACCTGCCAGAATGGATCTGGTGATACATTCCTTATGTGCCATTTTCCTTATGTGCCATTTTTCCATTTCTGTTTTCTAGCCAGTTTCTTCGCTGCTTTTTGCTCCCGAAGTCTCTGCACTTCCTCAAGCTCCTTTGTCATCATCTCTGGAGTCTCAAAAGTCAAACCACCTAACATGCCGTCCCGAATTTCGGTTAAGAGAATTTTTGCCACCCGATCCATATCGACCTTTCCTCCACTTCTTAAACAGCCTCGTTTCTGACCGATCGCCTGTAGTACCTCATAATCCCGACCGGGAATCTGGTCGAGACCATAACGCTCCATAAGCCGGTCAGGATAAGCTTCGATTAAAAAGGCAGCGGCGTAATGAGCGACATCTTCGTGGGAAATTGCAGTATCACGAATAGCCCCTGTGATCGCGAGCCGAAAACCACTGTGCGGATTCTCAACGTTTGGCCACAATACCCCTGGCGTATCAAGCAAAATCATATCGTCAGACAGCCTGATACGTTGCTGCATCCGGGTAATGGCGGGCTCATTGCCCGTCCGGGCAATGGTCTTCCCGACCAGCGCATTAATTAAAGAAGATTTTCCCACATTGGGAATTCCAACTACCATGGCGGTAAAAGGTGAATGGTTGCGACCGCTTTGTCGGTATAGTTTACGGCAAAGGTCGGGAATACGACGCACGCTACCTAACTGTTTCACACTAATGACCGTGGCAGCAATTTCATCTTTACCGTTATAGTGAAGTTCCCAGGCTTCGCTCAATTCAGGATCAGACAAATCACTTTTGGTCATGACTTTTAAACAGGGCTTTCCCTTTCTCAACGACTCCAGCATGGGATTTTCACTACTAAATGGAATTCGCCCGTCAAGCAGTTCAATAAAAACATCGACCTGAGATAACGCCTCCCTTATCTCCTTGCTGGCTTTGTGCATATGCCCCGGGTACCACTGGATTTGCCTGCTCATGATTGAATTAGCGATTTTTAAAATAGCTCAGGGGATTGAGAATAGGAAATAGATCAATGAATACGCCAACAGGCCTGACATATAACGAACATATTACTTGAAAATGGGGTCTACCGAATGGCTATTTTACCCTGTTACCATTTTGCAATCCCAGGGGTTTGCATTTAATCTGCAACTCCTTTTAGTCTTGTTCGAGATACATTGATCAATACATTCATCAAGGACATACAAATTAACTCGCCAATACTCTAACCCCTACAAATAATGCTCCAGCTGTTATAAATATGTGCATCCTTTTTATTGCCCTGAACCAACATCCAACCTACCCCCTCATCATCACAGCAAACCGTGACGAATACTTCGCTCGGCCAAGTAAAGAGATGCATTACTGGGCTGACAAGCCGGACATTCTCGGGGGGCGAGACTTACTTAAAGGGGGGAGTTGGCTTGGCATTAACAAAACTGGTGATTTTTGCGCCGTTACAAATTTTCGAACCTCCAAATTAATGGACCCTTCCGCCATTAGCCGAGGTGAGTTAATTGCCCGCTACCTGAATTATGAACCGAATTCCCTCCAAAACCACCATGGAGATTTCATCTCCTACCTCCGCGCGCATTCCCGGAACTACAATCCATTCAACCTGGTTTTCGGAAACATTCATGGGCTTTGGGTATTCAGCAGTGAATCCAATGACTGTGAACCATTGGAAAATGGGTTTCACAGCATTTCAAATGGAAAAATCGACCACCCTTGGCCCAAAATGTCCCTTGGCGTCGATCGGCTCACGACCCTGATTTCCAATGGTAGTCCCAATACCCACGGCCCCAATGTTCATTCCCGGGACATTGATTTTGATTCACTGCATCAAATTATGGTGGATCAAACCCAGGCATCAGACGATCAGCTTCCTAATACAGGCATTGAACCTGAAAAAGAGAGAATGCTATCCTCCATTTTTATCCCGGGAGGACAATATGGCACCCGGACTACCTCAATGCTACTTTATTCACGAAACCAGATACAGGTGCGGGAGATTAACTATGATTCTTCTAGCAACACTCGGAGTCAACAGGATTTCAAGCTCAAAACCACATAGAGTTAAAAACACATGGGCTCAAAAATACATAGGCTCAAAGTCGTAGGAATCCAGACTTACATCTGGAAAAATTGGCGCCCAATAAACAGCAACCAGAACGCGGCAAACAAAAACATCACCGCAACATAAGGCCAATTCCACATAGCGCCCTTCCAGCCGGGGATACCGTATCGACTTTGGAACACCAAATGTGTCCCGGATAACGGGCTTGCGCTGGTACCCATACTCCACGCAAACAAATAGGACAGCGCCAGCAAATTAGGGTTAGGGTTCATGGTTAACAGCAATGGGGTCAAGGCCGAAATCAAAATCACCGGATGAATCCCCATTGCCCCTGCCAACACCATTCCCCCAACGATCTGCACCGCGACAATGGAATCAAAATCGACAACCGGAATGGTGATGAACCCTGCTTCAATCATTGACCCAATGCCAGTTGCCAACACACCCGCGGATAAAAATAGCGTCAATTCATTTACTACCCGAGGCAATCCATAACGAACATGCTGCACCAATTGGCTCATACCCCCTCCGACTCCCAGGCGATACATCGTCATCACCAGAGTAATCAACAAAGCGCTTAGGGAGATGGAAATCAAAATAGAGAGATCGGGTAGCAACCAACTTGCAAGTAGTACACAGGCCGACAACAATCCGGGTATTAACAGACTATTTACTTTCAGAGGATATCCCACGAAATCATCCACCTCGGCGGAGTATCGCCAGCGAGCTTCTCCATAAACTACAAATAAACCAACCACAGCAAAGGGAAGCCCTGCGATCATGATGAACGATAACTGGGCATCTGGAACCACCGTTAGCACCACTGCAGTGCCTGCGAAAAACGGCGACCAGGCAGCCGCTCCAAAGAACACTCGATTGACAGACTGCGACGTAAACCTTTTTAAAGGGCGGGATTGATGGATGCGGTCGGCGATGAGCATGGGCGCTGAAATATTGATTACCGCTCCAAATAACGCTGTACCAAGCAGGGTTTGCCCATAGGCGCCCCGACCAGTAGGCAACTCAGTTATTGATGTGGAAGAAGACTGTTTCCGGGAAAATGGGCTCTCATCAGGAATGGCGACCAGTCGGAGAAATCCTACCGATGTAATCATGGTGAGAAGTCCTGTGTTTCCGCTAATAATGCCCCGGAAATTGATTTCTGCACCCGCCGCCACACCGAATCCGATGAGTATCACTCCCAGCAGCAACAACAAACCTACCTGTATTTTCTGACCAATAAAAAGATCCACAAAAAGCAACAGTGCTGCCAGCCAGCCCATCATGCCCGCGACCAATAGCCATTGATTTTCCTGCCTCATCGCCAACAGCCCACCACCAATGGTAATAAGCAACATAAGTAGGACAAACAAACCGCCCAGGGCTTTACGCTGAAACATAATCAAAACTAATCAAATGAATAGAAATCACGGAAAGCGAGTCAGGCTTTTTCGGATATTCCAGATCCGTTTTTGACAGGATACCCATAGGTCACTAGGTCACTACCCACCGCACACAGATCGCTGTCCAGAGACCACCAATTACAAACCGGTGATCTCCAGAATCCTATGCCAGCGCCACCCATCCAAATAGTCAACTCTCCGAAGACAACTCTTCCGGTAGTAAGATATTTAGCACAATGGCAATAAACGCAGCAGGCAACAAACCGGAACCTAGCAATACTCTGGCGGTTTGCGGCAAATGCTGCAGCGCACCGGGCTCCATTTGCAAACCTAAACCAATGGATAAAGAAACTGCAAAGATCACCATGTTCCGTCTATTCCATGTGACTTCAGACAACATGGATACCCCCGCTGAAGCAACCATTCCAAACATGACGATCACACCTCCCCCAAGAACCTCAATAGGAATGGTGGAAATAATTGCTCCAACCTTTGGAATTAGACCGCATAGAATGAGAAAAATAGCCCCGATGGTTACCACGGTTCGACTCATTACTCCGGTCATGGCAATCAATCCAACGTTTTGGGAAAATGACGTATTGGGCAATGCACCGAAAAAACCGGAAATCGCCGTTCCCAAGCCATCGGCAAACGTCGCACCACGAATCTCCTCATCGCTGGCCTCGCGATTCGCGCCCCCTTTTGTAATTCCAGATACATCCCCGACGGTTTCAATCGCAGAAATAAAAGACATTAAACAAAACCCAACGATCGCAGAAACAGTAAACTCCAACCCAAAATGCAGGGGGTTGGGTAGTGAAAAGACCGCTGCATTGGCAACGTTACCGAAACTCACCATTCCCAGGAAATAGGCAACCACATAGCCCACTACCAAACCAATTAGAACTGCAGCAACTGAAACGATCCCTCTTGCAAAAAACTTAAAACCCAGCGTGGTAATAATCACAACCAGGGCAACAAACCAATTTTGCAGACTCCCATACTCAGGCTTGCCAATGGCGGGAACGCCCCCTGCCGCATACTGAATCCCCACCTTCACCAATGATAAACCAATCATGGTTACCACCAGCCCAGTGACCAGGGGCGGAAGCGCGAAACGCAATTTGCCAACAAAAGGCGCGAGCAAAGCGTGAAACAGGCCTCCTACCAGAACCCCTCCCATTAGAATCGCCATGGCATCTACGCCCTTGCCCGCTACGAGAGGAATCATAATGGGTATAAAAGCAAAACTCGTGCCTTGCACGATGGGCAACCTGGCCCCCACTGGGCCTAATCCAATGGTCTGGAACAAGGTAGCAATTCCTGCAAACAGCATTGACATCTGAATCATATAGATCAGGTTAAAGAAATCCGGAGAGCCCGACCCAAAGCCAAATCCCGCCGCACCTGCCACGATAATAGCCGGGGTGACATTGGAGGCGAACATTGCTAGAACATGTTGTATCCCCAATGGCACAGCCGAAGAAAGCGGTGGAGTATAGTTCGGGTCCCGAAGTTGATCCGGCGTCCCGAGCGATGATCGGTCGGTTGTCATTTTTTTTCTCCTACTGGTATTTTCGTCTTGACCAAATTAGCTTGACCTGAATGTTGCCCAACATCCTGGCTTCCCATACTTATTTGCACAGGCTTATTTGCATGGACTCATTTGCATGGGCTGGTTTATCCTGCTCTGGTTGACTATTTGTTTTGATTGGTGAAGTGTGAAATTTCACCTGGAGAATCATACTCCATCTGTCGCCGAAAGCCAGTGCATAACAAACCGCCTTACCTTCCTTACCTGATCATCATTAATTCCCGTATCTGGTAAACTATCCAGCATTGATCCAGGACAATGCAAAGCGGCGCTATCATCACCCAAATCCCAGACCGAATATAAAATCTGGAACAGTAAGCCTGGAACAATAAACCTGGGCTTCTAGTGTATTTCCAAAGACAGACATAGCCAGTTGTGGCCCGACTCCGGCAATCAAATCGACATCCATCATGAAAAAGCCCCCTAACAGACTCGCGACAGACGCTAATAATATCGGAGCGTGGCTAGTTAACTGTTTTCATTACCTGGCACTATTCGCCATCGGCAGCGTTATCGTCTGGTCCGCCACACTGGAGTTTATTCATCAGGTAAGTACCGGTTCGGCAACCATTGAAGGGATTCTTTTGCTATTCATCTATCTAGAGCTGGGGGCTATGGTGGGGATTTATTTTCAGACCAAACGTATGCCCGTGCGATTTCTGTTCTATGTAGCGATCACCGCACTCACCAGGCTCATGGTGGATATCATTCAGGCGAGTCATGATTTTTCAGTGCCTTTACCGGTAGATAGCCTGATCAAAATATCCGCCGCTATTCTGATCTTGGCCGTTGCAACCCTAATTATCCGCTTTGGATCATATCGATTCCCCTCGACAAACCTGTCCAGGGACTCCGGTGAAACTCCTGATGATGTTTAGGCCTCCAATTCATTTTTTTTAACTCCATTATCCGGTCTATTCCCCGATCTGTTTCATGGCTGGATTGTTCTTTTGAAATAGCGCTTTGCGATAGAAATTACCAATCAAACTACTACCTGGCGCATCGTTTACCCGGGTTTCAATAAATCCGATACATAACAATAATACAATCTGTTCTCATGCAAGGTCCTTTACCGACAAAATCCCCTAACGACACTCATATCGCAATAGTAGGCGCGGGTATTGTTGGTATGAGTTGCGCATTGTGGTTGAGGAAAAAAGGATTCAAAGTCACAGTATTGGATGGCAATTCCCCCGGCACCATCACCTCTTATGGCAATGCTTGCATCATTGCTGACTATGCCTGCGTCCCGGTAAATGCGCCAAATCTGATTTCCCGATTGCCCTCTCTACTTTTTTCCGCCAACCGCCCGCTTTCCATAGACCCATTCCATGCAATAACTCACCTGCCATGGCTAATGGCTTTTCTAAGACATTGCAAAGCCCCGGAAGTAGAGAGAATCACCAACACCCTTGGCAAACTTCTATTGGAAACCAATTCTGGTCTCGATCCGCTCATCGAAATGACCAGTAGTCAGGATCTGTTCAAAAAAGAGGGCTGCATGTACGTCTATCAATCATCAGTTAGTTATAAAAAAGCCAAGGCGTCCAATCAATCCCGCGCAGACAATCATGTGCAATTTACCCAACTTGATTCCAACGATATTATGGATCTGGAACCCAATATCAAGCCTGGATTCGATAAAGGTTTACTATTTAACAATGCCCGACAGGTACTTAACCCTAAACATCTGGTTGATCGCTATTTTCAGACATTTGTAGAAAATCAGGGGCACTATCTGCACCAGCATGTCCTAAATGTCGAACATCAGAGAACTTCAGGAGGCAATTTATCTCTGGCGCTTGCCAATGGCACCAGATTTGCTGCGGACAAAGCTGTCATTTGCTGCGGCGCTTTTTCCAAAACTATTCAAGGTATTGGCGCTAACAAATTGCCCCTGGATACCGAAAGGGGATACCACGTTCAATTCAAAAACCAACAATCGCTACTGAATCGGCCCGTTGGCTGGGCTGAAGCCGGGCTTTACGCAACACCAACCAATGAAGGACTACGATTCGCTGGAACCGTGGAAATCGCCGGGCTCTCCAAACCGGCAAATCCGCGAAATATTGCCTACCTGAATAACAAGGCACATCAAATGTTCGCACTGGACGAATCCTATTCGTCTGACTGGCTAGGATATCGGCCTACTTTTCCAGATTCACTACCAGTCATTGATTACAGTCCGAACTCCCATGACATACTTTTTGCGTTTGGCCATCAACATATAGGTCTAACACTAGCAGGGATAACCGGAAAAATTATTGCAGAGCTCATCCTGGGCAACAAACCGGAAGTCGACATCTCCGGATTTAGTGCCCGAAGATTTGAATAAAGTCACCACCGATGGCATTACAAACCCCAAAACACAGCCCAGCGCATCCATGACGGACTTTTCAGCAAAGAATTGCAGTGAAAAGTGAACCTCAGAACAACGCAAAAATAGGGGATAAGGATAGGAACAGAGGAACAGAGGAACAGGAACAGGAACAGGAACAGGAACAGGAACAGGAACAGGAACAGGAACAGGAACAGGAACAGGAACAGGAACAGGAACAGGAACAGGAACAGGAACAGGAACAGGAACAGGAACAGGAACAGGAACAGGAATCATAAAAAAAGAGGAGCCATAAGCTCCTCTTTTTTCAAACAACAGATTTTCCGCTAGCTAGTCGTCCCTGAAGAACCCGAAAAGGCTACATATCCAGTATAAACTGGATATAGTCCTGGTTTGAATCGACCGGAATTGTTAAACTGGCGTTCAGTTTCTGGTCGAACACGAGGTATATATGCTACCTGACAGCCCGGTGAATGACGATCAACTCAGTTTCTTCAACATCGTTGATCAGCTGGATACGTCCCATCCCCTGATTGCCCTTGGCAATACCCTTGACTGGTCATCGCTTGAAGCCTCCCTGAGCCAGTACTACAGCGCGAAGGGGCGGGCCGCGAAACCGATCCGGTTGATGAGCGGATTGGTGATGATCAAACAGCTGTACAGCTTAAGTGATGAATCGGTGGTGGATCAATGGAAGATGAACCCGTACTTTCAGGTGTTCTGTGGTGAGGTGAGTTTCCAGACGCAGGTACCGTGCCATGCGACGGAACTGGTGAAGTTCCGCAACCGGATTGGGTCGGAGGGAGTCAGGGAGATCTTTTCGCTGTCGGTAAAACTGCATGGGAAGCTGGCAGAGGAGCAGACAGTACTGGTAGATACCACGGTACAGGAGAAGGCGATCACGTACCCGACAGACAGCAAGTTGGCGATAAGGATCATCAATCGCCTGAACAAGCTGTCGAAGTTACACGGGATACAACAACGACGAACGTACGTAAAGGAAGTGCGGTCACTTCGTTTGGCATGTCGTCATTTCCGTCACGTGAAACGACGTCGTAAGGCGAACAAGGCGTTGAAACGATTACGAACCATTGCGGGTGTGTTGCTCAGGGAATGCCAACGGAAGTTACCGATCGATGTTCTGACGGCGCAGGAAGCGAACTTTGCGTTATACGAACGTGTTTTGTCTCAACAGCCCAAAGACAGGAACAAGGTTTACTCCCTGCATGATCCTGCTGTGTACTGCGTGGGCAAGGGGAAGGATCACAAGGCGTATGAGTATGGTCGCAAGGCGTCAGTGGTGGCGACGAAGGAGTCACAGGTGATTGTGGGGGTGGTGAGTCATGACGAACATGATCATGATTCGAAGACCCTGAAAGCAGCACTGACAGAAGCCCATACCCACCGTGAGACATCGATCAGGCTGGCGGTGGTTGACCGGGGATATCGGGGAGCGAAGAATAAAGTGGATTGTGAGGTGCTGTTACCGGGTCCTCCGCTGAAACGGGACAATGCTTATCAACGCCAGAAGAAACGGATACTGTGTCGCAAACGAAGTGCGATAGAACCGATCATCGGTCATTTGAAGCATGATCATCGTTTATTGAGGAGCTGGCTGAAGGGAGCCGAAGGAGACCGTATCAATCTGCTGATGGCGGGTTGCGCGTGGAATTTGAGAAAGTGGATGATCGCTTTCTTTTTGTTTGAAAACCCAACGGCGGAGAGCAAACATTACTCGCCATTGCCTGTTGTCAGCCCCTTGGGACGCCGCTAATCGTCGTCTGGGTGTTGTCCTGATCCGAAGGTCGAAAATGACGCATGATCGCTAACGACATCGCGCCTTTTTTCAGGACGGACTAGGTAGATTAACGAATGCCAGATAGGTACTAAAAAATAGTAAACGTAAAAAATGCTGCATGGACTTATCTCCTAATTTGTTTAAGAACCTGCTGAGATGAAAGAGATGATGTGATGAATACCTCCTACCCTTTTGACATTGATATCGCATCTCAGGAGGATAGAGGTCCAATCCACTAAAATGAGATACTCATCATGAGCAATATTACAATAATCGGTATTGACCTTGCCAGGAGTGTTTTGAAGACATGTGGCCTGAATAAGGCATTTATAAGGTACCGAAAATAAAGGTGTCGCGAAAATAAGAAAATAAAGGTGTCGGAGGGATTAGAAATAAGCAGCGGGTTGGGTCGGTTGATGGCAAAGCGCTGCTTATATAACGATCAAATCTATTGCACTACAGCGAGATCAATTCGTAGCGGATAATAATTCCTCTTTCTCCGGGAAGACCCTTAATATCCTGATCGCTCAGATTGACCAGATTGGATCAATAGCACAACCAAACAGTGTATTGGTGGCTTCACACAGAAATCGATAGCGTCTGTATAGATTCTATAGTTTTTTCATCCTTGAATTGTGTATCAACAGAAGTAACTTGTCAGTATCAGCAACTTTACCTGGTTCCCTGGATTGCCTTTCGCTTGTTCGCCAGAGGTGGTTACATGTCAACTTCGGTTCGGTATCAATACAATTTTAGCAGCAGGCGTATTACCTGCGGCTAGATCGGAAAACGCCGCCGCGCCCTCGCTAAGCGGACGCTGCTCTATCCAGTCCAGAGAACCCAGCGCACCAGAGTACAGCGCGTTTACCGTGGCCCTGACATCCACCATGGTGTAGGTGTAACAACCGATGAATGTGACTTCCTGCAAAGTGAACTTACGCACATCGAGCCCGCCGTTGTTATCCATCAAACCGATATGCACCACGACTCCGCCAGGTTTGACTGCCTTCGATGCCGATTCGCGCGTGGGGGCGCCGCCCACCGCATCGATGACGACATCCCAGCTATCGGCCTCGGGTGCTGCATCATTGAGCGGATCATAGACTTCACAGGAGCCGGTTCGTTCGACCGTTCGGCGGCGGAGTGGATTGGTTTCGCCGAGACAAATATTACGACAACCGTGACTATAGAGAATCAACGCCACCGAAATGCCGATTGCTCCACCGCCGAGGACCAGTACTCGAGAATCCGCCATTGGTTTCCGACCCAATCTCTCTCCTTCCAGTACGGCGTGGGCATAGCTCATGTCATCGGGAATGCTGACCAGGTTACGTTCGGGCATCCTGAGCAGCTCGGAAAACGCGCCCTGCCGAGGTTGCATGCTGATAATCTGTCGCGAGCGACACAGATTCGTGTGACCGCTAAGACAGTCGTCGCACTGGCCACAAGTGACCAGCGGATTTACCACTACTCGTTGTCCCTTACGGCTGCCACTGACGACTTCGCCACTCACTTCGTGACCGAGGATGAGCGGTGCCGGGCGCCGTTCGTCATGACCATAATAGGCGTGCATATCGGAGCCGCAGATACCACTGGCTTCGACCCGGATGAGTGCTTCGCCGGGTTCCGGCATCGGATCGGGCTCATCCCGATACTCTAGTTCCATGGGTGAGGTATAAACCAAAGCCTTCATATCAATCCTCTACTTTGCGGTAAATCCACCGTCGACAGCGATAATCTGTCCGGTGATGTAGTTGGCAGCCGCCGATGCCAGAAAAACGGTGACGCCGTCCAGATCAGATAACTCACCATTTCGACCGATTGCAGTCATGCCTGCGTTGTGCGCCAGTAACTCGGGATTCTCAAAGACCTTCCGGGTTAGCTCGGTTGGGAAAAAGCCCGGCGCGACGGCATTACTGACGATGCCGAAAGGCGACTAGGCTTCCGCCATAGCACGTGTCAATTGAGCGATCCCGCCCTTGGACGCACCGTATGCAATGCTATTGGCGAAGGCGCGAAAAGATTGCAGCGAAGCGACATTAATGATGTTGCCCCGGCCTTTGCTTTTCATTCCAGGAATACAATGCCGCGCCAGAAAGAACGGTGTCGATAAATTGATATCCAGCGTCTGTCGCCAACTGTCTTCGCTGATTTCATCCCAGGGTTCACGCAGGTTGATACCAGCCGCATTAATCAATATATCCGGTTCGCCGAATGCCTTCGAAGCCTCGACAATGACATCGCCGAGCGTAGAGGGATCGAGCAGATCAGCCGCTAGTGGGGCACCGCGGCCGCCGCGCCCTCGGCTTTTATCTGCGTCATTGCCTCGGCCAGTGCGGCCTCGTTTCGACCTACCAGCATAACCTCGGCACCCGCTTGGGAAAGCGCCAGCGCCATGCGCTGGCCGATTCCAGAGCTACCACCAGTACACGGCGCAACCCTGCCACTCAGATCAAACAGTTGTTGGATGTTTTCCAGCATCAGCCTGTCTGACTCACCAGTTCTAAAAATCCGGGTCTAGCGCAATTCGCCCAGGTTAAACGTTTCATCGGGGAAATACTTCGCCAGCCGAATATCGCCAGCACGGGCGTGACCTTCCATACCTTCGCTACGTGAAATGCGCGCACAGGCTGCGCCTACTTCACGAGTCGCTTCGCGGGTTTGGCGTTGGTATGTTACTACCTTGATGAATTTGGCTGCATTCAAACCTCCAGTATAACGACCAGCGCCTTTTGTCGGCAGAATATGGTTGGTGCCTGAACACTTGTCACCGAAGGAAACCGTGGCCTCTTCACCGACAAACAGAGAACCGTAGTTCTTCAGTCGACCAAGCCACCAATCCAGGTCTTTGGCCTGGACTTCCAGATGCTCACCTGCATATTGATCACTGATCGTGGCAACTTCCTCCCGAGTATCACAGAGGATGACCTCACCATAGTCGCGCCAGGCTGCAGTAGCTGCCTCACGTTGAACCTGAGGTAGTGAGTCGATGTGCTTCGGCATGATATCGATAACCTTTTGCGCCAGTTCGCGGGATTCGGTAAACAGCCAGGCAGGGGAATCCGGGCCGTGTTCTGCCTGCCCTGCCAAGTCGCTGGCAACAATTTCGGGATCTGCAGTTTCATCGGCAATAATCGCAATCTCAGTCGGACCGGCAAACAAGTCGATTCCGACACGACCGAACAACAGGCGCTTGGCTTCGGCAACGAAACGGTTTCCAGGCCCAACCAGGATATCGGCCGGGTTTCCAGTAAACAGCCCGAAAGCCATTGCCGCGACACCTTGAACACCACCCATTGCCAGGATGGTGTCGGCACCAGCCAGATCCATTGCGTACACGATCGCTGGATGGATACCTTCGCTACCATGGGGAACCGAACAGGCGACAACATTTTCGACGCCCGCTACCTTGGCGGTAGCGACACTCATGATTGCCGATGCGATATGGGCGTATCGTCCGCCAGGTACATAACAACCCGCGGTAGTCATCGGAATCAACTTCTGTCCGGCAAACAGGCCGGGGCTCAGTTCGGTCTCAAATTCGACCATGCTATCGCGTTGGTGTCGGGCAAATTTGCTAACGCGATCGTAGGAGAACTTGATGTCGTCTTTTTCCTGTTGTGAAACTTTTGCTATTGCGGCATCGATTTGCTCGCGGGTCATAACTGGATTACCACCATCCCAGCCGTCCAGCTGCCTGGCATATTCCAGCGCTTTTTCTTCTCCGCCCGCCTCAATTTCGTTCAGCATGTTGACGACAACATCGCGGGTATTGTCTTCACCGGTTGCGGACGTCTTCGCCGCCTTCTTGATATATTCGATTGCCATTGGTATTCTTTCACAAAATGTAAGCGCTTACATTGTAGGGCGAATTCGGTCCATCCGTCAATCGAAATCAAGCTATTGGTGGACAATATCCCAAATATTTCCCCGAAGGTTTCGCAGTCAAATTGCCACGGCAAAAAATTTGTTAGAAGACCCGGGTCGTAATTAAACAAATGCCGAAAAGACTAAAAGCAAAAAACAGTAACACTGGATCGAGTCGTCAAAGGATCCTCACGGCAAAAAGCGTTTCCCTGGACGATGTCGCGCAACACTCAGGTGTTTCCACAGCCACCGTTTCCAGGGTAATAAACAACCCCGAAAAAGTCGCCGCCAAGAGTCGGATCGCGGTAAATGCGTCAATCGAAGCGCTCGGTTACATCCCCGATGGCGCGGCCAGGGCGTTGGCATCGCGCCACTCCGGGATTATCGGTGCCGTTGTACCGACTCTGGACAACGCGCTATTCGCCACAGGTATACAAAGCCTGCAGCGCAGGCTTAGACAGCTTGACTACACATTAATTGTCGCCAGCCACGAATACGATCTTGCCGAGGAGTTGAACGAGGTCAAGATGTTATTACGCCAAGGCGTAGATGCACTGTTGATAGTGGGGTCGCAACACGATCCGGCATTGCTACAGTTGCTCAACGAAAAACGCGTTCCCCACGTTAATTGCTGGGCCTGGAACGCGGACCCGTCGCAACCTTATATAGGTTTCGATAACAGGAAGGCCGCCAGAAAAATTGCCGACTATCTAGTCGTCCCTGAAGAACCCGAAAAGGCTACATATCCAGTATAAACTGGATATAGTCCTGGTTTGAATCGACCGGAATTGTTAAACTGGCGTTCAGTTTCTGGTCGAACACGAGGTATATATGCTACCTGACAGCCCGGTGAATGACGATCAACTCAGTTTCTTCAACATCGTTGATCAGCTGGATACGTCCCATCCCCTGATTGCCCTTGGCAATACCCTTGACTGGTCATCGCTTGAAGCCTCCCTGAGCCAGTACTACAGCGCGAAGGGGCGGGCCGCGAAACCGATCCGGTTGATGAGCGGATTGGTGATGATCAAACAGCTGTACAGCTTAAGTGATGAATCGGTGGTGGATCAATGGAAGATGAACCCGTACTTTCAGGTGTTCTGTGGTGAGGTGAGTTTCCAGACGCAGGTACCGTGCCATGCGACGGAACTGGGGAAGTTCCGCAACCGGATTGGGTCGGAGGGAGTCAGGGAGATCTTTTCGCTGTCGGTAAAACTGCATGGGAAGCTGGCAGAGGAGCAGACAGTACTGGTAGATACCACGGTACAGGAGAAGGCGATCACGTACCCGACAGACAGCAAGTTGGCGATAAGGATCATCAATCGCCTGAACAAGCTGTCGAAGTTACACGGGATACAACAACGACGAACGTACGTAAAGGAAGTGCGGTCACTTCGTTTGGCATGTCGTCATTTCCGTCACGTGAAACGACGTCGTAAGGCGAACAAGGCGTTGAAACGATTACGAACCATTGCGGGTGTGTTGCTCAGGGAATGCCAACGGAAGTTACCGATCGATGTTCTGACGGCGCAGGAAGCGAACTTTGCGTTATACGAACGTGTTTTGTCTCAACAGCCCAAAGACAGGAACAAGGTTTACTCCCTGTGTACTGCGTGGGCAAGGGGAAGGATCACAAGGCGTATGAGTATGGTCGCAAGGCGTCAGTGGTGGCGACGAAGGAGTCACAGGTGATTGTGGGGGTGGTGAGTCATGACGAACATGATCATGATTCGAAGACCCTGAAAGCAGCACTGACAGAAGCCCATACCCACCGTGAGACATCGATCAGGCTGGCGGTGGTTGACCGGGGATATCGGGGAGCGAAGAATAAAGTGGATTGTGAGGTGCTGTTACCGGGTCCTCCGCTGAAACGGGACAATGCTTATCAACGCCAGAAGAAACGGATACTGTGTCGCAAACGAAGTGCGATAGAACCGATCATCGGTCATTTGAAGCATGATCATCGTTTATTGAGGAGCTGGCTGAAGGGAGCCGAAGGAGACCGTATCAATCTGCTGATGGCGGGTTGCGCGTGGAATTTGAGAAAGTGGATGATCGCTTTCTTTTTGTTTGAAAAACCCAACGGCGGAGAGCAAACATTACTCGCCATTGCCTGTTGTCAGCCCCTTGGGACGCCGCTAATCGTCGTCTGGGTGTTGTCCTGATCCGAAGGTCGAAAATGACGCATGATCGCTAACGACATCGCGCCTTTTTTCAGGACGGACTATCTACTCGACATGGGGCATGTCGACCTTGCCGTTATCGCCGGACGAACTGCCAACAATGATAGGGCAAGAGATCGCGTGCTGGGAATCAAAGATGCGATCGAAGCACGTAACTTGAAGCTGGCACCTACGAAAATCATCGAATGCAGCTATTCCGTCAAACAAGGTCGCGATGCCATGCGACAACTGTTGCAGATGGATGGGTTACCGACCGCTGTTTTATGCGGTAACGATATCCTGGCGATGGGGGCAGTGGTCGAATGCCAGTCGAGCGGAATAAAGATCCCCGACGAAATATCGGTTACCGGTTTCGATGACCTCGATATGAGTTCACAGATCATACCAGCGCTGACTACCGTTTACGTGCCTTCTGCCGAGATGGGTGAAAATGCGGCTGAATATCTGGTGGCGCAAATCAGGCAGGAACCGCTTGAACTACCTGAAGAGATAGAAACCAGGTTAATGGCAAGGGAAACTACGGCAAAGCCGGGGCGTAAACTATGACCAACAGAAGAGATAGTTGGAAAAGGCGAATAATTAGTCGTCCCTGAAGAACCCGAAAAGGCTACATATCCAGTATAAACTGGATATAGTCCTGGTTTGAATCGACCGGAATTGTTAAACTGGCGTTCAGTTTCTGGTCGAACACGAGGTATATATGCTACCTGACAGCCAGGTGAATGACGATCAACTCAGTTTCTTCAACATCGTTGATCAGCTGGATACGTCCCATCCCCTGATTGCCCTTGGCAATACCCTTGACTGGTCATCGCTTGAAGCCTCCCTGAGCCAGTACTACAGCGCGAAGGGGCGGGCCGCGAAACCGATCCGGTTGATGAGCGGATTGCTGATGATCAAACAGCTGTACAGCTTAAGTGATGAATCGGTGGTGGATCAATGGAAGATGAACCCGTACTTTCAGGTGTTCTGTGGTGGGGTGAGTTTCCAGACGCAGGTACCGTGCCATGCGACGGAACTGGTGAAGTTCCGCAACCGGATTGGGTCGGAGGGAGTCAGGGAGATCTTTTCGCTGTCGGTAAAACTGCATGGGAAGCTGGCAGAGGAGCGGACAGTACTGGTAGATACCACGGTACAGGAGAAGGCGATCACGTACCCGACAGACAGCAAGTTGGCGATAAGGATCATCAATCGCCTGAACAAGCTGTCGAAGTTACACGGGATACAACAACGACGAACGTACGTAAAGGAAGTGCGGTCACTTCGTTTGGCATGTCGTCATTTCCGTCACGTGAAACGACGTCGTAAGGCGAACAAGGCGTTGAAACGATTACGAACCATTGCGGGTGTGTTGCTCAGGGGAATGCCAACGGAAGTTACCGATCGATGTTCTGACGGCGCAGGAAGCGAACTTTGCGTTATACGAACGTGTTTTGTCTCAACAGCCCAAAGACAGGAACAAGGTTTACTCCCTGCATGATCCTGCTGTGTACTGCGTGGGCAAGGGGAAGGATCACAAGGCGTATGAGTATGGTCGCAAGGCGTCAGTGGTGGCGACGAAGGAGTCACAGGTGATTGTGGGGGTGGAGAGTCATGACGAACATGATCATGATTCGAAGACCCTGAAAGCAGCACTGACAGAAGCCCATACCCACCGTGAGACATCGATCAGGCTGGCGGTGGTTGACCGGGGATATCGGGGAGCGAAGAATAAAGTGGATTGTGAGGTGCTGTTACCGGGTCCTCCGCTGAAACGGGACAATGCTTATCAACGCCAGAAGAAACGGATACTGGGTCGCAAACGAAGTGCGATAGAACCGATCATCGGTCATTTGAAGCATGATCATCGTTTATTGAGGAGCTGGCTGAAGGGAGCCGAAGGAGACCGTATCAATCTGCTGATGGCGGGTTGCGCGTGGAATTTGAGAAAGTGGATGATCGCTTTCTTTTTGTTTGAAAACCCCAACGGCGAAGAGCAAACATTACTCGCCATTGCCTGTTGTCAGCCCCTTGGGACGCCGCTAATCGTCGTCTGGGTGTTGTCCTGATCCGAAGGTCGAAAATGACGCATGATCGCTAACGACATCGCGCCTTTTTTCAGGACGGACTAATTAACTGTCCGAGGTTATCGAAACTCTGTCATGACCGGGCTTCGCTGACAGTAGGCTGAGCAACCGTTTTGAATCGCTCCCGATCTCTCGACAAGCGGACTCCCATAAACCCCGTCGAGAGGCAATCTCCGGTCAGAAATAGCCTCTCAGCCCGGGACTAACGTCACAAGCTCATGCGTTAGTTCATTCAACTGAACATCTATATATTGTTGTACAGCCTTTCCTTGCTGAATAGCTCAATTAATTTTCGACTAACGGACTACTAAAACTGAACAGGTTGCATGGCGCACAACTTTGGCTGCTGTTGATCCAAGAAAATAGTTCTGAAGCTCTGGTTGATGAGAACCAACGATTATCAGTTCAGCATTCTTCTCCTCCGCTACTTCAAGAATCGTTTGGTAAGGATGGCCAACCCGGACTTCAACTTCTACCTCAATACTGGAAGACGCAGCAAGAGCCTTCAATTTCTCCAGAGAGGACTGCACGGACTTATCAAGAATACCACGCGGCAGCTCAACTGCTGCCCAGCCTGGAATATCTTCCACCACATTAAGCAGGACAATCTTAGAGTTGCTGCTATTGTAAATAGAAGCATGATCAACCAGGGAATTGAGTTTTGCAACATTAGCTAAGTCGACTGGAATAAGAATGGATTTATACAAAGAGATTTCCTCTCTAAATTGTTAAGCCTAAATAATAATCAGGTACTAATATGTCTATACTTGCTCTGCCTAAATACTATGGGGTCGGATACAGATACCCCGGTAACCACAGCGCGATCTGCGGGGACACAATAGCCAGTCTCAGGGCCACAATGCCGATTATCGTACCGAGGCGCCGGTGATGCCCGCGGTACTGCAATCAAATTATCACTTTTTCCCCAGAATCATATCGGCTGCCTTCTCTGCAATCATGATTGTCGGCGCGTTGGTATTGCCCGACACAATTTCTGGCATGATCGATGCATCGGCGACGCGTAGTCCTTCGATTCCGTGCACGCGCAGTTGGTGATCGACGACGGCCGAATCGTCGTTTCCCATCTTGCAGGTAGACGTCGGGTGATAGATCGTCTGGCTATAGCGGCGCGCTGCATCGAGCAGCTCCTCGTCGCTCTGGAATTCGCGCCCCGGCACATATTCGTCGATGACGCAATTACGCAGGGCCGGGGCCTCGGCGATACGGCGCGCAACTTTGATGCCGCTGATCGCAACCGCACAGTCGCGCTCGTCGGACAAATAATTCGGGTAAATTTTCGGGTAGGCCATTGGATCGTTGGTTTCGACCACAACTTCGCCGCGGCTGAAAGGGCGCAGTTGGCATACCGACGACGTAAATGCCGAAAACGGGTGCACACCGTCGCCAGGCTTGTCAGCCGAAAGCGGCTGCATATGGAACTGGATGTCGGGACGCTCGATGTCTTCGCTGGAGCGCGTAAAGGCCGCAACCTGGCTCGCGGCCAGTGTCAGCGGACCAGTGCGCATCAGCATGTACTGCATGCCAACCATCATACGTTTTAGTGGGTTGTTTAATTCATCGTTGAGGGTGTGCTTATTAGTCTTAAAAACCAGGCGTATCTGTAAATGGTCCTGCAAGTTCTTGCCGACGCCGGACAACGCGTGATGCGTATCGATGCCGGCCTGCTGCAGCCATGCAGGATCACCGACGCCAGAATTCTGCAGGATTTGCGGTGAATTAATCGCGCCAGCACTGAGAATGACCTCGGCACTGGCGGTGGCAGTGTTGCGTTCGTGCCCACGTCGGTAGTTGACCCCAGTGACACGCTTGCCGTCGAAGGCGAGGCTGGTGACCTGGGCGCGGGTCACCACGCTGAGATTGGCTCGGCTCCTGGCGGGACGAAGGAAACTCTTCGCAGTACTCCAGCGGAACCCTTTATACGCGGTTTGCTGGAAATAACCGACACCCTCCTGTTGGCTGCCGTTGTAGTCTTCGTTCAGCGGAATGCCGATTTCGGTGGCAGCCTGGATGAAATGTTCGGCGATCGGGCGCCGCAGACGCAAGTCAGAAACCTTTTGCGGTCCGCCGATGGCGTGAAACGCATCGGCACCGCGTGAATTGTCTTCCGATTTTTTGAAGTACGGCAGCAGCTCTTCGTAAGCCCACCCCGGGTTGCCGAGCTCAACCCAGCGGTCATAGTCCTCGGGTTGGCCCCGCACGTAGAGTAAGCCGTTGAGCGCACTGGAACCACCGAGCACCTTGCCACGCGGCCACTGCAACTGGCGGTTGGCAATGCCGGGGTCGGGTTCAGTCATGTAACACCAGTCGAAAGCCGGGTTGTGCATGGTCTTAAAATAACCGACCGGAATGTGCAGCCACGGGCTTAAGTCCTTGCCGCCAGCCTCGAGTAACAGCACTTTGTGCGCTGGGTTCGCCGACAGCCGATTGGCGAGCACGCAGCCAGCCGATCCAGCGCCAACGACGATATAATCGAATTGATTCACGAACACCTTATCGTTAGTATATTTTGATTCGACGATACAATAAGCGCTGCTAAAATGGAACAAATATTTTTGTTTAAGGCCCATAGGCGAATCTGTTAGGTGGTTCTATATCTAAAATGGCTGCTTGAAGTCCGGTTTTAGGGGTATCGAGACGAAATTAATGTGTATTCAGCTCTATTACTCAACCAGAAAAAGTTGTAAGATCGAGACCGGAAGTCTCATTTAATCTAAATTTTTTGTCGATTTTAGGCATTTAAGTTTTATCGATTTCCGGCATTGAACTGGGGTCGGACCGCCGACCCAATAAGCTCCGGGGTGCTGCCTTCAACCTCGCGACGCATAAAAACGAAGGCTTTCTTAATCAATGAGGAGTAGATATGATCAAACTAAAACATGTAGCTGCCGGTGCAGCAGCCTTGGCACTCATGGCATCTTCTGCCATGGCAGCTGACAAGGTCTTACGTATCCAGTCGGTGCTACCGACCTCAGCTGACGAAGTCGTTATGCTGAAAGAGTTCGGTAAAGACGTCGCAGAACTGACCGCTGGGTCGCTAACCGTCGAAATATTGCCGGCCGGCGCTGTTGTTGGACCACGGGACATCATTGATGCTGTCGATGCGGGGCTCGTTGAAGGTGGCTTTGCCTGGACACACTACTGGGGTGGCAAGCACGTTGCGGCTAACCTGTTCGGCGCACCTGTTGCGGGTGCTGGTGTAGGTCTCGATAACATCGCGTTCCTGAGCTGGTTCCAGTACGGCGGTGGTAAGGAGCTGTATGACCGTCTGTGGGATGAAATGGACGTGAACGTCAAAGGTTTCATGCTGCAACCAGTAGGCCCTGAGGCACTTGGCTGGTTCCCAAAGCCTATCAAATCAATGGATGACTTCCGTAAGTTACGCTTCCGTGCACCTCCGGGCATGGTTGGTGCCGCATACGCTGAAATCGGTGTTCCAGCGGTTGCCATGGGTGGCGGCGACATCCTGCCAGCGCTTGAGAAAGGCACCATCGACGCAGCCGAGTGGTGTTGCCCGAAGCCTGACTCGGTCTTTGGTTTCCAGAAAGTGCTAAAGCACTACTACCTCTAGGGTCTGCATCAGGTGACCGTAAACGCGGACATGTATGTGAATGGCGAATTTCTACGACTCACTAAGTGCAATTGAGAAGAAAGCACTGGAAGTTGCAGCAAACGCGTCTCTGTCAAAATCCATGTCCTACCGAATCTTTGAGAACGGTAAGGCACTGAAAGATCTGACGGACAATCACGGTGTTATCCTGGAAGATACTCCACAGGATTACTTCACTGAGTACATGGCGGCAGCCAAGAAGTCGCTCGAAGCCGCTGCGGCAGAAAACGAGTTCTTCGCAGAAGTATGGCAGTCGCAAAAGGATTTCGCCGACACGGTAGTACCATTCTGGTCGGGTGCACAAACTTCAAACGCTGGTTTGGGTCGCGCACACGCAGCAACACTCAAGTAAAAAAGACTTCGTTGCGAGGCCCGTCAAAGGCCTCGCAACGAAGTTTCTATAAAGGGCTTTGTGGCCCTGTCTAAATAATGCGAGTCCAAAATGGGCATGAGCATAGTAGAGGAGAATGGGTATGGCCGAAGAAGAGGTAAATCCGGAAGATCTCGAGATTGCGGACGAGCTGATTGCAGAACGGCGCGCCGAGGCACCGGGTGAAACGCCAGAGGATATGACTTCCTGGCAACGCCCAATAATAGCAGCTATTGACGTCATCAATTACCGGGCAGGCCAGATTATTGCCCTGCTCATGGTACCACTCATTGCAGTAGTGGTGCTTGAGGTCATTTCACGAAATTCCTTTGCGATTTTGCAGGATGCAGGATTCGAAGATCTCGCACGAACCCTTGGACTTGGACCCACGCTCTGGGTGTATGACACCAGTCGTATGATAGCCGGGGTGCTATTCATGGCGGGTGCGGGCTATGGTCTGATGCGTGGGGTTCATATTCGCGCCGACTTTCTATATCGAAATTGGTCGGCAAAGACACAAGCGACAGTGGATGCACTGCTGTACCTCTTGTTCTTTATGCCTTCGATGATCTTCTTTACCGTTATTGCTTCAGAGTTCTGGTGGCTCGCCTATATAAAAGGTGAAACCATGCAGGTCGACAGCGCCTGGGGACCCCTATTGTGGCCCGCGCGCATAGCGATGCCAATCGGTGGCTTTCTCTTGATGCTGCAAGGCCTCCCTGAGATTTTCCGCGCATTTCACAAAATGGGTAAAGAACGGGAGCGTTCGTTCCTACGGGCCTTGCCGGTCTATTTAATTGCATTGACCTGGCTCGTTCTGGCAGTATTCCAACCAGGTATGGTCCCTGGCGGCGAGTCATTTTCAGATCTCATGTCTGCCCGCCCGAACATAGACAAAGCGACCATTGGATTGATCATGCTGGGAGCCATGCTCTTTGTGATCTTTATCGGTTTTCCAATTTCGTTCACGTTGATCTTCCTTGCCTTTATCTTTGGTATTTGGGGCTCCAACTTCAAGTTGACCACGTTGTTGATGACGCTGAACACAAACTCCACCATGTTGAACGATCAGCTCATGGCGGTGCCGCTCTTTGTACTGATGGGGATCGTAATGGAAGCGGCAGGCTTGATGGATCGGCTGTTTGCATCAGTTCAGATGATCATGTCCCGCGTCCGCGGCGCCCTGTTCATCGCCGTGCTGATCGTATCCACGATTTTTGCAGCAGCCACTGGTATCGTGGGCGCGTCAGTGACTCTGCTTGGTATCATGGCTGGCGCGACCATGACAAGGTCCGGCTATAATGTCCAGCTTGCAGCAGGAACTATCACCGCCGGCGGCACATTGGGCATTCTGATCCCGCCCTCGATTATGTTGATCGTCATAGGGCCTGTTCTGGAAGTTTCAACCCTTGACCTCTTCCGTGCAGCTTTTATTCCCGGTGCCCTGTTGGCTACCCTTTACCTGCTTTACACACTGGGACGCTGTTGGCTGAACCCCTCCCTCGGGCCAATTCTGTCAGAAGAGGACCAACCCAAAACCTCCGCATTTTATGGCGCTGAGGTGGCACTGATCTGCTTGGGTGTCTTGACTGTTTGCAGAGTTTTTGGGCTTGCCCTGGGCGGTGCTTTTGGCGCTGTGATGCCATTTGGCGGTTTGATCGTTTTGGCCATTACCTGTGCCATCGCCTATGCCGCTTACCGTCGATTGAATATACTCAGGATCGTGCTTCCGATAGCGGTTATCTTCCACCTCTTTATGATCTTTGCGAATATGGGTGAGGATGGTAATCTGTCGATCTGGTCAATCACTTTTGCTGCATTCACCGCGCTTTTGGCGTATCTGGGACGGCCGATTTACAACGCTGCGGCTGACAGTGAGTTCCATTTTTCAGCGCTCTGGGATGAGTTCTTTGCCGGACTTATGCCGCCCACGATCCTGATTTCTTTTGCTTTGGGATCGATTCTTCTGGGCTTGGCAACACCTGCTGAAGCAGCAGCGATGGGTGCCTTTGGTGCCATTCTGTTATCTGCTGTTTACGGCAAATTCACAATCCCGAGTTTCTTTGACAGTCTGATCAAAGCCCTGGAGATCACGGTTTTGATTATGTTCCTGGTTGCTGCATCGAACTTCTTTGGCGCTGAGTTCAGTGCACTTGGCACCCCAAAGATGATGACGGAGCTGCTACTTGGCATCGATATGTCGCCTTACGTCATTTTAATCCTGGTCATGGCTTTGATCTTCCTTCTGGGATATCCACGGACTGGCTCGCTACGACCTGATGGTCTGGTTTGGTATACTTGTCGCGGTGAACTTGCAGACAGCATGGCTATCCCCACCTGTGGCCTTGTCAGCCTACTTTCTGAAGGGGGTTGTGCCGGATTGGGACCTCAAGGACATCTATCTCGGTATGATGCAATTCATGGTGATTCAACTCGTCGGTCTTATCTTGCTGTTTATCTTCCCTCAACTGGTGCTTTGGCTACCTAAAGTAATGTCGGGAGGATAAATCATGGTGCATCTCCTAAAACTCAGATGCCTGGCACGCTATATCTATCCTGGCAAAGGCCGGCAGGCATGAAACGCGAACGCGGTTCCACGATTGAGCGGGTGCTGGATATTCTCGACACCGTTGCCTCATCGACGAAACCGCTTAGCGCAACCGATATTAACGAGGTACTGAATCTGCCCAAGGCAACCGCGCATCGGCTCTGTGCCAAGCTTGAAGCGCGGGGATACCTGCTCAAGAGAATCGATGGCAAAAGTTATCAGCCAGGCAATCGCCTTTTTGATATTGCTGTCGGAGTCCTGGCCAACTCTCGTTTCGGTGCCACACGCCAGGCTATATTGACCGAACTGTCAGAAAAAATCGGTGAAACCTGCAATATCGCCTACCCCGATGGTCTGTGCATGGCCTATTCTGATCGAGTCGAAACCAATGCACCATTGCGGCTGCAGTTTTCAATCGGGATGCGGGTTCCACTTTACTGCACTGCAAGTGGCAAACTTTACCTGAGCACCCTACCAAAATCCCGGCGCAAGGCGGTAATCAATAAACTAAAGCTTGAGGTTCGCGCAAAAAATACGATTACCAATCCCGACATGCTACTCGCCGAAATCGATAATATCGAACGACAACAGGTCTCGATAGATAACCAGGAATTGTACGATGACATTATCGCCATCGCGGTACCAATTACGGACAAACAAGGGCGGTTTTATAGCTCCCTTGCAATTCAGGCCCCGGTGTCACGTATCTCCATCAATCAAACTGATCGCTACCTGCCAATGTTGCGTGAGGCTGCCAACAATTTAGCGATGCTCGCCGAAGACGAGTAACAGGGAAAAATCCAGACAAACCAACCTGGCGCCCATGAGAAATGGGATTGGAATTATCTGGTACAAATCGCAGTAAATCTCCATCTGATCGCTCAAATGATGGCTCGAATGCTCCTTTTATCAGCGCAAACTGCTTGTTATTGACCTCGCTAGTATTCGATAGAGCTTAAAATTTAATGCCTAAGCCTAGAGTGACAGTATCCTCATCTTCCAATGCAATTGTCGTATCTCCATCGCTGTATTTAAGTTGTAGTTTGTAATTGGAGTTAATTTCATAGGAAAAAGCGGCAGAGAAGTGCTTCCGATCCCGTAGATCACCTGAAACCGTATCAAGGTAGGTATAGGCGAATTGCGCTTCATATTTCTTGAAGTTGGTTGGCCAAAGATTAAGTTCCAGACTGGCACCAAAGCGCAGGTAATCTTCGCCTGTTACGAGACTGGTATTAGTGCCCACATCGTAAACTCGACCGAATTCGGATGACAAAACTGCGGCCCATTTGTATGACAAGGGAAGGGACCCCAATTTATTTGCAGTGCCACGTCCTGGCCAATCAAGATCAAATGGTTCATAGTGAAGCTCAACACCTCTAACATCCAAATCCAGGTCCGTATCTGTAGCATACTGTATGCCACCTCTCAGCCAGGAAAGATCCTCTGTTTTGAACTCCTTTTCAAATCCGACTCTGAACACCAGCGAGTCGGTATCTGTTTTGCTATCTGAACTATTGCGCACCTGATTCATTTCCAGACCTGGTGCCAACACCATGGATTCTGACCACAGATACGGTTTCATCAAAGCACCTTTAACCACCCAGGCTTCATTGTCTGCAGCGGAGTCCCTTGAAAAGGACAACTCTGCTGACTTGGCACTTCTAACATTTTTTGGCGTGTCTAATATTGAAATATTTTCATGAGCCCCGCGCAAAAACGTTTTTTGCCAACCCAGTTCTGGTTCCTGGTCGAATGTATTTGGAATAGTAACTTGATCAAAAGCGGAATCTGGTTGCTTGTGTGCCGATCGAAGTATCGCAATATCACTTTGATCAAATTGGCAGGGGTTATTTTTGTTGTAGAGTCCATTTTCAGCAATTTCCTTGGGAGATTTTCCGAATTCATCAATAAACCCACCGTTAACACAACTATCGACTTGGTCACTACCTTTTAATTTCTCTACAAATTCATTGAGCTTTTTGAGTTTTTCAACTTGCTTTTTAAGTTCTTGAATTGTGGGTTCAGCAGCACTATTTTCATCAGTCGAAATATCGAATGTGCTTAAAGGAGGACCGTAAAAATCTAATATAAATTTTTCGAATTCTTCTTGCTCAATTTGATCGTTTTTATTGAGATCGTAATCTGTTATTACAATAGAAGCGCTTGCGGGAACGGCTAGAACTCCCGGAAACAAACCAACCATTAATTTTCGCATGACAGTTCCCTCCTTTTATTGATTACGGCGCGAAGATAAAACAGCATAACGCGCCACGTGCAAAACCCTGGCAATTTCATCTGTGCTATTTTGACCCAATCTCGGCATATCATTTGGATCAGCAACTACACCATAATCTGAAAATAATTCTTCAAGCTTCAGTGCCAGTGCCCGCAGTGATTGGGTATTAAAACGTAAGTCCTCAATTAGACGCGTTCTCGCCTCAATGTCATTCAACCCAGTTAGATCCACTAAATACGATTTAAAAACCGTATAAAATTTTTGATAAGACAAAACTTCCATACTAAGCCTCCTGTGATTCGTGTATTCACTCAATTTGGCATCATGTACAGATGCACCTTACACAATAGCCAAGTCCCGTGTGTGTTTTTAAAAGCAATCAGTTTATTCAAATTCGTGCAAAACAAAACATAATATAGAAGCACGTATCCTAAACATGACCTCCAATTATCATGTTTAAATTTTGAATTAATGTGGCATTTACCACATTACGAGAGAATTCAGTTGTTCGTACTCGAAGCACGCGGTAGATTTAATCTAATAAGGATCGGGCACATTAACCAATTGGCAAGGACGGTGATCACGCTAACTGGAACAATTGAAAAATCAAATGATCTATTCTAATCAGAACACTAGACTCGCTATGACTCCTGCTTCAAGAGCAAGACCTCGTATATCTGAAGTTAGCGAACATTTCGCTTCGGCATGAACATTAGGTAGACTCGCCACTCGACCACTATATATATTGTTTTTATTTGATCAGCCGTTTTATCTACCATGTCATCAAGTTCAACTAGCCCAGTATCTAACTATATTCATGGCAACGCACCAGAAGAACAGCACCGATTATCGCTCCTAAACGACTTACTGAATGAACCATTGCTGCGGGAGCTAAAGCTCAACGGTGGCGAACGTATTCTTGATGTGGGTAGTGGACTGGGGCAGTTCAGCCGGGCAATGGCACGCGCCTCGGGTAAAAGCGCCTCGGTGATAGGCATCGAGCGCGATCAGGATCAATTGAGCCAAGCCCGACAACTCGCCGAAGCCGACGCTGAAACGGAGCTAGTTGAGTTTCGTCAGGGTGATGCTCTGGATCTACCGCTGCAGAATAATGAATGGCAAAGCTTCGATATAACTCACACTCGATTCTTACTCGAGCATGTTCAGGAACCAATTCGTATCGTGTCTCAAATGAAGGCCGCAACGCGCCCAGGTGGGCGCGTAGTGCTGGCCGATGACGACCATGGTGGCTTCCAATTATGGCCGGAACCTTTGGGGTTTCCTACGCTCTGGCAAGCCTATATTCGCGCTTACCAACGGCTTGGTAACGACCCATTTGTTGGACGCAAACTCGTGTCCTTACTGCACTGCGCAGGCTTGACCCAAGTCAGAAATGCCACTGTGTTTTTTGGTGGTTGCGCTGGAAATGATGCGTTTGACTTGGTTATGGGCAATTTGTTGGGGGTGTTTGGAGGAGCGCGGCAAGAAATGTTAGACAATAAGTCCCTCGATCAGAATTCGTTTGATGACGCTATGGAGGCACTGGTCCGTTGGGGCGATGATCCAACAACAGCAATGTGGTACTCACTGTGCTATGCAGAAGGTTTCGTACCCCTCGGTTAGGTTAGTCCTTTCCTAACAAAGTATGTATAGACCCCAATAATCAACGCAAGCGAAAGAGATCAAGCCTTCAATTTCGGCAAGCAATTGATAATAACAACTCATTGGGCAATGTGCATAGATTATCCAATTGTAACAATCACAAGTTCACTCCAGAACCGTCATAAATGCCTTTTTGTCTCCATATTTGCTTAATCTAAAAACATGGAACGACCTGACGGTTCAACGTTCACTAGCAACATCTAAAAAACCGCCTCTGGCTTCGTTCGCCACTCTCTCTACGCCAGAGTAGAGGATGATCATCAATGAAATTCAAAATTACAGACCTCAGGGTACACTACCAATGGAATCGTATCATGCTCTAAATCTTGAGGAGCTCATCACAAAGCTCAATCTGCAACCTCATGACGAGGGTGGCTGGTTTTGTCGGACCTATGAATCCAACACGATCGTAAAATGTAATGACAGATTAGGCATCGAACGACCTTCGATGACCACAATTCATTACGTCCTCGGTGGAAGCGCCAGGGTTACTTTATTACATTGCAATCGTTCCGATATCGTACATTTTCACGAAGCCGGATGCGCGTTTCGTTATGTCCTTCTTTATCCGGATGGCTCTCTTGAAACCACACTACTAGGGCCCGGTGGACGACCCCAACTAATTGTTCCCGGGGGTGTTTACAAAGCCTGCGAGGTGGTTAGCGACGACTGGGGAATGATCGGTGAGGCGGTAAGCCCAGGGTTTGACTATCGAGATAGAACGCTAATGTCTGAGGAGAAATTGGCAAACCTATTTCCACAATACATTAACCGTCTTCAACGTTATATTCCCTAAAACGGGTTGGAGGTATCTGACAGAGCATTCTCTGTTTCGCTGTCTAACGAAAGTAGTTGGGAGTTAAAACGATAGTTATTTCGCTCAATTTGTATCAACCAGATACCTAATCGACCTTATCGCCAAAAAAAGCCCTACGACACCTCTATTACTACTCATACAGGAGCCGAGTTGGTGTTCGTGGAACAGACTGCACCTACGCAGAGATTGCAGGCCCTTTTAACCTCCATTTTAATCGAGCTGGATTGCGAAGGTGCCCGGGACAGTGCCGAGGGAAAGCCCAGGAATAGAAGGGTTAAAAATTAATTCCTCCGCCCCACTTTTCTGCTACTCTCAGTTAAGAAAATTCAGTTACAGTGAGGTGAACTTTGAATGTCAGTTAAAGATTATATAGCCACCTATCTGGAAGGATGGCGATTGGGCAATCCCGGGTATTCGCTAGCAGCAACCGCACCGGGGTTCTACTATAGCGATCCCAATACAGGAAAAATCTTACGAGATGATTTTGAAGATTTCATGAGTGCATTCAAAGACGATGCAGCTCAGCTTTGCAGCGGCAAACTACCCGTTCCATTTTTGACTTATTCAAATGTCGTTATTGATGATTCGGAAACCCCTGTAACAATTTGGTGTTGGTGGTGTGTCACTGGGACGGAATTTCAGGGAGCGGCTTTAATCAAAGCTGATGACACTGGAATTCTTTCAGAACAAATTGCCTATTTCACACACTTACCATAGGCAGACAGCCATGAGTCAGACACACAATGGGTAACGTATAAAGCCACCGCTAAACGGAAACACCGTCACCGTGTCACGAGGAATCTGTTCTATCAGCCCCCTGATCCTTTAGGTCCGAATCGGATTTGGGTTTGGGATGCAAATAATTTAAAGATAGATGAAGACTGGATACCTCTGATCACCGTGTCGGTGATAATGCTCTGGCAATTGTCAATCAGTAACCCCTTTAGGCCAGAAGCGCCAAGATCAAGACGCTGTTGTTTCTCCTAAGCATTTACTCCAGCTATTAGTATTTAGGAACAGGGATAATCTGGTTAGATTGGGTTAGGTCTCGTCGATTTATCCGTCAATCTATCCATAGTGGAAAACAGGTATCAGATTTCATGTAGCACCTATTTCATGACCCCGTTATTCAAACAAAGGGTTGCTCGTTTTAGCGTCTAGCACAAGTGGGGTTGCAGGAATATTCGGCGCGCAGGTTTTTATCCACTAGTTGCCAGGATGGTGGTGATCTGCGGAAACATAACGACTAATACCAGTACAGTAAGTAGCGCGATGCAAAAGGGTAACACCCCTCGAAATATGGTGGATAAGGGCACCGTGTTTGATAGGCCACGAATGACAAATACATTAATACCCATTGGTGGTGTGATTAGGGCAAGTTCTACAACAATTACAACGACGACTCCAAACCAGATTGGATCGAAACCCAATGCGGTAACAATGGGGAAAAAAAATAGGGATAGTCAGAATAATCATCGCCATGGTGTCCAGCAGAGCACCCAATACAATATAAATCAATGTGATAACCACGATAGTCATCATTGGCGTCAGGTTTAAAGACTCGATCCAAGTGCCTATCAAACCAGGCGTATTACTGAGTGTCAAAAAGCTGCTAAATAAAATGGCACCAATCAGGATAAGAAATATCATTGCCGTAGTAGAAAGTGCTTCCAAAAGGCTCTGATAGATTAACCTTACGTTAAGACGTTTCATTACAACGCCAATTAATAAAGACCCCATTGCCCCGATACCCGCAGCTTCTGTAGGAGTAAACACTCCACCATAAATACCTCCAATCACTAACACAAAAAGCGATAGTGTCGACCAAACCTTGGAAAATGAAGACGTCGATTTCGTTGTATTGAGATCGTTCTCTTTTAGCATCGGAGCAATTGTCCTATCACGATGGACTAAAATTGCAACGGTGGTCATAAACGCCATTAGCAATAGCAATCCCGGTACAATACCCGCGATAAATAGATCCCCTATGCTGGTTTCTGTAAGAATCCCATAGATCACCATGATGACGCTTGGAGGAATCAAAATGCCGATGGTCCCACCAGCAGCAATGGATCCCGTTGAGAGTCTGTGGTCGTAGCCGTATTTTTCCATTTGTGGTAAGGCGACTCGACCCATGGTTGCCGCAGTTGCGAGGGATGACCCGCAGACTGCTCCAAACGCACCACAAGCGGCAAGAGTCGCATGAGCGAGCCCGCCGCGTCGATTGCGTAGCCAATGGTTAAAAGCGTCGTAAAGATCCGCACTAGTACCAGAATTAGACGCAAACGTCCCCATTAGAACAAACAAGGGAATCACGCTAAGTTCGAATGACAGGGCGGTTTCGTAAATTGACAAACCGGCGAGTGACAATGCGGGTTCTACACCGATCATCAGCATAGTGCCCAATACCGCAACACCGGTCATCGCCAAGCCAAGATGCGCTCCGAGAAAAATCAAAAGAAAGAGCGCAGCTAACAGCATCGGTACTAATAAATCTATGCTCATATCAATGGTTCGTGTAGACCTCTATACTTTCTCGCTGGCAGCCAACGCTACAAAACTTTGAATGGTTTTTATTAACAACACCAGTAAAAATAAAACCAGTCCAATAACCATAACAATAGCAACCGGCCAATATGGGAGTGCCCAAATCATGGTTGTTTCACCGTCTTCGAATATAACGATCGCAGACAAAGTTAACCGCCAGGTCATTATCGCGGTAATGAATGTACCAAGAATCAGGTTTAGCACCTGGCTGAAACGTTTAAGGGGCGGAGAGAACAATGTCTGTACTACGTCTACCACAACATGTTTATTCAAAGTTTCTGTGTAGGCTAGCCCGGAGAAAACCAGGATGCCCATCAACAAAGTAATGCTCTCCACAGTTCCAGTTAAAGCTCGGCCGAATAGTGTCCTTCCTACAACGTCTAAAAATGTCAGCCCCATCATCATGATCAAGGCAACGATACCCAGTACAACAAACGCTGAGATTAGGCGGTTAACAAGGGTATCGATGCGATTTAGCATGATCGTCTACCTGGAGGTCTCCGCCACAATGTCAGCAAGATCGGCCAGCAATGCCTCGCCATCAACGCCTTCTTCACTCGCAGTCTTAATCCAGTTATCCCGTAAAAATCCAATACTTTGTTTCAGTTGATCCGTTTCAGCATCAGACAGGACATTGATTTTTCCACCTGCTTCTTTAATCGCTGCAATGCCCGCTTGATCCGCAGCGTCCCATTTTTGCCCAATAAAACGAGCGCCAAAAGTACCGCTTACCTTAGTGACTGCCGCTTTTTGTGAATCCGTTAGGCTGTCCCAGGTTTTCGGACTCATCGTTAAGAAGAATAGGCCCGCATAAGTACCGCCTGGAACGCTTAAGTGATGTCCCGTTATCTTAGCGAGACGAAACCCTTTTACACTTTCCCAGGGAAATTGGGTTGCGTCAATAGTACCTCGCGTTAACGCCTCGTTGGTTCCCGGCGCATTGATGAAGACAGGTACAGCACCCAGTGTCTTAAGGATTTCAACACCTGCACCGCCAGCGCGAACTTTAAGGTCCTTGAAGTCAGCGAGTGTCGCCAGGGGTTTGCTGCTGTGGTAAGCATGGGGTGCATGTGCAAATACGGTCAACAGCTTAGTATCTGCGGTTTCTTTCTCCACCAACCCATGTTTTTCATACCATGTCCAGGCTGCAACGCTGGATGTTTCTGCATTAGATGCAGTAAAAGGTAATTCGGCACCAACCAATAATTTAAAACGTTTCGGATGATAGGCGGCGACGCTCCATGCAATATCAGCAATACCGTTTTTGGCAAGATCATACTGTCCATTCGGTTTTGCTAAAGGTGCGGACATAACTTCTACCTGGAGTTTTCCATTGGAAGCTTTCACCAACTCATCACCCCATGCCTTTAGTGTTGCTGTCATATGGTGGACCGGCGGTAGCCAGTTCGCGATTTTAATGGTACGGGCTTCGGCTAGCACCGACTGGCTGACCAAACTGGAAGTCAATCCAGCCACAATAGCTGAAAAGAAGATGGTTCTCATAGATGATTTCATTGTTTCTCTCCGATAGGGTAACCACGCCAGCTATCTATTGAATAAGGCGTTTTAGCATTAGGCTGCATTAGGCTTGTATAGAATTATCGTTCTCGACTAAAATGTGAACACGTGTTCACATTACCGTTGATGTTACAAGAGATTTCAACAAATGTGTAGTTTCTGGCAACCAAATTGGAAAATAGATCTGCTGTGCTCAAAAGCAATAATGTGAATTCTGCCATCGAACAACCAGACGGTTGGAGTCACCCGGCTAGCCAGGATCGCAGCATTATTTTACGGGATGAGCTTATAGAAGCAGGGTTCAGACACCTGTGTAATGCGGAGCTGGACTCTTTAAATATACGGGAATTGGCATCCGCCTGCGATGTATCAGTTGGGGCATTTTATAAACGCTTTACTAATAAACAGGGGTTCCTACAAACCTTACAACAGAAAATCGTTGATGAAACAATGCATGAAGCGGAGTTAGTATTTGCATCCAGTCAAATAAAAAACATGACATTAAGGGAGGGCATCGAAGGTTTCGTTTCTCTCATGATCAACCTGTTTAATGGTCGAGGTCGGGGTGTCATTCGCGCTTCTTATAAGGGACTCGGTAAGGATGTGGATACCTGGGAGCCGATGCGAAGCTCGAGCCGTGAGATAAGAAAATTACTTGTTGCTGCGATTGTTCCAAAATTAGATCACCAAGATTCGATTCGTGCTGAAGAACAGGTAAAGTTTGTTTATCAGGTTATTAATGGCACCCTGATTAACGAATTGCTTAATCCATGGCATGTATTTACGATAGAAAATGTAAAGCTTCAAATCGAGCTAGTTGAATTAGCACTTTCCTATCTGGAACATCGATCTATATCTGAAGATCTATAATTTAAACAACGGTTAGACATAATGAACCAAAATACTCGGCCAAATATTGTTCTGGTTTTTACTGATAATCAGCAAGCTAGCACATTGGGCTGCTACGGCAATGATGAGATTCAAAGCCCCCATCTTGATAATCTGGCCGCGAATGGGATACGTTTCGATAAAGCATTTTGCCCCAACTCTTTTTGTTCACCTTGTCGAGCGTCGACTCTCACAGGACTGCTACCGAGTCAACATGGGGTTCATTCGTGGATAGATGACCGCAAAATGGCTGAATGGCCCTCGGGTTGGCATGCGCTCGATGGTCTCTCTACATTGCCCGAAATCCTTAGTAGCAATGGATATCGCACAGGTTTGTTCGGAAAATATCACCTGGGTACACCAACAAAGCCAGCGCCGGGATGGGACAACTGGGTCACTATGGAAGACGGCCACGTAAGGTCGTTTTATCACAATAAGATTTTCGACAACGGAAAGGTATATTCCCATGAGGGAGCCACGGTAGATTTCTTTACTGAAAAGGCGATTGAATTTATGGGACAGTCTGAGAGCCAGCCATTTTTTGCCTATTTACCGTATCCCTCTCCTTATGGTCATTGGCCAGCTACTGCTGAAGATGGCGTTCATCGATTCAGCGACCTCTATGACGACTGCCCTATGAATTCAATACCACGCTGCGGGCTGAGCCCCGAGGCAGTGCGCGGTTACCGGATGATTGACGCAGGTAGTACCAAAGGATTGGATTTTTCCATGATTCTCAGGGCTCCAAATGATCTAAAAACGCTTCGAAATTACTATGCTCAAATTACCTTAATCGACGATTGCGTTGGTCAGATGGTGACGCAACTCGAAGAACAGGGACAACTGGACAACACCCTGTTTATCTTTACAGCAGACCACGGACTTTCGTTAGGACATCATGGTTTTTGGGGGCATGGCGGTGCTACCTTTCCATCTAATCTTCATCTCGCCACACACTCTATTCCTCTAATTTTCTCCCAACCGGGAAGAATTCAAGCGAAACAGGTATCAGATTTACATACATCCAATCTGGACATATTTGCCACAATACTGGACTATCTCGACATAGAACACCCTAGTAGAAATGATCCTCTCAATACAAGTCGCTCATTGGCGGGGGTACTGCAAGGCGAGCCTATTTCCGATTGGGGCGAAGATGAGGTTTACTCGGAACAGGAAGAAACACGGGTTCTACGAACACCGCAGTGGGTCTACTTTCGCCGATTTAAAGGACACCCGGAAGAAGATCTGTCTGATGCGTTATACGATGTTCAGAATGATCCACAAGAGACGATTAACCTCATAGATCAGCCCGAGTATGCGTCAGTTGCGAAAGAGCTTACCGCTCGTATCGATCGTTTTTTCGATCAGTACGCCTTCCAGGAAGCTGACTTGTGGCGCGGAGGCCGACCAATCCAAAACGTTATCTGGTCTGATTTTTGGCAACAAACCTGGGGTAAACACTGGCGACCGGTGTATCAGTATCCACATGACAGTTAATGGCTGTCAATGATAGATAAAAAGAATAAACAAAAAGCTTGTTGTATTCCCGAGCCTCGTGCTCAAGAATTAGCTAATCGTCCCAAATACATTGAAGCAGGAGTCAGACCGCTTAATCTTGTGAAGATTGATGCAGGTGAATTCACCATGGGTGCTGATCATGCGCCGCATCCAGAAGATGGAGAAACTCCAAGTCGCAAAGTTTCGTTAGATGCATTTTCCATATCACCGTACTCTATAACTAATCAGCAATTTAAGGAGTTCGTAGAATGCTCAGGTTATCAGAGTGATGCCCATCGCCAAGGCGGATCATATGTTTTTGATCCGCAAAATAGAGCAGTCGGATATCGGCTCCCGCACGCACCATGGTGGTGTCTTATTCAAGGGGCTCACTGGAACAATCCACTAGGGGACGGTGCTTCCGCACCACCTAACCATCCTGTAGTGCATGTGTCACATCATGACGCACTTGCTTACTGCCATTGGTCTGGTACTCGCTTACCCACCGAAGCACAGTGGGAACTTGCTGCGCGTGGTGGCCTGCATGGAAAACCATTTCCCTGGGGAGAGGAGCTAACAGAAAATGGTGAACATCGATGTAATGTTTGGCAAGGTGAATTTCCTTTCCACAACTCAATGGAAGATGGGTTTTCAGGAACTGCGCCAGTGGATAGTTATAAACCGAATGGATACGGGATATACAACATGGTTGGAAATATATGGGAATGGTGTGCTGACAGATTCAGCAGACTACATAGCCCCAAACCTGTGACAAACCCCAAGGGACCCTTATCTGGAAAACGTTTCGTCCTAAAAGGCGGTTCCTTTCTCTGTCACGCAAGCTATTGCGAACGTTATCGCACGTCTTCGCGCACCGCAAACATTGCGACCGCCACCGCAATGAATATTGGTTTTCGTGTTGTTAGATAATCGATGTGAAGTCTCATTCAGCCTCGACTGAGGGTTTTATCCAGGTAACAATGCCTGTATACGCGATCTTCCTGATAAAGTTCTACACTTCCTAAAAACGGATCACAGTTGATTTCGTTGAGGGTTCTCCGATGAGGCCGGTGTTGCTTTTAACAGGAACAGTCCGCTCCTTGACTCCTCCTTGGCTCCTTGTTCTAAACCTTGCGTTAGAGAACCAGGGCTTCGTCAATAACTTTCTGTATTCATACATCAGTTTGCCATGGCTATGGGATTATGTGCTATGGGTTATTAAAATAGGGTTTATCACCAACCAGTGTCACTCGATTCATCAAACGATGTGCAATACCGTAATCATGAGAAGCATAATGTTGCGTACAGCGATTGTCCCAAAACGCGATGTCATCAGTCTGCCAGGTATGGCGTATCTGAAAATCTGGCAACTGTGCATGATGGTGCAACAGTTTCAACATCGCTTCGCTTTCTGCTTCTGACAACTCGTTAATGCGTGAAGTGTAGTACTCGTTTACGTACAACGAAGTGCGGCCGGTTTCTGGATGGGTACGCAAAACCGGGTGGGTCATTAATGGAAAAACTTTGCGCATTTTATGTAACGTATCTTCACCATCTTCGAACATCCTGTAGGTTGTGGCCCATCCCCGTTCGAAAGAATGTTGCGCAGTTAACTCTTCACACATTTTCCGGATCGGCGAAGACAGGCTATCATAAGCCGCATACATACTGGCAAACAAAGTATCACCGCCAGAATCCGGGATTTTTTTGGCCGCTAGAATCGAACCCATTGATGGGGCTTCCTGATAAGTAACATCGGTATGCCAATAATGCTCACTATCGTGGGCCCGACCCCTGGATTCAATAATGGTCAATCGCGGATCACGGGCATCATTATCAAAAACCGGGTGAGGTTTATCAATTTCACCAAATTTAGCAGCAATATCCAATTGCTGATCACCAGTAATGGGTTGATTCCGGAAAAAAATAACCCCGAATTCGAGCAGTGCGGTACGAATTTCTGCGACGACATGGTCTTCCAGTGGCATGGTGAGATCGACCCCTCTGACAAAGGCGCCCAGATGGGGGGACCTTCGTTCAACCTAGATGTTTTTATATGGCATTATCTATCCATTCACTCTATTGATTATTGTCTACGATTGTTATCTAACCATTGATCACATCACGCATAACGGCGATGGTTTTCTCCATGCCATCATCTTTGCCAACGGTAAAACGCAATTTGTTATCAAAATCCTTAACCGCGAACTGGCGCGGAATTATCCCATTCTCATTAAGCCGCGCGTTTACTTCAGCCGCAGTCTTTCCGGGTTCCTCTGGAAACTCAACAAGAATGAAGTTGGTTTCGCTAGGATAGACCTTAAGACCCATTTGCATAAATTGCTGACTCAACCTATTAATCCACTTTCGATTATGAGCGAGCACACGGTCAACATGATCGGTATCCCGAATCGCTGCGACGCCGGCAGCAAAAGAAGCACTGTTAACCGGAAAAGAAGGTCCTATTTTGGTTAATATATCAATGACCCAGGTGGGTCCATAGCACCAGCCAAGCCTAAGCCCAGCCATACCATAAACTTTCGAAAAACTTCGCGTAACCATGACATTGTCGAATTCGTGCACCAAAGCAGTCCCGCTCTCATAGTCATCCCGAGAAGCAAATTCCTCATAGGCCGAATCAATAACCAACAAAACGTTGTCAGGTAAACCACCGTGGAGCCGCCGCATCTCGGAACCCGAAAGATAGGTACCTGAAGGATTGTCTGGATTGGCCAGCAATACGATTCGTGTCTTTTCATTCAACTTTGACAGAATCAAATCCACGTTATAGTGGAAATCACGGTCCTCGGCGGCAACCGGCGTAGCACCCGCTACCCTGGCATATATTGGGAACTGCATATATGCATTTTTGCTATGTATCAGTTCCTGGCCAGGGCCAGCAAAGGCATTTACAACACGCTGCAATACTTCATCAGAACCGGGACCAAATGCCATCCGGGCCGGGTCGAGACGATAACGTTCAGCAAGAGTTTCAGCGAGAAGTTCGGTATCAACCTCTGGATAAAGATGCCCACCTTTAATTGCCTCCTGAGCTGCTTGAACGGCAGACGGACTCATGCCCAGTACCGACTCATTTGACGAAAGTTTGATGGGTTCGTCCCAGCCGGGCAGCTTCGAAATTCCGACCATGTAGTAGTCGATAGAAGCAAGGGTGTGTTTGGGTGAAATGGGCATGCAATCTCCTTAAAACCAAATAAGGCTATTCTAACTGTGATCACAGTCGTTGACGAGTACCAATTATAAAAGTATCATCGATATTTGGTTTAAAACCACGAAAAACAACCCGCGAAATTATAATAATGAGCAAATCCTGCGGCGAAGCATTGATGCATTTACTCGAATCCTATGGTGTGACCACTGTTTTTGGCATCCCTGGCGAGCATACACTGGAACTCTACCGGGGAATCGAAAAAAGTAGCGTCAAGGCCATTACCCCACGCAATGAACAGGGCGCTAGTTTTATGGCTGACGGCTATGCCCGAGTAACGGGAGAACCGGGAGTTTGTACCATTATTACCGGCCCTGGGGTGACTAATGCGGCTACCGGAATTGGACAGGCTTATGCTGATTCAATTCCCATGCTGGTCATTTCCAGCGCGAACGACAGCCCATCTCTCGGTAAAGGCTGGGGTAGACTACATGAAACCACGGATTTATGTGCTATCACCCGACCGATTACCGCGTTTAGCACGATGGTTCATGATCCAGCGGAAGTTCCTGAATTGGTTGCACAGGCGTTTACGGTTTTTCGCTCAAGGCGACGGCGACCGGTACACATTGCGATCCCGATTGATGTGATGGAAATGCCCGTTACGGATCACTGGCAAGCTTATCAGATACCTGAGCTTCCGATTCCAGCCTCCGCTCCTATCGCCAACGCCGCACAATTATTATCACAGGCAAAACAAAGTCTCATCCTGGTTGGAGGCGGCGCGCAACATGCCAGCGGAGAAGTTACCCAGCTAGCGGAACGCTTAAATGTTGGAGTGATCGCATCCAACGCTGGAAAAGGCATTGTCTCGGATAGAAATCCACTAAGTCTTGGGGGCGGCATCATAAGCCCAGCGGTACAGAACTATTTGGCCAAAGCAGATGTGGTACTAGCAATCGGCACTGAACTTGGTGAAGCCGATAGTTTTATTTACAACCTGCCCGTCAATGGCAAAGTAATTCGCATCGATATCGACCCAGCCCGCTTCAGTGATGCCTTCCCCGCCAGTATCGCGATCCAGGGTGACGCTAAATCAGCCTGTGCCCAGTTGTTGGACGCGCTACAGTCAATGGTGGTGCAGACCACAGGCAATGACGTGCTATCCCAGCTGGAACAAGTACGTTCAATACAAAGCGCCGACTACACCGATGTCGAGCGTCAACATATTCGCGTACTCGACCTATTGCGCGAAGAGATTCCGGATAACGCGATTGTCATGGGTGATATCGCACAACTGGTTTACACAGGCACAGCCGCAATGCAAACTCTATTGCCACGTACCTGGTTTTACCCTGCGGGTTTCGGCACTCTGGGTTGCGCACTACCTGGTGCCATCGGTGCAAAATTGGCTGAGCCTGATAGGACTGTCGTTGCTTTGGTTGGAGACGGCGGTTTCATGTTTACTGTTAATGAACTCGCCACCGCAGTAGAAGAAGCTTTGTCGATTCCAATCATTATTTGGCACAACCACAGTTATGCGATGATTCGAGATGGAATGATCAAGCGGGGAATACCGCAGATTGGTGTTAATCCGAAAGCCCCCAATTTCGTCAAACTTGCTGAGGCTTTCGGCTGTCCCGGTGTTGAAGTTCGCAGCGAAACCGATTTTAGGGAAGCATTGCATCAGGCCAAAGACTACGCCGGGCCGAGTCTAATCATCGTTACCGAAGACGATCCCTGGCTAAGCTGAGCCCGGAGAAAAAACGTGGTTTCTATCGATTCCCTGAACTGCGATGTAGATTTCGAAACCGATGGTAAACACTTCGGCAATTTGAACCTTGGATTCTCAGACAATAGACATTCGTTTGATAACATCCCAATTCCCATTGTCGTCATCAAAACTGGCAAAGGCCCAACTTTGCTGCTGAGCGCCGGAAGCCATGGCGATGAGTATGAGGGGCAGGTCATTCTTCGTCGATTGATCCATGAGACAGCAGTGGAAGATATCAGCGGCCGTCTCATTTTACTGCCGGCTTTGAATTATCCGGCCATGCTTGACAATTCTCGGGTTTCCCCACTTGATCAAGGCAATATGAATCGCTGCTTTCCGGGAATTGAAGGTGGCCCCCCTACTGCCGCGATTGCTGATTTTGTCACCCGACACCTTTTACCTCTTTGTGATGCTGGCATTGATCTACATTCAGGAGGAAGTAACGCCTATTACCTACCCTGCGCATTTCTTTGTACCTCAGCTGATGCGGAGATCACCCGACAAAATCTTGCATTGGCAGAAGCATTTAATGCACCAAATACTTATGTGGTGCGGGGCGAAGGAAGCGCTAGTGGATTCGATCCCATTGCACACCAAAACGGGGTCCCGTTTATTTCTACCGAACTCCATGGGGGAGCCAATGTCGATCCTGTGGCCACGGAAATTGGATTTCGTGGTGTCAAAAGCGTCATGCAACAAATGGGAATCATTGATTCCTGCCCATCGCCAGTTTCGACCACTCAATTTCTGAACGGTGTCGATGGAAGCGCCTATCTCAGCGCGCCGTATAGCGGGATTTTCGCACCAGCCTGTGAGCTCGGTGACTGGGTCAGGCCCGGTGATCTTGCCGGGCAACTTTACTCGGTCGAAGAAGTGGAGCGTCCCCCATTGAGGTTAAAATTTTCTACCCCAGGGAAAATCCTTGTACGTCGTAACGGCGCTCGAGTGCGTCGTGGATGCAATGCCCCGGGAAACCGTCCCAGGTATGGTGTAAATCCAGTGCCGGGCCCCCCAAGTAGCAAGTACTCCATATTTTCACTGGCTGCCAAAGCAGGATGCGATACTCATAGTTGGCCCCAGGTTATTACACAGCGAACACTGAAGTCCTATTACGATATCATTATTGTCGGTGCCGGTGGACATGGGCTTGCAACCGCCAATTACCTTGCAAAAAATCACGAGATCACGGATGTCCTGGTCATTGATAGCGGCTGGGTTGGGGGTGGAAATACCGCGCGTAATACGACTATCGTACGCTCTGACTACCTGCTACCGGAAAGCTTCAGGCTGAAGAATTTTGCACTGCAATTGTGGGACTCGCTGAGCCAGGAACTTAATTTCAACCTAATGTATTCACCGCGGGGCTACGTGGATCTGGCGCATTCCGATGGCGAACTAGAGCATTTTATGTTGCGCGCCAATGCCATGATGTTAGGAGGGGCCAATGCATCCATCCTGAATCGACAACAAATTCAGGAAAAAGTCCCAACCATCAATCTCAGTGATCAATCACGTTTTCCGATTAGCGGTGCACTGTTCCAACCTGAAGGAGGCGTCGTACGGCACGATGCGGTTGCCTGGGGTTTCGCCCGTCAGGCTAGTGAACGGGGTATCCACATCGAGCAAAACTGCCCCGTCACAGGCATCGAAGTTAAAAGCGGCAAAGCTATTGGCATTGAAATTGCTAATGGAAGAATTGGCGCCGGAAAGGTACTAATCAGCGCTGCGTCCGCTACCGCAAAATTGGCCGCAACAGCCGGAATAGATTTACCTCTGGAACTAATTAATGTACAGGCCTGTGTCACCGAACCGGTGAAGCCAATTCTGGATTGTGTGGTTAACTACAATGCTGGCCTCTCCTATATTAACCAAAGCGATAAAGGAGAACTGGTTCTAGGGGGGCTACCGATGGCTATCTATCATCAGCGAGACGGGGGAGCTTCGCCCGCATTGAAGATACGTTGGCGCGGGCTGTGCAAATATTTCCATTCCTATCGAAATTGCGCTTGATGCGCCACTGGTCTGGAACCGCCGACATTCCTATGGATGGTAATGCCATTGTCGGTGAAACGCCCATTGATAATCTGTATATTAACTGTGGCTGGGGCTATGCAGGGTTTAAGACAACTCCCGCTGTGGGTTGGAACCTGGCGCAGTGGTTGGCCCAGGAGAATCATCACGGGAATCACAAGGACAACACCCCGGAAATGCTTAAAGCCTTCTCGTTGCGGCGATTTTCTGACGATGCGCTAATCGATGACGCTGGGATTGGTCCCTACCCTTGGCTACATTGGCATATGTTACTACTGCCTTGCCCCCATTGTGGTAACCGCGACGAAAGTGAATTCGACTATGGCGGTCGTTCCGTTGAAATGCCTGCGCTGGAGGCAGCTACAATGGACTGGCATCAAACCCTGCATACGCGCAAACCAATGGAAGAATGGGTAGAAGAATTCTGGTTCCATACTGCCGGATGTGAGCGTTGGGTGCGCCTGTGGCGTAACCCGATCACTCATGAATTTGCCAGTGAATTTATCGGTAAATTTGTCGGTGACCCCGTCGATAATAATAAAAACAACGGGGGCCAGTAATGCAACCCAGGCGCCTGAAAAAGGGAGGATTAATCGACCGCAGTCAACGTCTGCAGTTTACGTTTAACAACCAACAACTTCAGGGCTATTCTGGAGACAGCCTGGCTTCAGCACTACTCGCCAATAACATCCATCTGGTAGCACGATCAATAAAGTATCACCGCCCCCGTGGTATTTTGTCCGCTGGTCTCGAAGAAACCAGTGCTTTGGTCACCTGCAAAAAAATCAATGGGGTCTCGGTTGTAAATTTGAAAGCGACTGAAGTGCAACTGGAAAATGGCCTTATCGCCAGCAGCCAAAACTGCTGGCCCGGAGTCAGGTTTGATATCGGTAGCTTACTGCAACTCTTCTCGGCAATACTAAATGCTGGCTTTTACTACAAAACATTCATGTGGCCAAAAGCTGCATGGCATCGCTTTTACGAGAAACTGATCCGTCGTATTGCCGGCCAGGGGCGCGTCAACGCCGACTACGACACAAATCTCTATGATAACCGTAATGCTTTTTGTGATGTGCTTGTTATCGGTTCGGGTTCAACCGGGCTTTCAGCCGCTTTGGAGGCAGCCGAATCCGGAGAGTCGGTAATTCTCATCGAACAGGACAACCAACTTGGTGGGTCTGCCTTATGGGAACAAACCAGGATTGACTTGCTACCTGCAGCGAAGTGGCTAGCGAAGGTAGCTGGAAAAGTCGAAGCACTCGACAATCTTCGTGTTATGACCAGAACACTGGCTTTTGGCCACTACGATCACGGTTGCATAATGGCAGTGCAACGTAATCAGACCGTAACTGATGCAATCGCCTGGCGGTTCCGCGCCAACCGCATCACCTTTGCTTGTGGCGCCACCGAACAGCCTTTGGTATTTCCAGGAAATGACCGCCCCGGCATCATGCTTGCGGCTTCGGTTCGGCAATACATTTATCGCTATGGGGTAGCTCCGGGAAAGCGTGCTGTACTCGCTATCAGGAACCCAGCGGAGCGCGAACTCACCCGACAAGCGCTGATTCATGCCGGTATTGAGATTGCTATGGACCTTGATTCTGGTTCACAGATTTACTCAACCCGAGGGCGCCGACATGTGCATCGGGTTTATTGGGTTGATGAGCAAAACCATCGGCAAAACACCAATTGTGATCTGGTGTGCATGTCCGGAGGTTGGGTCCCCAATCAGCAGCTGGCCTCTCAGATAAGTGCGCCGGGTAAGGTGAAATTAGATGTAAAACAACTCTTATCCGACACAGAATGGAATGTACCAAAAATAGACATCTCGATAATCAAGGGTTTAAGTTTTTTGGATTTACAAAACGATGTCACTCGTAAAGATCTGGAACTCGCTGTGGGTGAAGGTTACGAACATATCGAACTGGTAAAACGTTACACCACACTCGGCATGGGAACGGATCAGGGTAAGACCGCCTGGCCCAATGCGATCCGAGAGCTGGAGCGCATCAGTGGTCGTGACATTTCTGATATCGGACATACTACGTTTCGACCAGCTTACTCTCCGGTTAGTATTGGTGCTCTGGTTGGCGCCCAAACCGATCACTATATGACCCCCATAAGACGAACCCCCTTTCATCAGTCTTTCAGCAAAATGGGCTGCGTTTTTCAGACTTCGGGAGACTGGCTATATTCTCGCTATTTTCCAAAACCCGGGGAAAGTATGGAACAGGCAGTGGAGCGAGAAGTGTTAGCAGTACGCCATTCCATCGGCTGCGTTGATATGTCGACCCTCGGTAAGGTCGATGTCAAAGGCCGTGATGCGCTAGAATTTCTATCACGACTTTACATCAACAATCTCGATACATTGCAAATTGGACGAGTGCGATATGTGCTGATGTTGCGAGAAGACGGTATATTGTGGGACGACGGTATCGTGGCTCACCTTGGTGATAGTCATTATCTGATTACCATGACCACCGCCAATGCCGGTGCGGTATGGAAGTGGATGAATAAGTTGCTCCACCTTCACTGGCCCGAGCTCGATGTCCAGCTCACATCGGTATCAGACCACTGGGCTTCCCTTGCTATCGCTGGACCGAATGCGCGACATTTATTAGCTCGCTTGCAGCCTGATTTTGAAATTGACAGGGACAACTTTCCGTTTGCCTCAATACGCCAGGGTTTACTGGCCAATCGACTACCCTGCCGCATTTTGAGTGTCAGCTTTTCCGGCGAATTGAGTTATGAAATCAACGTCCCGGCTGGATATGCAGGCTGGCTATTTGAACAGGTTATGCACAAGGGCGTCCACTATGACATTGCTGCTTACGGATTGGAGGCACTCGATATATTACGTATAGAGAAAGGCCATATATCCGTAGGCACCGAAATCGATGGTCGCACAACCCCAGCCGATCTTGGCTTGGGTGGTATGCAATCAAAGTCTAAATCCTTTATCGGTTCGAGTCTGCTACAGCGCCCGGCACTCGGCCATTCAAATCGAAAAAAACTGGTTGGCCTCACTCCAGCGGACGGACATAGCCCTATACCAGTGGCCTCTCATCTCTGCCATGCACCCTGGCAACCAGGTACCCAACCGAAATTGGTTGGTAATCTGACTGCCTCAATCTTTAGCCCAACATTGCAGCAACCCATTGCCCTGGCACTACTTGAAAATGGCCAATCAGATTCTCAGGGGAAATTGTGGGTTATTTCACCCTTGGAAAACCGATCAATTGAAGTGACCGTAGTACCTCCCTGTTTTGTGGATCCCAAAGGAGAGAGACTGCATGGCTGATACATTATTTAGATCCGCGACGACTTTTGATTCCGGCTTGATACCTGCTGATTCCCAACTAACCATCACAGAAGTGCCCGGTATCGGTCTTTGGTCGGTACAGCCGGACCACTATTCTGGGCTCGTCATGCTCACCCAGAAGGTATTTGGTACCGACCCAAATCCGGGGGGGCTATTGCAAGATGAAGAAAACTGTCTGATACAACTATGGCCAAATAAAGCTTTTCTGCGTCGAGAGAATGCAGCTCTACCAGAGTCAACCCTGACACTGATGGATCTACTTACCGACATCAGTCATGGTTTTTGTGAGTTGAAGTTAAGTGATATCCAGGCTTTCGATTTTGTGTCGGTATACTGCTCTGCGGACGTTACCCAACCAACCACTAGAACAGCCCGAACCATTCGATGTCTGCTGGGCCATTATCCGATCGTGATATGGTGGAATAACACGTCCGATATCCGTATATTGGTCGATCGCTCCTATGCCCAGTCACTACGTGACTATCTCGCCCATCTGATGTCCCGATGGAGCTGGGACTGACTGGGACTGACGATGATCATCACCTTTGTAACAGATATTGCTATGGCCTTTAACGAATAACCATATGGCTGCCACCAACAACAAAAAATTAACCAGGGGTCTCACCAAGGCACCGCTGAACGATCGCATCTACCAGAGCGTAAAATGGTCGCTGATCACAGGTGAGTATTTTCCGGGCAGTGTCCTGTCGATCCGTTCTTTAGCCAAAAAAATGGGAACCAGCACTATGCCCGTGCGCGAAGCACTCACACGGCTGGCGTCCGAGCGTTTGTTGCAATCATCAGTGAAACGCTCTTACAAGGTGGCCGAACTTGACCACAAGCGCGTCGCAGACCAATTTTTTCTGCGCGCCCGCCTTGAAGGCATTGCCACCGAGCTCGCAGTACCCAATATGACGTCAGCTCAGATTGATGATCTGGAAACTTTAGCCCATATGATGGTACAAGACATTGAATCAGGCCGTAATGAAAACTACATCGTGCGCAATTATAATTTCCATTTTTCAATTTACGCTGCCAGCCAAAATGAAGAGCTATTCTGGTCTATAGAACGTTTGTGGGCACAAACCGGACCCTACCTGGCGCAAGTAGTGCGCAACCAAAATATGCCGGAGGATTGGCAGGTATTGCACAGTGAAATTGCCAAAGCAATTCGCTCACGCAGTGCCGAAAAAGCGTCCCAACTGATCGAAACAGACATTAGTTGGGGAGTATCCACTTTCGCTGCCCATACCGGTAGCAAAGGGAAAGGCTCATGAAAACCTCAGCGCAGGTCTTGGTTATCGGAGGAGGTATAGTCGGCTGCTCTGTTTTGTATCATCTTGCCAAAAATGGTTGGACAGATGTCATGCTGCTGGAACGGATGGAGTTGACATCGGGTTCCAGCTGGCACGCTGCCGGTGGTCTTTTCACCATAACACGACCCAATACAGCAGCCGAAATACATCGTTACAGCTTCCAGAGTTATCGTGAGCTGGAACAGGTTTCGGGGCAATCCTGCGGCTTTCATTTCACTGGAGGGATCAATATCTGCCGCACCCAGGAAGAACTGGATAGTAATGCAATGATGCGCAGCGCCTGTCGACGTCTTGGCATTGAAAGCCACTTTATTTCCCTTGACGAGGCCAGGGAAAAAGTCCCTTTCCTCGACACCAGCCACATGCTCGGCGCATTGTGGGAGGAAGAAGGCGGCCATGTCGACCCAGCCTCGGCGACTCAGGCATTTGCCACCGCTGCGCGTAATCTGGGCGCTGGCATTTATCGACATACTGCGGTGACGGCGACAAATCAACGCCCTGATGGAAGCTGGGATGTGGTCACCGAAAAGGGAACGATACATGCCGAATTCATAGTCAATGCCGCAGGACTTTGGGGCCGGGAAGTCGGAGCGCTGGCTGGCGTCAACCTACCACTCGTACCCGTAGAACACCACTATCTGGTCACAGACAATATGCCTGAAATCGAAAACCTTGATTTCGAATTGCCGTAGATCAACGATAACGAAACTGGTGTTTATGCACGGCAGGAAGGCCAGGGATTACTCCTTGGCGCCTATGAAAAAACCTGTACTCATTGGGCCATAGACGGTACCCCCCTTGATTTTGGGCACGAATTACTCGAAGAAGATCTTTTACGGATGTCCTGGAATTTCGAAAAATCAATCGAGCTAATGCCTTGTTTGGCTGACTCCGGTATCAAACGTATTATCAATGGCCCAATGATTTTTTCTCCTGATCTCGGCCCGTTGGTTGGACCTCATCCTGATTTGAGAAATTACTTTTGTGCCAACGGCGTTATGGCAGGATTTAACCAGGGTCCAGGTATTGGTCGAGCGCTATCAGAATGGATCATTCAAGGTGAACCTGAAATTGATATTTCTTGCTGGGATGTGGCCCGCTTCGGTGACTGGGCAGATCGGACTTATACCGAAAAAACCACCCGCTACTTTTATGAAAACCGCTCAGAAAAAGTTTTTCCCTACCAGGAATTCGAGGCCGGCCGCCCCATTCACAAGCCCGGAGTTTATGAGCGCCTAAAAGATGCGAATGCGGTATTCGGGGCTTCTTTCGGGCAGGAACATCCTAACTGGTTCGCCACTGATCCCGCTTCCGCCAGAGACAGCCTCACTTATCGCCAGCCCAATTGGTGGAAACCTGTCATTGATGAAGGCAAGCGAATACGCAATGAAGTGGGGTTAATGGAATTTTCCGCAATGGCCAAATTCGAAGTAACCGGCCCCGGCGCAACAAACTGGTTGAACCGGGTCATGGCCAACACATTGCCTCGGATTGGGCGGATGGCATTGGCACCGATGTTGTCACATCATGGCCGTATTGCTGGAGATTTTTCTATTTCAAGATTTGACGAAAACCGCTATTTCGTACTTGGGGCTGATTATATGCAGCTTGCTTTTATTCGATATTTCAAAATGTCTTTGCCAGAGCGAGGCGTTAAAATTACTAATGTATCCGACGACTATGCCGGCCTACATATATGCGGACCCAATGCCCGCACATTGATTGGCCGCATTGCGAAACGGCAAATGGACAACGCCCATTTTCCCTTTATGTCCGCAGCTGAAATGGCCCTTGGCAATATCGACGACGTTAAAGTGATGCGGGTTTCCTTTACTGGGGAAACCGGCTATGAAATGTATCTACCAAAGGCACAGCAGCTTGCGCTTTTTGATTTATTATATCGGGAAGGCCAGCCGCTTGGGATTGGACTGGTAGGTACTCGCTCATTGATGCAAACCCGGCTGGAAAAAAGTTTTCCAGCATGGGCATTGGAGTTATCTCTCGATTACACTGCTATTGAAGCCGATATGGACCGATTCGTTAAACCCGATAAAGGTGACTTTATCGGTCGTGATGCATTCTTGAACAGCGCTCCCCCGAGAGAAAGATTTTGTTGTTTTACAGTAGATGCCCGAAGCCTTGCTATCTGGGGTGATGAAGCAGTCTTCCTGGACGGCGAAGCAGTAGGCTATATTACGTCTGGCGGCTATGGTCCCTCGGTGGAACAGCATATTGCACTTGGTTATGTAAACTACGATGCCTATCGATCCGGTGGACATTATTCTGTCGAAATCCTGGGACAGCTATACGATGCACAACTAGAGCTTGAACCTTTGTACGACCCTGATGGGTCAAGGATGAGGGGGTAATATGAGCCTTTTATGGGAACCAGTCTATTCCCCCTATTCGAGGAGAAAGCATCATGTCACGCCGACGAAATAGTACTCGAAACACACGCAGATCCAACCGAAATCAGGAGCTAGCACAACTTCCCTTTACGCCGCTCACAAACCCCTATCCGGCGATGGAAATTCTTTCTGATGACCAGTTGGAAACCATTCACCAAGCCAGTCTCAGGATTCTGCGTGATATCGGGTTGCGCGTCGATAGTCCAACTGCTCTGAAACTATTAACTGATTTACGAGCGGATGTTGATCATGATACCAATCGTGTACGCTTTGACCCTGAATTGGTTGAGGAGATGCTGAAAGGACTACCCTCTGAATTCACCATTCATGCACGCAATCCGGAAAAGACTGTACGAATGGGCGGTAATTCCATTGTTTTTGCCAGCGTCTGTGGCCCCTCTTTTGTTTCCGATCTGGAAAGAGGTCGTCGCGCTGGCACCACAGAAGACATGGAAAATTTTGTCAAGCTCACTGGTAGTCTCAATATCTTCCATCATGAAGGCGGCAGTGGTATCGAGCCCCTGGATCTGCCGCCGGAAACGCGCCACCTTGATATGATGTACGCCCAGATCACTCTGACAGACAAAGGTTGGCAACCCAATTGGCTCAACACCGCTAGCCGTGCCCGTGACTGTATTGAGATGGCGAAGATTGCACTGCAAACCGATGATGAAGGGTTGCGCAAAAAACCTGGTATTGTTGGCGGATTAAACACCAACTCACCCTTACTGTTTGACGAAGGACAGGCCGACGGCATGCGCATTTTTGCTGAAGCCGGCCAGCCAGTCCATATCACCCCATTTACACTGGCGGGAGCAATGGCACCGGCCACGGTGGCGGGTGCGGTAACCCAACAAAACGCAGAGGCATTGGGTTGTATCGCGTTGACTCAGGCTGCGGTTCGCGGCGCCCCCACTTTTTACGGACATTTCACTTCGAATGTCGACATGCGCACCGGCTCCCCGGCATTCGGCACACCTGAGTATGCCCAATCCGTAATCATGTCCGGACAGCTAGCGCGACGCTATAATCTGCCGCTACGATCGTCCAGCACTACAGCATCGGCCTGTGTCGATTTACAAGCCACCTACGAAAGCGACATGTCGATAAATGCCTGTATACAAGCCCATGCAAACAATGTCATGCACGCTGGAGGCTGGCTTGAAGGTGGTCTAACCTGTTCATTTGAAAAACTGATTCTCGATGCTGAGTTGTTACAGATGCAAGCAGCATTTTTGCAGCCGGTTGTGGTCGACGAAGATAGCCTGGGACTCGATGCAATCGCCGAAGTAGGACCCGGCGGACACTTTTTTGGCACTTCACATACCCTTGAGCGATACGAAAATGCGTTTTATCAACCGATACTGTCGGACTGGCGAAACTTCGAAGCCTGGCAGGAAGACGGTGCCAAAAACGCCACCCAACGAGCCAATGAAATTTGGAAGAGCCTACTAAACGACTATGAGAAACCATCCATAGACGTCGCTATCGAAGAAGAATTACAAGCCTACATGGCCCGCCGAAAACAGGAAATTGCCGATGCCCGTTGATATAGAGCCCATTGATATAGAACTGGGTGCGCATAACCTGCTGCTGCAATGTGCAAGGATCAAGGTTGGTGAGCGGCTATTGCTGGTGAGCGAACAGGGTCAGGCCCCATTTTTTGATTCGCAGTTATGCGATGATGTGGCAGCAGTCGCGGCATCCCTGGGTATTCCCACCAGCATTGTTCTGGCCGAGCCCGGTGACGATGCAACAACATTTCCACAAAGCGTGATTAATGCGATGGAGTTCGCTGAGATTACTATCTTCTTTTCACGTCTCGGTGATCAGGTTCGGTTCATCGATAGCCCGGGACCAGGTCGAAAAATTGTGGCTTATACACTGTCGAGAGAATATCTCGGTTCGCCATTCGCAACGATGGACTATCGGAGCATGCAAAAAATTCATGATCATTTATTGCATAACATCCGTAATGCCCATCGGTATCACATTGAAGCTAACAACGGAACCTCTCTAAGCGCAGTAGTTCCGACAGATTCAAGTGATGACCCACCCACAGTTATCGAATTCACCCTCGACCTGTTTCCGGTTATGATTTTTCCGCCGGTTAATTGTCATGAATTGAATGGGCGTCTGGTGTTGGAAAACTTTTTGTTGTCTTCATCCACACGGGCCTATCAGGACAGTGTGTTGCGACTTACCTCGCCGATAGTTGCTGAAATAGAGAACTCTCGCATTGTCAATCTGGATAGAGACGCCGCTCTAATTCAGCAGTTTCGTGAACAGCTTAAGCGGGCAGCCGCGATCACCGGCGGCGACCCTTACCGCCTTAATTCCTGGCATACCGGGATCAATCCAAATACTTTTTACCGCGGTGATCCGTACCAGGATCTGGAACGATGGGGTACCGTTGCTTATGGATCGCCACGTTACACCCATATCCATGGGGCAGGCCATGATCCTGGAGACGTCAGTTTTCAATTATTCGATGCCAGCATCAAATTCGATGACAAAGTATACTGGGATAGGGGCCGGTTCGTATTCCTGGACCAACCGGAAGTAGCGGCCTTGATGACAGACTCCAGTACACCGATACCCAGCTCATCAGCACACTTAAGTATCGGATTGTGATCCACATTTATCTGGCCGAAATCAATTCGACCAGCCCATATCATACGACCAGACAATACGACTCATTAAATGAGGATAAAATAATGAATGATAATTCCGATAGTACCCGCCCCTGTTGGATAGACACTATCGACCCGGATGACGCTTCCCCGGAGCTCGCGGCGATGTACACGCAGGTTGGCGCTGTGCACAACAAGATACACAACCTCTACCGTGCGTTTTCGCTACAGCCTCAACCATTACTTGCGGCTGACCAACACTATCGGGATATCCTGCACAATGAAAATAATCACTCAGCCCCGTGGTTCCTTGAGCTGTTAGCTACCCAGGCCGCGATACTGGCTAAATGTCACTATGCCTTTGCCAATCACGGCGCCAACTTCAAGGCACTTCTGGGCGACGATGATCTAGGCGAATTAATGCTACAGGCAGTGCATGACGATTCTTACGAGGGTAACCCGATCTTTGACGAAAAGCAGGCTGCCTTGCTTAAGTATGCAGCGAAACTTTGCCGTAGCCCCGAAGCGATGTGCGAGGGGGATGTGCAAAACCTACGCATCGTGGGAGTCAGTGACACCGAAATTCTTGAAGCCGTACAGTCAAGTGCCTGTTTCGCTTACTGGGTACGTTTTATCAATGCCCTTGGTGTACAACTCGGTAACGAAGTTGTCGGTAAATATTAGAATTCGAATATTGGAATTCTAATACTGGTTCAGCACATCCGCCCAACGACCACGGGACTCGATACCCTTACAAATTGAGAAAACGGGCCTATCCAAGTACTTCACGAATGCGTTGATTAACACGTTCGGTCATGTCTTTTGCTCCGGCATTCAACCACGCATCAGCATCAGATCGTTCACACAAGCCTGGATACCAGTTTTCAGTCATGAATCGATCCTGAGTATGTTGATCGGTAAGGAATTCATTATTTTTCGCCGATCGTAATACCACCTCAAAGGCAATGGAGTCAGCCGTAACTTCGACACCGGTTGCCATCTTACTCGACCAACCGATTAATTCATCGCATAGGGTAAGTAGTTGTATCGACCCTGTGCGCCCTCCCGACAAAAATCCAAGGTTATGCACAAAAGGTGTTCCGGCCAACGCCGCGATAGCAAGATTGGCACCGACTTCCGCCGCCGCCTGAGTATCGAACTGATGGGAGTCCGAGCAACCTCCACCAACCCAGGAAGGGATACCGATAAAGCGGAAATAATCACTCGCACCAAGACCTGACATCATATATTCGGGAGAACCATAAGCCAGATTGGCTTGACGCAGGTCCATCGGTAAAATCGCCGAGCCACTCATAACCGGCGCCCCAGGTTCAACCATTTGATGGATAACCATACCGGCAATTGCTTCTGCGGATGATTGCGCAATAGCTCCAGCATTTGAAATAGGGCAGGACATACCGGGAAATGTGGCTGGATAGCAAACTGTGGGAATACGCCACCGAGCGCAATTGATTAGCCGCAAGCATAATTCCTCAGGTAGTTTAAGCGGTGAAATCGGACCCATTAACTCAAGACAAACTGGCTTGTCTGCCATTCGTTGCCACCCACCTGTCATATCGGCAACCAGATTCAACATGCGCTCCTGAATAACTTCGTCGTGGGCGAGTAATGCCGCTGGCTTTGAACAATTTTCATACATCGCACGTACGGTCTCGACTACTTCATCTTCAGGGGCCACTTCGCTTGGATAACCGAGGGAACAAACCATATCAAGGTTAGGTAGCTGTTCGCACAGTTTTGCAGTATCACGAATATCATCGAGACGGCAGGGGCGCAGCTCGTTGTTACGAAAATCAAGAATACGTACACAGTTATGCCCCGGGCAATAACTTGCCATCGGGCTACTGGTATCTACTTTAACGTTGCCATCATGGTCATAAAGGACAATCCTGTTAGGAATCGAGCTGATTGTCTGCTCGATCAAATCCTCCGGCAAGTGAATATATCCCTGGTTATCCTGCCAGCAATCCTTAATTGCTAGTAACTGCTTACAAGTGGGTTCATGCTCGATTATGACTCCGACTTTCCACAGTATTTTTTTTACTGCAGCATGAATCATTGCCGAACGCGATGCATCTACCAACTCTAGTCTGGTGCATTTCTCTAGCCTGGTAGATTTAGAAGCCGCGCTGACTTTTCGTTTTGCTTTTAGCTGACGACTACTCCGACCACGCCTTTGACTCTTACTGGTGTGATCTCCTGATTCCATCCTGTTCATGGAATTCTAATTGTCAACAATGTCAGCAATACAATAGTCATCCGAATAAGTCAGCAACGGCGAACTTATTTTATTAGCCAGTCATTGACCAGCGTTCAATCAGCTTGTAACCATCGAACTCCCAGTTACCGGCCACCGTTTCAGGTACAACGACATTTTTGGTGCTGGCCGAAATATGATTCGCGAATGCATGAATAACAGAGCCGCAATCATCTCGACATATAGCCTGCATTTCGTAATACATTTCTCGACGCAGGTTATCATCAGTTTCGGCTCGCGCAGTAACCAGCAACTTGTTGAACCGATCATTTTTCCAATAGCTCTCATTCCAGTTCGATGTCGCGGAGTAGCCTTGCGTGAACATCCAGTCTTCAGTTGGACGACCGCTCCAGTAACTCGCGCACCAAGGATGTTTGAGCCAAACATCTGACCAATAGCCATCATCAGGCACACGCTTGGGTGTCAGTTCGATACCTGAGCGCTTGGCGTGTTCACTGAACAATACCGATGTATCCACTGCGCCTGCGTACAGCCCATCCGAGGCGCTTAGCTCAACTTTGAGTTCGCTTAGCCCAGCCTGTTTCAGATGCCATTTGGCTTTTTCAGGATCATATGCTCGTTGCTCGAGATCACCGTTATAGTAACGATTCGCTGGAGATATAGGATGATCATTACCCAGGGTGCCGTGGCCATTCAATATTTTATTAAGCACATCTTCGCGATCAATCGACAGTTTGAGCGCCATGCGAACATGATTATTATCAAACGGCGCCAGATCGGTTCTCATCGGAAAAGTGTAATGCTGGGTACTGACAACGTCGAGTACGTCAATACTCTTATTACGCGCGAGTCTATCGGCAGAGACCGAGTCAACGTCACCGACAACATCAACCGCACCGGTCACCAGAGCGTTCAGCCGGGCCGTAGCGTCTGCAATGGTTAAAATTTCGGTTGAATCAACCCAGGCGCGATCAGACATATAGTAATTTGGATTTCGGGTATATCGGGAAAATTGACCCGGCTCAAAAGCATCGAGTTTATAAGCACCACAACCGATATCGAACTGTTCAACCTTGCCATCTCTGGAGGGTAGAATTGACAGTGAACTGGCACTCAGTATGACCGGAAAATCGACACTGGCGCTTTTTAACTTCATCTTTACGCTGTTCGGGCCATCCCTGGTGATCTCCACAACCTCTTCCATAAAAGACTTCATCGCTGAATCGGATTCATCACCGCGATGACGCTCTAATGATACGATCACATCCTCCGGCGTCACTGTCTTACCGTTGTGAAACTCAACTCCTTGTCGTAACTTGAAAATCCACTCGGAAGGATCGTTACCGGTCTCAAAAGACTCCGCCAACAATGGCACCAGATTTCCATCAGGAGCGACTTCGGTTAGGCAGCTGTGTATCGTCGAAAATAGAAAATTAGTGTGCCCACTAGTCAACTGATTCGGGTTGAGCTGGTCAGCGCTAGAACCCTGCACGGTTGCCACCCGAAGGTGACCACCACGCTTTGGTGCAGCAATGGCATTATTACTGATTAGGCCCCCAGGAATTGCAGAGGCCAAGCCAAGTGCACCCGCTTTTTGAATGAATTCACGTCTTGAAATCTCACCTTTTTGCATACCCGAGACCAATTTATCGAATGGTTTCATAACTCCTCCACAATGTTTTGGAAATGTTTTTAGTTTGGCAGATACCGCAACCCAATGTAGTTGGTCTGGATTTACAGGTTCGTATAATGAGTTACGACGTATTTCGGACAGTCAGTTTCTTGATTATCAGCGACTACTATTAAACTATCTGTGATCTCAGAAGTAAACCCCCTGATACCGGGTTGATTTATCTATGTTTTATCATTACTCTGCCCAAACTGTTTCAGACTCTTCTAATCTGTGATCTCAAATCTAATTATAGTTAACGAAATCACTCATCTGGCATCGGTTTCAGCTATCTCAAATCCTTTTTCCATCCGTACCCGACACTCAGGTTTTGCCTTTTTCTTTTTGTTGCAAAACCTGCCCCGGGGTATGCTGCTATCGGTTGTTCCTCTTCAGGCGTTGCACCTGATGGATAATACTAAAGATACCAGCACACTTTTATTTATGGTTGCTATCGGAGGCATCATCGCCGCCTTAGGCCAACCTCTGATTATCAAACGCATTGGAGTTTATCGCGCCTTTCTTGTTTCCTGCGCTGCAATGATCCTTTCCGCAGTATTAATGTCCTTCGATCAGGTCTACCTGTTCTCCATCGGTTTGTTTAGCCATACTTTTGCAATTGCTGCAGCGGAAGTCACATTAACACTACTGGTACTGGCGAGAATTCCACGCAGTGAACTTACCAGCTTCGAACCGGTACGGATACTCGCGACGGTTCTGGCATTGACGATTGGTCCTTTTCTGGGGGTTTATTTAGGACAGGTGATATTGCATGAACTCCCATTTATTATTAGTGCGGTCTCAATGTTGATATCGTTGATCTATTTTCATCGACTTGGTTTACAACGACTCGAAATCCGCACTTCCACCAACACCAGCGTCAACCCCGTCAAACATTTGTTACGATATTTCAAGCAATCTCGACTCCGACTCGCCTATGGCCTGGTGATGGCCCGCTCCTGCTGGTGGACCATGTTTATCATTTACACTCCCATTTACGCGTCACAAACCGGACTCGGTGAGTTATTCGGCGCGGCGATCGTTTCATTCGGTACCGCCTGGACGCTATCGGTGCCTCTATGGGGTTGGGTTGCTCGTCAATACGGGGTTCGTCGATTATTGACGGTGGCCTTTATTGTCACGGGTTCATTATGCTTCAGTGTCTTCTTTCTGGCGGAGATGCCCGTAGTGGCTTCAGTATTGCTGGTCTTTACCGCGCTCGGTACTACTATGCTCGACGGTGTTGGTAATGTGTTATTTTTCCGAGCCGTAAGACCCTTTGAGTTATCTGAAATGTCGGCTGTTTTTGTCACTTATCGTGACACTGGACAAATCCTGACACCCGGGTTGTTCGCTATTTTGTTGAGCTATTTCGCCCTACCAGTGGTATTTCTCACCGCAGGGGTATGGATGTTCAGCGCCGCATGGTTTTGTCGGTTTGTCCCCAAAAGATTGCGGTAAAGGGAATCTGATGGGCTGGCAAGGAGCTGTTCCTTAAGAACCATTCCATGTCCTATGCTCTATGTTCTATGTCTTAAACAGGTCATATAAAAGGGAAAATAGAGATTGCCAATCTTTAGGTAATGCTTAATATTTGCACTACTTAGGTAATAAAAATGTTGGAGATACTCAAAATGAGTGATGTAACCAGGTCAGCCAGTTCTCAAAACAAACCCAGTACAAACTACAACCTGGGCTCCTATCAACGTACTGTGACTGCTCAAAATAAACCGGCTTTAGAGTGGTTTAATCGAGGTCTTGTTTGGATCTATGGCTTTGACCTTGAAATGGCCGGGCGCTGTTTTCGTGAAGCGATTCGCCACGACGATGGCTGCGCGATGGCGTGGTGGGGGCTAGCTTACGCTTCGGGTATCTACTACAACAAACCCTGGCATCGCATGCAAAAGGATGAGCTGATACAAAAACTCAAGCTCACCTACGAAGCCTCCCGGGCGGCGGCGGAACGTATTGGTCAGACTACGTCAACGGAGGCAATGCTGATTCAGGCCCTACAGGCACGTTATCAATCGCCGACTCCCGTATCTGAGTCAGACTACCATCAATGGGATGATGATTATGCTGACGAAATGCGCAGGGTTTATAAGGCTTACCCCGAAGACGACGACGTCTGCGCCTTGCACGCCGAAGCGCTGATGACGCGTACTCCCTGGGCTTTATGGGAATTAACGAGTGGTGAACCCGCTAAAGGCGCTTCAACACTTGAAGCCATTGATGTCCTCGAGACCGCCATGGGACGTATTGAAACAGCCAACGGGGAAGCCCATCCGGGTGTATTGCATATGTATATCCATGTAATGGAAATGTCCCCGGTTCCTGAAAAAGCACTACGCGCCTGCGACCAGCTCCGATTGCTCGCTCCTGACTCAGGCCACCTATGCCATATGCCCTCCCATATTGATGTTCGTTGCGGTCACTTTTACGAAGCTGTCGCCACCAACAACCGGGCCATCGCTGCGGATCGAATTTATCTCGCAAATGAGGGAGCGATGAATTTTCATACTTTATCCCGTATACATAATTTCCATTTAAAAATTTATGCCTCATTATTTCTCGGACAATACCGTAGTGCAATGGACGCCGCCGAGGAACTTATCGCGACGACCCCTGAACAACTATTACGTATCGAGAGCCCGGCTATGGCTGATTGGATGGAAGCATATATTGGGATGAAGGCGCACATTTTTATACGTTTTGGTAAGTGGCAGGAGATCCTGGATGAGCCTTTGCCCAGCGACGCTGATCTATATCGGATGACCACAGCAATCTGGCATTACGCAAAAACCATTGCACACGCAGCGATGGAGAATGTGTCGGCTGCTGTCCAGCAAAGTGCATTATTTTACCAGGCGGTTAGCCGCGTACCCGAGACACGATATATTTTTAACAATACCTGTCTCGATGTTCTTAAAATTGCTGAGCAAATGATGTTAGGGGAAATTGAGTATCGAAAACAGAACTATGACCAGGCATACGATCACTTGCGCCATGCAGTACACCTCGACGACAACCTAAAATACGACGAGCCCTGGGGCTGGATGCAACCCGCACGGCATGCCCTGGGCGCACTACTATTGGAGCAGGGTCATGTTGAACAGGCAAAACAGGTTTATCTCGATGATCTAGGCTTGTCCGATACCCTGGTAAGCACTTCGCAGCACAAAGACAATCTATGGAGTCTGCATGGACTGGTTGAATGCCTCCAACGCGAAGGCGACGTCGAGCAGGCTAAACAAATGCAAGCCCGCCTCAACCTGGCAAAAGCTCGCGCTGATGTACCAATCCTCGCATCCTGTGCCTGTCGACTACAACATCACTGCTGTGACTAGAAAGTCGGAGCACAAGACTTAAAATAATAACGGCATATCCAGTTCGCAAAAAGCTCCCTGCATTCATTGGCTTTCCTGTTTCGCCTTAACACAATTGGATCATTGGCTTAAAGCGAACTAACGCAGCACTACCACAACTGGGATCGCCCGCATGGTGCTCACATGGGCGCTCTCCAATGGAGAAATACTATGAACTCAGTGAGAAAACCCCTTATTCAGACGAAGTAATCAAAGATTAGCATCCTGATTTAGAGCGTATACAAAATTCCAATTACAAGCTGGATTTGGAGGTGCAGAGATTGAAGCGATCTCTATGAATCACACAGGTTAAGTATTGCTACTTAAAGATAGTCGCTCTTTTAGTAAGTATAATTCATCGAAATAGTATTTTTCGCCGGTTAATTTTCCTAAGGAAATGGCCTCGTCCACCAGGCGAAAAGCATTTTTCTCATCTCCAACATTCGCATAGGAATCTGCCAAAAGTCCAAGAAACAGGGTTTTGTCGCACAACTGGTGAGTCATTGAATCGACCATCTCCTGCATTTGCAGTATTCCGGAATCATCTTGTTCGATTGCTAGCAGCCAACCTTCGAAAAACTTTCCTATGTTGCTCCAAAGTCTAAAACCAAATCGCTCTGATGTTTCCAATAGCTGGTCAACCAGCTCCTTTACTTTTGAAGAGTTTCCCATCATTGAATATAAAATACATCCATTTCCCCGGCAGGCTGATTGTTCATAATGTGACTTGGATAACGCTATTTTCTCTGCCTCATTGAAGAGCTTTAGGGCGCTCTCGCTTTTGCCCAGCTTAAACTTTGTCCATGCCAAATACGTTAGGGGCATACTGGGGTAATGGCTTCCGATCTCTTCAGTTCGGTCGGTGTGTACCAGGCATGATTCGAGTAATCGTTCTGCTGAGTGAAAGTCAGCGAGGTGATACTTTCCCATTCCCTGGAACTGCTTTCCCAATACCAGGCTTGGGAAATAACAACTACTGTTATAGAGATTAACCAGATCGATACCAGTCTTGATACTGCCCTCAAACTCACCCGCATTAAACCTTATTCCGAACACTCCATCCAAAATCCGATTCGTTACGTGGTCCTTATTGAGTTGCCGACTAATAGCAAGTGATCGATCATAAGCTTGCTCTGCTTTTAGAGTTAGATAGCCATAGTGGGCATAAAGTATGTCCCCCAGCTCTACTAAAATATCGAGTTCAAGCTCAGTTCTCCTAATGCCATGATCCAAATTATTAACCAACTTGAGTGCACGCTCAAAAATAGTAGCCGCTTCCGACTTTGCCCAGGTTTTGGCTAGCTTCCCTCCATGGAGTAACCAATTTCGAATTGCATTTGTATAATCTCTTGCCTCAGTATAGTGATGCGCTAAAATTTCAAACTCGGGAACTTCCTCGGCTCGAGAGTTCTTCTCCAGAGTATTCACTATTTTCAGGTGAAGATTAGCTCTTGTATTGCTAAGCAACATACTCCTGGAAGCCTCTTGAAGTAACGCATGTTTGAAAACGCCGCTATTCGTTTGTCTATCAACCCTCAAAACATTCTCTTCGTCCAGTTTTTGAATCGCTGTTTCAAAAAGTGTCTGGCTCATATTGCTGACTTCCCGCAGCAAGGTTAAATCAAAACGCCGACCTATCAATGCAGCGATTTTCGCAAGATCTTTCGCATCTTCCAGGCTATCGAGTCGCACCAACAAGCTACTTTTTAGTGCACTGGAAAGCGTCAAGTTCCTTTCTTTACGAGGTCTTGTATGCTCCATCATCGAACCTGCAGTCAGTTCTTCAATATAAAATGGATTACCCTCGGCATACTGCAAAATACGCTCTCTTTTAATCGCAGCGATAGGCGCATTTTCCGTAACACTATCAAACAGTGCATTAGCAGAATCTGAGTCCAGTTTTTGAAGTTGCTCAACAAAATCAAATTCAACATCAAATCCAGACATCACTTCATTTCTCGATGTCACACAAATCAGAGTCCTACTGATTTGCTTTTCATTTATCAAATAGTTTACGGCTCTGACTGTGGAGCTATCTGCCCACTGCACGTCTTCAAGAACAAGCGGCTTTTGGAATGACAGATAACTGAAATAGGCGGCTAGCACATCCCCAACCATTTGCTCCTGCTCTTCTGTGCCGACTAGAGACTCTTCCTCTTCTTTGCCAGTTAGCAGCCGAACAAACAATGGATAAGATTTTTCCAGAGGTATTGGAAATTTCCCCAAAAACTCCTCCAAAACGGTTCTAATGTTGGAAGTGGATTGAACGATATTAAGATCGCACTTCAGATATTCGAGTATTGGTCGATATGGAGTATCTGCATAGTTTTCAGAACATTGAAACACAATATGTAAAAACGGCGTATTATTTTCTCTTGAGAATATCTCATGAACTAATCGAGATTTACCAATTCCTGGTTCTCCCCAAATGTATCCGATTTTTCCACTTTCAGTACTTTGTACCAAATTCAATGTGTGCTTGATAACATCAATCTCTTTTCGTCTACCAATGAAATGAGACTTTCTTGTTCTTCTTTCGAAACGAGTGCTTATGCCTTTAGGCTTGCTGACCTTCCATAGTTGATGATCTTCATTGAAACCCCTTAAATGTTGTCTTCCCATATCCACATAATCGAAAGATGAATTGGTCTCTGACCAGACATTATTGTCCACAAACACGGTATTCCTTTGGGCAACACTTTGAAGTCGCGCGGCCCTATACGCCACCACACCGAAATTGTCACTTGAAAAATCATTGATCCTGCCTCTAAACTTTCTGATGACAGTCTCTCCGCTGGCGATGCCAACCCTTACTCCTATACTATTAAACTCATCTGAATGAATCCTGGACAGCTCTTCGGTCAACCCAAGACCACATTTGATGGCCTCTGACATACTGTCTTCGCTGTAAACCGGATAACCAAACATTGCTTCAATACCATCTCCAGTCGAACGAATAGCTACGCCATTGTTGATTCGGATGTAATTTAGAATGGTAGAGTGATACTTACTGGAGAAAATGGCCGATTTTTCGATGTCGATGCCAGCATGGTACTGCGTAGAGTTCACTATATCGCACACAAGAAACACTAAATATCGTATTTCTTCATCGTCAATTTTTGGAGCTTCAGATAGGGAATTCCCTTGCAACGTTGACAATGCCTGAACGATGCGGAATATGTCGATGTCAGGAATGCCCATCTCGATCAGGTTATCTTCGTTGAGAATAGACAACGATGTCAGGTTTATTCCATACCGAAGAAATATAGGCTCAAATTTCTCCAGGTTAAACTCCCCAAGCCAATAATATAAATCAGATTTTTCTTCTTTTTCTTTCAATTTGTGCTGATACACCAACTACAAGTGTCTTCGCCAGGCTTGCCAATTTAAGATGAGCGATTTGTATGTGATAAATCCCACATGATTTTTAACCCTGAATGTTAAAGTGGTCAAAACCATATGTGGTTCCATTTCCAGGAAACTCAGCCAGGGCCAGCATGCCGTGACAACGAAGAAGCACGATTAAAAATCAACTATGCCAAATAGTTGATTTTAGGGCAGATCTGAAAGTGGTCATTTTCTGATTCGCTTCTCCGTCGAGTCATGGTTGGCCTGGGCGGGGCTTCCTTCCATAATAATTCGTAACTTAATCAGGAGAACGATATGAGTCAAGAAGAAGTATATGAAATCCATCAAATAGGTTTCGTTGCAGACACCCATGAAAAAGCCCGTGATTTTGCCTTTCGGTGGCTATCAGCCGGTGATCCTATTCTGGATGAGAATAATGAGCCCGTTTTAAGCGATTTAGGCACACCCCTCAAAAAAAAGAAATTCGAAAACATCAAAGAAACAATAATCACTGAGAGAAAAACTTCAGATCATAGGATAATGTTGACCTACACCGTGGTTGGTCGAAAGACAGAAGATAGGGTTTACGAATTCTCGAGAAGCCTATAAATCACAACTGGTTATGAAGGTTGAAATCCAATCCGACACCAATAATATTCAATCTATTGGCTCCCCAGCGAAACGGTATACAAGCTAATGGACGTGCTTACAGATATCTTCGTTGTCTCAGAGGAATGCAAGGAATTTTAGATAGAGCTCACGATATTAGTTTCACCGGGCTTTGATGAGATGCACTTTCATTAGATATAAAAGAATACAACGAAACCTGGGGCCTTGTTGTTGAAGTAGATGTTTTTGGAGTAGATGTTTCTGGAATGGACAACCAAATTCAATTAGCCCAGCTAAGATTAACACTTAGCTGGGCTGATGTTCTTTATCAACGCTGCTCAGACTAATATTCCAGAGTGTTGATTCGTAGTTGATAGGAAATCGGGTCTTCTTTGTAAACTTCTCCCGCACCAGGATCAACAGAGTCCAAAATTATGTCAATCGTCCATATCCCATGCATAGGATTGTCGATGTTGCATCTATCTGGGTCGACCGTAATCGTTTCATTGTTGGGCTGGGTGAGTTTGAGAATGTAATTTGGAGCCCCCATTGGAAGAAGCCGGGAACCAGGCATTGTTAAAGACCCTCCGAAGAAAACCTGACCGTTCAAAGAGACGTGCATAATTTTGATCGTTTCAGGAACTTCGTATGAAACTTTCGCAGAGCTCTTCCTTTCCCCGGGCATTTCGCTGACCGCCGATTCTATGAAAAGTAGACCATGAGCGAGTTTATTTTTCCAGTTATCTGGATGCATTATCGGATCAGGTTCAATCTGACTCTGATCTTCTAGCTGGGCTTCAACAAATTCGGATAAATATGAATAGTCTGCAAAGTAGGAGTATTCATCAGGATTTTCATGGCCACAGAGCTTATTGGTTCCGCCTACCACGTGGCCTGCCAGGAGTAAGGCATTGGAGTCAGTCGACTTATAGTAGACTGAGCCTCCAGAGTCTCCACTACAGGTATCTAACACATAATTCCTTTCTTCCGATTTATGACACGCATAGGATTTAGGGATTGAGACTGAAAATGTCTCACCTGCCCTACATCCATCAAACTCCAACTCTTTTGTATAACATTCATCCGTCTCTAACACCTCAATCTCTGGGAGCTTTCTCTTGGTGCCTATTGTGTGTGAGTGTTTGTTAATCCCAAAGGAAACGATATCCACACTCTTTCCTCGAATAGTTTCTGACGAATTGATCGGAATGGGTTGGATCCCCGTCACATTTTCCTTGAGATGAATGATGGCGACATCATTTCCCAAACCATACTCTTCCTGAGAAACAGGTCCATCAAAACAGGTCGTATGACCTTTCCATATGTAGTCTTCGTGAACAACAACAGGTTTAGCTGCCTCTACGACACCAAAGCCTTCCAGGAAAACACTCCAATGCTTTGGCGCTAAAGGATCAACCATTACGTCAGGATGTCTATGATTAAGTCTGGTACTTCTGGTGCTTCTGGTAGGTTTCGGTTGGACACAGTGCGCTGCAGTAATAAAAAGATTCGGTGCAATTAAAGTACCGGAACATACTCCTGCGTGCTTTGGTCTCTCGTCGTCCACCCAATTAAAGAGCAAGACCCCAGACGCCGAAAAAGCAATCGGCCTGCTATCAAGCGGACCTTCGGGATTCTCACTGGCAGCCCCCGCTGCCATCATTACTACCGATTCTTCCTCCTGCAATTCCCTAATTAGCTCATCACTTACCACGCTATCCTGGCTATTAGAGCTTCTGGAAATGATGCTCCCGGAGGGAACTGTAGGTAGTTCTAAACCAGATTTCAGGCCATCAAGTTCAATCCCCCCATCGAATGGGCAACACTTTGTAATGCAAGGCGGATCTAGTTCGCACCCCGGACTTAAGACCGTTATATCCATGGCCGAGCTGGTTTGGCTCAATACCGAACCAACTATTGCTAGTAGGGGAATGCTCCAGCAAAAAGGCCCAAGTTGGTTTTTTGTTTTCATAGTTATCCTCGAGGTTAAGTGATTATAGAAATTTGGATGACTCGGCTAGAACCAGTGTGAGTCAATTGCATTCTTTGTTTTCAACAGAAAATTCCATTGATTTTCCCTTCGCCACCCCTGACGTATCAAAGCAGTACCGTACCGGGGTGAGATAGAACCTATGCTCATCGTCAGCCTGACAATTTATTGGCAGGTTCAGCATGTAATTCCGCTCTTCTTCCGTTGGTTCAGGTTCACTAAACAGTGTATGACCGGGGTAACTTATGTCTCGAATAATCCGTTTTCTTAACTCAGACGATACATTCCCCCTTGATGAGACAGATTCCATTCTTACTTCGAATCGCACATCATCTCTGCCGGGAATTTGGCCGTAACCATTTTTATAATCCCATTCCAAAACAGCGACGCCTCTCCTACCTGACCCATCACTGTTCGCGGCTGACCTGGCTTCTCCAGGCAAATAACCTGCCCTTAGATTTGTAGGCCTAAAAGTGTCTATTTCTCCCCCAGGAATGGGGCAGTCCGTAAAAATACGTGAATACTCGCATTCCGCCTCTTCTGAAAAAGTAAGTGGGTATTGCAATGCGCAATCAATGGAAGGCTTTGCTTTTTCTTCTATGAAGAATTGGTCATGGCCAGCTCTCGGCGGCATCCACGTTGTGCCGTTGTTTAACCCAAAACCCGTTGTAGACTTCTTCAACTCCTTCCAGAACTTTTCCTGCAAATGACCTAACATCATTTTCGGATTCGTTTTATTTAGCGCCGCGAAGGAAAATAACCGACCTGTATTCAGCGTTGTTAAACTATGGCACTGCGTACAATATTGAGTTTTACTGCTTCTAAAAGCGAGACCCCGACATCCTTTACCCAGGCTTTCTTCGTTACAACGTTTTTCAACATAATTGCTTCCGATGATTCGATATGGTTGTGATGGAACAGACTCAACAACGGGGATGATACTGTTAGAAAAGGCTTTCCTACGATGGGCATCCAGATAGCCAACACCTGGCTGATTCAAATGTGGTGTAATAATCCAGGGTTGCTTATTGTCATGACAGGTATGGCAATCAACAGAGTTCTTCGGATCATAAAATTTCTCGGCTTTTGCTCTGCCATCAATATCGTTGTACCCTGTCCCACCTGGTGCAATAAACGGATCATTCCAATTGTAGTGATCACTAACATTCCTCACCAATCCATCGATAAACGCTACTTCACCACTAACATTGTTATACCCAATCATCCCATACAAGCGAAAATAGGGATTGTCTCTGCTCCAATAGTTTTCAGCGTAAACAGGGGCCGATTCGATACCCTCTGGCCCCTCTTTGATACTATCTTTTGATTTTCTACAAAGAAGCATCCAATCAACAGGCCCGATTGATCGCTTTACGATTCTTGAAGCAGTGCCACAGAAGTTCACATTACCCGCAAGAGATGGTTTGTCACATTGATCAATAACATCAGTCCATTTGCATTGACTCAATGAGAATACATTCGGAGGGCAATGCAAGAAACGCTCTTTTCCTGTTATTGGGTCATGTTCCAGTTTGACTTGATTACCATTAACTTCAATATGAATCGACACAGCATCTTCATCAGCACAATTAAATGTCTCGTCCGGAAACTCCCCGAATACCGAACGAATCTGATCTCCAGACAAAGTGACAGGGCTATCAAGATCTTTAGAAGCCGGAGCCCAGAAGATATCCCCATTTAGCTTCCCCAACTCATCCATGAACTCCTCATCCCCTGCATCATTAAAATCAGTATCGTAGTTCGAATGCGAATCTATTGTATGGATCTTCGTCAGAGTCACTGTGAAAAAATACAGTCCAAGTCCTAGCACCATGAGGAGTACCAGAATTAGTGGGATGTATCTTTGCTCTTTAAATAGCCCTTCCATAATCGAAAAAACGTTAACTGGTTCATAGACCTGTTTAAAATAGACCTGTTTCAAAATCGCTGTTTTCAATTGGCCCTTTACTTAAAACAAAGGAGCCTTTTTTAAAGCCAGCCTAATTATTAACGCACGAATTTTGTTACTTGGACCCAACACTTTTCTCTGGCCGATACGTGATTTCCGTGAGGGTTCTAACTCGTTGTTTTTCAAATATTACGGCTGCTATTTAAAGTCTGATGTGACAAATACCACATCATTTGATATTCATACCTCGATCGATTGCCACCATGGCTTTGTGTAATGCATTTTGTATTTCTCGCTCATTGGATGGTGACCGAATCATCAAAATTGCCGAAACAACTCACCCGGATCAAACTGAATCATTAGGCAATTGCCTAACGCGAAAAAACGATGCTTTATTTGCCGGATACCAGGCTTCGGAACGAGACCGACATTTGATCTCTCGCCTCCAGGTCGATATTGACTAATAGCTACTCCGGCGCAATACTTAATGGAGTATGTGGTTGGGGGAAATCCACCAAGGATCGATTCGCTGTTTTCTAAGCTGCGCTGCCACGTACTCACAACAAATACGGCGTAATGATTGTCAAACCAATTTTGCCATTACTCCGAGACAGGGTTTTAAATGCAAATCCCTCCTGGGATATATTTCAGAATAGGTAGAGCATGGAACACATCAATAAAATTGCCGCGTTTGAAGAACTGGATGCAACATCACTACGCCTCATTGATTCCAAAATTTCCTGGAGAAAATATGCGAAAAATGCCTTGATTTTCAATCGCCACGAACAATCCAAAGGGGTTTTCTTCGTTGCTTCAGGTTCAGTTAAAGCGACAACCTATTCCCTATCCGGAAAACAGATAGCCTTTCAGAACCTGACTGTTGGCGAAATGTTTGGTGAAGTTGCTTCTATTGATGGTCAAGGCCGAACCACGAGTGTGGTCGTACTTGAAGACAGCATAATTGGAGTCATGAATGAAAAGGATTTCTGGTGGATGATGCATACATACCCGATTGTTGTAAAAGCAGTGCTCTTAAAACCAACGGGCATTATCCGTTTTCTTTGTGACAGAATATATGAATATGGCGCATTGAACGTGGCTGATAGGGTCCGGGCGGAAATATTGAGATTAGCGAAAAATAATATAGTGAGCCCCAACCGTGCTGAAATTAAAGATATGCCGACCCATGAAGATATCGCTAATTTGGTCTCCACTCATCGTGAAGCTGTAACCAGGGAATTCAGCCGTATAACATGCCTTGGAATCATTGCCAAAGAAAATGGCACCCTCATAGTCACGAACATTGAGCAACTGGAGGCTCTCATTAGCGAATTCGTATAACCCCAATCTGGGGGGCGTTCGTGATGTATCAGATTTCATCCGAAGAATCAGATTTTTTACTCAGCCCACGAAAACCCGGGGCTTTGAAGCACTTCGATATTTATCCCTTGTTGATATCAAACACCATGGAGATACAAACAGATATGCAGACAAGAGATTAATTTAGCGCCCAGGATTAAGTTAGCCCGTACCCTATGAGCCATATCCCGCGTAGGCCACTCCAGAAAGCGCCGCCATATCTCTATGCCATGTAGCGAGATCGTTTTTGTTAAACTTATTTAACGCATCATGACCACAGGCCCGCGCCATTACCTGCATTAACTCGGTAGACGCCATCAGAAAGTTTCCTAGTTGTTTCGACGATTTATCAACGTTAAGTCGCTGACGCAAGTCCGCTTTTTGCGTAGCAATGCCCACGGGACAATTGTTGGTGTTACACATTCTGGCCGCAACACAACCTATGGATTGCATGGCGCTATTAGAGATTGCGATACCATCAGCCCCAAGAGCCATCGCTTTAACAAAGTCGATAGGGACACACAGACCACCAGTAATAATTAGTCGTCCCTGAAGAACCCGAAAAGGCTACATATCCAGTATAAACTGGATATAGTCCTGGTTTGAATCGACCGGAATTGTTAAACTGGCGTTCAGTTTCTGGTCGAACACGAGGTATATATGCTACCTGACAGCCCGGTGAATGACGATCAACTCAGTTTCTTCAACATCGTTGATCAGCTGGATACGTCCCATCCCCTGATTGCCCTTGGCAATACCCTTGACTGGTCATCGCTTGAAGCCTCCCTGAGCCAGTACTACAGCGCGAAGGGGCGGGCCGCGAAACCGATCCGGTTGATGAGCGGATTGGTGATGATCAAACAGCTGTACAGCTTAAGTGATGAATCGGTGGTGGATCAATGGAAGATGAACCCGTACTTTCAGGTGTTCTGTGGTGAGGTGAGTTTCCAGACGCAGGTACCGTGCCATGCGACGGAACTGGTGAAGTTCCGCAACCGGATTGGGTCGGAGGGAGTCAGGGAGATCTTTTCGCTGTCGGTAAAACTGCATGGGAAGCTGGCAGAGGAGCAGACAGTACTGGTAGATACCACGGTACAGGAGAAGGCGATCACGTACCCGACAGACAGCAAGTTGGCGATAAGGATCATCAATCGCCTGAACAAGCTGTCGAAGTTACACGGGATACAACAACGACGAACGTACGTAAAGGAAGTGCGGTCACTTCGTTTGGCATGTCGTCATTTCCGTCACGTGAAACGACGTCGTAAGGCGAACAAGGCGTTGAAACGATTACGAACCATTGCGGGTGTGTTGCTCAGGGAATGCCAACGGAAGTTACCGATCGATGTTCTGACGGCGCAGGAAGCGAACTTTGCGTTATACGAACGTGTTTTGTCTCAACAGCCCAAAGACAGGAACAAGGTTTACTCCCTGCATGATCCTGCTGTGTACTGCGTGGGCAAGGGGAAGGATCACAAGGCGTATGAGTATGGTCGCAAGGCGTCAGTGGTGGCGACGAAGGAGTCACAGGTGATTGTGGGGGTGGTGAGTCATGACGAACATGATCATGATTCGAAGACCCTGAAAGCAGCACTGACAGAAGCCCATACCCACCGTGAGACATCGATCAGGCTGGCGGTGGTTGACCGGGGATATCGGGGAGCGAAGAATAAAGTGGATTGTGAGGTGCTGTTACCGGGTCCTCCGCTGAAACGGGACAATGCTTATCAACGCCAGAAGAAACGGATACTGTGTCGCAAACGAAGTGCGATAGAACCGATCATCGGTCATTTGAAGCATGATCATCGTTTATTGAGGAGCTGGCTGAAGGGAGCCGAAGGAGACCGTATCAATCTGCTGATGGCGGGTTGCGCGTGGAATTTGAGAAAGTGGATGATCGCTTTCTTTTTGTTTGAAAAACCCAACGGCGGAGAGCAAACATTACTCGCCATTGCCTGTTGTCAGCCCCTTGGGACGCCGCTAATCGTCGTCTGGGTGTTGTCCTGATCCGAAGGTCGAAAATGACGCATGATCGCTAACGACATCGCGCCTTTTTTCAGGACGGACTAAATAACAGGGGCTGAATGACTGGGAGGGAAATTGGGAATAAAAAACCCCCTGCTAGCGCAGGGGGTACAAAATCCATTGGATCAAACAGAATGGAGGGTGTCTGTTGAAGGGGGTATAGACCCAATGTACAAGTTAGTTTTCACTAACTGATAAAGAGGATAAACTATCTAATCAGCGTCTTTCAAATATTTCAGACAGGCGGTAGATATCCAGGATAGATACACCCGCACTGCATTGGTATCTATCTCCAAATTTGTATAGATCATTTCGAATGAAACAAAAAAAACTATGGGGTGGACGTTTTTCAACGTCCACCAATGACTTAATGGAGGCATATTCTGCATCGATTGGGTTCGATTGGCGGCTATACAAGCAGGACATCGCAGGATCGATTGCCCATGCAAGAATGCTGTGTTCACAAAAGGTGCTGACTGAAGATGAATTCAATAAAATTGAAAATGGATTGATAGAAATCCGTGAGGATATCGAGCAGGGGCGATTTGAATGGGACGAATCCTATGAGGATATTCACATGAATATCGAAGCCAATTTAACCAAAAAGATAGGAGAGGCGGGAAAGAAGCTTCATACGGGACGCTCGAGAAATGACCAGATTGCGACAGACATACGTCTGTATCTGAGGGACGAAATAGATTCACTGCTAAGGTTGATCAGCGGTGTGCAAAGGGCTTTGGTGGAATTGGCTGCGCGGGAAGCCGATACCATCATGCCAGGTTACACCCACATGCAGTCGGCGCAGCCTGTAACCTTCGGTCATCATCTGTTGGCGTGGAACGAAATGCTGGACAGGGACTATGACCGTATATTTGAGTGTCGGAAACGGGTCAATTGTTCACCACTTGGAAGTGCTGCGCTAGCTGGAACAAGCTATGAGATCAACCGAAAAATGACGGCAGATGAACTTGGTTTTGAGGAGATCACCAGGAACTCATTGGACGCAGTTTCTGATCGGGATTTCGCTATAGAGTTTACAGCCCATGGATCATTGTTAATGGTGCACTTATCCAGAATGTCAGAAGAAATGGTGTTGTGGACATCAGACGGGTTTGATTTCGTAGACCTCGGTGACGATTTTTGCACCGGTTCAAGTATTATGCCGCAGAAAAAAAATCCCGACGTGGCTGAACTTACCCGGGGAAAATGTGGAAGGGTAACAGGAAATCTAATGGCGTTACTGGTGCTAATGAAAGGCCAACCGCTAGCCTATAACCGGGACAATCAGGAAGACAAGGAACCTCTTTTCGATACCATTGATACCCTGTCGATTTGTCTTCAGGTATTCGAAGCAATGATTCCGGGAATTGTTGCTAAACGGGATAAAATGCGGGAGGCAGCGAGTAAAGGATATTCTACCGCAACGGATCTGGCCGATTATCTGGTAAGAAAGTCAATCCCATTTAGAGATGCCCATGAAATAGTGGGAAAAGTGGTAGGGCATGCAGTCGCACAGAATCTGCAGTTGGAGAATATTCCGCTGACAAAACTCAGGGAATTTAGTGATGCCATAGAAGAAGATGTTTATGATGTGCTCACCCTTGAGGGTTCCGTAAATGCCCGGGACCATTTGGGTGGTACGGCTCCCGGACAGGTAAAATTGGCGGCGGCGGCGGCATCAAAAATACTCGCTGCAAGAATGATCAAAGCAAGCTAGAATCCATCGTTAAGAAAGAACCGCATCTGGTTGGGAAAATCCAATGAAAAAAATAGTATTCATCCTGTTATCGAGTCTGATTCTGCTTTCTGCCTGTGGCCAAAAAGGAGCGCTATATATTCCTCAGGAAACGGAGAAAAGCGAAGAAGAAAGTAACACAGAGTCATAAAGTCATATCGCTGTGCTTCAGGGATTGCAACCATTGAGTGTGGGAATGGAGTATAGGAATGGAGCATGAGATATGGGCTGCCAGGGGGGGGTGACAGCGGATACATGCTCAGTTTTCCCGGTCCTACTACTCTAGGCTCTGAAGAGAAGTGCCTTCAGGGAAGCGCTCCTAGGCTACCAAGGGGCTACCAGGGGGACGAACAAACGCGGAGACATCCCCCAAGTAGCATTTTTGGTATCAGCTTGATATCAAAAATATATGTGCGAATTACCTGAATCAGATTGTGTGATTCAGATAACACGATTCAAATGATTTTAAGGACATTCTTTGTCTGACCGATAAACCCACAACCGCCAGGATTACCCGACACGGGATGTAACTCGATGGACCATTTTCAATACAAAGACAATCAATTATTCGCCGAGCAGGTTTCGCTGGACGAAATTGCCGAATGTGTCGGTACCCCCTGTTATGTCTATTCCCGAGCGACCCTTGAACGCCACTGGAATGCATTTAACGATGCTTTTGAAGACTACCCCCACCGAATTTGTTATGCGGTAAAAGCCAATAGCAACCTGGCGATTCTGAATTTATTTACCCGTTTAGGATCGGGTTTTGACATAGTTTCTGGCGGCGAACTACGCAGAGTCATCAAAGCGGGTGGTGATCCGAAAAAAACCATTTTCTCTGGTGTTGGTAAGCAGGAATGGGAAATTCGCGAAGCATTGGAGCATGATATCGACTGCTTTAATATCGAATCGGAAGGGGAGCTACAGCGAATTAGCAGGATTGCCCAGTCCCTGGATAAGATCGCATCTATTTCGGTCAGGATAAACCCGGACGTTGATGCAAAAACTCATCCCTATATTTCAACCGGACTACGGGACAACAAATTTGGACTCACGCCGGAGCGTGCCATAAAGATTTATGAGCAGGCATCCACCGATAGACACATTCGTGTGCGAGGGGTCGCCTGCCACATCGGGTCCCAGCTAACTGAATTGACGCCATATAAGGATGCGTTGGATCGAATTCTGGATTTTGTTGATTTGCTGGAAAACCGTGGAATCCCTATCGACCATATCGATTTCGGTGGAGGACTAGGTGTACGATATCATTCTGAGAAGCCGCCCACCCCTTCGCAATATTGGGCTACCCTCAAAGAGCGTCTGGAAAGCCGCGGACACAACCTTCCGGTGACTATAGAGCCGGGCCGGGCAATTGTTGGCAATGCGGGAATACTTCTGACCACTATTAATTATATTAAAGAAGGTGAAGTATCCAATTTCTGTGTGGTAGATGCGGGGATGAATGATTTGATAAGACCTGCCTTGTATCAGGCTTATCAGGAAATCGTTGAAGTCAATCAGTCTGACCGTATTGTCAAAAAAAGCTATGACGTAGTTGGTCCAGTATGCGAAAGTGCCGATTTTCTCGGTAAGCAACGCGAGTTAGCTGTAGAAGAAGGTGGAAGGCTCGCTGTGCGAACATCTGGTGCTTATGCTGCGGTGATGAGCTCCAACTACAATGCTCGACCGCGACCGGCAGAAGTGATGGTTGACGGTGACCAGTTCCATGTGGTGAAGGAAAGGGAGACCCTGGAATCGCTCTATGAGGGCGAGCACTTCATTCCTTAGAAAGTCAGGAAATCTCGTTACAGATCTAACTCGCTGGAGCTTAAGCCGAAGCTTTCCGGGTGTTTGCGACCCCAGCGGGAACATGCCCGGTAGGAACGTGTTTTCTGGCGGATTCGCAGTGGATCTGCTGGTCATCAAAAAAAATGTCTGCACCGAAGGTTTGCAGAAACTTCCCTTTATCCATTCCACCAAGAAAATAACTCTCGTCAATCCGAACATCCCATGCACGAAGGGTTTTTATGACACGTTCATGGGCGGGAGCTCCCCTTGCGGTAATTAGTGCTGTTCTAATCGGAGAGTCCTCAAAAAGATAGGTGGACTGAATTCGGTGTAATGCAGCCAGAATATTCTTAAAAGGCCCTCCAGGAAGAGGCTGGTTTGCCGACTGTTTTTCTTTTTCACTAAACGCTTTTAGCCCTTGTTGCTGATATATTTTCTCCGCCTCATCGGAGAACAATACAGCGTCTCCGTCAAAAGCTATTTTTAGTTGACTGCTTTGGGTCTGACCTACATGAGATGGCAAAATGGTGGCTGCAGCCGCACCAGAATCCAGTGCCTGTCTAACGTCGAGGGGGTCGGCAGAGAGAAACAGATCGGCCCCAAAAGGTTTAACGTACTGATAAGGTGACTGTCCTCCGGTAAACGCCGCTCGACTGATGTCCAATCCATAGTGTTCAATGGAGTTAAAGACTCTTAGTCCAGTGTCAGCGCTATTTCTTGAAATAAGGACAATTTCGATATGCTGACTTGTGCCTTTGTTAAGGGACAGGAATTTTTGAACCATTGGGAATGCAACACCCGGCGCGAGAGCTTCGTTTTCGTGATCGATCTGATACTGACAATACGCATCGATACCCTTGTCGACATAAACGGCGTGACTTTGTTCAAGGTCGAACAAAGCCCGGGAAGAGATGGCGATGACCAGTGTGTTGTCGAAACTCCTGGCCATTAGCAGTTTATGGTTCTAACCATGTCGGTCATCAGCATTGATCATTCGTCAAGGAGTTGTTCCTGGGAATCACGGTTCATTGTTTCAAAAATACTATAGTTTCTTCAACGCCTCGATAACCGAGCAGGAATCTGGTCGTTTATTGTGCCAAATAAAAAAGGATTCTGCGGCCTGTTCAACTAACATTCCCAAACCATCAAACACTCCGGCGGCGCCATGAGACAAAGCCCATTTCATAAACAAAGTGGGCTGACTGGCGTACATCATGTCATAAACAAGAGTAGAAGAACGAATACAGCTAACATCAATCCCGGGTAAGGCGTTATGCAAACTGGCGGAGGAGCCATTAACAATCAGGTCATAACCTTCAGGATCTGTTTTTTCCAGGCCTGTGGCCAGAATTAAAGGATTTGCAAACTGCTCTGCCAGCTCATGAGCTTTGGATGGTGTTCTATTCGCAATCGTGACAGACTGGGGTTGACACTCGATTAAAGGCCCCAAAACACCACGAACTGCGCCTCCAGCCCCAACAATCAATACCTTTTGGTTTCTCAGGATACAGCCGATGTTATGTTGAATATCATGGATCATTCCAAATCCGTCGGTATTGTCGCCGAAAATGGAACCGTCCCTTTCAAATTTCAGTGTGTTAACGGACTGAGCCAGTTGAGCCCGCTTACTCAATTGATTATTGGTTTTTTGGCACAATTGCCAGGCTTCAACCTTAAAGGGAACGGTGATGTTAAGGCCGGCGCCGTCGTGGGCCTGAAAATGACTAACTGCCTGTTCAAACCCACCAACGTCTACCTGGATACGACCATATTCAAGATCTACCCCACATTGCTGGGCGAAGAATGAATGGATTGTTGGAGACTTGCTGTGGTCAACAGGATTGCCCATTACGGCGAAGTTTTTGGGCTTCGGTTTAAAATCGAACAGATCAGACATCAGCTAAGGAAGACAAAAGTTGTTATTATGAATATTCCCACATCTTTATGTCGATGTCGTCACTATTTGGAATGGTGGAGTCACTAACAGGCAATTTTATTCCCTAACATTCATAAACAGCAACATCGGGTCGTCACACAGGATTGTAACGACACCATGTCCGAAATTACTAAGACCCAGTGAACTTAAGGGCGCTAACTCAGTGAGCTCCGGAACCTGGTACTGGCATTCCCCGGTCATCGTGAAGGAGGTGGTCTCCAGGGTTCCCAGGCTGAAAAGTCCATGCAGTTCGAACTGCCACCGTCCAGCGGAAAATATCGCAGCATCTTCATCAAAAAGAACTTTGGTACCAGGGGAGCGTCGACGAACAAATTGATGTACTTCACCGAAGTTGAAGAACTCATGGTCTCGCCTACCGCCAAGAAACCCCAGGAGGGAGATCGAAGTAAAGTTGGGCCCAAGATTTCCAAGGGCGAAAGCAAGGTCTGAAAAGTCCTTTTCTCGCTCCAAAACGGTGTCTAGAACGCCATGGTATGAATCCCCGTCTCCCAGCGCATAGCCTTCGTTTAGCCTACGAAAACGGGTTCCACCATCGACAAAAAGCACGGGTTCTTCGAAGTGGTTCAAGTCACCCCGAGGTTGATAAAGCGGTCCAACCAGCGTGACACTGTCGCTGGAGATATACCTGTCTAAATATTGATGAATAGTCATTTACTAATCGTATGTTCACCAGTATTTCATCCCGGGAGCCACGTCCCTTAAGGACAGCCCCAACTGATTTGGTTAGAGGACTTTTAGTGTGAATTTAATTGGAAACGCAGTTACATATTGTTACGATAACTTCCGTCAGAGCCCAAGGCTGAGACGACGGGATGCACTATAATACTTCATTTGAAACATTTGTTTAAATTCAAAATATGCGTGTCTTAAAAATTGTGTTGCCTGTGGCTGTATTGGTGGCGGGTTTTCTGTCCTTTCAGTATCTAAAGTCTGGCAAACCAACACCAGAGCCGTTGACTCTGGCGGTTAATGTGCCTGTGGTTCAGGCGCAAACCGTAGAGTTAGCATCGATATCTCCAACCATCAAATTGTTTGGGCAAGTAGAAACAACTGCTCTATCCACATTAAGTGCTGCCATTGAGGCTGATGTCATCAGTGTGAAAGTTCAGGAAGGTCACTCTGTAAAAAAAGGTCAGCTGATGGTGGCTCTGGATGATGGAGATACCGCGCTTGCCATCCAGCAAAGACAGGCGGAAATCGCTGAAATTGAGGCACTAATTGCTAGCGATAAAGTGAAGTATGAATATGACAAGAGTGCATTGGTGCAGGAAAGAGAGTTGCTTGGCATTGGCCGAAAGTCAGTGAAACGGGCAAAAAAACTAGTTAGCACTCAAGCGGGCTCCGAAGCAACCCTAGACAGCGCATTGCAGCAGGAACAGCAATTGTTGCTAGCGGTTAACCAACGAAAAAGAAGCATCGCCGAGTTCACCGCCAGACAACAACAGCTCGAGGCGAGACGGTTAAAAGCGAAAGCAGCCTTGATTAGAAGCCAAAGAGACTTACAGCGCACTGAAATAAGGGCGCCCTTCGATGGCAAAGTCAGCCAATCAATGGTTTCTGTGGGTGATCGGGTGAACAAGGGGACCTCCCTGTTCAAACTTTATGATGAGAGGGGGCTTGAGATTCGGGCACAGATTCCGAATCAATTTATCGGCCTCGTTCAATCTGACTTGTTGGGCAAGAAAAGCACCAGGGCTCAAACACTCATCAATGAAAATGTCGTTGATATTGTTCCCAGTAGAATATCCGCTCAAATTGCCAAAGGGCAGGGTGGGGTTGACGTGTTTTTTGGATTGCCGCCTGAGGTTGAAACCCAGTTAGGTCGTACCGTTGAAATCACTGTGGAATTACCGGCTTTGGAAAACGTAGTGCCGTTACCTGTGGATGCTTTATACGGCAGTGACAAGGTTTATGTGATTGAGGAGAATAAACTTAAAAGTAAAAAGGTCTCGCGGTTAGGAAAGCGCCAGATTGGGCGGGAGCAACAACTTCTGATTGACGGTAATGGGTTCGCTGAGGGAGATCAGGTTTTGGTTTCACGCTTGCCCCAGGCGTCACAGGGGTTGGCAGTGGAAATCGACGGAACGACGGATTGATTATGAGCGAAGCGAAACCCACCGAAACAAGGCCCACCGAAACAAACCCCACCGAAACAAACCCGAATGGGCTAATTGGAATATTTAGCCAGCACCCGGTAGCGGCAAATTTGTTAATGGTCATGATGTTCATGGCCGGTTTCTGGGGCATAAAACAACTCAATACGCAATTTTTCCCGAGTTTTAATATCGACTATGTCAGTGTATTTGTTAGCTGGAGTGGGGCTAGTTCGGAAGACGTTGAATCCCTGATTACGACTTCGTTAGAGCAGGAGTTGCAGGATGTTGATTTTGTAAAGCAAATGACTTCAACTTCCGCCGAAGGAATTTCCTCGATCTCGCTGGAGTTTGAAGAAGGCACTGATATGGGGCTGGCAGTCGATCAGGTAAAACAACGGGTTGACCGTGTACGTAATTTGCCCAGTGGTGCGGATTTGCCTGAGGTAACAAAGGCGACACGATATGAAAGCGTTGCACGTTTGCTCGTAAGTAGTCCAGGGGATGTGAACGAAATTCGCGATTTGGTATATCGCTTTGAACAGGAGCTTCTGGACAGAGGAATCGCAAAAATATTTATCAGTGGATTGCCTGAAGAAGAGATATCTATCGAAGTTCCTTCAAGCAAATTAAGGGAGTTGGGTTTGTCTCTGGACGAAATAGGGCAACGCATTTCCCTTAAATCAAGAGATGCACCGGTTGGCGTTATTGGACGATCAACGAATTCCCGGCAGCTCAGGTTTCGCGAGAGAAGAGAAACCGGGCTCGAATTCGAATCGCTTCCAATTATTTCAGAATCACAGGGGCGTTTGGTGACGCTCGGAGATATTGCAACCATTGAAAGGAAGCCGAAAGAAGGTCAGACATCGATCTACTATCAGGGCTTCCCTGCGGTAGAACTTTCTCTCAATCGTTCAGAAAGTGGCGATAGCCTGAAATCCGCAGAAATTTTTCACCAGTGGCTGGAACAGGCAGATAAAGACCTCCCTGCGGGAGTAGTGTTAACGCCCTTCAATGAAAGATGGAAATTGCTGGAGGGCAGAATTGATCTACTCGTCAAAAATGGGTTGGGTGGATTGCTACTGGTTATTCTGATTCTATTTCTATTCATGAATGCCAGAGTCGCCTGGTGGGTATCCGTGGGTATCCCTGTTTCCTTTATGGCAGCTTTGGCCATTCTCTATTTTCTTGGTGGCTCAATAAATATGGTCAGTCTGTTTGGATTGATCATGGCATTGGGGATTATTGTCGACGACGCCATTGTCGTCGGCGAAGACGCAATGACCCGATACGAAGAAGGCGATGGTTATATGATGGCTGCTCAAGGGGCGGCAAAGAGTATGTTGGGCCCAGTGTTCTCTTCGTCTTTAACAACCATCGCGGCTTTTCTGCCACTATTACTCATTGGTGGAATTATTGGAACGATTTTGCGTTCAATTCCAGTGGTGGTGATTTGCGTTATTTTGTCGTCGCTGATTGAATGTTTTCTAATCATGCCGGGCCATTTAACTCACTCTTTCCGGAAAATGGGGCGCTATTCTCCAGGACGTCTTCGGCAGAGACTTGATCGTGGTTTTCATGGATTCAGGGATCGACTTTTCCGACCCGTTCTGGTTAAGGCGGTGTCATTTCGCTGGGCGACATTGGCAATCTCCATCGCCTCATTGATGATTGTCGCAGGATGGGCGGCAGGAGGTCGTTTAGCTTTTCAATTCTTCCCGACTGCTGAAGCCGATCGTATTTTTGCCAATGTCAGTTTTGTATCTGGAACACCAGGAGAAAGGGTGAAGGACTACCTAACCCAGATGGAACGAACAATAGAGGACATTCAGAAGGCGAAAGATGAACAATTTGTTGATCTGGTAATTTCCAGGCATGGATTTGTCGAAGGAGGCGATGGCAGGTCCGTGAGTGGGGATCAATATGGTTCGATTCGTTTGGAACTGGTTGACCCAGACCAGAGAAATACCCGAAACCGGGATATTATCAAGGCATGGAGGGAACGCTTGCCCGAAGTGCCGGGCATTGAGAATATTGCCATCGTTGAACCCAGAGGGGGGCCTCCTGGTAGTGATATCGATGTACGCATCACCGGAGAGAGCATTCATCAGGTAAAAGCAGCGTCGGAGCAGCTTCAGCAAACACTATCAGGCATTGCTGGCGTGTCAGGCGTTGGAGATGATGCGCCTTACGGAAGGGAGCAAATGGTATTGAGCTTGACGCCTACCGCGCAGATATTGGGGTTAAGTGTTAACAACGTGTCTCGTCAGCTACGGGCAGCCTATGATGGTTATGTTGTGCAGGAAATATCAGATGGCTCGGACGATGTCGACGTCACAGTGCAACTTCCTTCTGAAGAAAGAAATGCCCTATTTGGTCTTGACGAATTAAATATTCAACTCCCAGGAGGAGGTTCTGAAACACTGGGCAACCTAGCAGTTATCAAATTCGAAAGAGGATTTGATTCCATTCGGCATTCCAATGGAAAGCTGGCGGTAACAGTGATCGGTAGCGTTGATCCCGCAGTAAATAATACCAACAAAATCCGTAGCCAATTGGAAAGTAATATATTGCCTGATCTCTCTAATCGACTCGGCGTTCAGTTCTCATTCGAAGGTCGACAGGCTGACCAGCAGGAAACCCTTGGAGACATGAAGTTAGGACTTGCGTTGGCATTAACGCTTATCTATCTGGTCCTGGCGTGGGTGTTTGGATCCTATGGATGGCCTTTGGTCGTAATGATGATCATTCCATTTGGGTTGGTGGGTGCGATTGTCGGACATGTAGTAATGGAACAGAGTATTACGCTACTTTCGCTGTTTGGTTTTTTTGGACTATCGGGAATTGTGGTTAACGATTCAATCATTCTGGTTGTCTTCTATAAAAAGCTTAGAAAACAGGGGCTAGGACCAGAAAAAGCGGTAATCCAGGCGGCATGTCAGCGCTTAAGAGCGGTGTTATTGACGTCACTGACTACCATTGCGGGCTTAACCCCTTTGCTCTTTGAGACTTCTTTGCAGGCTCAGTTCCTTATTCCCATGGCAACAAGCCTGGCGTTTGGTTTGGCTTTTGCGACGTTCCTGGTCCTGTTTCTGCTACCAGCCCTGCTTCTCATTTATGAAAACATGGCAGCAAGGTTTTTTAACCAAAGGGCTGTGTTACCTGCTATGACATCGTGATAGTATGGATTTTCGCTAGTAAACACATGTCTAGTAAACACACATGAGGTGAAATCAATGGAACGAGATACACAGCATACTCTGCGAAAAATCGCTACTGGGATATTCGTCATTATCGGGATGCTTATTGTAAGCACTGCCAGGGCTGAGTGGAATTTTGATGACGGTTCTCGCTATGGCAGTTTTAAATATGCGTCACAAGTAAAAGGGGATCAGTTTGATTACGGATTCAGCGGCGAAGATAGGTACCAGGTATCCAACACTGAACTCCAATATAACCAACGAACCACCGATGGTGCCTGGCATTTCGCCAACGCATATCATCGGGATGAAGCACATTTTCAACTGGGTGCATCCTACAAAAAACTCCGGCTGGATGCATTTAGCGGTTACGGAAAAACCCGAGCCAGAGCAACACATCGATATTCCGAGATTGACCCTTTCCTATTTCACGGAGGAAACAACCAATCTTTTGAGTTTTCGGGATTAGCAGCATCACATTTAGTTAGTCCCCAAAAAACGGTGAATTTGTTGTATACCCGGATTAAATCCAATGGTCTTGATGATCGAGAGGTTTATGGGCTGGAATTCGCCAGCAATAATTTTGGAGTTTCTTTTATGCAGGTTAATCGGGGAGAGCAAAATGCAGGATCCGCATTCTCTGTCACGAGTCAACATAAGAAGCATGAGTTTAGCTTCGATTACCTGGAACAGGTTAACGATGTTTCCCTCTCCCAGTTATCCTATCAAACCCATCATCGGGGTAAGCGATATCAGGTTTCGTTGCAGGCCGTCGAGAACCCTCTGTATGAAATCAAAACTGAAAACAAAATTGTGTTTTCCCTGGGGTTTGATGTGGGTTCGAAAAACCGGTTTTATGCCAATGAAGAAGAATCCGATGAGGAGTCGGAGAAAAAACCCGGAAAAAGTACCTATTTATTTGGTGCTATTGGAGTAGGATTGGGCGTGGGCATGAGCTCTGGAAGTGGGAGTTCGGATGATTCTTCCCGAGCAACATCACAGCATGCTGCGGCGAGAACCGTTCTTAACAGAATCAATCCCACCTCAGTCGCGATTAATCGTGAGCATGGTGGATACGTGTATCGAAATGCTGATGGTAGCTATTCAAGCACTGAGCCTCTCACCGGAACTAACGACAGTATTTCCTTACCCCATCCATTTTTTATTACTCCCACGGGTACGACTACCACCGCTAGTTATCATACCCACGCTATGACAGTGAAAACTTTTCGGAACAGGACTTGCTTTCGGATCGGGAATTCGCTCTCGATGGTTATCTTGGAACTCCCGGTGGTCAATTCAAATATCATAACTACATCACGGGAGCTATTACAACATTAGGGACTATCGCAAACTAATATTTGGACTTGATTCCTACCATGGTTTTGTTTTAGCTGATTGACATTAGTCGGTCCTGCATTTGTCCGATTTCATCTTCGTTCGCCAGGAGGTTGGGTTTAAGTCGCATGGCTTCCAGGCGTGCTGGCTTTGTGCTTATGTGACT